>Ga0209162_1000301_pt1 | contig 54997 bp, 49 predicted proteins | sample YNPNPMetaG_FD_187121 | JGI IMG/M metagenome (GOLD analysis project Ga0209162, IMG submission 187121) | Anoxygenic and chlorotrophic microbial mat microbial communities from Yellowstone National Park, USA - YNP NP MetaG (SPAdes) (version 2) ...
GCTCGGGCCGCAGCAAGTTGAGCGTGGTGCGTGACGGGCTGCGCTTCACCCGATCGATTGTCTGGACCGCGCTGACCTACAACCCGGTGCGGATCTTCGGCGGCCTGGGGCTGGCGCTGCTCCTGGCAGCCCTGTTGATCGTCGGTGGTCAGATTGGGTTGCACCTCGCCGCCGGTCAGGCGGGCTGGTCCTTCCCCATGCTCTTTGGGGCCCTGGTTCTGGCTGTAGCCGGAGTGACGTTGTACACTACCGGCACGACCTTCAGCTATGTGGTGGCCCTCTTCCACCGCCGGCCAATCCGTCAGGGGCTCTTCGGGCGCCGTGGCAATGGCCGCCGCATCGAGAAGCACTACTGGTGGCTGGGCCTCCTGGCGATTGTCGGCGGCTTCGCCACCTACGTGGCAGCCGTCTTGTTTGACCTGACCAACCCGGCTATGGCCGCCTCGTGGTTCGCGCCGGTGGTCAGTGCGCTGCTGGTGCTTACCGGCGTGCAACTGGTGAGTGCCTGGAGCCTGGCGCGGGTGCTGGCCGAACTGAGCCGGCGCGAGGTGGAAGCCGAGGCTGACCTGAACTGGAGCTACACTCCCGCGCCGGCACTGCGCAGCGAGGCGGCAGTCTGATGGAGTTGCTACGTAGCCTGGCACAGGCGGTCGAGCAGTGGAGCTATACCCATCTCGGACAGTGGCACTATGCCCTGGGGTACAACATTGTGCTGATCAGTCACAACTGGCCGATCATGCTTGCGGTGGCCCTCAGCGTCTGGTTTGGATACCGGGCCTATGTACGACCAACCCGGCTGAACGTGAGCTGGCTGCTTACGGCCTTGCTGCTCGGTCTGCTCTATGAATACGCCAAGCACATCGCAAAAGAGTTGCACACAGCAATAGACTTTCTCTTTAGCTTAGACATCGCCCACTTGAACCGGCCGTTGCACGTTCTGGTCGGGCCGGTAGCCATAACCATCTTGCAACTCGGCTTCCTGGCAATGCTGGCCCAATCATTGAGGCTCTCCCTGGCCGCGCGACGCGCCAGGAGGCGTGATAGCATCACCCGCAGGACAATTCAACCCGAAGGTTCATAAGGTATACCAGACACCTATCGCGCCTGACGCGCGCAACGAGGAGAACTTGCAGATGAGCGAGCACGAACCCGACGCCACCCCTACCCCTACCGACAATGGCGCCGAGAAGCGCGTCGCCCCCGGCGACAAGACCAGCGGCATCAAGCTGGTGGCCCCGGCCAGGGCCGATGAGCGGGCCGGCGAGATCCGCTTCGTTGAGATGCCTCGCGAACGCACGAAGCGCCTTGACGTGCTGGTGCTGAATCCGCCCTCGCCTGACGGCGACCTGTTCTTGCGCGACATCGCGCGCGTCGGGCGGCGCACCCGCGACGGGATCATCTGGCCACAGACCGCCCTGGCCCAGATCGGCGCCGTGGTCAAAGAGGCCGGTTACAGTGTCGAGGTGATTGATGCGATCGGCCTGATGATGGACTGGAAGTCGTTCGAGAAGTATATGTGGGAGAAAAAGCCGCGCTACATGATCATCCATGCCACGGCGCCCACGTTGACGAACGACATGCGCACCACTTTCATCGGCAAGGCCGTCGGCACCATCACCATGGCCATCGGCACCCACGTCACGCCGATGAGCCGCGAGACCCTCGAGGCCTACCCGACGCTCGATGTCGTCGTGCGCGGCGAGCCTGAGTTGACCATCGTGGATGTGATCAAGACGATAGACCGCCAGGTGGAACTGGAGAAGGCGACCGAAACGGTGCCGGTCGGCAATCCCGACCTGACCGCGCCCTGGCGCAAACTGCCCTTCCCCGATGCTTCGTACCTGACCACCCGCGGACGCTTCCTGGGGGTCTATCCCCAGACGATTGCCCGGGCACTGCGCGAGACCCTCGGCATCGCCTACCGCGATGAGCACGGCGAGGTGCGCATCAACCCTGACCGGCCCTTCATCGAGAACCTTGACAGCCTGCCCATCCCGCTCCACGATCAACTGCCCTGGCGCAAGTACAAGGTGCCGATTGTCGGCGGCCCCTACACCTTCGTGCTCACCAGCCGCGGCTGCCCGGCTGGCTGTCGCTACTGCATCAAGCACGTCACCTATCAGTCGAGCGTGCGCCACCGCAGCCCCGAGCACGTGCTCCAGGAGATGATCATGCTCAAGGAAATGGGCATGCATCATATCCACTTCGAGGCCGACCTGTTCACGGTCAAGAAGGAGTTTGTCTACGATCTCTGCAACACGATCATCAAAGAAGGTTTGCAGTTGCGCTGGAGCTGCAACAGCCGGGTCGACTTCGTCGACGAGGCGGAGTTGCAACTGATGCGGCGGGCGGGCTGCTTTATGATCGCATGGGGCCTGGAGAGCGGCAGCGAGACGGTGCTCAAGCGCGCGCGCAAGGGCACCACCGTCAAGCGCATCGAGGAGACGATTGCCGCCAGCCACCGCGCCGGCATCATGAACTGGGGCTACTTTATCATCGGCCTCCCCGGCGAGACGGTCGAAACCATCCAGCAGACTATCGCCCTCTCCAAGCGCATCCCGGTGGACATCGCGCTGTTCCACATCGCCACCCCCTACCCGGGCACGCCCTTCTACTACGAGGCGGTCGAGAATGGCTGGATCCAGATGAACCAGTGGGAGGACTACGATATGTACTCCCACACGGTGCTGAACTACCCGCATCTGAGTTCGAAAGACCTGGAGTACTGGGCCAAACGCGCCGCCCGCGAGTGGTCGTTGCGCCCCGGGCCGATCAAGACCTTCCTCAAGGGCGCAGCCAACCCCGACACCCTCGGCCAGCTCTGGACCATCGGCATCAACCACCTGAAGTGGATGGGCGGCAGCCTGCAGGGCAAAGGGATGCAGCGCCTGGCCGGTTCGGGTGACTGAGGACTGTCACGCTCCCACGTGTGGTCGGACGAGAGGGGAGGCCGTAACCTCCCCTCTCATGTAACCGGGGGTACCTGGCGATGTCAGAACAACTCTCAGTCGGGCACGCGCCTCTCACCCATCAATCAGCCGCCGCGCAGCGAAGCTGGGAACGGACCATCGCCCTGGCCCTCGCTTTTCTGGTCGCGCTCCTGGCACTGATCAACCTGCCCTACGCGCCGCCCACCTGGTTCGATGAAGGTTCGCACCTGCACGTGCCTGAAACCCTGGTGCGGTACGGCGTTTACGCTGATATCAGCAGCGAGGGCTTTCGCTACTTCGGGCCAACGATCGGCGTCGGGCCAACGGTGATGCTGCCCGTGGCCGCCGCGTTCAAGCTCGGCGGGGTGGGTCTGATCCAGGCGCGCCTGGTGATTGTGGCCTATATGGCCCTCGCGCTCATCGCGCTCTACGTTTTGGCGCGCCGGCTCTACGGCTGGCAGGTGGCCGTGGTGGCGTTGCTGCTGGCGCTGGCTTCCCGGACGCTCCGTTTTGATGGGCTGATCGAGTACGGGCGCCAGGTGCTCGGCGAGGCGCCGGGCATCGCCTTTCTCTTGCTCGGCCTGCTCGGGTACGGCGCCGCTATCCTGAAGCCGGCGACGGCGCGCCGCTCCAGCCTGCTCGCCGGCCTGGCCTTTGGCCTGGCCCTGGTGACCAAGAACCAGTTTGTGCTGATCGTTCTGCCATCGCTGGCGCTGCTGGCCCTGCTTGACTGGATCTACTACCGGGCGGGCAACTGGTGGCTGCGCCTGGGCCCGCCGGTGATTGCCGCGGCGTGCTTCGGGATCTGGACCCTGATCATGCTCACCTTTTTTGGTCCCGATGGTTTCGCGGCGAACCTGGCCAAGACACGCCAGGCTGCCGGCGGCGCGATCTTCGTCTTTGACTCGGAAGCGAGTCTGCGGGCCGCGCGCTACCTGATCCAGGTCTACGGCGGGTTGTTCCTCCCCGGTCTGGCCTATGGCCTGTGGCGCGCTCGCGCGCGCAGCCCGTGGGCGCTGGCGCACCTGGCCCCGATCCTGATGGCAGTGCTCTGGATCGCCTGGTTCATGATCTCGCTGGGCTGGCCGCGCTACGCCTTCCCCGCCGTGATCCTCGGGTCCCTCCCGGTGGCCCTGCTGGCCCACGATATCTTCCAGGCGCTGCGGAACCGCCGGCGCGCGGCCCTGGCCTGGCTCGGCGCAGCCTATCTGGCGCTGGTCATCCTGGCGCCGCTGGCCCTGACCACTCGGGTCGTGCTCAGCCCGCGCTACGCCGCCCACGAGATGGCTGCGTATCTCGACCGCAACGTGCCTGCCAGCGCCATCATCGAGACCTGGGAACCGGAGATGGGCGTGCTCACCGACCATACCTACCACTACGTACCCACAGAACTGCTCGACCCGGCCGTGCGTCACGCCTGGCTTGGCGGCCCGCCCGTCCAGTACGATGGGCTGGAAGCCCGTCCGCCTTACGTATTGCTCGGCCCGTTCAGCGCCTACACCCGGATCTACCCGGACGACGTGCTGGGGCGAGACTACCAGGTCATCTTCACTGCTGAGCCGTATGCGTTGCTGCGGCGCAGCGCGCCGTGAAACGGAGGCAGGAGCAATGCGGCGCTCACTTCTCATCTTCTTCCTGCTCCTCACCTGCTACGCCTACGTGCTGCCCCGCTGGTCGGACTGGAACCAGAACTCGCGGCTGAACCTGGTGCTGGCCATGGTTGACGATGGCACGGTCAGCATCGACCGCTACGTCGCCAATACCGGCGACTACGCCATCTACCAGGGGCGCGCCTACACCGATAAGCCCCCAGGGCTTTCGTTCCTGGCGATGCCCGTGTACATGGCCCTCGGCCCGGCGCTGGGCATCCCACCGGTGCGTGAGCGTCTGGAAGCAATCGGTAGCGGAACGGCCTTCCAGTCCACGCTGCGCGAGGACGGCAGCGGACTGCGGACGGACAAGCTGCGCTTCGCCCTGGTGCAGTACGCATTGACCCTGGTCGTCGTGGCCACCGCCGCGGCGGCTCTGGGGGTCATCATCTACCTGGCGCTCTTGCGCCTGGGGGTGGCCCCGTCCCTGGCAGCTCTGGGCGCCCTGGCCTACGGCCTGGGCACCAGCGCCGCGCCCTACGCCGGCAACTTCTACAGCCATCAGGTCGCCGCCGCGCTGCTCTTCGGGGCCTTCTTCGTGGCCTGGCCGCGCGACGATGAAGTGGGCCGGCCCGCCTACGTCCGCGGGCTTCTCTGCGGGCTGCTGCTCGGCTGGGCGGTCATCAGCGAGTATCCGGTCGCGCTGCCGGCCGCGCTGATCGGCCTCTACGCCCTGGCGCGGCGCGGCTGGCGCTGGATCGGCCCGCTGGCGCTTGGGGGCGCCCTGCCCCTCGCGCTCCTCATCGTGTACGACCTGGTCGCCTTCGGCACGCCCCTGCCCATCGGCTATGCCCACTCGGCCCTGTGGCAGGAGCAGCACCACACCGGGTTCATGAGCATCACCGGGCCCCGCGCCGAGGCCCTCTGGGGCCTGACCTTCGGAACCTTCCGCGGGCTTTTTGTGCGCGCGCCGTGGCTGTTGCTCGCGCTGCCGGCAGCGATCGTCTGGTGGCGTGGCGGGGCGCGACGCACTGAGTGGTGGCTCCTGATCCTGGCGCCGCTGAGCCTGATCCTCTTCTATGGATCATCGGCGATGTGGTGGGGCGGCTTCACTGCTGGCCCCCGCTACATCGTACCGATCATCCCCTTCCTGGCCCTCAGCGCCGCCTGGCTCGCAGCCCGGCTCTGGACGCGAGCGGTGGGACGCGCGGCAGTGACAGTGCTGGTCATCGGGTCAGTTGCCCTGGTCTGGATCGAAAGCGTCGCAGGACAACTCTTTCCCAGCGATGCGATCCGGAATACCTGGACCGGTTACGTGTTCCCCGCCTGGGCCGCTGGAGATATTGCGCGCAATCTGGGTATGGCCCTCGGCCTTGCCGGAGCGATGAGCCTGATCCCGCTGCTGCTGGCAACCCTGGCCCTGGCCGCGTTGATGGTGATCCCGGCGAACCAGCGACGGTCGCGGCCTTCGGCAGTCGTAGGGGTTAACACCGCCCTGCCAAACGAGGATGGTCTTTGACAGCAACCGGCGGATGTGGGGGACCAGCTTTCCCGACACGCTCCTTCTTGGAGGGCTTCGGCCTCTCAGCCGCAGGACATATCGATCGAACTAAGCCGACGCAACACGTGAGTCTGCCATGCGCATCCTGATGTTGACCCTGGTGGCGCCCTACCCACCCGATAGTGGCCCCAAGGTCAAGACCTACAACCTGCTCCAATACCTCGGCCGTCACCACGAAGTCACCCTGGTCTCGCTGGTGCGCTCCGCGCAAGAACGGGCCCATGCCGAGAGCCTGCGGGGCCTGTGCCAGGCGGTCCACACCGTGCCTTTCGGGCGCTCGCGCCTGCGTGACGCGCAACACCTGCTGGTCGGTTCGTTCACGGGCGAGTCGTTCATTATGCGCCGCGACGCCTCGCCCGAGCTGGATGCCCTGCTGCGCGACCTGGTCCGCCGCGAGAGCTTCGACATCATCCACGCCGATCAACTCAACATGGCCCGCTTCGCGGTGGACCTGCCCGGCGCGCGGGTGCTGGACGAGCACAATGCCGTCTGGACGATTGTCGCCCGCATGGCCCGCCACGGCGGCCCATTGCCGAAGCGGCTGTTCCTTGAACTCGAGGCGCGGCGGTTGCGCCGCTACGAGGCCCGTATCTGCGCCCGCTTCGACGCCTTGCTGGCAGTCAGCGAGCCGGATCTGCGCTTCCTCGAACTGGCCGCTGCCGAGGCCGGAACCCGACTGCCGCCGACAACGATGATTCCCATCGCCGTGGACGCGCTCGGCGAAGCCCCGGTGCAGCGGGTTGCAGCGCCACGCACCATCCTCAGTATGGCCACCATGTTCTGGCCGCCAAACGTCGACGGGGTGCTGTGGTTCGCCCACGAGGTGTATCCGCTGGTCAGGCGCGAAGTGCCGGAGGTGAACTTCGCGGTAGTAGGCGCGCGACCGCCGGTGACAGTGCGCCAGTTGAGCGAGCGCGACCCGAGCATCGCCGTGACCGGTTACGTTGAGGACCCTCGACCCTACCTGGAGCAGACCGCGGCTCTGATCGTGCCGGTGCGGGCCGGGGGCGGCATGCGGGTCAAGATCCTCGAAGCCCTGGCCCGCGGCCTGCCGGTTGTCTCGACCACCATCGGCTATGAGGGGATTGACCTTACGCCAGGCGAACACCTGCTGGTCGGCGACACCCCCGCCGACTTCGCGGCGGCCCTGGTGCGCATCCTGCGCGACCCCGGCCTGGGGCAGCGCCTGGCTGCCGCCGGGCGCCGTGTGGCCGAGGAACGCTACGACTGGCGCGTGGTCAACCCGCGCGTTGAAGCGGCCTATGCCACGGCCCTGGCCCGCGCCGAGGCGCGGAGGGCTGCGGCGTTTCCGGTGTACCGATGAGCATACTATCCGCCACACCCGATCAGGTCAGCGCCAATGGAGCAGGTGCGCGGTTGCGGATCCTCTTCGTCGCGCCCTACGCACCCTCACCGATCCGCGTGCGTCCTTTCCAGTTCCTGCGCCAGCTCGTGGCCCGGGGCCACGCGGTCACCCTGGTCTGCCCGATCAGCGGGGCCGACGATGGCCGGGCGCTCGACACCCTGCGCGGGCTGTGCCCGACCGTGGCCGTGCCGCACGGTCGCCGGGCCATCCTGGAAGCGTACCTGCGCGCCGTTCCCGGCTCACTGCCGCTCCAGGCGGCCCATTGTCTCAGCCCGGCGCTGGTGAAGGCAGTGCGCGAGGCAATGGCCAGCGATCGTTTTGACATCGTGCACATCGAACACCTGCGCGGCGCCGAGGTCGCCCGCGTCGCCGCGGCGGGGCTACGCGGCGCCCCGCCCCTGGTGCTGGACGCGGTTGACAGCATCAGCCTGCTCTTCGAGCGGGCCCTGCGTCATAACCCCGCCCCGGGCACGCGGGCCATGGCGCTGCTCGACCTGGCCCGCACCCGACGCTACGAAGCGGCTTATGGGCGAACCTTCGCCCAGGTGGTGATCACCTCGCCGGAGGATCGCTGGGCGCTGGACACGCTGCGCGGACAGTTCAATCAGCCCCCTGGTGCGCCGATCCGGGTCGTGCCGAATGGGGTTGACTGCGACTACTTCCAGCCGCCGCAAACAGCGCGTGAACCGGCCACGATCCTCTTCAGCGGCAAAATGAGTTACCACGCCAACGAAGCCGCCGCCCTGCACCTGCTGCGCGAGATCATGCCCCTGGTCTGGCGGCAGCGCCCCGACGCGCGCGTGGTGATCGCCGGCGCCAACCCCGGGCCGCGCCTGCGCGCCTGCGGGCGCGACCCGCGCGTCGAAATTACCGGCTACGTCCCGGAGTTACGCACCTACCTGCAGCGCACCACCCTGGCCGTAGCGCCCCTCACCTACGGCGTGGGCATTCAGAACAAAGTGCTGGAAGCCCTGGCCTGCGCCACGCCCGTGGTCGCCGCGCGTCAGGCGACGGTTGCGCTGCGAGCGCGGGCGGGGGTTGAGTTGCTGGCTGCTGGGAGCGTCTCCGCCTTTGCTGAAGCGATTGTCATGCTGCTTGAGGACGCAAGCCTGCGCGCGCGCCTGGGCCAGGCCGGTCGGGCCTATATTGAGCGCCACCACACCTGGAACGCCAGCGCCGCAACCCTGGAACTTGCCTACCACGCCGCACTGCAGACAACCCCTTCCCTCGATCCCAAACGGTAAGTCCGGGCAAGATGAAAATAGGTTCTTCTTGGGAGGGCTGCGCCCTCCCACACCCTCCCGCGGGCGGGGGGATGGGGGAACCTGGTTTCCCCATGGTCACGTGAGACGGTCATGCGCATGGCGCACACCGCCGCGATGACCATGCCCTGGGAGCGCGGGCGTCCCGCCCGCATCGCGGCTCTGCGGGCACGGTGACCGCCCCTGCCCTGACCCTCCCCCGCTGGGGGCGGGAACCCGGCGCCTCCCCCCAGCGGGGGGAGGCTGGGAGGGGGGCTGAACCCGGCGCACGATGGTCACCGCAGCCGTCCATGCGGCTCGCGCCGCACACCGACGGGATGAACATACGACTGTTCCTGGGAGGGCTACGCCCTCCCAGACCCTCCCACCGGGTGGGGGGATGGGGAAACCCGGTTTCCGCATCCCTCTGCGGGGCGGGGGCGGGGGGAAACCCGGTTTCCCCACACCCCTGCTCCAGCAGGCTATGTTCACGTTAGCAGCATGGCACCGAACTCTAAACGAACTGTCACATGTCCTAAGAGGACCATTTAGTTAAAAGTTAGAAGCTTCCAGCATACTGAAGGCCGTACGCGGGCATGAATCCTCTCGCGTAGCGAAGCTCCGTCTGGAGAAGGCGGGGCTGAGTGAGGAGAAAATAACCAATGCAGACATGCGACCTATCTGTTGTCATTCCGTGCTACAACGAGGCCGAAGGCATCCCCACGATGCGCGAGCGGCTCGGACAGGTGCTCCCCGTATTGCGCCGGCGCGGTAGCGTCGAACTCATTCTGGTTGATGATGGCAGCCGCGACAACACCGGGGAGTTGCTCGCCAGCGCTTTCGGTGATGTGCCCGAGGCGCGCATTGTCAGCCACGACCGCAACCGCGGCCTCGGGGCGGCCCTGCGCACGGGCTTCGCGCACAGCCGGGGCGCGGTGATTGTCACCTGTGACAGTGACGGGACGTACCCCTTCGCTGAAATCCCGGCGCTGCTCGACCGGCTGACGCCCGATGTCGATATCGTTACTGCCTCGCCGTACCATCCCGGAGGCGGCATCGAGAACGTGCCGGCGTATCGGGTGGCGATCAGCAAGAGCGCTTCGCTCTGCTACCGCCTGCTGATTGATTGGAACATCCACACGTACACTGCGCTGTTCCGGGCCTGCCGCCGGGAGGTGATCGAGCGGATCGTTACCCGCGCCGATGGGTTCCTGATGGTCACCGAACTCCTGGTTGAAGCCCGGCTGGCCGGTTACCGCATCGCGGAGTACCCCACAACCCTGCGCGTTCGCCACTACGGGCAATCCAAGGCGAAAGTGCTGCGCATCACCCGCACCCACCTGCGCTATATGGCCGGCCTGATCGGGCGGCGCCCTACTGGCCGCCAGGGTTGGAACACAGCGCCGCGCCCCGAGTGAGTCATCGCGTGGCGGGAGGCGGGGGCATCGCGGTTGCGGGACCAGTTGGAACACAGCGCCGCGCCCGGAGTGAGCCATCGCCCTCGCAGCCGCCTGAAGGAGAGCCAGGGAATGCAGCATATCGACGAAGTGACCGCCCCCGTGCGCGTCTCAGCCCCAAACAAGGCAACGGCACGGCGAATCGGAGGGTTGTTGATGAGCACATGGATGCTGATCCTGATCGCGACCGTCATGGGAATTGTCGGTCAAACGATGTTGAAACACGGGATGAATCAGATGGGTCCGCTGGGCCTGAGCGCTGAAACGATACCGGGGATCGTCTGGCAGATCGTGCGCTCGCCATACGTGATTGGGGGCTTGCTCATCTACGGTTTCGGCACCTTCTTCTGGTTAATCACCCTTTCACGGATCGACCTGAGCGTTGCCTATCCGTTTGTGAGCCTGAACCACGTGCTTCTCTTCCTGATCGGCTGGCTCATTCTGCGTGAGAGTGTCAATCCTCTGCGAGCAGCCGGGGTCGCCGTCATCTGCGTCGGCATGATCCTGGTGGCCAGATCGTAGCATTCTAGCGCCGAACGCCTGCACACCGCGAACGCGTCCTTACAATCCGTTGACCGTGCAAGGTCAGCTATGGCGCCCTGGAGCTAAGTCTCTGTGGCTTAGCCCCTGGTAGAGAGTTCTGACACCTATGACAACCCCACTCAACCGCTATCTCGACCTGGTGTCACAGAGCCTGCAACGACTGCCGCATGAACCTCTCCAGGCGATTGCCGATGCGCTCTGGCACACCTACGAACGCGACGGCACGATTTTTGTTTGCGGCAATGGGGGCAGCGCCGCCACGGCCTCCCACTTTGCCTGCGATCTGGCCAAATGGACAATCAAGCCCGGCGCGCGCCGCGTGCGGGCGCTGGCCCTCACCGATAACGTTTCGGTGATGACCGCCTTCTCCAATGATCAGGGCTATGCCGACGTGTTCGTCGAGCAGTTGATGACCCATTATCGCCCTGGCGACCTGCTGTTCGCCATCTCGGGGAGCGGTAACTCGCCGAACGTCCTGGAGGCCGTCAGTTGGGCCAATGCCCAGGGCGCGATCACCATCGGTCTCACGGGCTTCGACGGCGGCAAACTGGCCCGTCTCGCTCAGATCAGCCTGCACAGCGCGACCTACCACATGCCGGCAGTGGAAGATGTGCACAGCGCCGTCTGCCACTCACTGGCGGTCACGATGGGCCTGCGCATTGAAGAGAGCCTCCTGGAAGTGAGCGAAGTAAAGCTTGAAGCGCGCTATGCGCTGGTTGCGCGACCGACAGGAGGCCGGCCATGATCCCCGTCGCCCGTCCCCAGATCGGCCCCGAGGAGGAAGAGGCCGTCCTTGCCGTGCTGCGTTCGGGCATGCTGGCCCAGGGACCCGAGGTGGCGCGGCTCGAAGCGGCCTTCGCAGCGGTCTGCGGTGTGGCGCACGCCATTGCCGTGAGCAACGGCACGGCGGCCCTCTTTCTGGCCCTGCGGGCCCACGACATCGGACCCGGCGATGAAGTGATCACCACACCGTTCAGCTTTATCGCCACCGGCAACAGTATCCTGATGGCCGGCGCGCGTCCGGTCTTCGTGGACATTGATGAACAAACCTTCAACCTCGATCCTGCCCGGGTGGAGGCGGCAATCACGCCGGCAACGCGGGCGATTATGCCCGTCCATCTCTACGGCCAGCCGGCGGCGATGGAGGCCCTGTGCGCCATCGCCGAGCGCCACGGGCTGGCGATCATCGAGGATGCCGCGCAGGCGATCGGGGCCCACGATCAGGGGCGCCCGGTGGGCAGCTTCGGCACCGGCTGTTTTTCGCTCTACGCCACCAAGAACATTATGTCGGGCGAAGGCGGGATGATCACCACCAACGATCCGCAGCTCGCCGACCGGCTCCGGCTCTTGCGGAGCCACGGCAGCCGGGTGCGGTACTACCACGATGTCCTGGGCTACAACTTTCGGATGACCGACCTCCAGGCGGCGATCGGCAATGCCCAGCTTGCCAAGCTCGAGCGCTTTACCGAGCGCCGGATTGCCAACGCCGCCTACTTCGACCGGACGATTACGCACCCTCAGGTGCTCAAACCGTTCGCCCGGCCTGGCGCGCGCCATGTCTACCACCAGTACACTGTGCGCATCCTGGGCGACCGTGACGAAGCGATGCGCCAGCTACGCGCCGCAGGCGTGGATACGGCAGTGTTCTACCCGTTGCCCATTCCGCACCAGCCGATGTACCGCGCGCTGGGCTACGACCAGTCGCTGCCGGTCGCCGAACGGCTCAGCAGCCAGGTGCTGGCGCTGCCGGTGCATCCTGGACTGAACGACGAGGAACTGATCCGCATCAGCGAAGCGGTGAATGCGCTGTCACTTGAGACCAGCGAGGTGCTGAGCCGGTAGTGCTGAGGTGAACATAGCCCCCTGGAGCGGGGTCTGGGGAAACCGGGTTTCTCCAGACCCCGGCCCGCAGGAGGATGTGGGGAGAGTGCCGCCCCCGTGCAGATGCGGGCCTCCGGCCCGCGCACCCGGCCCGCGTGCCCGGCGCCTTCCCGTGGGCATCCCGTTGGGGTGTAGCCAGACCGCACGAAAGGCCGACTAGAAATAGATACAGGAAAGAACTGATGATTGACATCATTGGCGGTGGCATTCTAGGACTTACACTGGCCCACGAGTTCTTGAAGTGGGGCAAATCGGTCCGGGTCTGGGAGCGCGCTCCCACCCTGGGCGGCCTGATGGGGCGCACCACCTTCGACGAACTGGACGGCATGAGTTGTGATCGCTACTACCACGCCATTCTGAGCAGCGATCAGACCCTGATGAGCCTCATGGACGAACTGGGCCTGCGAAGCCGCCTGCGCATGGTCTCAACTAAAATGGGCTTCTACCACGACGGGCGCTGCTATCCGATGACAACGCCCCTCGAGTTTCTGCGTTTCCCGCCTCTGAACATGATCGACCGGATGCGGCTGGCGTACACCATCCTGGCCTGCCGCCAGATCAAAGACTGGCGCGCCCTGGAGCAGATCCCGGTCGCGGAGTGGCTGCGGCAACTGAGCGGTGAGAAAACGACTCGCCACATCTGGGAGCCGCTGTTGCGGGCCAAGTTCGACGGCGACTTCTCGCAGGTGCCCGCGACCTACATCTGGTCACGGCTGGTGCGCACCACCGACACCCGGACCAGAGGCGGAAGCCAGGAATTGATGTGTTACCTGCCCAACGGGTACCAGGAGCTGATCGACGCACTGGCGGCGGCGGTGCGCGCCCGTGGGGGGATGATCACCACCGGCGCCACGGTTGACCAGGTGCGTGTCGCTGATGGGCGCGTGACGGGCCTGAGCATCAACGGCGCCGAGTATGCCAGCGACCAGGTGATCATTACCGCGCAGACGCCTATCGCTCGCCGGCTGCTACCGCCCGAGGCCGCGGACGTTAGTGAGCGCTGGAGCCGCCTGGAGGGCTTCCTGGGCATCGTCTGCGTATTGCTGGTGCTGCGCCGCAGCCTGACACCGTACTACACCCTGAACATCACCGACGAGCGTATTCCTTTCACCGGGGTGATCGAGACAACGAACCTGATCGATCCGGCTTGCGTGGGCGGCTACCACCTGGTCTACCTGCCCAAGTACGTGGCGCCGGGCAGCCGCTACGCCACGATGCCCGATAACGAACTCCAGGCAACCTTCCTCGGCTACCTGCGCCAGATGTTTCCTGACCTGCGTGACGAGGAGATCGCCGCGGTGCGCATCGGCCGTGAGCGTTATGTCGAGCCGTTGCATCCCGTGGGCATGACCGACCTCATCCCGCCGATACGCAGCGCGATCACCGGGCTCTACCTGGCCAACACGAGCCAGATCTATCCGCAGTTGACAAATGGCGAGTCGGTGTGCGCCTTTGCCCGCCGGAGCGCAGGGGAAGTCATCGCTGACGTTGCCGGGCGCAACAGGCTCACCTCGGCAACCCTTGTCAGCGCCTGAGATCCTTCATGAAATGGATGGTGGGGACAGCTATGAACAACCAGATGCTCGACATTCTTACCGGACAGCTCTTCCCAGCCAGAGAAGCTCGGCGTAACGAATGGCGATGGTTGCTCCTGGGTTTAGGACTGGGTGATGCCCTTTGCGTGGCCGGAGGGTTTATCCTGGCCTACCTGCTCCGCTTTTTCACCGACTGGGCGATCTTCTACCCCGGTGATGCGCGCATTGGCTTCTATACGATGCTCATCGTCCTGCTCGTCCCGTCCTGGGTAGCGCTCTTCACCCTGTACGGTCTATACAACTATCACATCATCTTTGGAGGCACAACCGAATACGCCCACATTTTCAACGCCTGTACCGTAGGTCTGCTGGTGATCGTTGTGCTCACCTTCCTCCAACCGGACTTCGTGATCGCGCGAGGATGGCTGCTGCTGGCCTGGGCCTCCGTTTCAGGAATGGTGATCGGATGGCGCTTCATCGCCCGACGCATGGTCTACTCGCTCCGGGAACGGGGCCACCTGATCCAGCGTTCAGTCGTGCTAGGGGCCAACGCCGAAGGTCAGGCAGTTGCCCGGCAATTGAATGCCTCACGCAAAGCCGGCGTACAGGTGGTTGGCTTTGTTGACGATCATCTGGCGCCGGGCACAGAAGTGCTGCCGGGCGTGCCGGTGCTCGGCCCGGTTACGGCCTTTGAGGCCATCGTCACGCACACAGGTGTGGACAGCGCGATCATTGCCGACACCGAGATGGTGCGGGAGCGGTTGCCTGCAGTATGCGGCGCTATGGAGGCCCTGCGCCGCCTGGACGTCTCGCTTGCGCCGGGGATCTTTGAACTGCTGACCGTGGGAGTGGAGGTGCGCGAGCGGGGTTCCGTGCCCCTGCTCGGGCTCAACAAGACGCGCATTACCGGTCTGCACGCGGTCGGGAAGGCGATTATCGATCAGGGAGGGGCGCTGGTGGCCTTGATTCTCCTGAGCCCCCTGCTGGCCCTGGTAGCCGTGCTCGTGCGCCTCGACAGCCCGGGGCCGATCATTTACCGCCGCCGGGTCGTGGGCGTGGGCAACCGGACCTTCGACGCCTTCAAGTTCCGCACCATGCGGGTGGACGGCGAGAAGTTGTTGACGCCCGAACTGCGCAAAGAACTGAACGAGACCGGCAAACTGCAAAACGATCCCCGGATTACCCGGCTCGGGCGCTTCCTGCGGCGCACCAGCATCGACGAACTGCCCCAGTTGGTGAATGTGCTGCTGGGTCAGATGAGCCTGGTCGGCCCGCGGATGATCACCACCGACGAACTGCGGCACTTCGGGCGCTGGCGCCACAACCTCGTCACCGTGCGCCCTGGCCTCACCGGGCTGTGGCAGATCAGCGGGCGCAGCAACCTCGGCTATGAAGAGCGTGTGCGCCTGGACATGCACTACATTCGCAACTACTCGATCTGGCTCGATCTCTACATCATCTATCGCACCATCGCCGTGGTCATATCGGGTCACGGAGCCTACTGAGGCCGCAAGGCGTTTGCACGATGCCCGTACTGACGGGTCGTCGAACCATCGCATCGTGTCTGGAGGTTGTTATGTGCGCAGCGCTTCGCGCCGGCGTTATCGGCGTCGGCAGCATGGGACGTAACCACGCCCGCGTCTATGCTAGCATGGACGGGGTCGAACTCGCCGCGGTCAGCGATACCGATCCGAACACAGCAGCACGTGTCGGTGACATGTACCGCTGCCGGGCCTACACAAACTATCGGGAGATGCTGGAGGAAGAGCGTCTCGATCTGGTGTCCATCGTTGTACCGACCAGACACCACTTCGAGGTCGCGCGGGACGTGATTGATCACGGCGTGGCCCTGCTGATCGAGAAACCGATCGCCGCGACGGTGATGGACGGATACGCGCTGGTGGAAGCCGCCCAGCGCAAGGGGGTGCTGCTTACCGTCGGTCATATCGAGCGCTTCAATCCGGCGATCATCGCGCTCAAGCAGCAACTCGACGCGCACGAACTGGGCCACATCTTTCAGATCACCGCCCGCCGGGTCGGACCCTTCCCGGCACGGATCATGGACGTCGGCGTGGCCATCGACCTGGCCACGCACGAAATGGACATCCTGAACTATCTCCTTGGCTCGAAGATCAGCCGGATGCACGTCGAGCTGCACCGCCACCTGCATCGCTCGCACGAAGACTTGCTTTCGGCGGTGCTGCGCTTCGAAAACGGTGTTGTCGGAATCCTCGACATCAACTGGCTCACACCGACGAAAATCCGCGAACTCAGCATTGTCGGCGAACGGGGGATGTTCGTCGCCAACTATCTCACCCAGGATCTGACCTTCTACGAGAACGATGAATGCGTGGGCAAGCACTGGCCAGCACTGGCGACGATGGGAGTGAGCGAAGGTCGCATGATTCGCCACAAAGTGCAGCGGCGCGAGCCGCTCTTCGAGGAACTGCGCGCCTTTGCGGAGGCGGTGCGTTATGGTCGCGCGCCGGTTGTCAGTGGTGAGGACGGTATCGCGGCGCTGGCCATGGCGCACCAGATCATCCGATCAGGGATTGTCTCCCAGAGCGGGGCCAGCACGGTTGAACTGGCGATCGGGGTGGCTGCCTGAGTTCGACTTTGTGCATTCAGCCGTCCAGGCGGCTCCGCCGCACACGAACAGCACGAAAATAGATTGTTCCTGGGAGGGCTGCGCCCTCCCAAACCCTCCCGCGGGCGGAGGTATGAGGAAACCCGGTTTCCCCAATACCCCTGCTTGAGGGCCAGGCCTCCCGCGGGCAGGGGTGTGGGGAAACCTGGTTTCCCCACACCCCGCTCCGAGAGCTTATTTCACGTTAGGCATGTTTCAAACGCACGTGACAGTTCGCCTCGACACGGGACCCCAGGGGTGGCTGTGGAGAGGCCTGGACCGTTCACACCTCCCCGCCAGACTGTCAAGCGCAAACCGCGGATTTTGAAATATGCCTTAGGAGCGAGACAATGCTGTGTTCAGTTGTGATCCCCACGCTTGGACGTCAGACGTTGCCGCGCGCTATTGATAGCGTTCTCCGGCAACCGATCTCAGCCTCCGAAATTGAAATTATCGTCGTCAATGACTCAGGAAAACGACTGGATCTGGATTGCTATGAAAGCCACCCAAATTTTACTGTCGTAGACACATATCGTTCTGGCCTGGCCCATGCCTGCAATACCGGCGCATCTATTGCGAAAGGGGAATATCTTCAGTTTTTGCATGATGATGACTATCTTCTTGAGAACGGACTCATTGCACTGCTCTCAGCCGCCCGCAACAGTGGGTGCAAGTGGGTGATTGGCTCCGCTATTATCACGGATGACCATGGGAACAAGTTATATGAGATCGACTCAGTTCATGTTCGAGGGAATATTCTGGCCGAATTTGTGGCTAATGCGTCCCCTCACGTGAGTTACTGCTTGTTTCATCGGCGAACATTTTTGGAAATTGGCGGATTTACTGTTATGAAGTCTTGCGAGGATCGTGACTTGTTTGCCAGACTCTCACTCCATCACGATGTGACTTCAACGAAAATGCCTGTATCATGTGTGATACGCTCTGGTGGTGAAGCCAGTCACTACAGAAACATGGATATCAAGAGTGATTACCGCATAACTCGCGAGCGAATCCTTGACACTCGATATCAGAAGCGGTTATTCGATTCGTTGAAGGGTCGTGTGTCGCTTCGTGGTCGTGCATGCCGGCAAATGATTTTTTCATCTATTTTAAACTTGATTAGCCTGGATATTTTCCGTTCGTTGGATAGGTTATTCTGGTGTTGTTATTTTGCCAATGTATATATCGTACTTCCTTCATTCTGGAAGGGCTTATTGAAAGATCAATCTTAGTCAGTGCGAGTCTTTTGCGCATGTGTATTATCGGCCTGCGGGAGAGTTGGGGAGGGCGTGGCCGTCCCAGGAAGAACCGCGCTCTGCGCGAGTAACGGAACCGGCGGTTGCGGAGAGGCTACGCTTCGCAACTCTCCACGACGGTTGCGCCAGAAACGACGAGCGCGGCTGTCTACCCAACAGCCGCGCCACGACCCAAACTGCTCCTGATAGTGCGGTTAGCGCTGATCAAGCCTTTCTAACAAGCGCCACCCTCCCGGCAGGGCCAGGGCCGCCAGCAGCATCTTGATCGCATCGCCTGGCAGGAACGGGAGCACCGCCAGATTCAGGAGCGCCACCACATCAACGCTGCCCCGGAACAGCGCCGTTGCCCCGGCCAGCCAGAGAAAGCCCAGGACGAGGATTATCACGTTCGCCAGGAGCATGGCGGGAATCGCCGTCTGCACCTTGCGATCCCAGCCGCGGTGGGCCAGGGCGCCCACTACCGCCGCGGCAATCGGGAAGGAGAACAGGTACCCCGCCGTCGGACCAATGATGACCGGAATACCGGGAATGCTGCTTGGCGTCCAGGCGCTGCGACCGCCAGCGAACACGGGTAACCCCAGCAGGCCCTGGGCCAAATAGACGAGCATGGTCAGCGCGCCCAGGCGCGGACCTAGCAGCGCTCCGATCAGCAACACGCCGAAGGTCTGCCCGGTGATCGGCACCGGGGTGAATGGGAGGGGGATGCTGATCTGCGCCGTAAGCGCCATGAGCAGGGAACCTGCCAGAACCAGCAGACCATCGCGAACGAAGGGCCGTTGCAGCGCGCCCCGCGCGGGCACCAGCCGCTGCGCAAGGGTACCCGGGCTCGAAACGCCGGTGTTGCTCATAGGTACCGCTCCTTTTCTGCTACGCCGGATGGGCTGATTGTAACATATCTGCCATCTTCTGCTGCAGTAACGGTTCACACCTGGAGTAACCCACGCGCCCGGGAGCGCGGGCGTCCCGCCCTCGTCGCGTCTACGCGGGCATCTTGCCCGCGCTCCCGGCCTATGTTCACATCAGCCGTCCATGCGGCTCCGCCGCACAACACCGCAATGAAAATAAGGTTATTCTTGGGAGGGCTGCGCCCTCCCAAACCCTCCCGCGGGTGGGGGAATGGGGAAACCCGGTTTCCCCATTCCCCTGCCCCAGCAGCTTATTTTCACGTTAGCCGTCCATGCGGCTGCGCCGCACAACGCCGCAATGAACATACGGTTGTTCCTGGGAGGGCTTTGCCCTCCCACACCCTCCCGCGGGTGGGGGCATGGGGAAACCGGGTTTCCCCAGCCCCCTGCGCAAGGGCTGCGCCCTCCCACACCCTCCCACCGGGTGAGGGGTGTAGGGAAACCAGGTTTCCCCACACCCCTGCTTGAGGGCTGCACCCTCCCAAACCCTCCCGCGGGCGGGGGGATGGGGGAACCTGGTTCCCCCATGTTTAGCGTTGTGGTATCATGCACGCTATGAATGTCGCCTCCTCGTTGAACGGCCGGTCGATCCGTGTCGCAATGCTGGCTCGGGTGGTCTTTCCGCTGCACGGCTATGGCGGCATCGAGCGCCATGTCTTCCATCTAGTGACCCACCTGACGCGCCTTGGCGCCGCGGTGACCCTGTACGTGCAGTCGGCCGACCCGCGCCGCCAGACTGCCGATGACGAGGCTACCCGCGCCGTGACGCAGGGGTTGCACGGCCTGATCCAGGTACGCTACGACCACACCTCGCCCTGGCTGCCGCCCAACGGGATCGCCGGTCGCCAGATCAACTATCCCTGGTATTCCTGGCAACTGGGCTGCGCCGCAGCCCGCGCGGCCCGCCGCGGGGCCTACGATGTGGTGCACAGTCAGGGCCTCTGCGCGACTGGTTATGGCTTTATCCGCGCCCGTGATCCGCTGTTGCGCGCCCTGCCCTTCGTCGCCAATCCCCATGGCATGGAGGAGTTTCGTGCCCCTGACCGGCGGAAGTGGCTGGCCTACGCGCCCTTCCGCGCCCTCTACGCCTATGGCCACCGCCAGGCCGATCGGGCCATCGCCACCGATGCGTGCACCCGCGACGATCTGCCGCGCTATCTCGGCGTCGATCCGCGCCGCGTCGCGGTGATCCCCTCGGCGATTGACGTGGAAGAGTGTCTTGGTTATGTCAACTCTGAGGTGCGGGCGCGCCTGCGCGAGCGCTGGAACCTGGATGCGGCCGATCTGATCCTGCTCAGTGTGGGACGCCTGGAACGCAACAAGGGGTTTCACGTGCTGATCGCGGCGCTGGCCCGCCTGCGGGCCGAACTCCCCCCGCGCTGGCGCTGGCTGCTGGTCGGCAATGGCAAGGAACGAGCGGCGCTCGAGCGCCAGGCGCGGCAGGCCGGGATCGCCGGGCACATCATTTTCGTGGGGCGCCTCGATGATACCGAGTTGCACAGTCTCTACGAAGAGGCCGATCTGGTGATCCACCCGACGCTGTACGAAGGTTCAAGCCTGGTGACGCTGGAGGGGATGATTCACGGCAAGCCGCTGGTGGCCTCGGCCAGTGGCGGCATTCCCGACAAGGTCTTTGATGGGCGCAATGGTTACCTGGTGCGCCCTGGCGATGTGGAGGACCTGGCGGCGAAGTTGCGCCTGGCTCTCCGGTCACGCGCACGCTGGCCCGCCTGGGGCGAGGAGAGCGCGCGCATCGTTCGCTCCACCTTTGCCTGGCCGGTGGTGGCCCGCCAGACACTCGAGTTGTACCAGGAACTACTGGCCCCATCAAAGGATTGACACCTGGCCGCTCCATCGCATACCATACCCTGGAACATTGGCCACACTGCGCCGGTCACGTCGCTCCAGTGGGGAAACTATGCACCTCAGCGACTCTCCCGCTTCCATGCTCAGACTCGTCGCCATCGGCGGCGGGGGTGGCGTCAGCCAGGTACTTCTGGGAGCGCGGCCCTACTTCAGCGCCCTTACAGCGGCGATTGCGGTAACCGATACCGGGCGCAGCACCGGCACCGCCCGCGCGATTGCCGATATGCCCGCTCCCGGCGACGTCCGCAACATCCTGGCGACCCTGGCGCGCGATCCCGACTCGCTGCTCGCCCGTCTGATGCAGCACCGCCTGCGTTCATCGGCCGTGCCCGTGCTCGATGGGATGGCCTTCGGCAACTTGCTGATCGCCGCCCTTACCCAGATGACCGGGGATTTCGCCGAGGCGGTTGAAGCGGCCAGTTTGATGCTCGACTGCACCGCCCGCATCCTGCCGATCTCCACCGTCAATACCCACCTCTGCGCCGAACTCGAGGATGGGAGCGTGGCCGAGAATGAACTGGCCGTGCGGGCGCTTAACAAGGCGCCGATTAGCCGGCTCTACCTCAGCACGCCTCACGCCCCGGCCAATCCTGCCGTCATCCAGGCTATTCTCCAGGCTGATGTGGTAACCATTGGCCCCGGTAGCTTCTTTACCTCGGTGCTGGCAACCCTGCTCTTCGATCACGTTCGCGAGGCCCTCCGCGACACTCACGCCACGGTGGTGTTCATCTGCAATACGACCACACAACCCGGCCAGACGGACGGTTTTTCCATCGCCGACCATGTGCGTCACCTGGTCAACGTGCTCGGGCCGGGCGTGCTTGATATCGCCCTGATCAATCGGAGCGACCAGATTGACCCACAGGTCATCGCTGAGTACGCCGCCGAGGGGTTGCACCTGCTCGAACCAAACGAGGAAGAATTGGCGCAAATCAGCAGGCTCGGCGTGCGCCCGCTGGTGCGTAATCTGGCCGAGGCCACTGAGGGGAAACGCACCCTCTGGAACAAGCAGGACACCATCCGCCACGACCCCACCCTGATCGGCCTGGCCCTGTGGAAGATCGCCCTCGATCGGGAGGGCGAGTGATATTATTTCGGATTTTAGATTTTCGATTTTGGATTTTAATAGGGCGTCCTGATCGGATATGGCATTCTATTTAAATTGATAGATGAGGTTGTTCTTGGGAGGGCTGCGCCCGCCCAACCCCTCCCGCGGGCGGGGGCCGGGGAAACCCGGTTTCCCCAGCCCCCTGCGCACGGGCTGCGCCCGCCCAACCCCTCCCGCGGGCGGGGGTAGGGGGGAACCTGGTTCCCCCATGTTCACGTTAGAAAAAGCCCAGTTCCTCGCGCGCCTCTTCGCTCATCAGGCTGGGGTTCCAGAAGGGCGTCCATACCAGGTTGATCCGCACGTCTTCGAGATTCTTGAAGACCTCCTGCAGGGCCAGCACCTCGCGCCGGGCATGATCGAGGATCTGCGGCCCGGCTGGACACGCCGGCGTGGTCAGGGTCATGTCGATGTCGACCACGCGCCCTTCTTCCAGCACATCAATGCGGTAGACCAGCCCCAGGTTGACAATATCCAGCCCGATCTCGGGGTCGATGACGTTCTTGAGCGCGGCGCGCACCATCTCCTCAGTGACCATCGGGTTCCTCGATTTCTATTGCGCGTGACCGGCGTTGGAACGGTACAGGTCGCTCCGGGCAGAGGGCGCTCCCCTCAGTTCGCCCACTTCCGGCCACACTTGTTGCGTATCAACCGATACGGGTATGATACCATGCTGATCAACAATCCGCTCCTGCTGCTCTTCCTGGTATCGGCCATCGGCTATGTGCTGGGCCGCATCCAGATCGGCGGCGTGAGCCTTGGCGTTGCCGCCGTGCTCTTCGTGGGTCTGGCCTTCGGCGCCTTCGACCCGAACCTGAAGCTCCCCGAGACTGTCTACCAACTCGGCCTGGTCCTGTTTGTCTACACCATCGGGTTGAGCAGCGGCCCCAGCTTCTTCGCCTCGCTGCAGCGGAAGGGGCTGCGCGACAACCTGCTGGTGCTGGGGGTGTTGCTGCTCGCCACTGCACTGACCGTCGCGGCGCACCTGGCGATTGGCACAAGCGCGCCGATCACCGCCGGGATGTTCGCCGGCAGCCTGACCAACACGCCGGCTCTGGCGAGTGTGATTGAACAACTCAAGCGCACCGCCGGCGACGAACCGGGCGACGCCGTCCTCGCCGGCCCGGTGGTCGGGTACTCGGTCACCTACCCGATGGGCGTGCTGGGCATGATCCTGGCGATCTACGTCTTTCAGCGTCTCTGGCGGGTAGACTACGCCGCCGAGGCCCGTTCCTCGCCCGAACTGAGCCTGGGGGTCGAGAATCTGGTCAACCGCACCGTGCGTGTGACCCGCCCCGATATGGATGGCCGGAACCTGGGCGAGCTGGTGCGGAGCAATGGCTGGGACGTGGTCTTCAGCCGCCTGCAGCACGATGGGCACATGAGCATCGCCACCAGCGACGCCTATCTGCGGATCAACGACCTGGTGAGCGTCATTGGCACGCCGGAGGAAGTGGAGCGCGTGGTGGCGGCCCTGGGCGAGCCGGCTCCAGAAGGACTGGAACTGGACAGGCATACGCTCGACTTTCGGCGCGTCTTTGTATCGAACCCGGCGGTGGCGGGCAAGCGCCTGCGCGATCTCGACCTGCCGCGCACCCAGGGGGCCATCATCACCCGGCTACGGCGCGGCGACGCGGACATGTTGCCCCATGGCGACACGGTGCTCGAACTCGGCGACCGGGTGCGCGTGGTGACCCGGCGCGAGAACCTGGACAACGTCACCAGGTACTTCGGCGACTCGTACCGCAGTCTCTCCGAGATTGACGTGGTCTCCCTGGGCCTGGGGATGGCGATCGGGCTGCTGGTGGGGCTGATCCCTCTGCCGCTGCCCGGGGGCGGCACGTTTACCCTGGGCTTCGCCGGCGGGCCGCTGATTGTCGCCCTGCTCCTCGGCTGGCTCGAGCGCACGGGATCGATTGTCTGGAGCCTGCCCTACAGCGCCAATCTGACCCTGCGCCAGGTCGGGTTGACGCTCTTTCTGGCGGGGGTGGGGCTGCGCTCGGGCTACAGCTTCGTGAGCACCCTGGCCGCAGGCGGCGGGCTGGCGCTCTTCGTCGCCGGGGCGCTGATCACCGCCGTGTCCGCCGTGACCCTGCTCGTCGTGGGACACCGGCTGCTCAAGATCCCCATGGGGCTGTGCCTTGGCCTCCTGGCGGGGATGCAGACCCAGCCGGCGGTGCTGGCCTTCGCCAGCGAGCAGACGCGCAACGATATGCCCAATATTGGCTATGCCACGGTCTACCCGCTGGCGACCATCGCCAAGATCATTCTGGCGCAGGCGCTGGTGGCCCTGTTACGGTGATGAAACCTGTCAGGGCCGGGGCGTCAATACTTCGCCACGGTGGGGTCCACCTCATCGCTCCAGCGGAGCACGCCGCCCTCCAGGTTCTTGATCTTGCGGAAGCCAGCCTGCTTGAGCAACGCGACGGCCCGGGCGCTGCGCACGCCGCTGCGGCAGTAGACCACAATCTCTCTGGCGCTATCGAGTTCATGGATGCGCTCCGGCAACTGGTCAATGGGGATGAGCTTGTCGGTGCCGGGGATGCTGGCGATGGCCACTTCGTAGGGATTGCGCACATCGAGGAGGAAAGGTCGATCGTCACGCTGGAGCCAGTTGGCCAGCTCGAGCGGCGTAATCACGTACTGGCCGCCGATCGAAGGCGCTTCGCGGGAGATGCCGCAGAACTGCTCATAGTCGATCAGGGCAGTGACGGTGGGGTTCTCGCCACAGACCGGGCAGTTCGGATTGCGCCGCAGCTTCAGTTCGCGGAAGCGCATGCTCAGGGCATCGTAGAGCATCAGCCGGCCGATCAACGGCTCGCCGATGCCGGTGAGCAACTTGATCGTCTCGGTGGCCTGAATGGTGCCGATGACCCCCGGCAGCACCCCCAGCACGCCACCCTCGGCGCACGAAGGCACCAGACCCGGCGGCGGCGGTTCGGGGTAGAGGCAGCGGTAGCACGGCCCGCCCTGCTGCGGAGCGAACACAGTCGCCTGGCCCTCGAAGCGGAAGATGCTGCCGTAGACGTTGGGCTTGCCCAGCAGCACCGAGGCGTCATTGGTCAGGTAGCGGGTGGGGAAGTTGTCGGTGCCGTCCACGATCACATCGTAGGGGCGCATCAACTCCAGGGCGTTGGCCGAGGTGATCTGCGTCTCGTAGACGGTAATCTCGATATGCGGATTGAGATCGCGCAGACGCCGGCGGGCCGACTCAGTCTTGGCCATGCCGACCGTGCTGGTGCCGTGGACGATCTGCCGCTGCAGGTTGCTGGCGTCGACCACATCGAAGTCAACCAGGCCGATGTGACCGACGCCCGCCGCGGCAAGGTAGAGCGCCAGCGGCGAACCCAGCCCGCCGGTGCCAATCAGCAGCACACTGCCCTGCTTCAAGCGCCGCTGGCCTTCCATGCCCACCTCGGGCATAATCAGGTGGCGGCTGTAGCGGGCGATCTCTTCATTGGACAGCGAAACGTTGCTCATGGGCGTCCTCCCGCGATGGCAGGAATGATTGACACGGTCTCGCCGGCGCTGAGGGGCGTTTCTTCGCCCTGCAGGAAGCGAATATCCTCATCGCCGACGTAGATGTTCACGAAGCTGCGCAGGCGGCCATCCTCGGCGAAGAGGTGCCGGCCAAGGGCGGGGTGCAGTTCAACCAGGCCGCGCAGCAGCGCGCCGATCGTGTCGGCCTCCAGTTGGACCTGGGCCTGGCCGCCGGCGTACTCGCGCAGCGCGGTGGGGATGGTTATGGTTACGGGCATACCATTGCTCCTTTTGTTGCCATGAAGCGATCTCAAAACCCGGTGGGGCCTCACAGCGCAGGATCAGCGAAGGTGTTTTGCAGGGATGGCCAGGCCCTCCCCAACCCTCCCCCCTCTGGCGGGGGCGTGGGGAACCGGGGTTACTGCGTCCCGGCGATAATCACCTCTTCGGCCTCGAAACGCGCCCCGGCGTCCACCAGCAGCCAGCTCGTGACCTCGGCGGCGCGGCCCTGGCGCACGACCTGAATGACGAAGGCGAAGGAGGCGCCGCCGATGGCCTGCGCGCCGGCGCGATCGCGCTCGGAGGGGGTAGCGGGCGCGTCGGGGTGCGAATGGTAGCAGCCGACGATCTCCAGGCCGCGCGCCGTCGCCGCGCGGTCGGCGCGCAGATAGTCGCGCGGGTCGAGGTAGAAGCGATCGCGCCGCGAGGTGGGATCATCGTTCGGGTCGAGTTGCACCTGGCCGCTCCAGCGGTTCTCCACCGGAAAGGCTTCCAGGGCCAGCTTGGCGGCGCCCTCCAGGCGCCCCAGCAGCAGACCGACGCACTCGTCGGGGTAGGTGGCCTCGGCGTGGGCGGCGATTGCCGCCGCGGCGGCGGGTGAAAGGGTGAGGGTCGCGCGTGTCATGCCCGGTTCCTCGTATGCGGGAGAGGGGTCCCTCCCAACTCAAATCCCGCTGCCCTGCTCGAAGCCCGGCTCCTCCCAGAAGCGTTCGCTGAGGTAGCGATTGGCGCTGTCGCAGAGGATGGTCACCACCACGCCGGAGCGCAGGTCGCGGGCCACCCGCAGCGCGGCACTGACATTGGCCGCCGCCGAGATGCCCACCAGCACCCCCTCTTCACGGGCCAGGCGCCGGGCCATGGCAAAGGCGGCCTCGCTACTCACCTCCAGCATGGCGTCGGGCGCTGCCGGGTCGTAGATCGCCGGAACGAGACGGGTCGAGGCCATGTGCTTGACGCCCTCCAGGGCATGGTAGGGGCCATCGGGCTGCACGGCGATGGCCCGCACGGCGGGATTCAGCTCGCGGAGGCGGCGGGTAACGCCCATGAAGGTGCCGCTGGTGCCCAGGGCGGCGACGAAGTGCGTCACCCGCCCCCCGGTCTGGCGCCAGATCTCCGGCCCGGTGGTCTCGTAGTGGGCCAGGGGATTGGCGGGGTTGCTATACTGGTCGGGGTAGAAGTAACGCTCAGGCTCGCGAGCCACAAGCTGGCGAATGGTGGCAATCGCCAGGTCCATGCCCTCGGCGGGGTCGGTGAGGATCAGCGCAGCGCCGAGAGCGCGCAGGGTGCGCCGGCGCTCGGGGCTGGCATTGGCGGGCAGCGCCAGGGTCACGCCGTAGCCCAGGGCCGCGCCGATGGTGGCATAGGCGATGCCGGTATTGCCGCTGGTGGCGTCGGCGATGCGCATACCGGGGCGCAGCAGGCCCCGGCGCTCGCCGTCGCGGATCATCCACAGCGCCGGGCGATCCTTCACCGAGCCGCCGAGGTTGTACCACTCCGCCTTGGCGTAGAGTTCCACCCCGGGCGGCAGGTCGGCGCTCAGGCAGGTGAGCCGGAGCAGAGGAGTCTCGCCGATCAGATCGAGGGCCGTGGTCATCGCGTCTCCCGGGGGGGCGCCTGGCGCCGCTGGCGCCGGTAGGCCAGCACGGCGGCCTGAAGGGTGTGCAGGGCCAGGGTGGCGCAGCGCGGGCGCGCCTGGGCGACCTCGTAGCCGACCAGTTCCAGCGCGGCGGCGTCATCGAGGGCCTCGATGGTTTCCAGCGAGGCGCCCTGCAGGGCCTCGGCCAGGATCGAGGCGGCGGCCTGGCTCACGCTGCAGCCCTGGCCCTCGAAGCGCAGCGCCGCTACCCGCTCGCGCTCCGGGTCAACCTTGAGATAGATCGTCACCTGATCGCCACAATCAGGGATGCCACCAGGCACAATCACATCGGCGTCGGCCAGGTGGCCGTGGCAGCGGGGATGTTCATAGTGGTCGAGCAGCCGCTCGATGATCGCCTGGCGGTCCATAGGGTGATTTCTCACGTGAACATAGGCTGCTGGAGCAGGGGTGTGGGGAAACCAGGTTGCCCCATACCCCCGCCCGCGGGAGAGTCTGGCAGGGATTGGCCGTGGCGCACCTGGACGCGGACGGAGTCGCGTTGACGCCCAGGCGGGCGCCCAGAGCCGCAAATGGCCGCCTCAGGCCAGCGCCCCACGGGAGGGAGGCAGCGCCCCGCGCCTCCGTGGCCCTAGCCTTTCTCGATCGGCAGGCCCACGCTATTGCCCCACTCGGTCCAGCTCCCATCGTAGTTGCGCACCCTGGGATAGCCCAGCAGGTAGGTGAGGACGAACCAGGTGTGGCTGGAACGCTCACCGATGCGGCAGTAGGCGATAACGTCCTTATCGGGCGTAATACCTTTGCCTTCGTAGAGCGCGCGCAACTCCTCGGGGCTCTTGAAGGTGCTGTCCTCGCGCACGGCCTGGGCCCAGGGAATATTGACGGCGGTAGGGATATGGCCGCCGCGCAGGGCGCCCTCCTGGGGGTACTCCGGCATATGGGTGCGCTCGCCGCTGAACTCCTGCGGGCTACGCACATCCACCAGCGCCACGCCGGAGGAACGCTTGATGTGCTCGAGCACCTGGTCGCGGAAGGCGCGAATGGTGGCGTCATCGCGTGGCGGCGCGACGTAGACCCCGCGGGGATAGGTGGGAACGTCGCGGGTCAGTTCGCGACCCTCGGCGATCCATCTGGCCCGCCCGCCGTTGAGAATGCGCGCGTCCTGGTGGCCAAAGAGCTTGAACACCCAGAAGGCGTAGGTGGCCCACCAGTTATGCTTGTCGCCGTAGAACACCACCGTGGTATCGTTGGAGATCCCCTTGCTCGCCAGCACCTCGGCGAAGCGGTCGGCGTCCAGGTAGTCACGCACCACGGGGTCGTTCAGATCGGTGACCCAGTCAATCTTGACCGCGCCGGGAATATGGCCGGTCTCGTAGAGCAGGACATCCTCGTCGCTCTCGACGATCCGCACCTTCGGGTCGTTCAGATGGTCGGCGACCCAGGCGGTATCAACCAGTACCTCGGGATGGGCATAGCCGCTCATCACAGGCTCCTTTACGCTCGAAGCTGGTATCGGCACGTTCCCATTGTAGCCCCGGGGCCGGGTTTAGTCAAGTTGTTACTCAGGATACTCAACAACCACCGTATCACCCTCGATGAAGGCGCGGTAGGCGGCGACCGGCTCAAAGGCGGGGAGGGTGCGGGGCGCGCCGGTACGCACATCGAAGAGCGAGCCGTGCAGGGGGCACTCGACGCACAGTTCGTCGGGATCGAACTCCCCGGCGCTGAGGGAGGCCTCGGCGTGGGAGCAGGTATCGTCAATCGCGTACACCTCATCGGCGACGCGAAACACGGCGATGCGCCGCCCGTTGATCTCGAAGGCCCGTCCCGTTCCATCGGGAAGATCGGCCAGATTTGCAATGCTGACGCTGGGCATAGGCACCTGTTGATGATCGGGGTCGGTGACGTGTTCAGCTACAGAAGGTACGCAGTGGAGGAGCGCGGGGAGACTGCGCCTCCCGCATGCCCCGGTTCCCCGCCCGCGGCGGGGGCGCTGCCGGCGGTTCGCCTGGCCGGCCTGGCTGCCGCTAACGTGAACATGGGGGAACCGGGTTCCCCCATACCCCCGCCCGCGGGAGGGTCCGGGAGGGCGCAGCCCGTGCGCAGGGGGCTGGGGGAACCAAGTTCCCCCAGCCCCCCGCCCGCGGGAGGGTCTGGGAGGGCGCAGCCCGCGCGCAGGGGGCTGGAGAAACCGGGTTTCCGCACACCCCCGCCCGCAGGGGTTTGCGAGCGGCAACGGCGCACAGCCCATCCGGCCGGCCCCTTAGCCGACCGACCCCTCCATCTCCATCTGGATGAGGCGGTTCAACTCCACGGCGTACTCCATAGGCAGTTCGCGGGTGAACGGCTCCATGAAGCCGAGCACGATCATCGAGAGGGCATCGGCCTCGGGCAGGCCGCGGCTCATCAGGTAGAAGAGTTGCTCCTCGCCGATGCGACCCACGGTGGCCTCGTGGGCCAGAGTGCAGCGGTCCTCCTCGATCTCGATGAAGGGGATGGTGTCGGAGGCCGAACGCTCATCGAGAATGAGCGCGTCGCAGTTGACATTGATCTTCGCGCCATAGGCGCCGGGCGCCACCTTAGCCAGACCGCGGTAGGTGGTCTTGCCGCCGTCCTTGCTCACCGACTTGTTGGTGATGCGGCTGGTGGTCTCAGGCGCGACATGGACCATCTTGGCCCCGGCGTCCTGGTGCTGGCCCTTGCCGGCATAGGCCACGCTCAGCACCTCGCCGCGGGCCTTGCGGCCCATCAGGTAGACCGAGGGGTACTTCATTGTCAGCTTGGAGCCGATGTTGCCGTCCACCCACTCCATGCTGGCCTCTTCGTAGGCCACGGCGCGCTTGGTGACCAGGTTGAAGATGTTGTTGGCCCAGTTCTGGATGGTAGTGTAGCGGAACTTGCCACCCTTCTTCACGATCACCTCCACTACTGCCGAGTGCAGCGAGTTGGTGGAGTAGATCGGCGCGGTGCAGCCCTCGATGTAGTGAGCCTCGGCCCCCTCTTCGATGATAATCAGCGTGCGCTCGAACTGGCCCATGTTCTCGGCATTGATGCGGAAGTAGGCCTGGAGCGGAATATCCACCTTGACGCCGGCGGGCACGTAGACGAACGAGCCGCCCGACCAGACCGCGGTGTTCAGCGCGGCGTACTTGTTATCGGCGGCCGGCACGATCGTGCCGAAGTACTGCTTGAAGAGTTCGGGATACTCCTTGAGCGCCGTATCGGTATCGAGGAAGACCACCCCCAGTTTCGACCACTCCTCGCGCAACGAGTGATAGACCACCTCCGACTCATACTGCGCCCCCACGCCGGCCAGGAACTTGCGCTCGGCCTCGGGAATGCCCAGGCGCTCGAAGGTATTCTTGATCTCCTGGGGCACGGCGTCCCAGTCAGTCTGCGGGCGCTCCCCGGCGCGCACGTAGTAGTGGATCTCGTCGTAGTTCAGTTCGGCCAGTTCCGGGTTGGCCCACATGCCGCTGAGCGGGGTCGGCTTCTGGTTAAAGATCTCCAGCGCCTTCAGCCGGCGCTTGAGCATCCACTCCGGCTCGCCCTTCATGCCCGAAAGTTCGCGCACGATGCGCTCGTTCAGACCCTTCGGCGCTTTGTAGAGGTAATTCTCTTCGTTGCGGAACCCGTACTTGCTATAGTCAAACTGGAGATTGACTGCCTCGGCGACCATGCATGTCCTCCTCGTCGTGTTGATGCGTTATTATCTATGTTCGGCGCCTACACCGCCGCGATGAAAAACGTTGTTTTCGGGAGGGCTCCGCCCTCCCACCGGGTGAGGATATAGGGAAACCAGGTTTCCCCAGCCCCCTGCTCGAGAACGTAGTCCTCCTCATCCCTTTCAAATAAGCGCATACGAGGTGCGGGCCCCCCTCTCCCAACAGAGGAGGGTGGGGAGCAGTCACCTTTTTTGAACAGAGCTGCTCCTTACGCCCCTACTCATCGTCAACATCCACCGATCCCACCCCATACAGCCCGGCCTTGAGCGCCTTGAGCGACAGGAGGGCGCATTTCAGGCGCGTGGGGTTCTTGCTGAGCGGGATGCCGATCAGCATGAGCAAATCGTCCTTGCTGAACGCCTTCGCGGTTTCAACGTCCATGCCCTTGATCTCGTCGGTAAGCATCGAGGCCGAGGCCTGGCTGATGGCGCAGCCCTTGCCGCTGAAGCGCACGTCGGCGATCACCCCATCTTCAATCAGCAGATCGATGCGCACCCGATCGCCGCAGAGGGGGTTGTACTCCTCGTGGCTGATGGTCGGATGGTCGAGCGTGCCGAAGTTGTGGGGGTAGCGGGCATGCTCGAGGATCTGCTCGCGATAGATGTCGTCCATTCCACACCTCAGGCAAACAGGCGCTTCGCCTTCTCCAGCGCCGCAACCAGCCGGTCGATCTCTTCGGGCGTGTTGTAGATGTAGAGACTGGCCCTGGTGGTGGCCGGCACGTCGAGGCGCCGATGGAGGGGCTGGGTGCAGTGGTGCCCCGCCCGCACCGCGATGCCCTCGCTATCGAGCACCGCGGCCACATCGTGGGGATGCACGCCCTCCAGGGTGAAGCTACACACGCCGCCACGCTGCTCGGTGCTGTGCGGCCCGTAGAGGGTCAACCCGGTCACCTCGGCCAGGCGCTCCAGGGCATACCCGAGCAACGCAACCTCGTGCCGGCGAATGGCCTCCATCCCCACGCGGTTGAGGAAGTCCACCGCTTCGCCCAGGGCGATCGCCTCGGCGATCGCCGGCGTCCCGGCCTCGAAGCGCGCCGGCACATCGGCGTAGGTGCTATGGTCGAGTTCCACCACCTTGATCATCGAGCCGCCGCCGAGGAAGGGCGGCATGGCCTCGAGGATCTCGCGCCGCGCCCACAGGCCGCCAATCCCGGTCGGCCCGCACATCTTATGGCCGCTGAAGACCAGGAAGTCACAGCCCAGTTCCTGCACATTCACCGGCATATGCGGCACGCTCTGAGCTGCGTCCACCAGCAACTTCGCGCCGACGGCATGGGCCCGTTCGGCCAGGTAGACCACCGGGTTGATCGTGCCCAGCACGTTCGACTGGTGCGTCACCGCCACCAGGCGGGTGCGCCCGGTGAGCTTCGTATCCAGTTCCTCCAGCGCCAGCCGGCCCTCGCCGTCGAAGGACAGGTAATCGAGGCATGCGCCGACCCGCGCGGCGAGCATCTGCCAGGGGACGATGTTGGAGTGGTGCTCCATCAGGGTGAGCAGGATGCGGTCGCCGGGACGCAGATTGGCATCGCCCCAGGCGCGGGCTACCAGGTTCACCGCCTCGGTCGCGTTGCGGGTAAAGACCAGCTCGCGCGGCGTGGCGGCGCCGATGAAGCGCGCCACCTTGCCGCGGGCGCGCTCGTAGGCGAAGGTGGCCTCTTCGCTGAACTTGTAGACGCCCCGGTGCACGTTGGCATTGTAGCGTCGGTAGTAGTCTTCGAGGCAGTCAATCACCTGGCGCGGCTTCTGCGACGAAGCGGCGCTGTCGAGGAAGGCGATGAGCTTGCCGTTGACCTCCTGCTGGAGGATGGGAAACTCGCGCCGAATGGCGAGGACATCGAACTGGGAGAGTGTGGACATAGCCAACCTGCTAGCCGGTACGGGCCGGGTGGGGCGCCGATCGGCGATCCGCGCGCCGCGATGAAAAGGTTGTTCCTGGGAGGGCTGCACCCTCACCTTCCCGGGGGCGGGGGCGTGGGGAAAGCCAGTTTCCCCACACCCCCCGCTCGAGGGCTGCGCCCTCCCAGACCCTCCCGCGGGCGGGGGTATGGGGGAAGCAGGTTCCCCCATGTTCACGTTAGATCTTGGCCTCGATGGCCGCCTCAAGCTCCATGCGCAGCGCCTCGATGGGAATGGTGTCAAGGGCCGGGCCGAAGAAGCCCATGACGATCATGCGCTTGGCCTCGGTCTTGCTGATGCCGCGGGACTGCATGTAGAAGAGTTGCTCCTCGTCCACATCGCCGCTGGTCGAGGCGTGCCCCCCCTTGAGCACGCTGTTGGTATCGATCTTGAGGCCGGGGATCGAGTCATTGCGGGCGCCGGGGTTGAGGTGCAGGGCATGCTCTTCCAGCCGCGTGCTGGTGCCGGTCGATTCGCGTTCGATCTTGATCATGCCATCGAAGACCGAATACCCCGTGTCATTGACCACGGTGCGGAACTCCATGTAGCTTTCGGCGTGGTGGCCAACGTGGCGCAGCCAGGGCGCGGTGAGCAGCTTTTGCGCGTCGCCGGCGAAGGTGGCCCCCAGCCAGTTGACCTGCGAGCCATCGCCCTTCAGCGTCGTCTCGGCCTCGATGTGCTGGACCTTCGCGCCAATGGCCACACTGGTCCACTCGAGGTTGGCGTCGCGCTCAAGCACGACCTTCTGCCCGCCGATGTGGTACACGCCGTCGCCCCAGCGCTGGATGCTGACAAAGCGCACGCGGCTGCCGGGGCCGGCGAAGATCTCGGTGACCGGGGCGGCCAGAGCCGCGGCGGGCTGATCGCCGGAGATGAACTCCTCGATCAGTGTCACCTGCGCATGATCCTCGACGATCACCAGCGTACGCGGGAAGGTGATGCGGCTGCCGGCGGGCAAGCCGTAGCGCACGCGGATGGGCGCCTCAGCGGCCACGTTCCTGGGCACATGCAGCAGGACCCCATCCTGCCACAGCGCGGCGCGCAGGGCGCTGAACTTATGCTCCAGGGGCGCGACTGCGGTGTCCATCCGCGCCTTGATCAGGTCCTCATGGCAGGCCAGCGCCGCATTGAGCGGCCTGAGCGTCACGCCCTGCCCGGCCAGCGCCTCGTCCCACTCCAGGGTCATCGCGGTAGTCGTGGTCGGCGCCAGTTCCTCGGGCCGCAGCCCGCTCAGGTCGGTGCGGCGCCACTCCGGCGGACCGGCCTGAGCGAAGAAGCTCCAGGCCTCAACCCGGCGCCCGGTGAGCCAGGCCGGCTCGCCGCGTTGCCGCGAGCTGGCGGCGATGGCGTCGGCGCTCAGTTCTTTCAGGGTAAGTGCGGTCATAGGTGTTTTCTGGCCCTTCAACTCATCACGCCGTTCCCGCCAGTTCCTCGCGCAGCCAGTCGTAGCCCTTCTCTTCCAGCTCCAGCGCCAGTTCGGGGCCGCCTTCGCGCACGATCCGCCCGTCCATCATCACCGAGACGAACTGGGGCTTGATGTAGTTGAGCAGCCGCTGGTAGTGAGTAATCACCAGAACACCCATCTCAGGGCCGGCCAGACGGTTGACGCCTTCGGCAACGATGCGTAGGGCGTCAATATCCAGCCCCGAGTCGGTTTCGTCCATCACCGCCATACTCGGCTTGAGCATGGTCATCTGGAGGATCTCCAGGCGCTTCTTCTCACCGCCGCTGAAGCCCTCGTTCAGGTAGCGCCGGGCGAAGCTCTCGTCCATTTCGAGGAGCTTCATACCCTCGCGCAGTTGCTTGCGGAACTCGGCCACCGGAATGGCGGTCTCCTTGGGATCCTTGCCCTCCTCGGCGCGGTGGGCGTTGATCGCGGCGCGCAGGAAGTTGGCGACCGTCACCCCCGGCACCGACACGGGGTACTGGAAAGCCAGGAACAGCCCGAGCTTGCTGCGCTCATCGGGCTCCAATTCAAGAACGTTCTGGCCCTTGTACCAGATCTCGCCGCCGGTGACCTCGTAGCCCGGATGGCCGGCGATCACGCTGGCCAGGGTGCTCTTGCCACTGCCGTTGGGCCCCATGATGGCGTGGATGGTCCCACCCTGGACGGTCAGGTTGACCCCCTTGAGGATCTCCTTGTCGCCGATCCGCGCTTGCAAATCCTTGATGACCAGGTCGTTGCTCATGTGCTCCTCTGTTTTTCTTGGTTGGGTACCTGAACCTCAGCTTTGCGGATCTTATAGAGTGGGAGGATATCTCGCAGGGAGGGCAAGCCCTCCCTGGAACCCTCCCTGCGAGGGCGGCCCGCACGCTCGAGGGGCAGACCTTCCCCGCGGCCCTCCCATAGATGGAGACTCACCCGGCGTCCTGCGTGCCGACGGGATCGGCGGGGCGCGCGGGGGTGAGGGGGATGTCCCCGCTCCTCAGCACGAAGCGGCAGGTATGGGCGCCCTCGCGAATGGTGCTCTCCAGGGCCAGTTTCTCCCCCAGGGCATACTCGATCATCTGCCGCTCCATCGAGCACACTTCCGGGTGATCCTGGGCCACGTCGTAGAACGGGCAGGCGAAGAGGCGGATGCCATCGCCGCCCTCGGCCACCTCGGCGGGCACGCCGCGCTGCTCGAGCAGACGGCGCAACTCATTCAGCCGCTCGCCGACCTCGGTGCCGGCCATGCGATCGGCGTACTCCTCGGCGAGCCGCCGGCTCACCCGTTCGAGCAACACTTCGACCTTATCGGCGCCCTCCAGGGCGATCAACTCGCGGAGGAGGCCGGTAATCAGGCGATCGTACTGCTTGGGGAAACGGCTGCGCGCCTCATCGCTGAGGGTATAGACCAGGTGGGGGCGACCGGGGCCGTGGCGCTCGGCGCGCACCGACACCAGACCTTCCGCCTGCAGATGGATGAGATGGTCGCGCGCGGCGGTGGTGCTCACGCCAAGGAGCGTGGCCAGCTCCTTGACCGTGGCCTCGCCAGCGCGCTGAAGATGCTGCAGTATCTGCCCGGCCGCGCTGCTAGCGGAGTAGCCGATCACAAGCATAGTCGCATTCCTCCGAACTACTAGGGTGTAGTCTACCAGCGTTTAGAGGTTTTGTCAATAAAAAAGGGAAATACTTTGTTTATTCATCGCTCCGCCTCTCCCAACCCGGAAGAAAGGGCAGGTAGGTTGGGTTTCCGAACCCGGTCAAATGACCCGTGAACGCGGCGAGGCCGCATGCTACACTCACCCTGTGACGCCCACAGGAAGCGCCCGCGCGGCGGGGCCGGTTGCCGCGGCCCCGCCCCGGGTGATCGGCGGCAGATGAGGAGGAAGCAGATGAGTGCCAGGTGGGAATACAAAGTTGCCTTTGTCGAGCAGTGGGAGCGTGTTTCGGTGGAGGGGCATGAGACGCGCCCGGAGAAGGGTGAGCGGCGCAGCGCGTTCGGGCGGCGCTTTCTCAACACGCTCGGCGCTGACGGCTGGGAACTGAGCGGGGTCCAGCACACGATGCCGGGGCGGGTCTACCTGATCTTCAAGCGCCCCCTGGAAGGAAACACCGAACCGGACCTCTCGGTGGTGCGCGGCGAACAGCCGGCGCAGCCGGAGGGCCAGTCGGCGCCCCCGGCGCAAGCGCCCGAAGGGGGAAGCGGGCCACAGGTGGTGTCGTTGTAAGCAGTGGGGGTGAAAGAAGCGGGGGTGTGGGGAAACCGGGTTTCCCCACACCCCCGCCTGCGGGCGGAATAGTTCTTCAACGTTATGAACGGCTCTCCTGGCGGCGTGGATGGACGCGGGGGCCACGGACGCCAAGCGGCCCGACGCCGCCTTCGGCGGTGTGCACCTTTTCATTGGTCAGGCTGATGCTGGGCGGTTGCGGGCCGTCACTCGGGGCGATATGGATCCGGCCCACCTCTTGCATGCGCAGTTCTTCGGCCTGGCGCAGGAGATCCGGGGCAGGCTCGTAGAAAAACTCCAGCGCCTCGCCGTGCTTATCTACGCCCGTATAGTCAACCACGACACGGCTCCCCCCGGGGATACCGCCGGAGGCGATCAGATCGGCCAGCGGAGCGTCAATCAACTTGAGCAGTTGCTGGCGCAGGGGGCGCGCGCCAAAGCGTGAGTCGAAGCCCTTGTTCAGCAGATACTCGCGCGCTTCGGTGGTGACGCTCACCTGGATGGCATGGCGCAGGTACTGCTCGTTGCACTCGCGCAGCATCCGCTCGAGCACCTGGCGCAGCACGTCGCTGGAGAGCGGGCGGAAAGCGATAATCTCATCGAGGCGGTTGATCCACTCCGGCTGAAAGACCTTTTGCAGGGCCTCAAAGCCAATCTGATAGATCTGCTGGCCCGTGGCCTCGACATCGCCGTGGGGGGTGCGAAAGCCGATCGTGCGGCGGTCGAGGTAATCCACCATCTCTTTGGCGCCAACATTGGTGGTAAAAACGACGATGCTGTTATGGAAGCTCACCCGGCGACCGCCATTGAGCAGCAGGATCTCGCCATCTTCCATCACCTGGAGCAGCAAGTTCCACAGCTCCGGCTGACCCTTTTCAATCTCGTCGAAGAGAACAACGCTATTTTCCTGTTCAATGATCTCGGGGTTGAGCAGGGGCTTCTGGTCGCGCCCGACGTAACTGGGAGGCGCGCCGACCAGGGCGCTCACCTCGTGGCCCTGGCTGAAGAGCGAGCAGTCAATCTTCAAGAACGCCTCACCATCGGGGCGGAGCAGTTGGGCCAGGGCGCGCGCCATGGCCGTCTTGCCCACACCGGTGGGACCGAGGAACAACAGCGTGGCGCGCGGGCGACGGTTGTTCCCCGCCGAAAAGCCGAAACGCGCCCGGTTCAGCACGCGGATCACGCTCTCGATGGCTCGTTCCTGGCCAAAGATCTGGTCACGCAAGCAGCGCTCTACCATGTCCAGCGGGTTTGCGTGGCCCCGCACCGCTCGCGTCATACCCCGGTGTTTGTCTGTCATACCGCCTCTTGGGTTGTGTGGCGTGGCGCCAGAACACCCGGCGCCGCTTCGGGCATTGCCTGCCACGATTGTAACATGCCCGATGTACGATACCGTAGCCTCGGGGGTGGAGCGCGCGCTGGCTGCGCCACTGCGTCGGCATCACAGGGCGGGGCGCTGTCCCTCAGCGTAGACGCACCACGGCGGCCACAATCGTCATGACGTTGAACAGGTGCATGCCAAGGGGCATCCCGAAGAACAGCGCCCCGATGGCTCCAAATGAGGGCGCGCCGGTCAGGACCACAGCCAGGCCGCTCAACATGAACAGGAAGCCCGCGACGTAGGCGATGCCCACGCTCAACTGCATCAGTTGGCCGCGCTTGCCGCGGGTGAAGCGGTCGGTCAGGCGCACGAGCAGATCGCCGGCCACCGGTCCCAGCAGCAGGGCGACCAGCAGGCCAAAGAAGCCGATGCTGCCAAGAATCAGCAGGGCGAAGGTCGAGACCAGGATGCTATACACCAGGGTAGTGACGCTGGCGATAGCGCTCTCGACGGCGGAGACCTGGTAGTTGACCGGCCGCCGGGCCCTGGCGCATTCGGGGCAGAGCTGACCCACGGCGGCGGGGCGCACACAATCGGCACAGATGGGCCGGTCGCAACTGGTACAGCGCAGGCCGGTCTCGCGGTCGGGGTGCAGGTAGCAGGTCCGGGTGGCGGCAGAGACGCCGGTCGCCTCGGATGGCGGCGCGGGGAGCGCTTCGGGGGCGGGGGCGGGTTGCGGCTCGCGCTCCCGGGCGCTGCCGGGGGCCAGCACCTCGCCGGCGGCCAGGCGCGCCTCGACCTGCTCCAGCACGGCGCGGGCGTGCTCATTGTCGGGGTCAATCTCCAGGGCGCGCAGCAGGTGCTCGCGCTTCTCGCGGTAGGGACGCACGCTGCCGGCCATGCCGATCAGCGCGTCCACCCGGCGTGGATCGCGCTCCAGGGCGGCGCGAAAACGCTGGCGCGCGGTATAGGCGTCTCCGGCGATCAGCGCCGCGTTCCCCTCGGACACCAGCGCGGTTACATCGTCGGTGGTTTCGGTCATGTCTGTCATAATGGCCCTCCTCAAGGTCATTATAACAGTTTGCAGGTGGCGCGGAGGGCTGGTCCTCACCCTCCCTCACCTGACAGGAGTTCCGCGGTCGCCTTCCGGCGGGGAGGGGTGGAGGGCCTGCCGCCCTCCACCAACCGGTTGGTGCCCGCCCGCGGCGGGAGGGCCGTGGGGGTTGCGCCAGGCCGCCTGGCCGCCGCGGGCGGGAAACGGGGTATGCGGGGAGGCTTCGCCTCCCCGCACCCCTCCACCGCGTGCGTCCTGTCACCTGAGCAACCCCAGTTCCGCTGCGCGGGCGGCGGCCTGGGTGCGGTCGCTCACCCCGAGTTTCGTGAGAATACGCTCGACATGGTTCTTGGCCGTGCCCGGGCTGATCCCCAGGCACTGGCCGATCTGCCGATTGGTGCGCCCCTGGGCCAGCAGGCGCAGCACCTCCCGCTCGCGCGGCGTCAGCCGGTCGGCGACATTGACGGGCGTCGGCGTGGGCATGGCCCCCACCTGCTGGAGGGTCTGGATGAGCAGGGTCTGGGTCAGCAGCCTTTCACCGCGGCCAGCGCGCTGGATGGCCTCGACCAGCTCGCCGCGCGAGGCGTGCTTGAGCACGTAGCCCGCGGCGCCGGCGCGAAACGCCTCGAGCATGTACTCAGGATTGGCATGCAAGGTGACGATCAGCACCTGGATGTGGGGATGGGCCAGTTTCAGCGCCCGGGCGGTGGCCAGGCCGTCCATGTCAGGCATGCGCACATCGAGGAGCACGACATCGGGTCGTTCGGTGCGGCACGCTTCGAGGGCCCGCGCGCCATCGGCGGCCTCGCCAACCACGCTGACCCCCGGCTCCGTGGCCAGCAACGCGCGCAACCCCGCCCGGGCAAGGTCGTGATCGTCCACGATAAGCACGCGCAGGGGCAGGGAACACGCCGGAGCGAGCATGGCGCCGGGCATAGCAGAACCTCCTGAATGGGTACTACTGTTTGATTGCGGATCGTTCGTGTTATGCACAACAGGATGGGAAGCCACGATGAAAGCCGGGAGGCTGCGCCTGCGCCTGTCGCCACAGCTCCCACCCTCTTGCTGAAGAAAGGGCGTCAGGCGCCTCCTGCCATGCGGCGGAAAGGCGGGGCCGTGGCGCGACGGCGCGTCTTCGATGCACGCACAGGGCGCTACCATTTTAGATTGGAGATTGCGGATTGGAGATTGCCGCTCAAGGCAACAGGAAGCGCTCCAGCGCCCACGAGCCTGCGGCGTCTCTCTAACGCTCTGGTCGCCAGGGACCGCAGTTTTGCATGCAAAAACTTGTGAAATACTTCACCATGAATGCAGCCCGGTTCAGTATAGGCGTTGCGCGAACCAGGGTGTAACCAGCGCCGCGCCGGGGAATGGGTGCGCTGCGCGGCCTCGTATGTACCCGTTGGGAGGATCTGTGGAGGGCTGCGCCCGCCCACACCCTCCCGCGGGCCGGCGTCTGGAGAAAGCTGGTTTTCCCAGCCTACAACCTCCCCCTTACTCCCGTTTGCGCAGCACAAAGAAGTAGTACGGCCCGTCGTCGCCCGGCGGAGCGTCGTAGATGCGCCGCAGCAGCGGCTCCCAGAGTAGATTGGGGGTGAGGGGCGGCGCCAGCAGCCAGCGTCCGGTGAGCCGGCGGGTGATCAACGCGGGAGCGCCGTAGTAATGGCTGAAGTCGAAGAGTTTCAGGGCAGCGGCGCTGAGGTAGGGGCGCCAGGCCAGCGCCTCGAAGCCGGCTCGTTCGAAGCGCGCGCGCCACTCGTCCGCGCTCAACGTATTAAAGTGGTAGGAGATGCGGTTGAACCAGCGCCCGTAGCGCGATCCGTCCAGGCTCAGGCGGTTGAGCAGCCAGGTGCCGAGCAGGTCCTGGGGAAAGCGGTTGCCCACCACCGAGGCCACGAAGCGCCCCCCGGGCCGCAATACCCGCGCCGTCTCGGCGAGAGTGGCGTCGAGGGGGACAATGTGCTCCAGCACGCAGTTGGAGATGGCGCTGGCGAAGCGGCCGTCGGGGAAGGGCAGGGCCGCGCCGCTGGCGACGCTCAGCCCGGCATAGACGCCCCGCGCATGGGCCTCGCGCGTGTCGGGCAGGAGTGGATCGATGCCGAAGATCGTTTTGCCGGGGAGGGCGATCTGCACGAACGTGCCGTCGCCGCTGCCGATGTCGAGGATCGGCTCGGGCAGATCGGGGGCCAGTTCGGCGAACAGGCGCGCCTCGACCGAGCGGATCAAGGCCCGGTGAATGGGCAGGGTCAGCAGGTGGGGCCGCAGGTAGTCCCGCGGGGGTGGGGCGGGGTGCATAGGCAGGTACCAGTGTCAGGAGGGCTTGCGGGTCGCGGCCCGGCTCCGCAGCGTCTCGAAGAGCTGTTCGTAGGCCGCGGCGGTCCGTTCGGTGGAGAACTTCGCGGCGATCTCGGCCCGAGGGCGCACGTACCGCTCGCGCAACTCGATCACCCGCAGGATGGCCGCAGCCAGGGCATCGCTGTCACCGACGGGCACCACCTCACCCATCCCCGTCTGGTGCACCGGTTGGCGCACGCCGGGGAGGGCGCTGGCGATCGACGGAGTGCCGCAGAGCATGGCCTCGACCTGCACCAGGCCGAAGGTCTCGGTGGAGTTCAACGAGGGCACCACGATCACGTCGAGGTTGGGGAAGAAGGCAGCCATGTCGCGTGGGCCAAGCGTGCCCAGAAAGGTCCAGTGGCGACTGAAGCGGGCGAACTCGGGGGCCAGGCGCTGGGCATAGGCCTCTTCGCCGAGAACGTTCTCGTGGGGGCCGGCGAAGAGCACTCGCGCCTCGGGGTAGACCGCCAGGACGCGGGGCAGGGCCTTGAGGAGCACTTCGACGCCCTTCTCGGCGGCGAGACGGGCGGCCATGCCGATGACCGGGCCGCGCAGGTTCCAGCGTTCGCGAAAGGCGGCGATCTCCTCGGGCGTGGCCTCGGCCACCTCCACCGGCGGGGGGATGACGACGATCTTCTTGTGGAAGCGCCGCAGGTAGGGCGAGTGGTCGGCAAAATCCCGGGTATAGGCGACGATCCGCGTGGCCAGGACGCCAGCGGCGAGGTTGGCGGCGTCCACCACCCGGTTGGCGACGGTGTTGAGCATACTGAAGGGCAGTTGGAGGTCGCTGTGGTAGGTGAGCACCACCGGCTGCCGCAAGAGGCGCCCGCGCAGGGCCAGGCCCGGCGCGTCGAACTGGGGCAGGTGCAGGCTCATCGCGTCGTGGTTTCGCCCCAGCGAGGTGGCCAGCCACCCGAAGGTGGGCATGATCACGCCCTTGCTCACCCGCGCCAGCACCGGGGCGCGCACGACGCGCACCCCGTCCATCCACTCGGTCAGCGGCAGGCTGGGGTCATACTGCGAGGTGAGCACGGTGACCGCGTGCCCACGACGGGCCAGCGCGGTTGCCAGACGCTGGACGTAGATCGTCAGGCCGCTGATGTAGGGGCGATAGTAGGTGAGGGCGCAGAGGATTCGCATTACCGGAACAACTCGCGATGCGCCGCGACCCATTTCCAGAGGCGCTGGAGGCCCTCTTCGAGACCGACGCGGGGGCGCCAGCCCAGATCGCGTTCGACCTTGCGAATGTCGAGCACGCAGACACGTTGATCGCCGGGCCGCCACTCGCCGAAGCGCGCGGCCTCGACCGGATGGCCGGCCAGGCGGCTCAGCAGGGGCTGAAACTCGGCCCAGATCGAGAGCGTATGCTCCGGGCCGCCGCCGACGTTGTAGATTTGCCCGGCGATGGCGTCAATGCGCTGGAGGGCCAGTTCGTAGAGATCCACCAGGTCATCAATGTAGAGCATATCGCGCACCTGCTTGCCATCGCCATAAATGACAATCGGGCGACCGGTCTGGGCGGCAATCACGAAATGCGCCGCCCAGCCCTGATCCTCGACGCCGAACTGCCGTGGGCCATAGATCGCCGACTGCCGAAAGACCACCGTGGGCAGGCCGTAGATGCGGTGGTAATCGCGCACGTACTGGTCGCCGGCGCCCTTGGAGCAGCCGTAGGGCGAGTAGAAATCCAGGGGGTAGGTTTCGGGCACCCCATAGGGCAGGTCGCGGTAGCGGTAGCGGGTTTCTTCTTCGACGATCGGCAGATCGCCCATGCCGCCGTACACCTTATTGGTAGAGGCATAGAGCACCGCTGGCCGCGCGGGAGCGCGCCGGGCGGCTTCGAGCACGTTGAAGGTGCCCAGGGCATTGATCTCAAAATCGGTGCGCGGATCGAGCACCGAGGTGGTCACGGCGACCTGGCTGGCCAGGTGAACAATCGCCTCAGCGTCGGCGGCGGCGAGCATCACGGCGCGGGCGTCGCGCACATCGCCGCGAATAAAATCCAGCGCGCCGGGCGCGTCGTCGGCGAACCGTTCGAGCCAGTCGAGGTTATGGGGCGTACAGGGCCGCGAGAGGTTATCGAACACCGTCACGCGGTGCCCCCGCATCAGCAGGCGATGGGCCAGGTTGCATCCGATGAACCCGGCGCCACCGGTGATTAAGATCCGCATGGCTTGCTCTTCGCTCGTCAGCCGTCTATGCGGCTCCGCCGCACAATGTCACGATGAACATCAGGCTATTCCTGGGAGGGCGCAGCCCTCCCAAACTCTCCCACCGGGTGGGGAGATGGGGAAACCAGGTTTCCCCATCCCCCTGCGCAAGGGCGGCGCCCTTACCTTCCCGCGGGTGGGTGTGGGGAAACCGGGTTTCCCCACACCCCTCTCCAGGGGCGTATGTTCACCTCAGCCGTCCATGCGGCTGCGCCGCACAACGCCGCAATGAACATACGGTTGTTCGTGGGAGGGCTGTGCCCTCCTACACCCTCCCGCGAGTGGGGGCATGGGGAAACCCGGTTTCCCCATCCCCCTCCTCCGAGGGCCTATGTTCACGTCAGCCGTCCATGCGGCTCCGCCGCGCACCGACGGGATGAAAATAATTTCTTGGGAGGGCTGCGCCCTCCCAAACCCTCCCAGGGGCCGGGGCCTGGGTGCGCGGGCCTCCGGCCCGCGTCCGCTGAGGTATGGGGAAACCCGGTTTCCCCACGCCCCTGGGGCCTATTTTCACGTTAGGAGTCAGGCGGTCGCCTCCCAGTGGGTCTGGCCGCCGCGGGCGGGAAGGGGGGTATGGGGGGAGGCTGCACCTCCCCACACCCCTCCACCGCGTACGTCCTATCATGTGATACACTTTACAGACTTCGGCATTATACCGACACGCGCGACGCCTGACAAGGCGCGCTGGAACGCAAAACGCCCCGCTCGGCGGCGGGGCGGAACGGATTGGAGGCGACGGCGGGAATCGAACCCGCGAATGGCGGTTTTGCAGACCGCTGCATTACCACTTTGCTACGTCGCCGAGAGCCAGCCTTATTCTAGCACAGCGCCGCCCGCGCCGCAACTGCTGGCAACTGTTCACACCCGGGGCAACCCACGCGCCTGGGAGCGCGGGCGGGCCGCCCGCGCTCCGAGGTTACCGTCTTTGAGAAATTCATCCGCTATGCCGGGCTGGCCGTGGGGCTCAAGCCCTCGGCTACGGAATGCGAAGCCCGCCTGCGCGGGCTAGAGCAGATTATGTATTCAAAGATCATAACCCTGATGATGCACCGCACCCTGCTGATCTTCGCGAAACAACCCGCCGCCGGGCGGACCAAGACCCGCCTGTGCCCTCCCCTGAGTCATGCTGCCGCGGCGGAGTTGTACGCCTGCTTCCTGCGTGACATCCTGGCGCTGGCGCGGCAGGTCCCGGCCACGTCACGGGTGATCGTCTACCAGCCCGAGGAGGCCGCCGGCTACTTCGCGGCCCTGGCGCCTGATTTCGCCCTGCTGCCCCAGCAGGGCGCCGACCTCGGCGAGCGCATGGACCGCTGTTTCACCACGGTTCTGGACGCCGGCCCGGGCGCCGCCGTCCTGATCGGCTCCGACCTTCCCACGCTGCCTGTATCTTATGTCAATCAATCCTTCGCGCTCCTCGGCGCGTACGATCTGGTGCTCGGCCCCAGCGACGACGGCGGCTACTACCTGATCGGCATGCGCCGCCCCCATCCACACCTGCTGCGCGACGTAACGATGAGCACGCCCACGGTGCTGCGCGACACGCTGGCGATTGCCGCCGAACTGGCGCTGCGCGTCGCCCTGCTGCCCGGCTGGTACGACGTGGACACCCCCGCCGACCTGGCCCGCCTGCGCGCCGAACTGGCCGTTGCCCCGGCCACGGTGGCGCCGCACACCCGCGCCTGGCTGGCCACCTTCGCGGACCGATGAGCGGTCCCTGGCATATCTTATACCATTTCCTGTTGAACATTCCGCATTCGTCGAAGTGCTGGATCGCACGGTGACGCCCTGCAAGGCAATCCACAATCCAACATCGGCAATCCAAAATGGTATTAGGCGGCGTTAGGCCACATTCGTGGGGCGCACACCTCCCGATGCAAACAGCCCGGGAGCGCAGGCGGCCCGCCCGCGTCGCATCTCCGCGGGCAAGCGGCCCGCGTTGCCGGCCCAGCTTCACCTCAGCCCTCCTTGCGGCTCGCAGCGCACACCGACGGGATGAAGATTGTTCCTGGGAGGGCTGTGCCCTCCCAAACCCTCCCACCGGGTGGGGGGATGGGGAAACCGGGTTTCCTCATCCCCTGCGTGAGGGCGAGGCCCTCCCGCGGGCGGGGGGATGGGGGAACCTGGTTCCCCCATGGTCACGTTAGGACGCTCTTGATTTGAACCAGAGGCACCCCGGTTGCCCGGAACACCGGCCTACCCCGGCGGCGACCCGTCAGGATCAGCAACATGAATACGGAACAGCGCCTGGCGCAATTCGCCGTTCACCCGGGCGTACACGGTGATCTCCCACTCCCCGGCCATCTGGTAGACCGAACGGGCTTCGTACTGCCCCGGCCCCACCGCCGGGGTCGCCAGCGGCTGCGCGCCGCTGAGGCAGATCATGTTCATGTCCAGGTCGAGGTAGACGTTCGCTCCGTCGAGGGGGCGACCCAGCCGGTCGGTGAGGGTCACGCGGAAGCGTTGGGGCTGGTTGATCTGCGGATCGCGCTGCGTATCCAGGGTGATGGTCATGCCATTGACCGTCTGCTGGGCGCGCACCTGGTCAGGGGCCAGCGGGGGCAGGCTGCCCCCGCCGCAGGCGCCGGCGATCATGGCCGCCGCCAGGGCCGCGAGGAGCGCCAGCGGGCGCCACGGGCCACGCGCGGGCCACCACCGGCCCTGGTTGAGCAGCCGGTCCGCCACAGGGCGATGATCGTCACGTCCCGGCACGGGGGCCGGGTGCCTGCCTGCGCGCACGGTCAGCCTTCCTTCAACAACTCCCGGACGCCCGCGATGATCGCCTCGGGAGGGGTGCCGAAACCATACATTATACGCAGGCGCCCCTCGGCGTCAATCAAATAGGTCGCCGAACTGTGATCGACCAGGTAGGCGGCGCTGGTGCCTTCGGGCGTATGGCGCTTGTAGTACAGCCCGTACTCCGGCCCAATGCGCCGCAGGGTCGCGTCGTCACCCTGAAGGCCGATAAAATCGGGATCGAAGGCCGCCAGGTGTCGCGCCAGCACCTCCGGGGTATCCCGCGCCCCGTCCACGCTGACAAACACCACCTGCAAGCGCGCGCCATCGGCGCCAAGCTCCGCCTTCACCCGCTTCAACTCCGAAAGCGTCATCGGGCAAACGTCGGGACAAAAGGTGTAGCCGAAGAAGAGCGCCACGGGCTTTCCGCGCAGCTCGCTGAGGCTCAGATCGCGGCCCAGGCTGCTGGGCAGGGTAAAATCGCTCAGTTGCACGGGCGGTTCGATGCGCGTGCCCTGCTCCATGGAAGACTCGGGGGCCGGGCGGGGCGCCGGTCGGGCGCAGCCGGCCAGAAGGACCAGGATCAGTGCAATGGATAACCATCCCAGACGATGCATCATGGTCTTTTCCAGTCAGTTGTGGCGCAACCCGGCGGGTTGCGCCTGGCTCGCGGAACGGTGTGGGGAAACCCGGTTTCCCCATACCCCCACCCGCGGGAGGGCCTGGCCCTCATGCAGGGGATATGGGGAAACCGGGTTTCCCCATACCCCCACCCGGTGGCAGAGTTCGGGAGGGCGCAGCCCTCCCAGAAACAACCTCCTCAGCGGGTCGCTCGTTGCCTCAGGGCATGCGCACCGGAGCCTCCACCGTCATCTCCCCGGCGCGCTCGAACTTCAGCGTCAGCCGCACGGTCTCGCCCGCGGCCAGGTCGCGCTTCAATCCGATCAACATCACGTGGAGGCCGCCGGGCTTCAATTCGACCTGGCCGTTGGCCGGGACGGGGATGCCGCCGGTGACCGGCGCCATCTGCATGACATTATCCACCATTTTGGTCTCGTGCAACTCGACCACTTCGGCGACGTCGGTGCTGGCGGAGACCAGCCGGTCGCCGGCGCCGCCACGGTTGACCAGCACCATATACGCGGCGCTGGTGCCGCCCGCGGGCGCCATATCCGCGCCGCCGTGACCACCGTGGCCACTCATCCCACCCTGGGCATCCATACCGGTCTTCGCGGCAGCGCGCACCCAGGCTTCGTTGACGGAAATCTGCGGCGCCGACGCGCCACAGCCGGCCAGCACGACCAGGCTCGCCAGGATGAGCGCAAGCACGTTTGCCACTCGCATGATTCGGCTCCTCTAGAGAATGCGGTAATCCGGTTGCTAGCGTGAACACGGGGGAACCAGGTTCCCCCACACCCCCGCCCGCGGGAAGGTTTGGGAGGGCGCAGCCCGTGCGCAGGGGGATGGGGAAACCGGGTTTCCCCATCCCCCCACCCGCGGGAGGGTTTGGGAGGGCGTAGCCCTCCCAAGAACAACCGTATGTTCATCGCGGCGTTGTGCGCCATGCGCACGACCGTCTCACGTGAACCTACGCCCTCGGCGAGGGATGTGGGGAAACCCGGTTTCCCCACGCCCCCGGGAAGGTGAGGGCGCAGCCCTTGCGCAGGGTGTGGGGAAACCGGGTTTCCCCACACCCTGCTCCAAAGGACAATGGTTAGCGGATGAGTGTCTCAAAGACCATCAGATGATACCCGGGCGGGGCGGGGGTGTCGGAGGAGGGAAGGGTGGGGGGGCGTCATACTGCACGGCGCGCAGGCCGAGGGTAAGGACCAGCGCTCCGGCGAGCAGGAACAGCGGGACTGCCGGCGCAAGCAGTTCGAACCAGGCCCGCGGCGTGATCGTTGTCGGCACATCGGCCCCGGCGACCGTGGCCGCCTGGGCATGGTGCGCGCCGCAGAGGAACCAGGCGACCGCCGGTCGTTCGGCGCGCGCCTCCAGGAAACAGTGGAACACGCAGGTGAGAGGCGCGAGCAGGCCCAGTTGGAGGGCGATCAGCAGCCCGAGGGCGCGCGGCAGCCAGCGCCGCGCCACACCCCTGCTCCAGACAGTGCAGCCGGGCATCCGGGGCGATCCAGCGCGGCGGGAGGGAGGCGCTTCCCTTTTCTGCGTGGCATCCATCACAAATGGGACTATACCAGATTGCGCCGCCGCGCTCAAGTTGAGATTGCTTCACCGGCGTTCGACTGGTGTTGGGGGTCAGGCGCCTCACACCGGTTGCAAGGCGGGGAACCCGGGGGGCTCCACGCCCGCGCCAGGTAGTCGGTACAGATCGGCACGGGTCAAGGGTAATTCGACCCGGCCACGGGCAGTCTGCCGGGCCAACAACATCTGCACGATACCGATCTGCCCGACGCGAAAGCGCCAGGCCGCCCCGGCCAGGTAGAGGCGCCAGGCGCGGTAGAACTGCTCGCCCACCAGCGCCACCGCCTCCGTGTGACGCGCCTCCAGGCGCCGCCGCCAGTGGTCGAGGGTCAGGGCATAATGCTCGCGCAGGCTCTCCAGGTCGCGCGGCTCGAACCCGCACGCTTCAGCATAGCCCAGCATCTCCCCGGCGGGCAACAACTCGCCGTCGGGGAAGATATAGCTTTGAATGAAGGCCCCCTGCCCCCACAGCCTGGCGCCCAGACGCCCCAGCGCCCCATGGGATGGGGGCGCGACCAGGACGATGCCGTGGTTGAGGAACAGGCCGCCGGGGCGCGTATGGCGAAAGGCCGCCTCGAAGTAGGCGCGCATCTGCGCCCGGCCGACGTGTTCGACCATGCCCACGCTGACGACCTTGTCGAACACCTCTGAGGGCGGCAGTTGGCGATAGTCGCAGATCTCCACCCGGCAACGCCCGCTCAGCCCCGCCGCCGCGATGCGCTCGCGGGCCAGTTGGGCCTGAGCCTGGCTGAGGGTGATGCCCAGGGCCTCGACGCCATAGCGCTCAGCGGCGTAGCAGATCAACCCGCCCCAGCCGCAGCCGATGTCCAGCAACCGCTCACCGGGGCGCAGGCGCAACTTGCGGCAGATCAACTCCAGTTTGGCCTCCTGCGCCTCGTCGAGGGTCTCGCCGCCCGTCGGGAAGTAGGCGCAGGAGTAGACCATGCGCCGGTCCAGCCACAGGGCATAGAAGTCGTTGCCCAGATCATAATGGTGGCGCACGGCGGCGCGGTCGCCTTCCAGCGAATGGCGCACGCCCTGGCGCCGGAACCGCCCGTCGGTTCGGGCGACCGGCATGTCATTGGCGGCGGGGAGGGCCTGCAGGCGCAGCAGCACCCGCGCCAGGCGCCCCGGCGCCGCCAGCAACGCGCCGAGATCATCGGCCACCCCGCTGGCGGCGCCCAGATCGCCCTCGATCTCGATGTCGCCACGCAGATAGGCCTCGGCCAATGTCAACTCCGACGGGGGCACGAGCATCCGCCGTAGCGCGTCTGGACGGCGCAACACCAGAGTGAACTCAGGCGCATGTGCGCCTGGCGCCTCACGCGTGCCATCCCAGAAGGCCACGGCGAAGGCGCGCCGTTCCGGGGGTCCGAACAGATCGGTCAAGATCGTGCGGCTCAGATCGACCGCGTCGGTCGTTGCTTGCTGCGTCGTTGTGTGCCCAGGCGCTTGCAGAAAGTCCATCGTTGGCCCTCCTCCGCAGGTACAATACAACCAGCAAGGGATGTGGATGAACAGGAGTTGCGCAGTCGCCTTGCAACGGGGAGGCGACCGCGTACCTCCAGAATTATATCGAATGATGCGTCATAATGCGTGAAATCTGTCACTCTGACAACCAGTGGGGCAACCAGGGTTCCCCGCACCCCGGCTATTGAAGGAACGCCATCGCAGCGCAACCTTCCGGGTTGCGCCCAGGGAGCTTTATCCACTATGGACCACAGCGATCCCGCCCGGCGCGCGGCAGAGTTGCGCGCCGCCATCGAAGAGGCCAATTACCGCTACTACGTTCTCGACGCTCCGACCCTGAGCGACGCCGAGTATGACGCGCTGATGCGCGAACTGCGCGCCCTCGAGGCGGCCCACCCCGAGGTGATCACCCCCGACTCGCCCACGCAGCGGGTGAGCGGGGAGGCCAGCAGCCTGTTTGCTAAAGTGCGCCACCCCCAGCCCATGCTCTCTCTCGGCAACGCGATGAACGAGGCCGAACTCCGCGAATGGCGCGAGAGCCGCGTGCTCAAACTGCTCGGTCCCGGCGTTCCGGTCACCTACGTCGTCGAGCCGAAGATTGACGGCCTGGCCGTGGCCCTCACCTACCGCGACGGGGTCTTCGCGCAGGGGGCCACGCGTGGCGATGGCGAGGTGGGCGAGGATGTCACCGCCAATCTGCGCACCGTGCGCGACATCCCCCTGCGCCTGCGCGACCCGCGGGAGACGGGGCTGCCCCTGGCCAGCCTGATCGAGGTGCGCGGCGAGGTGTACATCCGCAGCGCCGATTTCGAGGCGCTGAACCAGCGTCTGGCCGCCGCCGGCGAGAAGACCTTCGCCAACCCCCGCAACGCCGCCGCCGGCTCCCTGCGCCAGAAGGACCCCACGATCAGCGCGGGGCGGCCCCTGCGCTTCTTCGCCTACGGCGTCGGCCCCTTCGAGGGGGTGGCCCTGACCAGCCAGTGGCAGACGCTCCACTACCTGCGCGCCCTGGGCTTCCCCATCAACGCCGATGCCCGCCATTTCGAGGACTTCGAGCAAGTCATCGCCTACTGTCGCGAGTGGATGGCCCGCCGCGACCAGCTCCCCTACGAGGCCGACGGCATCGTGATCAAGGTGGACGACTTCGAGCAGCAGCGCGCCCTGGGCGCGGTGCAGCGCGAGCCGCGCTGGGCGGTGGCCTTCAAGTTTCCCGCCCGCGAGGCCGTCACGCGCCTGCTCAACATCACGGTCAACGTGGGCCGCACGGGGGTGGTGACCCCCAACGCCGAACTGGAAGCGGTGGTCATTGGCGGGGTGACCGTGCGCAGCGCCAGTCTGCACAACGCCGATTACATCGCCGAACGCGACATCCGCATCGGCGACTATGTGATTGTGCAGCGGGCCGGGGATGTCATTCCCTACGTGGTGGGGCCGCTGCCGCACCTGCGCACCGGCGCCGAACGGCCCTGGGTCTTCCCCACCCACTGCCCGGCCTGCGGCACGCCCCTGGAGCGGCAGCCCGGCGAGGCAGCCTGGCGCTGCCCCAACTTCGGCATCTGCCCGGCCCAACTGGTGCGCCGGATCGAGCACTTCGTCAGTCGCGGCGCGATGGACATCGCCGGCATTGGCGAGCGCCAGGCCGAGCTGTTCGTGAACATGGGCTGGATCAACGATGTGGCCGACCTCTACAGCCTGACCCCAGAGCACTTCCAGGGAGTCGAGGGCTACGGCCCCAAACGGGTTGCCAATCTGCTGCGGGCCATTGAAGAGTCGAAGCAGCGGCCCCTGGAACGGGTGATCATCGGCCTGGGCATTCGCTACGTCGGCAGCGTGGCCGCCGCGGCCCTGGCGGCCCATTTCGGCAGTCTCGACGCGATCATGGCCGCCAGCCAGGAAGAACTCCAGGCTATTGACGGCATTGGCCCGGTGGTGGCCGCGAGTGTGGTGGACTTCTTCAGTCGCGAGGAGGAACGGCGCGTGGTCGAAAAGCTCCGCGCCGCGGGGGTGCGACTGAGCGGCGGCGCTCCGCGCTCGAGCGCCGGCGCCAATCTCGCCGGCAAGACCTTTGTGCTCACCGGCACGCTGCCGACGCTGACCCGCGATCAGGCCAGCGAGCTGATCACCGCCCATGGCGGCAAAGTCACCGACAGCGTCAGCAAGAAAACCAGCTACGTGGTGGCCGGGGCCAATCCAGGGAGCAAGTTGGCCAGAGCCGGGGAACTCGGGGTGCCCGTGCTCGACGAAGCGGGCCTGCTGGCGCTGATCGGCGCCGGTGCCGGCGAGCTGCAGGGCCAGCCCTCCGTCCATTCGGCCCCCGGAACACCGTAGGGGCGACCGGCCGGTCGCCCCTACCCCGTCCGCCCTGAGGTGACCATCGTTCGCAGGGTTCAGCCCCACCTCCCAGCCTCCCCCCGCCGGGGGGAGGAGCCGGACTCCCTCCCCCCAGCGGGGGGAGGGCTGGGGAGGGGGGCAGTCACCGTGCCCGCGGAGACGCGATGCGGGCGGGACGCCCGCGCTCCCAGGGCATGGTCATCGCGGCGTGGTGCGGCGCAGCCGCATGGACGGTTGAGGTGACCATCGTTCGCAGGGTTCAGCCCCCCTCCCAGCCTCCCCCCGCCGGGGGGAGGAGCCGGGTTCCCGCCCCCGGCGGGAGAGGGTCAGGGCAGGGGCAGTCACCGTGCCCGCGGAGACGCGACGAGGGCGGGCCGCCCGCGCTCCCAGGCGATGTTCATCGGGCGTTGTGCGCGAATCGCATGGACGGCTGAGGTGACCATCGTGCGCAGGGTTCAGCCCCCTCCCAGCCTCCCCCCGCTGGGGGGAGGAGCCAGGTTCCCTTCCCCGGCGGGGGAGGGTTTAGGGGCGGACAGAACACATGAGCGCCGAGGGGCTTTATGGCGTTGGGATGCGCTGATTGGCCCTCACCCCCTGCCCCTCTCCCGCGCGCGGGAGGGGGGCGACCAGAGCCGTGCGCTGGGGCGTCCCAATGCGGTAGAAGCCGCATTGGCTCGGATGTTCTGTCCGCCCCTAAAGCGGGGGAGGGTCAGGGAAGGGGCGGTCACCGTGCCCGCGGAGCCGCGATGCGGGCGGGACGCCCGCGCTCCCAGGGCATGGTCATCGCGGCGTGGTGCGCCATGCGCATGACCGTCTCACGTGACCATGGGGGAACCAGGTTCCCCCACGCCCCCGGGAAGGTGAGGGCGCAGCCCTTGCGCAGGGGGATGGGGAAACCGGGTTTCTCCATCCCTCCGCCCGCGGGAGGGTTGGGGAGGTGGCGGCGCGACCTCCGGGGCTGATGGTCTTTGAATACATAATCCGGTATAGCCCGCGCAGGCGGGCTTCGCATCCCGTAGCCGAGGGCTGATGGTCTTTGAATACATAATCCGGTATAGCCCGCGCAGGCGGGCTTCGCATCCCGTAGCCGAGGGCTTTAGCCCCACGGCTAGCGCAGGATAGCGGATTAATTTCTCAAAGATCATAAGCCTCTGCCGCTCCGGCTAACCCCGGCGGTCCATGCGCCTGATCCAGGCCCCCGGATTGCGGATCTCCTCCAGGGTGGGCAGGTTCTCGGGCCGCTCCCAGACGCGGGCAGCGAAGGCCACCCCGCGGGCCTGCGTCACCGCGTTGACAAAGGCTTCACCCTGCTGGTACTGGATCAGCTTCAAATCCATGCCCGTGATCCGGTTTATCAGCACCTCGAGGACGGTCTTATTCGCCTGGCGCTGGGCCACGCGCTGTTCGATCTGCTCGAAGCTGGGGAGCAACCGCCGGCCCACGGCGTTCATCACGTGGTTGCCGTAGCCCTCGACCAGCGACATCAGCGCCTGGAGTTGCTCGAAGATTCGCCGCTGCTCGGGGGTGAGCATGGTCTCGATCCAGTGCTGACCACTGGCGAGGCCCTGGGCGATGCGCACGAGCAACTGGGGCAACCCGCTGCCGAAACGCTCCAGTTGCAGGTTGAGTTGATCGAAATACTGCTGCAGCAGATCGCGGAAATGCTGGCGCACCCAGGGATAGGCCTCGAACTCAAACACGTGCGTCGCCTCGTGCAGAGCGATCCAGAGGCGGAAATCCTCGTCGTTGAGGCCGAGTTGCTGCTGGACGCGGGCGATGTTCGGCTCAACGAAGTAGAGGGCGCCCCGCGCGGCGGGATCGGGCGAGAGGAGACTCAGATCGTACTGGCCGAGCACACGGCGGGCCAGGTAGCCGAGCAGCAAGCCCAGTTGCGCGCCGAGGAACTTGCCATTCAACTCGCCAAACAGCACGGCGCTCACCCCGCGCCCCCCGCCATTCTGCTCATAGATCGCCTCGATCGGGCGGAACAACTGCTCGAACGAAGCAAAGTTCGCCTCCAGCCACTCGCGCCGGTCGTGGACATAGACCCGGGTGATCGGCTGGGGCAGTTGCACCCCCAGGTACTCGGCGATCAGCGGCTCACTGCGCTTCACCAGGCGAAAATACTGGTCATGGCGGAAGGCGCGGTTCACCACCGGGGCCTGCTCCCACTGCGCCACGCGCAGGGCCATCTCACGGGCCTGCTCCCAATCAATCAGCCGCGGGGGGCGGTAGTCCGCGCTGCGTGTGCGGCTCTCGATATAGTGACGCGCGGCGGCGCCCGCAACAACCCCCAGAAGCAGCATGGCGCCAAGCCGGCGAAGCTCACTGCCAGGTGTAGACACAGGCAAGTCCTTTCTAACGTGAAAGTAGTCTTTTGGAGAGCGATGTGGGGAAACCGGGTTTCCCCACGCCCCCGCCCGCGGGAGGGCCTAGCCCTCAGGCAGGGGGCGTGGGGAAACCCGGTTTCCCCACGCCCCCGCCCGCGGGAGAGTTTGGGAGGGCGCAGCCTTCCCAGGACAACCTTTTGCATCCCGTTGGTGTGCGGCGTAGCCGCATAGCGCCTGACGTGAACGCGGGTCACCCGCATGTCCCTCCGCCCCTGCTGGCCAGAGAGCCGTCCCTCACGCAACGCAGGGTATTAAGGAATAGTGTAACACGTTCGTAGGCGTCGTGTCCAACCATGGTCGGGCGTCAGGGCTAGTGCAAAGTCCTTGGGGCGTTGCCCCAAACCCCAGTTTTTGGGTGTGCGCGGCGGCTTTGCCGCCGCGCACACCCAAAAAGAGTATCGCGGGGGCGGCTCCGCCGCCCCCGCACCCCCACCGGAGGTGACTTTGCAAGAGCCCTG
>Ga0209162_1000302_pt1 | contig 54982 bp, 34 predicted proteins | sample YNPNPMetaG_FD_187121 | JGI IMG/M metagenome (GOLD analysis project Ga0209162, IMG submission 187121) | Anoxygenic and chlorotrophic microbial mat microbial communities from Yellowstone National Park, USA - YNP NP MetaG (SPAdes) (version 2) ...
GGGAAGGCGTCCGACCTCAGGAGCTTCAACGGGTCAAGAACAAGCGACGAACGAGCCTGGCGGCCGAGGCGGAGGCCCCATACTACCGCCTCGTGCAGATCATGGAGGACGTCGACTATTACGGCCGTCCGATGACGATCGAAGAACGGCTCGCCCGGGTGGACCGCGTTACGGTCGACTCCATTGCGGCCTATTTGCAGCGATTCCCGATTACCGGTCCGGGGGTGCTGATCGGCGTCGGGCCGCGCCCGTGGCCCCCCGCCGAGTCGCCCTGAGCGGGCGTTTGGACGTGTTCGAATCGCGCCGGCCGTTCGTCCGCCGAGGGCCGTGCTCTGGCCGGACACGGCATGCGGCTGGCTCCGGGCGTCGCGGAGAACCTATTTGCGCTTCATGATCGCACGCCAGCCGCCCGGCGGGACGCCGGCCCGGTAGACCATCACGTTCGGCGCCCGCACGTCCTCCACCGTCGTGAACACGTTCGGATCGATCTGCTGGGCCACCCGGATCACCGTGGGCGTTTCCTTCCGCGGAACGACCACGAGGGATACCGATACTTCGCCATCCCGGCCGTGGCCCTTGAGTTCCGTGACGGCGTAGCCCGCCAGCCGAAGCCCCTCGGCGACGGCGGCACTGCGACCCGGCGAGATGAGCCGAACGGCCTGACGCCCGATGGCCAGCGTCTGTTCGATCCAGATTCCCAGGACGTTTCCCGAGGCGAACCCCGCCCCGTAGGCCAGGAGGTTCTCCCATCGGTCCAGGTGCGAGAGCACTCCGCTCACCGCCGTGATCCAGATCAGCACCTCGAAGAACCCGAGGACCGCGGCCGTGAGCCGGTATCCCCGAACCACGAAGATGGTCCGCATCGTGCCGATCGAAACGTCCGTGATCCGTGCGCAGTAGATGAACGCGGGCCAGAACAGCGGGTGAGCGTCCAGCCAGGCGATGAACTCGTGCATGCGGGCCTTCCAGGTTTCCCGATCCGGGGGCGGATGGCGGTCAGGCCGAGCGGCCAAAACCCCCATGATAGAGCCGGGCGCCGCCGAAGTCACGGGGCCCGCTTGGTGTGAGCCGCATCCTTCAGTAGAATCCGACCTATGAATCCGTCAGATCGAACCCGTCGGGGAGCACTTCGTCTGAAGCGGGCGGCCGTCATCGTGACCCTGCTGACGGCCGTGTCCTCGCCGGTTGCGGCTTCGCCTCCGCCTGTCCGCCCGGAAAGCCCGCTGGCGGATCCGGAGTCGCTCGCGCGGATCGACCTCCTCATGGAGGCGGCCATGGCGGCGGGCGACTGTCCCGGCGGCGTCGTCCTGGTCGGCCGGGGTGAGCAGATCCTCTGGCGCAAAGCGTACGGCTACCGCCAGACCGATCCCGAAAAGGTCCCCACCACGCTCGACACGATCTATGACCTGGCTTCGCTGACGAAGGTGGTGGCGACGGCCGGCTCGGTCGCCCGGTTGATCGATCAGGGCAAGGTGAGCCTCCGGGATCCGGCCAAGAGGTTCATCCCCGAGTTGGACACCAGGGGCAAAGGGGCCATCACCGTCGAACAACTGCTGATTCATCGGGCGGGCCTCATGCCGGATAACCCCCTGAGCGATTACGCCGCCGGCCCCGAGGAGGCCTGGAAGCGGATCTACGAGCTTCCGCTCGTCGCCGCTCCCGGAGAGGAGTTCATCTACACCGATGTGGGCTACATGCTGCTCGGCCAGATCGTTCAGCGCGTCAGCGGACTACCCCTCGATGAATTCGCCCGACGCGAAATCTTCGAACCGGCGGGCATGACGGACACCGGCTTCCGGCCTCCCGAGGCGCTCCGGTCCCGCTGCGCGGCGCAGGAGAAGCGGAACGGGCGGTACATCGTCGGCGAGGTACACGATCCGCGGGCCTATGCCCTCGGTGGCGTCGCGGGACACGCCGGCCTGTTCAGCACGGCCGACGACCTGGCTCGGTTCTGCCGCATGATCCTGGACGGCGGGCGGATCAATGGTCGGAGGATTCTCTCGCCGCTGATGGTCCTCGAGATGACCCGGCCCCGCCCCGAGGGCGTTCGGACCGGCCTGCGCGGGCTCGGGTTCGACGTCGCGACCGATTACAGCTCATGCCGGGGCGACCTCTTCCCGCGATATCTCTCATTCGGTCACACGGGCTTCACCGGTACGAGCCTGTGGATCGACGCCACGACCCGGACCTACGTGATCATTCTTACCAACCGCCTGCACCCCGACGGGAAGGGCGACGTGCTGGACCTGCGCCGCAAGGTGGCGACGGTCGTGGCGGCGGCGCTGGAGCCGTCGGCCTTCGAGCCGGTGGGCACGCGCAGTTCATCCGGGCCGGCGCCCCCTTGGGGCCTCCTGACGGCGGGCTGGTGGGCGCCCGGGCTCGCGCTCACGGCTGCGGAAAGCGGCCAGGCGGGAGGCGCCATGGAACGCCGAAGCCAGAGTCCGGCTCAGGATTCCCAGGTTCTGACCGGGCTTGATGTGCTCGTCCGCGAGGACTTCAGGCCGCTGGCCGGCCGCAGGATCGGCCTGATCACAAACCACACCGGTCTGACCCGGGATGGGAAGATGATCCACGAGCTGCTGGCCCGCCGCACGGATCTCCGGCTCGTCGCGCTGTTCGCACCCGAACACGGCTTCGCCGGCGTGCTCGATGAGAAAGTGGCGGACTCCAGAGATCCCGCCACCGGCCTGACCATCTACAGTCTTTACGGCAAGACCACGACGCCCACGGACGAGATGCTTCAGGGCATCGACGCCCTCGTCTTCGACATCCAGGATATCGGCGCCCGCTTCTACACCTACGTCGCCACGATGGGCAATGGCATGAGGGCGGCCGCCCGGAAGGGGATCCCATACTTCGTTCTCGATCGGCCGAACCCGATCACCGGACTTTACGTCGCCGGCCCGCTCGCCGACCCCGACAAGCTCGGATTCACCGCGTTCTGGCGGATTCCGGTGGCGCACGGGATGACGATGGGCGAGCTGGCGACCATGTTCAACCGGGAGATGGGCATCGGCGCCGACCTTCACGTCATCCGCATGGAGAACTGGCGCCGCAACCAGTGGTACGACCACACCGGCCTGATGTGGGTGAATCCTTCCCCGAACATGCGGAACCTGACGCAGGCGATGCTCTACCCCGGAATCTGCCTGATCGAGGCGACGAACGTGTCCGTCGGCCGCGGCACGGACGAGCCCTTCGAACGCTTCGGGGCGCCGTGGATCGACGCCCGAAAGCTGGCGGCCGCCCTCAATGCGTCGAAGCTCGAGGGCGTCCGTTTCGTGCCGATCGAGTTCACGCCGACGTCGAGCAGGCATGCGAACCGCAAGTGCGGGGGCGTTCACGTGCTGGTCACCGATCGCAACGCGATGGACCCGGTCCGGGTCGGCATCACGGTGGCCTGGCAGCTCAGGCGGCTCTTCGGCGACGCCTTCGAGTTCGACAAGGTCAATAACCTCCTTGCCAACAACGCGGCCTTGAATGCCCTGCGGCAGGCCGCCGACCCGGGCGCGGTGCCGGCGGTCTGGCAGAGCGACCTCGAGCAGTTCAGACGGATCCGCGAGAAGTACCTGCTGTACCGTTGAGCGGGGCGTTCCTCGCGTGCCCCTACTTCACGGCCGCGGCCGGGACGGGCTTGCCGCACTCGGGGCAGACGCCGCTCACGTTCCCCGTCAGGTCGTAGCCGCACTCGAGACAGTGCCCGGAGGGCGCCGGGGGCGCTTCTTCCTTCCGGCCGAATCCTTCGGGAATCCGCACGAGCGTGGCCACCAGGAAGCCCGGCAGCGTGGAAATCACCACCCACAGGAAGAATCCCCGATAGCCGATCGTTTCCTGGAGCCAGCCGCTGTACATCCCCGGGAGCATCATCCCGAGCGCCATGAACCCGGTGCACAGTGCGTAATGCGCCGTCTTGTGCTTGCCCTGCGCCACCAGGATCATGAACATCATGTAGGCCGTGAACCCGAATCCGTACCCGAACTGCTCGACCGCGATGGCCGTGGTTACGAGGCCCAGGCTGGAGGGCTGGAACTGCGACAGAAGGACGAACATGAGGTCGGGCAGATGGATGATGAACACCATCGGCCAGAGCCAGGCCCGCAGTCCGTGCCGTGAGACGACGACCCCGCCCAGGATTCCTCCGATCGTCAGCGCGATCACGCCCACGGTTCCGTACGCCAGTCCGACCTGGCTCGTCGACAGGCCCAGGCCCCCCTGAGCCCGCGTGTCGAGCAGGAACGGGGAAATCAGCTTGACGAGCTGGGCCTCCGCGAGGCGATAGAGCAGGAGGAACGCGATGATCGCCCCGATCCGCTCCTTGCGGAAGAACTCGGCGAAGACGTTGAAGAAGTCCGCCCACAGGCGACCCGCCGCCTGCCGGTGCGGGGTATCCGTCGCAGGACGCGGCAGGATCAGGGCGTGCCAGGCGAACGCCCCCAGAAAGATCACCGCCAGCACGCCGAACGTGAGCGACCACGCCAGGCGGATGTTGCCCGAGTAGTCCTCGATGAGTCCCGCGAAGACGACCAGGGCCCCCTGTCCCGAAATCATCGCCACGCGGTAGAAGGTGCTGCGAATGCCCACGAAGGCGGCCTGCTGCCGCTCCGTCAGGCCCAGCATGTAGAACCCGTCCGCCGCGATGTCGTGCGTGGCCGAACTGAAAGCCATGAGCCAGAACAGCGCGATGGTGTACTGGAAGAACCGCGCCGTGGGGATCGTGAGCGCCACGCAGGCCAGGATGGCGCCGATCACCCCTTGCAGCACCACCACCCAGCGGCGCTTCGTTCCCAGCAGGTCCACGAACGGGCTCCACAGCGGCTTGAGGACCCACGGAAGATACAGCCAGCTCGTCCACAGCGCGATCTGCGTGTTCGAAATGTGCAGCCGCTTGTACAGGATCACCGACACGGTCATCACGACCACGTAGGGAATGCCCTGCGCGAAATACAGCGTCGGGACCCAGGCCCACGGGTGGCGCGTCGTCGTTCTCGTCTCCATCCGAACTACCTCTTCAGACCTCGGCCCCGGCCTCCGCCTGTGCAGCGCCCGTACGGGCCTTCGCGGCCGCTTCTGCCACCCGGCCGGCCGGCGTCCGGAACAGCAGTCCGACCAGGAACGTAACGGTCGCACCGATCAACTGGAACCACGTGAACTCGACTTTCGGAAACCAGGTCGGCAGCTCGTACCGTGCGGTTCCCGGCGTCAGCAGGTTCGCCAGGTCCACGTGACGCCCGCTCGCGATGAGGACCGCGGCCAGCCCGGCCGTGACCGCGATCACGTTCCCCCGGTCCGAACCACGCGTCCGTGTGAGCATCCCCAGCAGAAAAACGCCGAGCATCGGACCCAGGATGTAGCCCGCGATCCCCAGGGCCACCGGGATGATCGTCAGCGTGGGGTCCTTCACGTTCGCGTACGCGAACGCCACGGCCACCCCGATCATCGTCGCCGCACACAGGCCCGTGAAGAACCGGGCGGCGGCTACGTAGTGCCGCTCGCTCCGGTGGCGGGCGAAGAAGGGGATGTACCAGTCGTTGGTCAGGCTCGTCGCCAGGGCGTTCAGCGCGGCGCTGAGCGAGCCCATCGCCGTCGCGAACACCCCCGCCAGCACGAAGCCGCGGATGACGACCGGCATCACGTGAAGAATGTACGCCCCGAAGACGTCGTTGGGCTTGGGCGGCCGCAGGTCGGGATGCTGCGCATAGAAGACGATCAGCAGCACGCCGATGAAGCTGAAAGAGGCCGCGATCGGCAGGTCCATCAGGGCGGCTGTCACCAGCGACCGCCGGCTCTTCCGGTAGTCCCTGGCCGTGAGCATCCGCTGGACCATGTCCTGGTCCGTGCCGAAGCTGGCCATGTTGCCGACCGTCGCTCCGATCAGGGCGGCGGGGATCGTGTAGGGATTGGCCAGGATCAGCCGGACTACCTCCCACGCCGTCGCCCCCGGGGGAAGGTCCTCGAAGCCGGTCAGGAAATAGCCCCGGGTCGTGGTCATCGCGGGCACCACACGGCCGACGGCGTGCAGCCCGGCCGTCAGGCTCCCGTGGCCCACGTCATACAGGATCGTTCCGATCGCCACCAGCGCGCTGCCGAACATGAGGGTTGCCTGGATCACATCCGTCCAGATCACCGCCTTGATGCCCCCGATCGTCGTGTAGAGGCAGGTCACCAGCGTCAGGAGCACGATCGCCCACGCGTACGGCACCCACGAATCGAGATGCCCGTACTGGACGCTCTCGCGCCGCACGAACAGTCGCCACGCCAGCACGAGTACGAGCGAAGGCACGTACAGCCGCACGCCGGAGGCCAGCATCCGCATCACCAGAAACAGCGCCGAGACGTAGGCTTTGCTCACCGGACCGAACCGGACGGCCAGAAAGTCGTAGACGGTGTACACCCGATAGACGTAATACGGCTTCAGGAATATCCGTCCCACGAGGATCCGCCCGAGGATCATCCCGAACATGAGCTGCGTATAGACGATGCCTTGACGACGGTAGCCCTCGGCCGGGATGCCGATGAACGTAGCCGCACTCGTTTCGGCGGCGATGATCGAGGCCATTACGGCCCACCAGGGAACCCGCCGCCCGCCGAGGGCGTAGTCCTCGAGCGAGTCCTCCTTCCGGCCCATGTAGAGGCCGATCGCCGTGATCGTGACGAAGTACCCGATGATGATCAGGCCGTCGATGATGAGCGATCCGGTGTCCATCTCAGCGAGGGTGTGGCGCGAGCCGCCGGGTACGGCACGCACGCGCCCGGGTGTGCGGACCGGCCCGCAAGCGCAATGGGCAGACTATACGGGCGGCGACCGCGGCGGACAAGCCGCCGGGCCGATGCCGAGGTTCGCGCCGGATGGACCCAGGGGCCTTCCGGCCGGGCCGCATTCGATGTCCGGACCGGATGTGCCGAGCCGCTGTGCGAAGAGCCCGTGCTGTGGTCCCTGGCGGCGATGCGGTTGCTTCGTCTGGGCGCGCCCGCGCATTGCGGGAAAAAAGACACGCCGGCTGTCGAGTCTACCTCGTCGCGATCAGGACGATGTTCAGGATCACCGAAAGCCCCAGCACGGCGCCCAGCACGATCACCCAGATCCAGTCCGGTCGGGACTCGGGTTCGGCCGGCGCCTGGGCCGTTACCGCCGGTTCCACGCGACTGCTCTGTTCGGCCAGCTTCTTCAGGACGTTCGTGTCATAATGCGACCGGGCGATCAGCGGCGGCTCGCCCCGGGCAATCGACTCGAGGTCCACCAGCAGCTCCTTGACGCTCGAATAGCGCTCGGAGCGCTTCTTGGCCATCATCACCTCGATTACTTCGCCCACGCCCGCGGAGAGGTTCGGGTTGATGTGGTCCGGGGGAACCAGAGGCTCCTTCAGGTGCTTCTGCATGACCGAGGCGGGCGACGAGCCCTCGAAGGGCACCTTGCCGGTCACCATGTGATAGAATGTCGCTCCGAGCGAATAGATGTCCGCCCTCGCGTCGATGTTCACCTCGCCGCGGATCTGCTCCGGACTGATGTAGTAGGGCGTCCCGTAGGCGCGGCCCTGCTCGGCCATCGCGGCTTCGATATCCTGCGTCTCTCGGGCCAGACCCATGTCGGCAAGCTTCACCACGCCGTTGCGTGTGAGCATGATGTTCTTGGGCTTCACGTCGCGGTGGATCAGGCCGCGTTCGTGTGCGTGCTCGAGGGCCCGGGCCACCTGGATGATGATGTTCAAGGCGTCCTTCTCCGAGTAGATCTTGCCGGCGGCCAGGTCGTCGTAGACGGTCTTGCCGTCCACGTATTCCATGACGAAGTAGTGATAGCCGCCCGCCTCTCCCACGTCGATCGCCTGCACGATGTTGTTGTGGTTGAGCTTGGCGGCGGCCCGGCCCTCGCGATAGAACCGGTCGACGAACTCGGGGTTCTCCTTGAGCTTTCGCGGCAGCACCTTGATCGCGACGATCCGGTCCAGACTGAGCTGCTTGGCCTTGAACACCCGCGCCATCGCGCCGGACCCGAGCTTGCCCAGAATCTGATATCCGGGAATCTGCTGGACCGGCCGGTACATGGAGTCCTCCATGTCCTGGCCCAGTCGCTGGATCTGCGAACGCGTCAGATAGCCGTTCTTGATCATCAGCTCCAGCAGGCTGATGCGCTTGCCCTCGCTCTCCAGCTCCTTCTGCTGCTGCTGGCACGCATGGAGCTCCTCGGGCGTGGCGAGCTTGCGATCCACGATCAGTCGCCCGAACGTGCTCTCGTCGGTGATGTCGGCCATCCAGTTCGGCTCCGCCATGCGAGGGTCCCTGCCAGAACGAAGTGGTTGCGGCCTACTCTATCGTCCCGGCCCTGCGCGATCAATGGAAAGTGACGCCGATCCCGCAGGTCCGCCCCCTCATTGCATTCTAGGCACGGCCCTCGGCTTCTTCACCAGGCCCAAGAACCTCATCGAGTATTTCGGTCAGGCCTTCCCGATCCGTGAGCGGCCCGGCCCCCCGCCCGAGCACGACACATTGGCGTCCGGTAAAGACGGCTGCCCGTCGGTCGAACTCCGGCCCGATCCCCCAGGTTTCCAGCATTCGCCGGCCCAAGTTCTCCAGGCCGTCGCCCCGGGCCGCGGAGACCCGAACATACGCCCCCCTCCAGGCCGAAAACGCTTCCGGATCGAATGCCCCGCCCAGGTCGCACTTGTTCACCACCAGCAACTCCCGGCCCAGGGGCGGGAATGCCTCCAGACACTCCAGCGACTCGCGCCCCGGCGCCACGCTGCCGTCCACCACGATCAGCCGCAGATCTGCTTCCGCTGCCTGGTCGAGCGCCCGCCGCACCGCCTCCCGTTCTACGGGGTCCGTCGTCTGACGCAACCCCGCCGTATCGACCAGCGTCACCGGGACGCCCTGGATCGCGGCCGGCTCCGTAACGTAATCGCGAGTCGTCCCGGGCGTATCGCTGACCAGAATCCGATGCCTGCCGCACAAGGCGTTGGCCAGCGTGGACTTCCCCGCATTGGGCGGACCGATGATCGCCGCCCGGAAGCCGTAAAGCATCCGCTGCGCCGGTCCGAACGTCGCCAGCAGATCCCGGATCCGTTCACGCGCACTCGGCACATCCTCGCGGGCGCATCGCCGGATACTCTCAAGCGCCTCGCGGAGCAGCTCGGGCTGTCGCAGCAGCCACGCCGCCGCCCGTCGCGTCTGCGCCTCCGGCATCAGGGCGTAGGCCTCACGGTGCAGGTACGACTTCGCCGGCCAGGCGTCGGCCCAGGCGGCTTGCGCCGGGAGAATCCTCGCTCCATGTCGCCCCAGCAGCTCTATGACTCGCTCCGTCACCCGGCGCCCGCCGTGGATGCTCAGGTCCACGCAGGTCCCGCCAGCCGGGCTTGGTCTTACCGCCACGATGGCCTCGTCGACCGTCTCGTCTCCGTCCACGATTCTTCCGAAGCGGAGCTGCTGTTCGGGCCACGTCTGGAGGTCTGAGGGCCGCCGCGGACGGAACACCGTCCGGAGAATGGCCGGCGCATCCGGCCCGCACAGCCTCACCACCGCAATCCCCGCGGGGCCTGTCGGCGTGAGCCGAACCACGGTCGTTCCGGGACTGGTAGATCCGCTCGTCACGGCGCCGTCAGCAGGGCAGATTCGAGGGCCAGCGCGATCCCCCGGAGGCACAGATCCGGGACGATCGCGTCCGCGAAGTTCACGGCCTGGGCGATGGCGGCCGCGTCGCCGCCCGTCAGCATGAGCACCGGCCACTTGCCGATGTGCTCCGCGTATCGCTCGGTGATCTCGCGAAGCGCACCGGCAGCGCCGCAGAACACACCCACCCGGATGGCTTCCGCGGTGTCCGTTCCCCACACCTCGGTAGGGGGGGTGATTTCCACCGAGGGCAGCAGCGCCGTGTGTTCATGCAGGGCGCGCGCCGACATCGCCAGCCCCGGCAGGATCGCTCCGCCCATGAACACGCCGTCGTCCGAGATCAGGTCGATGGTGATGGCCGTTCCGAACGACGCCACGGCACACGCCGTTTGCGCCTGCTTCCAGGCGGCAGCCGCCGAGCAAAGGCGGTCCGTGCCTACCTTTTCCGGCGCCGCCACGTTCACCTTGATCGGCGGCACGAGGTCCACGCCCACGATCAGGGGTTCGACCCCGTCGCAGTGCCGGGACACTAGCCGCGACAGCACCTCCAGCCCCGGCGGCGAAACGGAGCTGATGACGACGTATCGTTCGCTCGGGTCCGGCAGGTCCCTCCACGCCTGAGCAAGCCACGCCGGATCCCGCTCGAGTTCGGCCAGCGTGAAATGCCGCCCCGGGTGCGTTCGGCCCTCGTACCACGTGGCCATGCCCAGCCGCGTATTGCCCAGGTCCATCAACAAGGCGGCCGGCGGCGTCGGTCCCCGGCGTACGAGCACTTTCATAAGAGGGTTTCCTCCTGGGCCGGACGGCGCCCCCGGGCCTCGGCCAGCATCTGCCAGAGTCGTTCCGTAAGGAGTTCGAGCCCGCAGCCCGTGACCGCACTGATGGCCAGCACCTCTCCGTTGAGGGCGCCGCGCAGCTCATCCAGCGGTCCGTGGCCTTGGAGCAGATCGATCTTGTTGGCGACCACCAGTTCCGGCTTGGCCGCCAGGCCTTCCGAGTACTTTGCCAGCTCGTTTCGAATCGTCCGGTAGGCCTCGCTCGGGGCCGGGCCGCCCGACAGCGGACAGATGTCGATGAGGTGCAGGATCACCCGCGTCCGCTCGATGTGCCGCAGGAACGCGTCGCCCAGGCCGACCCCTTCATGAGCGCCTTCGATCAGCCCGGGGATATCCGCCATCACGAAGCGGCGGTAGCCGGATAGCTCCACGATGCCCAACTGCGGCTCGAGCGTCGTGAACGGATAGTCGGCGATCTTCGGCCTGGCGCGGCTCAGCCGGCTCAGGAGCGTGCTCTTGCCCGCGTTCGGCAGGCCGACGATGCCCACGTCCGCGATGAGCTTCAGTTCCAGTCGCAGCCGCCGCTCCTGTCCCGGTTCGCCGGGATCGGCTCGCCGGGGGGCCTGGTTCGTCGGGGACTTGTAGGCTGCGTTGCCCCGTCCGCCGCGGCCGCCCTGGGCGATCCGCACCCGGAGGCCCGGTTCGTCCAAGTCCTTGAGCAGCGCCCCGGTGTCGCGATCGTACACGAGTGTCCCCGGCGGGACCCGGATGATCAGATCCCGTCCGCTCCGGCCCGCCATGTTCTTGCCCATCCCGGGGGCGCCGTTCTGGGCGATCCAGTGATGCCGGCCCGCAAAGTCGATCAGCGTCGAGACCGACTCGTCGGCCACCATGTATACGCTGCCGCCGTCGCCCCCATTGCCGCCGTCCGGCCCTCCTTTGGGGACGTACTTCTCACGGCGGAAGCTCACGCATCCGTGGCCGCCGTGGCCCCCTCGCACGTATATCTCGGCCTGATCGATGAACATCGCGGTTCACGGATTCGCCGGAGGCACGTCGGCAGCCGGCGGCATCCGGAGGCCGAATACGGAGGCCCGCTCCCGCATCCGGCTTCCCCGCACGTCGCCTTGACGTCTGGTCCGACCTCCCGGAGCGCCAAAGAAAAAGGATGGTCGCGCGGACCATCCCGGTTCACTCGTAGCGGTTGCTGACGATCGTCTCAACTCCTCACGACGTGCACGCGCCGTCCGCGGAACTCGACGATGCCGTCCTCGAGCGCAAAGAGGGTGTCATCCCGCCCGCGCCCGACGTTCATTCCAGGCAGGAACGGCGTGCCGCACTGTCGGACGATAATGGAACCCGTGGTCACGCGCTGTCCGCCGAAGACCTTTACGCCCCGGTACTGCGGGTTGCTGTCCCGGCCGTTGCGCGTCGAGCCTTGACCCTTTTTATGTGCCATGACATTCCTGCTCCGTTCGCTTGGGGATGCTGACGGCAGCCGCCTCGAGGGGACCGCCGAGCCGGCCCTATCTCATCACCCACTTAGGTTCGTCGCCGAGCCGCTCGGGTACCGCGCCGGCCCGCGCGCCGATGCCCCCGGGCAGCCGGTACCGAATAGACAACGTCTTGTGAAGAACCATGAACCGCTGGTTCTTCGGACCAGGTGGTTGCGTCTCATCGAACGCGGGGTTTTTCACCCAGGTCGTTTCGCCGGAAAGACCCCGCACGTACACCGTAAACTCACGCGCGCGCGGATCGAAGTCCGGCCATAGTGCCACACCCCGCTTGGCCCGGTCCTCGCCGACCAGCAGCCGTCCGTTGATCCGTGACGGCTCCAGCAACAGCGGGTCGTTCCACCGCCGCTGCACCGCGCGGAACGCCTCGGGGCTGACGCCCACATCGCTCTCCACGACTTGCAGCGTATCGGTCACGATCTCGAACGTCGGATAGAAATCCTGTGCCTCGCCGGTGCGGTTCTCGACCGTGTAAAGCATGTACCAGTAAACCACCGGCTCGGCACGCCCCGGTACCTCCACTGCGATCCGTTGCGGATCGGTGAACCGGAAGTTCAGCTCCCACTTCCTCGGTACGACCGATGGCTGCGGAGCCGCGTGGCCCGCGACGGCCGGCACAAACCCTAAGCCCAATGCAATAAAAAAGTTGCGCATTGCCATGGATCCGGAGAAAGCCCCCCGGCTGCCGCCGGAGGCCTGTCCGTTCGGCCATCCTCTTTGTTTCGGAAGGATAGCCGCATCAGGCGGGTCTTGTCAACGCGGGCGCAACCCGCGGTCTGGACGCGACGTACGCTTCCGGTGTATAAGAGCCTTCGTCGGCTTGGGGCATTCGTGGCCTCGCTACGAGGCACAGGCTGCAAACCCGTGTCGCGGCGCGCGTCCGAACAGGTCGCGAGGACGGTAGCCCTTCCAAGTAGCCGTCGGGTCCGATCTCGTGACGAATCTCCCCAGTCCCTCGACCCCGGAGGTTGCCACAGGAGCCGACGTCATGAAGTCCAGCCTGCGGATCCCGGCCGCTCTCCCGCTGACGGCCCTCTGTGCGGTGGGTCTCGGACGCTGCGGATCGCCGGTCGAAACGGGCGATCCCGAGGCGAGTCTCGCGGGTGCCTTGACCGCGGTTACCGTACTCGAGCAGACGATCGAAGGGGGCGCCACTGCGGCGGCATCTCTGCACACGCTGGCTCAGACACTTCAGGGGACCCCCGATGTCGCCGAAGTCCTCATGGAGGACAATCAGGATACCCTGTGGGTCTCCTATCGCTCGGGTCTGGTCCACGGGTTCGCCGTGGTCGACGAAGAAGATGAGGACCGCGCTTTGGGCACCCCTCTCCAGCCCGCGCAGCTGGCAGCCCCGGCCGACGCCTCGCGGGCAAAGCCCCGGACTGCCTCTGCCGCGCGGAGCCGCGGGCCAGCCGGCGCCGACCTGGCCCAGGCCAACGGCGCGGGCTCCTGTGCTGCGTACGGGATCCCCGCGAACAACAAGGCGGTGATCGCCAACTCCCTGACAGTCAGTCAACCGCTTCAGGATTACAGCAGCCCGCTGAAGGCGATGCTGGCGGCCCGGGGTTACGACGTCCGAACAGTCGATGCCGACCTCGATTTCTTCAAACGCTTGACGGAGTTCGGCGTAATTGTGCATCGAAGCTCATGGGGCGGTGAAACCCTACTTCACCGTGCAGGACATCCTCGGCCCGAAATCCACCGGGGCCGATCCCACGTGCAGCAGCCAGGGCGGCTCGATGGTGCTGTGGACCACCACGCCGGTAACCACCGGCTCGAACGGCAACTTCCGCATGTATGTCTCGGACGTCGTTTGCGGGCGGCTCCGGGTTGTCACGACAACGGTCCGGCGTGTCGGCCAAAAGCCCTTCAGCACGACGGTCTACGGGGTCACGCCCAACCTTCGTCCGCAAGTACGCCCAGGGAAACTTCCCGAGCCACACCCTGCTGTGCCTGAGTACCTGTCGCGGTTACGACAGCCGGCTCGCCCGCGAATGGGCGGACCTGCTCCATGAAAGGTGCGAGAGCGGCTGGTTCCTCGGGTGGACCGGCAAAGTCCACTGGGCCATATCTGCGCGGGCCTATCTGAACCTCTTTCAGCTCATGGCCGGCGCCAACGAGGAGTTCACGCTGACCAGCCGGACCACCGGAACGACGTACTACCTGCTCGAACGCAACCTGCCGCCCTTTCCCGCCCAGGAACTGCTCACCGCGTGGGACTCGCTGCGGCAATCCGGCTACCACCTTGATCCGCTCACCGGCTCGGAGCTGCAATACTGGGTGCCCCCCAGATGGCGGCGGCGGCTACCAGGGCTTCATGCTGGCCCCGGACTTCTGGACGCTGTCCCTGCCGCCCACGGGACAGGCGCAGATGACCTTCGCGTTCGGCGCGCCCGACGCGCTGCTCCGGGTCGGCGGCCAGCCGTTGGGCCTCCTTTGCGGCGCCGGCCATATGTATCGTGTCGACCTGCCGGCTGCCGCCAGCGGGCAGACGTACCTGGAGTGGAACGGCCGGACGGGCCCGCCACACGACCTGCTTCTGTGGCGCCCGATCCTCACTGTCAAAGGTACAGGTCCGCACGGAATGATCTACACGATTACGTACACCCTCCGGATGCGGGCCATGCCCGATGCCTACCCCGAACGGCGGGGGCGCCAGGTCTTCTCGCCGGTGACGGGGACGCACTTCCTGACACGTATCGATCCGCAGGTCTCGACGGTGGGGTGGTCGGTCAGCGGCGGTGCCGTCGAGGGTGACTATCAGTACGCCTACAGCGGCGGCGGCCTGCGAGGCTTCAGCCCCGCCGGCGGATTCCAGAGCGACGACGGGATCACGGCCAGCCTGTCTTGCACCTCCGATGTGGACCTCCCGTACACGATGACGGTCACCAGCCTGGATACGGGCGAGGTCAGCACTTTTACTCAGGCCTTGGTATCCGACTTCACCATCTCGTCCATGACGCTGGCGGCGGACTGGACCGTCTAGGGCGGCTCGGACACTTACAGCGGCAGCCAGACGCCCGGCACCATCACCTGGGCCTCGTTCGCCCCGACACCCCTCTTTGATTCGCAGAACACCCGCCGATGAACTCGCCCGATAGGGCAACGCCTGCGGCCGGCCCCGCCCTCGCGACGCTGGGGTAGGGTGTTCTGGGGTTCGCCCTGCGTCGAGCCGGCCTCGCCGATGTGAGCGCGGGTGGCCTTATTCCTTGCGCGCGAGCCTCAGCCCCACGTCGATATTCTGGCCGCCGCCGGTCTGTCGGCAGTGGACAGCGACTACATTCCGTCCCTTCCGAAGCGCCGCCAGCGCGTCGGCCTCGAGCGGTATCTCGACGTACTGCGTTACGAACCCGCTGCGCGTCAGGACGCGCTTGCCGTTGAGGTAAATCTCCACATCCTCGTCGTGATGGATCCGCCAGACCCCGCCCGCTATCGGCCCGGGATCGTCGATCGTGATCGCCGTCCGCAGCCAGATCTCCGGTTGCCGCCAGGGCGTGCCGATGAGCGCGTTCGGCGTGCCACGGGCGCCGAACCCGCCGCGGCCCTTCTTCCACGCCGTATCGTCGAAGTCCGGAGACGTCCAGTCTGCCCCTGGCGGGTCCGTGGTAAACCGCCACTCATGTCCGCCCGTTTCGGCGGTTTCGATCGCCGTGCGCACTCGTTCGCCGGCCCGGTTGACGGCCGGGGATTCGGAGCGCATGACGGCCGCGCTCAGGCCGTGACCTTCTCGAAGCACCAGCACGACGGCGGGCGGCAGCCCGTAGCACCCCACGCCGGCGCCATAGATCGTCAGCCCGCCCTTGTGCTCTGCCTCGGCGGGCACCTCGAACCGCACGCGCAGCAGACGCTTCGACCCCAGCTCGTTCAGTATCGCCCGCAGCCGCTCGCCGGCCGCCGTAGCCTGCACCCAGTAGCCGTAGCCGCCCTTCAGGCCTCTGTGGTGCGACAGGGCGCCGCGGGCGTCGGCGGGATCGTCGGGGATCGTCTTCGGCTCACATTCCATCTCCACGCCGTTTACCGTGATTCGCAGGTCCGCGGGCCACTTCCTTCCGTCGGTCTGCGGCCGGTCGTGCGGCGTGCGCCGCGCAGGCCAGTCCAGCTTGGCGTCTCCGGCACGGCTGGCGAACTCCCCCCGGACGCACAGACGTTCGACCAGCTCGGCGTTCAGACCCTCGGGTACTTGCAGCGCGTATTCGTAGTATCCTGCGCCCTCCCCGGCCGCCCAGGCGATCTGGCCGGCGGCTGTCGGCGGCGCGGCTTTTTCGAAGGTGCGCTGCGAGAACTCGCCCGGCCAAAACGCCAGAACCAGCTCGTTTCCGCTCAGTCGCGTCCCGGGCTGGAACCGCTCATCGGAGGCGGTGAGGTTCACGTAGTTGCGGGCCAGGACCTCGTCTCCGTCCATCAGCTCGACGAGCAGGGCGCCTGCCGGTCCGGAGGGCGGCTCCGCCGGGATCGCGATCGGATCCTGCTCCACCACCTCGAACGGCTTCCAGCGAGCCGGACGCGTGTGCCAGGATGTCGGGGCGGCGTCCCGACCGGGTTTGACCCATCGGACGCACCAGCGGAGCTTCAGGTCACGCGCCTGTCGATACGACCAGTGGCTGATCCGCACCGGCACGCGGACCTCCCGGCCCGGCTTCAGCTCGAGCATCGGCGGCGCGTCGATCACGACGAAGTCCGGGCTGTTCAGGTCACGCAGCGAAAACCCCGGATGCCAGAACTCGTATCCGAACTCCTTTTCGCTCCGGTCGTAGTTGAGAAACCCGTTGTGCTCCCACTCGATGTCCGACAGCTCGGTGTACACGTAGCCGCAGATCTTGTCGTGGCGTCGAAGCTCGTTGGTCAGGTACTTGAAACACCAGCTGATGTCCTGGTCCCCCAGGCCCGCCGAGATCCCCCCGTACTCGCTGTTCATCAGCGGTTCGTCTTCCTGCTTGTGGCCCGCCACATAGTTGAAACCCGACCCCGGGTACGTCTTGTCAACCACCTCCTGGATGTGGCGGCGCGCGGCCTCGTATTCGTTGATGTAGAAGTGCCACGAGTTGATGTCCGTCACGACGTGGTCGTAGTTGCACGGCGAGTTGTCTTCGGCCAGCCGGCTCGGGTCCAGCTCCTTGGTCAGGCGCCAGATGCCCGCGACCCACCGGTGGGTCTCCGGCGTGTAGCCCCCGTCGCCGATGCCCCACGTCTCGTTGAAGTCGCACCAGGCGAACAGGGCCGGGTGATTGAAATCCCGATCGATGGCCGCCCGCAGCATCTGCTCGAACCACTCCTGCGCTCGGGGGCTTTTCTTCCAGAAGTTGGGCATGTCCTGCATGATCAGCACGCCCAGCTTGTCGGCCCAGTACAGCTCCCGGGGGATCGCGTTCTTGATGTGAATCCGCAGGAAGTTGAGCCCGGCCCTCTTGCAGAACTCGTAGTCGGCCCGGATGGCCGCGTCGTCCGGGTACTGATAGATCCCCTCCGGGTGGAAGGACTGGTGCAGCGCTCCGGCCAGGTAGATCGGCTGCCCGTTCAGGTAGATGTACCGGTAATCCCGCCCGGGCGCCTTGCGGGTCTCCACCGTACGCAGCCCGAAGTACGTGTGCACCTCATCGATGGCCCGGCCGTCCTGCCTCAGTACGATCCGTGCGTCGTACAGGTGCGGCGAGTCGGGGCTCCACGGCTTGGCCTCTTCGATCCGGGCGGCGATCCGGTCGCCCCGGCCGCGGCCCGCCGGGCGCCCGTCCGCGTACAGCTCGCTCTCAACCCCCGCCGCGGGCTCGCTCATCCGGACCTCGTACGAGATGTCCCATGTCCTCGCGCCGCCGCCCGCCGGCGCGCATGCGAATCGCAGCCCCGCCACGTGCGCCCGGGCACGCGGTTCCACATAGACCGTCTGCCAGATACCGCTCGTTCGCGTGTACCAGTTGATCTGCTTGCCGGTGGGCTGCTGCGGATCCGTGACGTCCCTGGCCCGCACGACCACGAACGCCTTCTCGCCCGGTTTCGCGTGCGCGGAGAGGTTCACCGCGAACGGCATGTATCCGCCCACGTGTTCACCGGCCGGGCGCCCGTTCACCCATATCTTCGCTTCCCAGTCGCACGCCCCGATCACCAACCAGGCGTCCTTGCCGTCCCAGCCGGGCCCGGCGGGTATCTCGACCTCGCGGGCGTACCACGCCACGCCCTGGTACTGCGTCTCGCCGATGCCGCTCAGCCGGCTCTCCCACGGGAACGGCACAACGATCTTCCGCGTGAATTCGTGCCGGCCACGCTCGAACCATCGCTCATTCTCCCCGGCGTCCTTCGGGTCGAACTCGAAGAGCCAGGAGCCGTTCAGGTTCACCCAGGGCTCGCGGCGGAAGTCCGGCCGGGGGTGCTCCGGGTGGGGCACCGGCTGGGCCGCCAGGGGCAGGGGGGTCACGAGTGCCACAACGACCGCGGGAAGGTCCGTCATCTGCGTCTTCATGTCCGCGGATAATACGCACGGTCGCAGTGCCATCAAGCCAACAGCTCCCGCAGGCCCCGTTCTCCTGCCTCCTGCTCGCGCCGGCGCAAACAGGGCCGAGGGGCCGTCGGCCGGACTGCTTCCTTCATCGCAACGGCGGCGCGGCGGCGCTGCGACTCCCGCCCGCCGATCATGACCCTGGGCAGACCGGAATGCGGGCGGCGTCTCCTGCGCGACCGCGGATCTCGCCGAACCCCGTCGGCCTGCGGTGCACGGCCGTCCCTCATTTCGACGGATTCGTCACTTCTTCTTCCGCCCGCCGATTCCCTTTCGCCGTTCGGCCCGGAAGGCCGCCTGCTGACGGCGGTAGAATCTCTCCTGTTCCGCCCGGCGCCGGCGGTCCTGCCGCTGGTGTCTCCGCTCCGACTTCCGCCGGCGGTCCTCCATCTCCGGGGTCGTCGGGCCTTTAGGAATGCGCCCGGGCACGACCATCTCGCATCCGAGGTCCGTCCGCGCGGGCAGACGCTGCTCCACCGGCGGCAGCCCGAAGGGCCGGTGAGGTTCGAGCTGGTACCAGTAGGCCGTGGAGGCCCAGTCGTTGGCCAGGGCGTTCGCGTGGCCATGCTCGAGCGTCACCAGAATCGACTTGCGAAAGTGGATCGGGTTGACCAGATGGAAGTTGTACGCCACCTGGTAGGGCGGACGGTGGTTTTCCCACAGGGCCGAGCCGTTGAACAGATACGCGCTCGGCTGCATCCCCCACGCCTGATTGAAGAAATCCTCGCTGCCGGTCCCGTGCAGATCGGGCGGCCACTTGTAGCCGTCGACCCAGATCATGTCGTCGCCCTCGCCCCACCAGTCGTCCCGGTAGTTCGTCACCGAGAGGTTGCACCCGATGTAGTGCCCCCGGCCGCGCGCGTCCAGGATCACGTAGTTGCCCTTTCCGTCGAGGTTCGCCACGTTCGTGCCCTTGTGATTGACCGGCAGGTGATGCCCCCACCCGTCCGTCGGATTTTCCCGCCGCCATTGGGCATGCAGATACGCGATGTCATCGCCCAGCGGCTCATCGTATTGCTCGTAGTCGATGTAGAAGAACTGCCCGTACGTGTACTGCCCCTCGTTCGTCAGCTCGATCCGGCAGTGCTCACGGAACGGCATGGGAAGATAGCAGTTCAGTGCGCAGCCCCCTCCGAACTTGCCCGCCTGGTTCGTGCTCGCCGAAAACGGCAACGAGCAGAAGTTGGTCGCGATCGAATGGCCCACGCAGAAGAAATCCCCCACCGGCGCGTGGATGCTCGGGTTCTTCTCACCGTCCCAGTACACCTTCAGAACGACGGTGCGGTAGTAGTCCGGATCGTGCCGGTGATAGTCTTCTGCCGGCCACTTCTGACAGAACTGCGTAAACCAGATGTGCGTGATTGCCCCCGGACCGTCGATCTCCGCCAGCGTAGCCGTCCGCCCGGGCGGGATGTCCCACCAGTCATGGTTCCGTCCTTCCCGATCAAAGCTCGACCAGCGGCCCGTCCGGGCCTCGCGCAGCCGGGCAATGTTCGCGAACAGCTTTCCGTCAAAAGGGTTCATGGTCGTCTTCCTGGGTCCGATTCGGTCTTCGCACCGCACACGGCCGGCGGTGCTCGGCGTCCTCCACTGGCGCAGGAATACGGCCCGCCTCTCCACGACGGGCCGCCTGTCGTCCCCGCCGAAGGCTGCGCACGGCGTCCGGTGCGGCTCACGCCTCCAGCCGCCGCCGCAGCGACGCCAGCTCATCCGTCAGGGCGTGGGGCAGCCGCTCATTGAACGTGGCGAAGAACTCTTCGATCGCGTCGCACTCCGCCTTCCAGGCCTCGCGGTCCACCCGAAGCAGCTCCTCCACCACGCCCTCGGGCAGCTCCAGGCCGGTCAGGTCCAGGCTCCCGGGCGCCGGCACGTAGCCGATCGGCGTCGCGACGGCCTCGGCTTCTCCCCGGCAGCGGTCCAGGATCCACTCCAGCACCCGGAGGTTCTCGCCGTAGCCCGGCCAGAGATACTCGCCGTCCTCATCCGTGCGGAACCAGTTCACGTGGAAAATCCTCGGCGGTCGGGTCATCTGCTGCCCGATCTGGAGCCAGTGCCGGAAGTAATCCCCCATGTTGTAGCCGCAGAACGGGAGCATCGCCATCGGGTCGCGCCGGACCTCGCCGAGCTTGCCGTATTGGGCGGCCGTCCGTTCCGAGGCCATCGTGGCCCCGAGAAACACGCCGTGCTGCCAGCTGTACGCCTGGTACACCAGCGGGGCCAGGCGGGCCCGCCGTCCCCCGAAGATGATGGCCGAGATCGGCACCCCGTGGTGATGCTCCAGGCGGAAGCTGACCGAAGGGCACTGCGTGATCGGGGCCGTAAAGCGGGCGTTGGGATGCGCGCCGGGCACCGGCTTGCCGTCCGGACCCAGCACGCCCGGCCTCCACGGATCGCCTTTCCAGTCCGTGGCCTCCTCAGGCGGCGGACCGTCGGCGCCCTCCCACCAGACGGTATTGCCCGGCCGCAGCACCACGTTCGTGAAAATCGTGTTCTTTCGGATCATGGCGATGGCGTTGGGGTTCGTCGTGCTGTTCGTCCCGGGAGCCACGCCGAAGCAGCCGATTTCGGGGTTGATCGCCCACAGGGCCCCGTCCGTGTCGATCCGCATCCAGGCGATGTCGTCGCCCACGGTCCAGACGCGGTATCCCTTTCGGGTCAACCCCTCCGGGGGCACCAGCATCGCGAGGTTCGTCTTCCCGCAGGCGCTGGGGAAGGCTGCCGCCACGTACTCGATCCGGCCGTTGGGCGCCTCCACGCCGAGGATCAGCATGTGCTCAGCCAGCCAGCCCTCCTTGCGGGCCTGCCAGCTCGCCAGCCGCAATCCCATGCACTTCTTGGACAGCAGAACGTTGCCCCCGTAGCCCGACCCCACGCTCCAGATCGTATTGTCCTGGGGGAAATGAAGGATCAGCCGCCGATTCTCGTCCAGGTCCGCCTTGCTGTGCAGGCACCGCGTGAACTCCCCGTCCGGGCCCAGCTTGTCGAGCACCGCCCGCCCGCAGCGAACCATGATCAGCATGTTCAGCACGACATAGATGCTGTCCGTCAGCTCCACCCCGATCTTCGAGAAGATCGAGCCGATCGGCCCCATCGAAAAGGGGATCACGTACATCGTCCGCCCGCGCATCGAGCCCCGGAAGATCTCCGCCGCACGGCGGTAGCCCTCCTCGGGGCTCATCCAGTTGTTCGTCGGGCCGGCGTCCGCCTTGTCCGGAGTGCAGATGTACGTCAGGTGCTCCGTCCGGGCCACGTCGTTCCGCGCCGTCCGGTGGTAGTAACAGCCCGGAAGCTTCGTCTGGTTCAACTTGATCAGCTCGCCGCTGGCGACCGCCTCGGCCCGAAGCGATTCCGCCTGCTCCGCGCTGCCGTCAATCCAGACGATCCGGTCCGGCTGGCACATGGCCGCGCATTCCTCGATCCACTTCTTGAGGGCTACGTTGTTCGTCATGATCGATCCGCCGTTGTTCCGTACCGGGACCCTTTCGGCAGGCGGGCGCGGAGACACGTCCGGCCGCGCACACGCAAGCCGTCTTGATCGTCCCGCCTGTACAGTTTGCCCAGGGTCTTTGGAGCCGCCGGAAGACCGGCCGTCCGGCGGCCCTTATAGACTAGCCGCGATTCCCGGACTTGCCAAGTGCCCCGGATTGTCCCGTTCGCCTTCGCCGTCCGCCTCGGCCCGCCCGGACCGGTCGGCCCCCGCAAGAGTCCGGGCCCTTCATCGCAGACCTCAGGGGACCGGAGCCGTGGCCGCCGGTCCCGTGGTCGCCTGCGTCGTCGGCTGCGTTTTCGGCAGAGCGGGCAGCACCTCGATCGTGTGCATGCGCGCGTCCAGGGTCGCGTTGTTTCGTTCCGCGAGGACCCTGTACGCGCCGGCGGCCACGAGTCTGGGATCCTCCAGGACCGCCTTGTAGTGCTGCCGGGCTTCTTCGAATCGGCCGCGATTCTCCATTACGGCGGCCAGACCGAGCCGCGCCAGCGCCGCCGTCTGGGGCTTGTCCCCAAACCCGGACAGAAGCCGCCGATACGCGTTTTCCTGCGCTTCCAGCAGCCGCGCTCGTTTGTCCTGTTCGGCCGGGGTGGCGGGAACAGACATCAGCGCTTCGGCGGCCGTCCTGGCGATCCGCTCCAGCGCGGCCTGTACAACATGGCCGTCCGCGTACTCCTGCGCGATCCTCTGGAGTCTCTCCACGCGGGCCGTCGGGTCAACCTCCTCGCGGACGGAGGCTATGGCCTTGAGCCCCTCCTCGCGCCTCGCTTTGCGACTCGACTGCCAGTACCACAGGCACCCCGCGGCCACGACGATTGCCGCCGTCACGGCCGCCACCCATCGCCAGCGGACGTAGATGAAACTCCACAGCTCCTCGAGCTGGCGGATCAGTTCGTTCGTCCGGAGCTCCTGTCTTCGTTTCGTCTTCATGTGCCGGTTGCGGGTCCTTTTCTTCTCCGGGTGTCTTCTCGTGCGGCACCGGCCGCCCGACTCTAGCGGGCCGGCGGGCGGGGCGCGGATTCTCGCCCCCTGCGGTCAAACGGCAGGATGATCACGCGGATGGTCGTCGGTCCCAGCAGCCCCCCCCCGGAGGCCGGACGGATGATCACGGTACAGGACTCGTTGTTCTTCTCGAATCGCAGTGTGATCTCCCCCTTGATGTTCTGATCGCTGATCTGTGCCCACCGGTACTGCGGCATCTGCTCCTGATAGAAATTCCGAAGCGCCGCGGCGTCGGCTCGCCCTTCGTATTCGTGCCGGACCACCCTCACCCCGCCGCTCACGTAGTCGTCGGTCATCTTGTCCACAAGCCGGAAGTTGCTCGGCACGGGTACGTCGGCAATATACGGCACGGGACGCGGCACGATCCGCGCGGGGTTGCCCCCGAGTCCGCCGCCCTGGCAACCAGCCACGAACGCCGCCCACAGCATCCCGACGGCGGCCGCCCCGTGGCACGCTGGGTGGATCCGCAAGCCTCTCATAGGGGCCTCACCAGGCATCGCCGGCCGGCCCGACCACCGGCGGGCAGCGTCAAGGTACAGCAAACGTCCGGCCCCGGCAAGCCCGCGTTTTGCAGCTCTCGGCCGGCCTCCTATGATGACGATATGGCCTCGTTGGTCGATGCCGCCGAGGACGCGGCCGTCCAGATCGTCGTCCGCGACCTGCGGAAGCATTATCGGGTGCCGCAACGGGAGGCCGGATTGCGCGCCTCGGTCGCCAGCCTCTTCTGGCGACGGCACAGGATCGTCCAGGCCGTGGACGGCATCAGTTTCTCGCTGGCGCCCGGTGAGATCGTCGGCTTTCTCGGGCCGAACGGGGCCGGCAAGACGACCACCCTCAAGATCCTCTCCGGGCTGCTCTACCCGACCGCCGGCGAGGTCTCCGTTCTCGGCTTCGTCCCCTGGCGCCGCGACCGGGCCTTTCTGCGATCCATTGCCCTGGTTATGGGTCAGCGGAGCCAGCTCCTGTGGGACATCCCCGCGATCGACACCTTCCACCTCAATCGGACGATCTACGAAATCCCGGAGCCCCGCTTCCGCGAGACGCTCGACGAACTGGTGGAGCTGCTCGACCTCAAAGACCTCCTGACCAAGCCCGTTCGACAGCTTTCCCTCGGCGAGCGGATGAAATGCGAACTGGCCGCCTCCCTCTTGCACCGCCCCTCGATCCTCTTCCTGGATGAACCCACGCTCGGCGTGGACGTCACCATGCAGGCCCGCATCCGCCGGTTCGTCGCCGACCACAACCGGCGCACCGGGGCGACCGTACTCCTGACGAGCCACTACATGGCCGACGTCGCCGCCCTCTGCAACCGGGTCATCGTCATCCATCACGGCCGGATCCTGTACGACGGGGGTCTGTCCGACCTCACGGCCAGGCTCGCCCCGTTCAAGACGATCCGCCTCGACATGGAGCCCGGCCGTCAGCCCGCCGACCCGCACACCTGGCGCCGCTACGGCACGCTCTTGTCGGCCCGGAACGGCAAGGTCTCGCTCCGTGTACCAAAGCACGAGGCCGCGGCGGTAGTCGCCCGCCTCCTCTCGGACCTTCCGATCTCCGACCTCACCGTCGAGGACCCGCCGGTGGAAGAGGTCATCGACCTCGTCTTGCGTAACGATCCCGCCGACCCGGCACCCGTAAGCCGGCCCACCGGATGACGCGTATTCCCGGAACAACGCGCCCCCCCGTCCCGGCCGCTGGCCGCACCCGGGGCCGGCCTGGTTTGCGTTATGGGGCGGACAGGTTCTGGTCTCTCGCCAACCGTTCTCCCGGATTCCGCAGGTCTTCCACGAATATGCCGAACTGAGGAGGGGCAAGTCGGCTCGCCGCGATTGCAGCCGCAGGAGAAGATCACGATGCAGAAGCGGACTTTCGGCGCGCCTCCAGCAGCACGGTTGGCGCTCGTCTTGGCCGTCTTAGCTTTCCCCTCCGCGACCGTGGCTCCGCCCGAAGCCGCGCCGGGCCCGCGGGTTCGTCCGGGCACGCCGCGTCCGGCTCACGTCCGTCCGCCCGCTGTCCGACCGCATGCCGGGCCCGCGCCGGTGGCTAAGCCGCCCAAGCTCACGCCTCCAGGCCTGCCGCATCCGCGAGCGGCATGGCTGCGTCGGCCGTATTACTGGCGACCGATCTATGCGGCGACGTACCCCACCTGGTTCTGGCACGATCTGGGCTACGACTATCGCCCCGGCGGAACGGAGTACGTTATCACCCCGGTACCGATCGACAGGAGTGGCACGCCGAGTTCTTCGCCCGTGGCCCTCGCCACGCCCTCTGCCTCCGGCGATGATGCCCAAGCCGATGCTCGCTACGTCCAGATGCAGGAGCTGACGGACCTCGTTCATGAGTGGCGCACGCTCAATGAATCGCCCGCCTTCCACGAACGCCTCCCGGGCCCTGACGCCACCGAGGAGGCCAGAGCGACGATGACGCAACTCAGGGAGGCCAACCAGGCGTTCGACCGCATCAGTCGCCAGGCCATGCAGGACCTGGCCGCCGGCCGCTCGGCCGAATCCCGGATCGCCCAAGCGTCCGAGTGCCTTCAGAAGCTGATGGCACTGGCCGAGTCACTCCCGGCCAAGGCGGCCGCGGACGCTCCGACCTCCACCCCGGCCCAGCCCTAGCCGCCCGCATCGCGGACCGCAAGCCGGTGTGCCGCGTGCCACGGGCCTGTCGCAGCAGGCCCTCGCCCTTCGGCGCAGAAGAACGGCGCGCCCTTGCGGACGCGCCGCCCCGTATCGTCATCTCGTCAGGCTCAGATCGGCAGCCGTCGCCGACCCAGCAGCAGAATTGACGTTACGCCCAGCAACAGCACCGTCGCCGGCTCGGGCACCCCGAATGTCGACAGCCCCGCCCCCTCACCTGGGTCGGACGATGTGACCACCTGGAGCGGCGCCCCTTCGATCGGAGGCCGGCCCAGTAGCGCATCCCGCACCGACATCCGGATCAACGCCTCCAGCTCCGACTCGCTCAGCACCTCGCCGGCCGCTACCTTCGCCCGGATTTCGGCCTCCTTCTGAACGGCCGTCCCCAGGATGTTGGGCGGCTGCCCGTTGTTGAACGGGGCAAGCGCCAGCGACAGGGCGTCGAGGAAGATGTTCCCGCTCACGTCAATCGGACCGATGTCGAAATCGAGCGGCTCGTCGCCGAGCCCCTCGCCGCGGCCCGATACCTCGATGTGCAGATCATAGAACCCGAGCAGGTTCAGTGAGCCGCTGTTGTTGAAGCTGATGCTCCCCGTCCGCTGGTCATCCGCCAGCGCGGATTCAACGTTCAGCGTATAGGCCAGCGGCCCCTGGGTGCTGAACTCGATCTCCGGCAGGATGCGCGTCGTCACCCGAATGTCCGTCGTGACGGCGCCTGTCACGTTCAGATCAAACGCCCCGAAGTTGTACTGCCCGCCCCACGGCCCGGCCGGGTAGGTCAGCTCGATCTCGTACCCACCGCCCAGATAGTTCCGTTGCCCGCTGATCTGCGTATCGAGTGCGCCCAGAACCCGGTCTACCCGCCCGAGGCTCTCTCCCAGCCGTTCCCACGGCCCGGCGCTGGCCGTCCCGGCCAACGTCAGCCACGCCATCATCCCGGCCAGGGCGGTACGCCCGGAACTGCCGCCGAATCCGTTCATATCCCTGCTCCCGATACCCTGATCGTCTGCGCCGCCGGCGACGCAATTATTGTGGATCCTCGACGCCGGACTCCCTCGAAAGCCTGTTCCGGTCCGACCCCGGCAGCGGATTCTCGTCCCGTGGGATTCCCTGCCACGGTCCTTATCCCGCAAGCCGGCGGCCGACCCCTCACCAGTCTCCTCGAAGCGTTACCGAAAATCAACGCTCGAGCGCACTGTCCGCTCCTTATCTCCCCGGGACTTATCATCGTCCACCCGCCGTGACCCGTTGAAGACAAACGCCCCAGCCCTCCGGTGGGGGGCTAGTTATCAGACCTTGACGCCGCCCGTCTCGTCCGCCAGCAATCCCAGCAGCGCCGCCGCCGATCGAGCCCCCGCCGCCAGGTCGCGGATGTGAAAGAACTCGTTAGCGCTATGCGCGTTACAGTCCGGCATCGCAAACCCCAGCATCAGACTGTCGGCCCCCAACACCTGCTTGAACATCGGGAGGATCGGCAGCGTCCCGCCTTCGCGGATAAGCCCCGCACGGCATCCGTAGCCCCACTCCATGGCCGCCAAGGCCGCCCGAACCCCAGGCGAATCCAGCGGGGCCACGTAAGGCGCGCAGAGCCCGAAGGTCTGGATACTCACCCGAACGGTGGGCGGACATACTCGGCGGACGAACTCGTCGAATAGCGCCGAGACCCTCTGCGGATCTTGGTCGGGCACCAGTCGCATGCTCACCTTCGCGAAGCCCCGGGCCGGAATCACGGTGGCCGCGCCCTCGCCGGTGTAGCCGCCGCAGATCCCGTTGACGTCCAGACAGGGCCGGGCGCCCCGCCGCTCCACGGTCGTAAAGCCGGGCTCGCCGATCAGTGCCGGGCTTCCGGTCTGGTCGAGGTAGGCGCGTTCGTCGAAGGGCAGGCGCGCCAGGGCTTCGCGCTCCTCCGGGCCAAGCGCCCGGACGTCGTCATAGAAGCCCGGGATCGCCACCCGGTGCTCCTCATCATGCAGGGCGCCGACGATCCGCGCGAGCTCGTTCAGCGGGTTGGCAATGGTCCCCCCGTACGCCCCGCTGTGCAGGTCCTTCTTCGGGCCTTCGATGTCGATCTGCTTGTACACCAGGCCGCGGGTGCTGTACGTCAGCGCGGGCGTATCCGCGTCGAGCTTGGCCGTGTCGGACAACGCTACATAGTGGCACGCCAGACGTTCCCGATGCCTCCGCACGAACTCGCCCAGGTCCGGCGATCCCACCTCTTCGCCCCCTTCGATCAGGTACTTCACGCGGATCGGCGGCCCCCCGGCGATTCGCATCCACGCCTCGGCCGCCAGAAGGTGCGCGAGAACCTGGCCCTTGTCATCGGCGGCCCCGCGGGCGTAAACGGCCCCGTCAACTACGGTCGGCTCGAACGGCGGTGATCGCCACAGCTTCTCGTCGCCGGCCGGTTGCACGTCGTAGTGACCGTAGATCAGCAACGTCGCGGGGGCGTCCGCCCGTCCGCATTCGGCGTAAACGATCGGATGCCGGCCCGCGGGCACGACCTCGGCTTCGATCCCGGCCGCGCGGAACCGATCCGCCAGCCATTCCGCACAGGCCTGCATGTCGCCGGCGTGCTGCGATTGAGCCGAGATCGTCGGGAACCGCAGGAACTCCAGAAGCCGCGTTACCGATTGTTCGCGCTGCCCGTCGAGCCAGGCCAGAACGTCCGCTAGGGCCATCGTCGCTCTCCGTGTCGGGGGGCGAGGCTGTGGACCGGATGATAGACCCCTGGGCCTCCGCCGGGCAAGCCGGTGCGTGCCGGCCGCGACTCCCCCCGATCGGTTGAGCACGCCTCGGCCGCCTCGTAGAATCCCGCGGCGGTCGCAGCTCGGCTTGTCGGTCGTGTGTCTGCTCCGGGGGTTGCCTGAGCGGCCTCGGGCCTGGGCGTTGCATCCGCCCGCAGGTTCGCAGCCCGCGTCACGGTGCCCGTCAGGCTCACCGGCGGCGACCCGGGGACTTTCATTCGGAGGAATGCCGATGCGCAACTTCAGCACGCTGCTTACGGTACCAGCTCTCTGGCTTATGGTTGGGACGGCCTCGGCAGCGTCGGTCCCGCCGCCCGGCAACGTGCCCCCGGCCGGTTTTGAGGCACTCTTCAACGGAAAAGACCTGACTGGCTGGCGCGGCATGGGCCACGTCAGTCCCTACGAGGTCGCCCGGTGGTCGCCCGAGGAGCGGGCCGACAGGCAACGGGCCGCCGATGAGGACATGAACAGCCACTGGCGGGTGGAGGACGGCCAGATCATCAATGACGGACGCGGCGTGTACCTGACTACGCAGAAGGACTACGGCGATTTCGAACTGATGATCGACTGGAAGACGACCCCCGGGACCGACAGCGGCATCTATCTCCGCGGCTCGCCGCAGGTCCAGATCTGGGACCCCGATGACCAGGCCGCCCGCCGGCACGGGGCCGACAAGGGCTCCGGCGGGCTTTGGAACAACGAGTCCTCCGAAGGCAAGTTCCCCCGTACACGGGCCGACAAGCCTGTGGGCCAGTGGAACACATTTCGCATCCGCATGATCGGCTCGCTTGTGACCGTCCACCTGAACGGCCGGCTCGTCGTCGACAACGCCGTCATGGAGAACTACTGGGACCGCAAGCGCCCGCTGCCGGCCCGTGGCCCGATCCAGCTCCAGACGCACGGGGGCCGGATGTGCTTCGCGAACATCTTCATCCGCGAGATCCCTCCCGACGAGGCGAACCGCATCCTCCAGGGCATCGACGACCGGGGCTTCCGGTCGATCTTCAACGGTCGGGACTTCGATGGATGGATCGGAGCCACCGATGCCTACGAGGTGCGGGACAGGGCCATCGTGTATCGACCGGCAAGTCGTGGCGGAACGCTGTTCACCAAAAAACAGTACCAGGACTTCGCCATACGCTTCGAGTTCAAGCTCCCGCCGGCAGGCAACAACGGACTGGCCATCCGCTCGCCCCTCGAGGGCAATCCAGCCTTCATGGGGATGGAAATCCAGATCCTCGACGACGGCCACGAGAAGTATCGTGACCTCAAACCCTGGCAGGTTCACGGGTCGGTTTACGGTGTCGTTCCGGCCCACCGGGGCTATCTGCGGCCTGTCGGACAATGGAACTACGAAGAGGTGATCGTGAAGGGCTCCCGGATCAGGGTGAATGTCAACGGCGTGCCGGTGCTCGATGCCGATATCGCCAACGCTCGGCCCCTCGACGACGCCGAGCATCCCGGCCTTCAACGTACAAGCGGTCACATTGGCTTCATGGGCCACGGCGACCCGGTCGAGTTCCGGAACATCCGGCTTAAAGAGCTCAACTAGCGCCCCCGCCGTCATTCCCGCGAAGGCGCGGACCCAGGTCCTTGCGACCTGGCGGCCTCCGCTTGGGAGCCGGACCACAGAAACGATACGGCCCGTCTCCGCGGACGGGCCGTACCGGCGACAGAATCATTACCATTCCTGAGGCCGTGCAACCGTCACGGCAGCAGGAAACTGTCCGTCTGGTCGGTTGCCAGGCACTTGGCCTTGCTCAAGTCGTTCGCCAGCTTGGTGATCGTGGTGGCGATGCCCTTTTCGGACGGGCTGTAAATGAAGTCGTCGTCCGCGCCGGCATGGGGCGTGCGGTACCACTTGCCGTGCCCGTCCAGGAATGCCACGTTCTGGCCCTCCCGCTTGTGGTTCCGGGAGTTGGCCTTGCGCGCGATGTCTTGGTTGTAGCCGCTGCGGCCTGGCGCCGTCAGGACGGCGTTGATGTTGGTCAAGCCGGCCACGGGGTCGCTCGAGCTGTTGTCATGGTTGAACATGTACTTGACCACCTGGACGCTGCCCGGGGGAGCCGTCTGTCCTTGGGGCTGCGGGCTGTTACAGAAGGGGTTGCGGTCCGCCATGATGGCCTTGCGCGGGTCGTGCGTGTTCTTCGTCCGTACGCCGCGGCTGCTGGTCGGGTTGCCCAGACTGTCCACCAGGTTGTTCTGGAACGAGTAGCTGAACCGGATCAGTTCCGCCCCGCTCGCGACGGGATGAAAGTCGTACTTGGGGATCGAATCATCGTTGGCCTCGAGCTTGTCGAACGCATGGGCCAGCGACCCTGTCGCGCTTGGGCACAGATACATCTTGAGGTTCGTGCTCTTGTTCCGGACAAGGGTGTACCAGGCCCGCGAGTTGCTCGCCGGGTCAGTGCTCCCGAGCTGCTGGAGGCTCTGTGTCCGGTAGTTGCCCACGATGGCCGCGTCCAGCTGGGTCGCGCCGGTTTCCCCGGGTTGCACGTACGATGGGAGGAAGCCTTGGTTCTCTTCCGCGTACAGCAGGGCCGACTTCGTGATCCCCGCCAGGTTCGCCGCGCAGGATACCCGCTTGGCCTGCTCCCGCGCTCGGGCGAGCGACGGCAACAGGATGCTGACCAGCAGAGCGATGATCGCGATGACCACCAGCAACTCGATGAGTGTAAAGCCCCGCTGGCCTCGACCGTTCACTGGCACTTTCATGAGGACCTCCTTCTGAAAAGCGACACCAACCCCCCGGGGATCCCTGCAACCGGTGTGCCATGGCGCATCGCAGCCGCAGACCCCCCAATCGCAGCCGCCAAGCTCCGTGGTTGCAGCAAAACAACCACCGTGGTTGCTTTGAACCAGCCGGCCCCCTAGGCGGACGTGACGCGACTGCTCGCTCCCACCCGGCGGGCGCCACTCGTTCGGGGTTGGGCCGCCGGTCCCGGGCGACGCCCGGTCCTGAGCCGCCGCCGTTATCGTTTGACGGTCTTGGCGGGCCGCGACAGAATTGCCCTCCACCGCAGGGGTTGCTCTGCGGAGGCCGCGTCAGCGGAGGACTGCGGCCGGAGAGCTTCCCCTTGGGGTCGGCGGGCCGGCTTCGGAGCCGCCCGCCGGACGCCCCCTTGGCATGGGCTTTGGGGCCGCAGATGGAGTTTCCGGCTGCGGGCCTTATCCTGACGGACTTGACGATCAGAACTCCTGCAAGCATCCCCATGCGTACGGGCCCTCGTGACCCGCGCCTACGGTCGGTCGCCGCTGCCCCGGACGGACCCGTCTTTGCCATTACCCGCCGATGGCCGGTGCTGATGTTGCCTCTCCTGACGCTCGCGATGCAGAGCACGATCTATGCGCCCGTCGCCATCTGGCCGCTGGCGTACGTCTGCTTCGTGCCGTGGCTCATCACGATCGCCGCGAGCACCCGTCCGCGGACCGTGTACATCGCCGCCTATCTGCTCGGGGCGGCGTTCTTCCTGATCAACCTGCGCTGGCTTTGGTGGGCCACCGGCGCGGGGTACGTGGCCGGCTCGCTGCACAGCGGCATATGGTACCTGGTGGTTGCCTGGGGAGTGCGGCATCTGAGCCGACGTCGGCGCATCCCGCTGGTCGTTGCCTTCCCGGTCCTGTGGGTGATGGCAGAACTGGCCCGTTCCCGGACCGCCCTGAGCTTCCCGTGGTTCCTGCTCGGCCACAGCCATTACCGCGTCCTCACGATGATCCAGATCAGCGACCTCGGCGGGGCCTTTGCGGTCAGCTTCGTCCTGGCCGTGGCCAACGGAGCCATCGCCGATGGATGGCTGGCCTGGCTGCGCCGCAGGCGCTCGCCGTCGTCTCCCGTGCGTCCGGCTCTGCTCGGCGGGGGGGTCGCGGCGGCGCTGCTGATGGCCACGGCCGCCTACGGGCGCTTTCGGCTCGCGCAGTCGGCCTTTGAGCCCGGACCGCGCATCGCGGTCCTTCAGGGCGACTACGTGCTCTCGCCGGAGCAGGAGAACGATGACCCGTGGGCCAAGCGAGCCCGGTACATGGAACTTCTCTCGCAGGCCTCGGCCTCGGACCCGGACCTGTACCTGTTTCCCGAGACGCCGTGGACCATGTATCTGAACCGCGAGTTCCGGGCGCTCGCCCCCGAGGTCCGCGGCCCTTACATGACCCTGGCGACGCAGACGCACGAAATGCTCTGTGCTACGGCCCAGGCCGAGAACGCGTACATCGTCATCGGCAGCATGTCGGTGCAGCGCACGGACAAGGTCTATCCGCGCGAGGAGCGATTCAACAGCGCATTCTTCTATCGGCCGTATCCGCCGGGCGACCCCTGCCCGGAGCCCGAGCGCTACGACAAGATCCACCTCGTGCTCTTCGGGGAATACGTCCCCTTCCGCTATCGCTATCAGTCCCTGTACCGCTGGCTCAACTCGCTTACGCCCTGGGGGGCGGGCGGGTACGAGTACTCGCTCACCGAGGGCAGGGAATACAAGGTCTTCGAGATGAACGCCCCCTCGTTGGGCGGGCGCACCTGCCGGTTCGCCGTCCCGATCTGCTACGAGGACGTCATCCCCCACGTGATCCGCCGCTTCGTCACCGGCCCGGACGGACGCAAGCGGGCCGACATGCTGCTCAACATCAGCAATGACGGCTGGTTCTGGCACAGCACCGAGCTGCCCCAGCACCTGGCGGCCTGTGCATTCCGCGCCGTCGAGAACCGCGTGGCCATCGCCCGCGCCGTCAACACCGGCATCAGCGGCTTCGTGGACCCCGACGGCCGGATCCGCGACCTGGTCAGCGAGCCCGGCAAGCGACCCTGGGCCGGCATCACCGGATACCGCGTGAGCCGGCTCAAGCTCGACGCCCGACACACGCTTTACAGCCGCCGCGGCGACTGGCTCGCCGGAGGCCTTGCCGTGGCCGGACTCCTGGGGCTCCTGGATGCGCTCGGCCGGCGAATCCGGGAAAACTGGTTCCGCGGCCGTCGGGAGGGTACCTCATGATGCGGCGGGCGTACGCGACCGCCGGTCTCCTGGCCGTGGCGGTGCTGTCCGGGGCCGGTTGCGGCGGACCGCAGTCGCGCCCGGCCATGCCGCCCGAGCAGGTCCGGGCCCTCGCGCTGCGGTACGTGACCGCGGGGGCGACGTTCCGCGAAAACCCGGTCATCCGGGCCCAGGCGATCGAGATACTTCAGGAGGCCGAAGGCGAACGCGCCGTCCCCTGGTTCCGCGAAGCGCTCCGCGACGAGCATCCGGGCGTGCGGTTTGCCGCACTCATGGCCCTCGGTACCCTCCGGCACAAGGAGTCGATCGGGGCCGTGCGGGCGTCTCTGGCCGACCGCGATCCGAGCGTCCGGGTGGCGGCGATGTTCGCGCTGTACCGGCTGGGCGATCGCAGCGTAGTACAGGAGTGGGCGGAAATCGCTCGCCACAACCCGGACCCGGTGGTCCGCGGCAACGCCGTGCTCGCGATGGGCCGACTCGAGGACCCGGAAGCCGTCAAGCTTCTCCGCCACATCCGCGAGGATGACAAGGACGACAGGGTCCAGCTCCAGGCCCTCGAAGCGATGGCCCTGCTCGGCGACCGGCGCGCGGTTCAGCAGCTCATTTTCTATGCCTCGGGGGCTGTCGGCGACCGCCAGACCTTCGCCTTGGGGGCGCTCGGTCGCGTCGGCGACCCCCGGGCCGTGCAGACGCTGCGGTACGCCCTCACGCGGGCGCCCCATCTCGAATGCCGCCTCGCCGCGGCCGGCGCGCTCGGACGCCTCGGTTCCCCCGAGGGCTACCGTCTGGCCCTCCGGTCGCTGGACTGGAATTCGCCCAACCCCAAGCTGCCCAACGACCCGCCCGCCAACCAGGTGATGCGGGTGCGCACGCTGGCCGCGGTGGCTCTCGGAGCGATCGGCAACCCCGAGGCGATCGAGCCGTTGCGCAGACGCATGGAAGACGCCAGCGATCCGCGCACCCAACTGGCCGCGGCCTCGGCGATCCTGCGAATCCTCCGGGAGGGACAGGCGTCGCCTACGCCGCTCCTGGCCCCCGCCGCACCGGCCGAGACGGCGGGCTTGAGGCCCCGGTAACGGCCGATCACGATAGAGCCTTGATGCCGGTGGCCGGTCGGCTCGGTGCCCGCGCTGGCGGTCGGGTCCGGCTGTGGACGACGCAGCGATGAAGGAGGAAGCCGTCTGTACCAGGCGAGTGCCCCATCAGGCGCACCGCCGCGGCATGGCCCGGCCATTCATCGCTTCAGCATGGAGAACGGATCCTTTTTCCTGCGGAGGTGACGAAGTGCTCACGCGACGACAGTTCGCAACCGGCTTGGCCGCTGCCGGCGCCGGTCTCATGACCCGACGCGCCTCGCTCGGTGTCTTGGGGGCCAATGAGCGGATCGGGCTGGGCATCATCGGCGTCGGCAACCGCGGCGACCAGCTCATCGACGGCTTCCTGGTTCACAAGGATGCGGAGTTCGTCGCGGTCTGCGACGTGTATGAGCCGTATCTGGCGGCCGCTCGCGCCAAGCTGGACGGCAAGCCGACGCCCTATAAGGATTACCGCAAGATGCTGGAGCGCAAGGACATCGACGCCGTCATCATCGCGACCCCGGACCACTGGCACGCGCTCCAGTTCGTCGACGCCTGTCTCGCCGGCAAGGATATCTATGTGGAAAAGCCCCTCTCCTTGACCATCCGCGAGGGGCGCCGGATGTGCCAGGTGGCCCAGCAGACCGGGCGGATCACTCAGGTGGGCCTCCAGCGGCGGTCCGCGCGGTTCGTCCAGGAGGCGGTGGAGCTTATCCGCTCGGGCGCCATCGGGCACGTCACCGTGGCCAAGTGCTATCACGTGCAGAATGAATCGCCCCTGGGCATCGGCCGCGGCCGGGTCTGCGAACCGCCGCCGGAGCTCGACTGGGACCTCTGGCTCGGCCCCGCTCCCAGGGTGCCCTACAACCCGAACATGTGCCTCTACAAGTTCCGCTGGTTCCGGGCCTATTCGGGCGGACAGCTCACGAACATGGGAACGCACTACCTCGATGTGATTCAGTGGGCTCTCGGGCAGGAGGCCCCGGCGGCCGTAACGGCCATGGGCGGCCGATATGCCGGATTCCCCGACGACCGCGAAATCCCCGATACGATGGAGGTCGTCTGGGAGTACCCGGGCGAGACCCTCGTCACGTTCTCCCAGTACAACGCCACCGGGGCCCCGCCCAACCCGCCGAATGCCTCGCTCGAGTTCCGCGGCACCGACGGCACGTTGTACATGCTGGGGGCCTCCTACCAGATCGTTCCCGAAAAGCACCACACGGCGCCGTTCCCGGCCCTCAACCCTCTCCGACGCAAGGAAGTCCGAGACGAATACGCCGCCCTCGAAACCAGAGGCAGCCCGCGCGAGGGCCGCGGCCGCGTCTCCGAGGCCGACCATGCCCGCGATTTTCTGGACGGCGTGCGCTCCCGCAGGCCCTGCGCGTGCCCCGTCGAGGTCGGCCACCGATCTACGAGCGCTACGCTGCTCGGAAACATCGCCTACGACCGCAAGCGCCGCATCGAATGGGACCCGAAGGCCGAGCGCGTCACGAACGACGAGAAGGCCAACGACCTGCTCCACTATGAGTACCGGGCCCCGTGGAAGCTGCCCTGAAAAGGTGCTGATCCGGGCGCCGGGACGGATCCGGCCGCCCGGACCCGATCCCGCTCATCCCTGCCCGGGAGCCGCCCCGGCGTGTCCGTTCAGCGCGTACTCCGCGGCCGCCTCGGCATGGATGATCGTCGTGTCGAACAACGGCACGGGCGAATGCTCCTGCTTGATCGCCAGCCCGATCTCGGTGCACCCGAGGATGATGCCGCGCAGCCCCCGATCGACCAGCCCCTGGATGATCGCCTGAAGCCGCCGACGCGACTCTTCCCGCAGCACATCCCGGCACAGCTCATCAAAGATGATGCGGTGCACCTCCTCACGCTCCGCCGCTGGAGGAACCACCGCCTCGATGTTGTACCGCGTCGCCAGACGGCCCCTGTAGAAATCCTCCTCCATCGTGAACCGCGTGGCCACCAGACCGACCCTCCGCAGCCCCGCAGCCCGCACGCGCTCGGCCGTCGCATCCGCAATATGCAGCAGGGGCAGGCCGACGCTCCGCTCCACTTCGTCGAACACCTTGTGCATGGTGTTCGTGCAGATCACCAGAAGGTCGGCCCCGGCACGCTCCAGTGCCCGGGCGGCTTCGATCAGGCGGGCGGCCGCCCGCTCCCAAGCGTTGGCCCGCTGGAGGGCCGCAATCTCTTCGAAGTCGAACGAGTACAGCAGGCATCGGGCCGAGTGCAGGCCCCCGAGCCGCCGGCTGCACGCCTCGTTAATGACCCGGTAGTACTCCACCGACGACGCCCAACTCATTCCTCCGAGTAGTCCGATCGTTTTCATGGACGGGTACTCTACGTCTCTCGCGTCGTGATGCAACTGCGGTTCGCGCATTCCGGTCCCGCGACCCCCGAAAAGATTTGCAGTCCGGCTGGCAGGCCGCATTCGTTCGCTCCTGGTCGTCCGCGGAATCGCCGTATTCTCGATCGCCGTACGCTCGCGGCAACGCCCGGCCTCTTGTACAATAACGGTCCGTCCGCAGGCCCGCGGTCGGCCGATCGCGGGCCTGTGCTCTAGTGGAGGGCTCCTCGGCCCGGCCGGATTGCGCGGGATGAAATGCTCAGGAACCAGGTCGGCACGTTTCGCCCACCCGGAGCGCATCCTTCATGTTGTGCCGGTGGCGGCCGTGCTTACTTGGATCGCCCTCGTGCCCGCGGCCCGGGCGGCTTCCGAGATCCACTTCAGGCTCGTGGACGGAAAGCTCTGCGCCCGCGGTACCCTCGGCTGTCAGGGCCGTTCCATCCCCGCCAACGTGCTCATCGACCTGGGGCTCCGCGTTCCGTTGCTTGTTCACGAGCGTACGGCTCGGCTCCTCGACAGAACCGGACAGGGGCGCTGGGAACTGACCTTCGGCCAGGCTGTCCTCCGCGATCTTCGTGCCATCGCGACCGGCCTCAAGTCCTTGGAGGACCTCACGCGGGAACACGCCACGGACCTGGGCGAAGTGCCTGCGGTGGCGATCCTCGGTCTGCCCGCGTTCGAGGACCGGCCGGTCGAACTGGATGTGGCTGGCGGCTGGCTGCGGGTCTTGCCGAAGGAGGAAGGCCTCTCGTCGGCGGGGCCGGGCACCACGACCTCCGGACCGGCCGAACCGGCGTCCTGTACGCTTGCCTATGAGGTGAAAGGTCACGGGATTTGGCTGTCCGCTCGAGCGGCGGGTGGGTTCGACGTCCGCGTCAAATTCTCGACGGCCGATTACGACACCCTGATCGACAAGACCACGGCCGATCTGGCCGGCGCCCCCGGCGGCGACCTCGAGGAACTGCTTCTCGGCACGATCAACATCGCCCGCTTCGTCGCTCTGCGCCCCGAAGACCTGTCGGGTTCCCCGGACCCGCCGCCGGACGTCGTGCTCGGCACGGGCTTCCTCTCGCACTTCCGCGTGACGATTGACCCGACCGCCGGACGGATCCGGTTCGCGCAGACTCGTCAGTCGCAGTTCCCCGCTGAGGAGCGGGCCTTCTTCGTGGCCCGCGCCCGGGAGGATGCCGACGCCGTCGAAGCGTTCCTGACACGCAACCCCTCGTCCCGCCTGGCTGGTCAGGCCGGCGCCCTGCTCGTCGCCATGCGGCTCTCGGCCGATCCCCCCGACCCCGAGGCCTTTCGCCGCGCCGTCCGTCTTCGGGCCGACACTCTGCCCAGGGCCCGTTGCTCTCTTGAGCTGATCGGGCTGGCCGGCGAGCTGATCGACGCGAACCGCGACGAGCTGGCCGCCGACGTGCTGACCTTGGCCGCACAGTCGGCCCCCGACGACCCGAACGGCGTGGCCATCCACCACGTACACGCGAGGATGGGGCTGCTTGCCCTTCGCCGCCGGGATTTTGCCCAGGCCCGTCGCTACCTCCTCTCGGCGGCCTTCGGGCTGCCCAAAGACCCGTACGTCAACCTCTGGATGGGGCGCCTCTATGAGGCCACGGGCAAGCCCGTACGCGCCTGGTCGCGCTACGTGCAGGCGGCCATTGATGACGATCCGCCCAGGGAGGCCTTCGCGGGCCTCGATCGGCTCAACCGTGATCCTGTCTTCCGGGCCTCCTTCAGCATGGAGGATGCGCGGGAGCTGCTGGAAGGCCGCATCCCTGAGTTCCACACGGCCGAGCGCTTCACGCCCGCCGACGCAACCTCCGGCCACGCCCGCCTGATGGAGCTGTTCACGTGCGTGGACGATGCGGATACGGCGGCCACCGAGCTGGCTCTGTGGGGCATGAGCGAGTACTTCGGTCCGCATCTGTCCGTCGTGCAGTACCACCTCCCGACCCCGGCCCCGGACCCCCTCGCCTGTGAGTACGGCCTGGCCCGCGCCTCCTCCTACGCCGTGAAGGACACGCCGACCGCGATCGTGGATGGAGTGGAAAGGCTCGAGGCGGCCGGCAACGATTCCAGAGCGGCGCCGGTGTTTGCCGCCTACCGCTCGGCCGCTTTGCAGGCCGGCGCGACCGCGAACCCTTGGCGTCTCGAGGGTTCGGTTCGGCTTGCCGGGACGCACATGGTTGGAACGATCCGCGCCGCGGGCTCGGGCGGCCGCGATCCACGCCTGCACATCGTCCTCTGCGAGGAGCCGGTGATGCTGCCGGGCGCCAACGGATTGGTGCTGCACCGGCACGTCGCACGGGCGGGCCTGTCGCCGGCCGCCGGACTGCCCATCCCGGCGGGCGGTGCCGAACATTCTTTCGACGTAGACGTCAAGCAGATTTCGGCGGACGCAGAAGCCATGATGCGCAGGCTCGAGCGGGAGCGTCGCATCGAGTTCCTCATGGAGCCGAGCTACGTGGACGCCCGCGCGTGTCGCATCGTCGTGTTCGTGCAGGATGCGGCGGATGGCCGCGTGCTGACCGCCCGGACCTTCGAGCCGCCCAGGGAGGCAACGACCCGGCCGTGACCCACGCGCTGTCCACATCCGATCTGGCTGCTGAGTTCGAGCGCCTGCTCGCTGCGGCCCGTCGGCGCGTCCACCTCGCCAGGATCCGTCGCGAACTGGTCGCAGGCGCAGAGATGGCCCTTGGCCTGGTGTTCACCACGGCGGCTGCGTATCTGGGCCTGCGGGTCGCTCACGCGCTGGCGGGAGTCGCCGTTCCGTCCGGACGGCTTGTCGCCACATTGGCCCTTATGGGGGTGGCCTTCCTGTTGCTGTACGCCCTGGCTAACGCCGTCCGGCGGCGGCCGACCTGGATGGAAGCAGCCCAGCGGCTGGACCTCGAGGCGGGCCGGCACAACCGGGTGGCCATCGCGCTGGCCCTCCTTCACGATCCCGACGAGCGCCCGTTTGCCGCCGCCGCCATCTGTGACGGAATCGACCAGCTCCGGCGCATCGCTCACGAGCGCCCGGCCCTTGATGCGTGGACGGTTCCCTGGCGGCGCTTCGTGGGCCTGGCCTCGGCGGCGAGCGTCCTTGTGGTCCTTGGGCTGCTGCTGCCGCCCCTGGGGCACGGCCCCCCGATGATGCATCGGCCCGAGGCTCCGACTGTCGCCGATCTGGCCGCGACCCCCCGCCCGACGGCTGCGCCCCCGGTGAGGATGCCCGAACCCGTGGTCGCGCCCGCTTCTCGCCCGCAGGGCGCCTCGCGAGAATCGGGCCGGGCCGCAGGGCGAAAGGCTCAGCCCCTCCGCGTGCCTGATCGACCGGCGCTGGCCGGCAACTCCGGCAGGGGGGCCGCCGCCGAGGCAAGCGATGTCGACTACGCCGCCGGCGGACAGGGCGAGTCGACCGGCTCGCCGAGCGAGTCCCCGCGCCCGGACCGTTCGATCCGACCAACGAAAAGGTCGCCCTCGCGCCAATCGCGGATTGCCGACCGCCGCCGGTCCGAGGAGACCCAGCCGGACGACTCCACCGTCAGCCGTGGCGGAGCGGGAGGTGGGACGATGCTGCCGGTCGTGAACACCTGGTCCCGCCGCGCCGAAACGACCGAGAACCAGCCCACCGAAGATCGGGACGCCGACGAGGACATCGAGGACGAGAATGAGGCGAACCGTCAACGGGGCGGCGTCCAGCCCACGTTGAAGGACCGCAATGAAGCCCCGTCGCGCGAGTTGGGAATCAGCGGCGACCAGGGCCCGCCGGGTGCCGGCCGCGGGGGCCCGACCCCGCCCAAGAAGTCCCGCGGTACGGCTTCGCTCGTGCTCGGGGTGCCGGTGCCCGACTTCGTCAAGGGACGCCTCGGCCCCGGTACGACCAAGGTCACCCATGAGCGGATCCGGCCCGCGCCCATGGAGGGCACCCCCGCGACCGGCTCGCCGGCGACCCCGCCCTCCGGTCCGGAAGCGCCGGCCCACCGCCGGGACGTACCGGCGCCGGTGGCACGGCTAGTTCGAGACTACCTGATCGCGCTGCATTCAGCCGACGCCGTCGCGCGGACGCCCGCGGGAGCGCCGGCTTCGCAAGCAACCGCTGCACGGTGATGTATGAACCGATCGGAAAGTGAACTGCGGATGACGGCGGCCGAGGCCGAGCGGCAGGCGGAACGTTTTCGCGAGGTCTTCGCTCGGCTGCGGGCCGAGGTGCACAAGGTCTTCGTCGGCCACGATGAGCTGGTGGGCCACGTTCTGTCCGTCCTCCTGTCCGATGGACACGTGCTGCTCGAGGGAGTGCCGGGCCTCGGCAAGACGCTCCTGGCGCGGACGCTCGCCTCTGCCCTGCGGCTCTCGTTCTCGCGGATCCAGTTCACGCCCGACCTGATGCCCGCGGACATCGTCGGCACGATGATGCTGCACGAAAAAGAGGGCGGCGGACATGAGCTCCGCTTCGCCGAAGGCCCCCTGATTGCGAACTTCATACTCGCCGATGAGATCAACCGCGCCACGCCCAAGACGCAGTCGGCCCTGCTCGAGAGCATGCAGGAGCGCCAGGTCTCGGTGGCCCGACGCACGATCCGCCTGCCCGAGCCGTTCATCGTCGTCGCCACACAGAACCCGATCGAGCAGGAGGGCACCTATCCCCTGCCCGAGGCGCAGCTCGACCGGTTCCTCGTCAAGCTCCTCGTGGGCTACCCGACCGAACGCGAGTACCACGACATCCTTCAGCGGACGACCGATGTGCACACGCCCTCCGTCGAGCCGGTCTCCTCGGCCGAGGAAATCCTCGCGATGCGCCGCGTCGTCCGCAGCGTGCCCGTCACCGAACAGGTGCGGGCGTATGCGATTCGCATCGTCATGGCCACTCAGCCGGGCTCGCCCTACGCGCCCGCGGCCGTCAGACGCGCGGTCGCGCTGGGCGCCAGTCCGCGGGGCGCCCAGGGGTTGCTCCTGATGGGCAAGGTCCGCGCCCTTTGCGACGGACGCTTCGCCGTCTCGTGTCGCGACATCCGGGACGTGGCCCTGCCCGTCCTGCGTCACCGACTGCTCCTGAGCTTCGAGGGACAGTCCGAACGCGCCAACCCGGACGACCTGGTCCGCGCGGCCGTCGAGTCGGTGAGCGAGCTGACGTGACCCGGACCCGGCAACGGGCATGTGCCCCCCGGGCCGCGGCCCGGCCGGGCACGCAGCAGAAGTGAGGATGCCAGTCCCGGCCACGCGCTGCGGGGCGATCGCACCAGCGGGCCGCGGACGGTTGACGGCGGACGGATGGAATGACCCTTTTTGACAGAGACTTTGCCGAAGTGGTCGCTCGGCTCCGGATCGTGGCGCGTCAGGTTCCCGCGGGCGGACGGCACGCCGAGCACCGTTCGCGCGACCTGGGTTCGGGCATCGAGTTCCGCGACTTTCGTTCCTACACCCCCGGCGACGATGTACGCCGCGTGGACTGGAACATCTATCGTCGCAGCGGGCGGCTCTTCCTCCGCCTCTTCGAACAGCCGGAGGACCTCCCCGTCTACCTCCTCCTCGATGTCAGCGATTCGATGTTCTTCGAGACGCCGCCCCGGGCCGACGCCGCCCGGCAGATGGCGGCCGTCATCGCGGCCGTCGCCCTCAACCAGTTCGACCGCGTCGGCATCTACCCCTTCGGGGCCGATCTGGTCGAGCCCCTCCCCACGACGGCCGGGCGCCGGTCGCTCCAACGCGTGCTGGATTACCTGGAGCGCCTGCGGCCCGCAGGACCGACCGACTTCGTGCGATCCATCTCGCGATTCGCCTCGCTCGGGCTGCGGGGCGGATTGGCGGCGGTGATATCGGACTTCTTCGACCCCGGCGGGGCGCCGGTCGTGGTCGACGCCCTCCGCCGGCTGCGACACAGGCTGCTGCTCGTCCAGGTCGTGCGGACCGCCGACGCGGCCCCCGATCTTCGCGGCGAGGTCCGATTGCTCGATTGTGAGTCGGCGCGCGAAGTGGACGTGACGATCACGCCGGCCGGGCTGGATCGGTACCGCCGGACCTATCGCGCGTTCTGTGACGACCTGCTGGCCTTCGTCGCGCGGCGGCGGGCGATGCACATGCGACTCGATGCCGACCGCCCGGTTCTCACACAGCTCGGCGAGCTGTTCCGGGGCGGCGTGCTGGTGGCATGATGGGCATGGACGTAACGGTCAAGGACAGCGGCTCGCCTGGCGTCGGGCGGACTGCTGCGTTGCTTCGCGCTCGGACGGGGCGCCGTTCTCTCCCGCGCCGACGCATCCGGGTGGCCGTAGACTCATGACGTTTGCCGGAATACCAGCGTGGTCCGTGGCAGGGCTGATCGTGGCGTGTGCCGCCCTCCTGTACGCGCTGCACCGTCTGCGTGTTCGCCCGCGCGAGGTCCGCGTGATCACAACGATCTTCTGGGCCCAGGCGGTCGAGCCGACGCGCGCCCGCACGCTGCTCCACCGCTTTCGTCACCCGCTCACCTACGCCCTCCTGCTGGGGATCTGCTCGTTGCTCGCGCTGGCGATGGGCGAACCTCGCCGCACCGAATCCTCCCAGCACCGCATCCACCGGGTCCTCGTCCTCGATGCTGGCGCCCCGATGACCGCGCCCGGCCGCAACGCCCCCACGCGATGGAACGCCGCCGTCCGCTGGGCCGTCGATCACTGCCGCCAACTGGCTGCCGGGGATCGCGCCGCCGTGATCGTCGCCGACCCCTGGCCCCGCCTCGTTCATCCCTTCGAGGATCCGCTCCCCCTCCTGGAAGGACGCCTGGCCGGCCTTGCCCCGGCGAACGTCCCGGCATCGCTTGATCCGGCCGTCGAACTGGCCCGCTCCCTGGTTCATGGACGTTCGCACCCCGAGATCTTCCTCATTACGGGCGAATACCACCGCTCCGCGCGGACCTCCGGCGGCGGAGCGGCGCGAGTGATTCTCATACCGGCGGCTGAGACCCCCGCCAACGCGGCGATTCTGTCCGCGACCTTCGAGCCTGACCCGCTCAACCCGCTCGTGGGTCGGGTCAGCGTCCGCGTGGGCTATTGGGGGCCCCAGCCCCGCCGGGTTACCTGGAGCCTTCGGCGGGCCGGCGGTGCGCCCCTGGCCGGCGAGGAACGGACGGTGCGCCCGGGTTCCACAGAGGACTTCGCAGCCGGGCCGCTCGCCGCCGACGGCGATCGGCTGATCGTGCAGTTGGCCCCGCGCGACGCCGTGGGCGCCGACGATCGCATGGAATTCCGCCTGCCGCTCCGCGGGCCGGTTCGGGTGAGTGTTCCGCCGGACGCCCCGAGTCCCCTCCGGACGGCGTTGGCGGCCGATCCCGCGGTGACTCTGACCACCCCGGATCAACCGCACGAGATCGACGTGCTCCTCGGGCTTGACGAGCGCTCACCGCCTGAGCGGCCGGCCATCATCGTCAGAGGCGACCCGTCGAGAACGCTTCCCGGCCCGGCGGGCGGCGGACGAATACGGGTCTCGGATGTCGCGGCATGGTGGGGCGTGGATCTGGCCGGAGCATCCTGTGGCGCCGGCGCCACGATCCCTCCGACGGGTGTCGAACCGCTCATCACGTGCGGCCAAGCCATCCTCGCCGGGTGGACCCACCGCGGCGGGCGGCGACACTTCCTGCTCGCGCCGGCCGTGCTGAGCGACGACTCGACCCTCTGGCGCCGGCCCGGGTTCGCGGTCCTGGTCAGTCGGGCCGTGCGCAAACTGGCAGGCTGGAGTGACGACCTCGTCGTGCTCACTCCCGAGCGGCCGCTCGAGGACCCCGTATGGCCCACCCGCGCGGGCGCCGGCAGGAACGTGGCCGCCGCTCCGGGCCGGCGCGATGCGGCCGACGTGGCCGGTCCTCCGACAACGGCGGAGGATCGCCCCGCAGCGGCCCACTGGGGCTGGCCCTCCCTGCATGAGGTGCTCCTGGGCGCGGCGCTGCTCCTGTGCGGTATCGAGGCCGTCTTGCATGCCAGGGGGAGGATTCCGTAGCCGATGGTGTTCGTTCACCCCCACGTACTCTGGCTGCTGCCGATCCTCATTCCGATCGCCATCGCGCACCGGGGCGGACGGATGGTCTTGCCCCGCGGTCGTGCGGCGGCTGTTGTCGCCATTCGGATGGCCGCCTTGGCCGCGCTGATCCTGGCGCTGGCGCGCCCGGTGATTCAGCGCACCGACCGGACGCGGACGCTCGTCGCCGTGGTGGATGCTTCCGCGAGCATCGACGCATCGGCGCTGGCCGACGCTCGCAAAAAGGTCGAGTCGCTTGCCCGGCGAGCGGCGCAGGCCGGCCCGCCGGAGCGCTTCCGCCTCGTTCTCTTCGACGCGACGGCCCGGGAAGTCAGCCTCGACGAATGGCGTCGTCGGGCCGAGGCGGGCGCAGATCGTTCGGAACTGCGGGCGGGCTCAGCGCTGGCCTCCGCCCTCGAACTGGCCGGGGCGCTCATTCCCCACGACGGCCTCGGCCGCGTCGTAGCCTTCACGGACGGACTCCAGACCGGCGGCGACGCGGAGGCGGCGGCCGCTCGGCTCGCCGAACGCGGGATTCCGGTCGAGGTCGTCCCGATCGGCACCCCGGTCCATCCCGAGGTCGCGATTCGCAGCGTAACCGCGCCGGCGGCGGCCGCGGTGGGGTCCACAACCGAAGTCCTCGTGGAGGTCGAGGCGACAGAGACCGGCTCCGGCGCTGTCGTGCTGGAACCGTCCGCCGGCGAACCGATTCGCACCGCGGTCGAGCTGCGTCCGGGCCGCCGGGAGGTGGCCTGTCGCGTGCCGCTCCGTGCGGAGGGGCTTTGCGCGTACCGGGTTCGCGTGGAGTCCGCCGTGGATACCCGTGACGACAACAACGAGCTTCCGGTCGCAGTTCTCGTGAAGCGGCCGCGCGTCGTGCGGGTCCTGGAGGACGCGGAGGGCTCGCCGGCGACCACCGCCCTGGTGGGCCTGCTGGGCCCGGCGGCGAAGGTCTCCCGCATCGCGCCGGAGGAGATCTCACCGCAGGCGCTGAGCGCCGCGGACGTGCTGGTCATCGCCGACACGCCCGCCGAGGCGATCCCGCCGGCAGCCAGGCACGCGATCGTCGAGGCCGTTCGCAGCGGCCTCGGGCTGCTCATGACCGGAGGGCCGCGCTCATTCGGGCCGGGTGGCTACGCCGATACGCCGATCGCAGAAGTGCTCCCCGTGGATCTCTCCCAGAAACTCGAGCGCCGCGATCCGAGCACGACCCTGGTGGTCATCATCGACACATCCGGAAGCATGGGCGGGGCCCGCGTGGACCTCGCCAAGGAGATCGCCCGGCTGGCCATCGCGCGGCTCAAACCGCACGACAAGGTGGGCATCGTCGAGTTCTACGGCTCGAAACGTTGGGCCGCGCCGATCCAGCCGGCTTCCAACGCCATCGACCTCCAGCGGGCGCTGAACCGTCTGGCCTCGGGCGGAGGAACCGTGATCCTCCCGGCCCTTGAGGAAGCATACTACGCCCTCCGGAACGTCCGCACGCGGACCCGGCACGTGCTCGTGTTGACGGACGGCGGTGTGGAGTCCGGGGCGTTCGAGCCTCTCATCCGCCGGATGGCCGAGGAGGGCATCACCCTTTCCACGGTCCTCGTCGGCCCCGAACTGCACTCCGCGTTCCTCACGCGGCTGGCCAATTGGGGTCGTGGCCGCTCGTACTCGGCTCCCGATCGCTTCCACCTGCCCGAGGTCATCGTCAAACAGCCCGAGAGCTCGCTTCTCTCGCCCTTCGTGGAGCGGGAAGTCCGTCTGGTCGGTCGCATGGACCCGATCCTCGACGGAATCGATCTGGCCGAGGCCCCGCCGATCCACGGTTATGTCGAGGCCCAGCCGCGACCGACGGCCGAGGTCCCGCTGGCCTCGGAGGCCGGGCACCCGATTCTGGCCCGCTGGCACTACGGACTGGGTGCAGCAGGCGCGTACCTGTCTCAGATTGCTGGGCCGTGGACGCGCGAACTGGCCGCCTGGCCGCCGTATTCCCGGCTCGTATCCAATCTGATGCGCTCGCTGGCCGCCACGCTTCCGGACGAGGCGTTGCACGTGCGGCCGCTCCTGCGCCCCGGGGCCGTGGAGTTGCAGATCACGAATCGTCGGGCCGACAGCCCGCACGGATTCGCCGAGCTCCGGCTGGACCTGACGCCCGCCCAACAGGCCGCCGGTCCCACGCGGCGGTGGACGCTCGATCCTGTCCGTCCGCATGAGTGGAACCTCCGAGTCACGGATCTCCCTCCGGGCGTTTACCGGATTGACGTCCGCACGGCTGACGGGGCGTTGAGCGGGTCGGCGGCCTTGGCGGTGCCCGCGGAACGCGAATTCCCCGCCACGGCCCCCGACCTCGAACTCATCGCCGCGATAAATGCCCGGCGGGACCGGGCTGACGCACGGGCTGCCGAACTGTCGGACCGCCCGCGCCGACAGCCGACCGAGCTTTGGCCGGCGACGGCCGCCGCCGGACTGGTCCTGCTTCTTCTCAACGTATTGGTCCGACGGCTGCCGATCCGCACGCGGACCGGCGGCAGGATATCTGCCGCGGCCGCGGTCCTCTTGGTTTGGCTGGTGCCCCTCGGCTCGGCGGAGGCGGCGGCGCAGAGTCCCGGTCGGCCCGGGCCGCCTGCCGCCGCCACGCGGCCGGCCGGCCCAGCCGCGACGACGCGAGCAGCCGTTCCGCCTCTTCCCGAACAGGCGGCCGAGGCGATAGCTGCTGCGTTGAAGGCCTCCCCGGACGCTTCGCCCGAAAGGGTGCAGGAGCGGTTTGCGGAGGCGTGCCGGCTGACGCTCCTGCGGGATGGTTCTCTCGACTCGCTGGTGGCGTATCTGAGCGACCGCCTGGACACGCCGAGGGCCGCGCTCCTGATGGCGCGGGCCGCCCGGATGGCAGGCGACCTCGAGCTCGCACGGACCACCCTCCAAGAGTGGGCGGCCCGTCCGGGAGCGGACGCGCGAATACTCGCCGAGTTGGCGCAGGTCGAAGAACTCCTCGGCGAGGAGAAGGCCGCGCTGGAGACCATCGACCGCGCCTTGGCGGCCGGTCCGGACCGGGAACTGGCCACGGCGCTCCGCGTGCGGCAGGCGCTGTTGCTTTACGGCACAGACCGGCGGGCCGAGGCGGCCCAGGTGATCCGCGCCGTCGTCAGCCGGCCCGGCGAGCCTCACGGCAACGCTCCGCCGCCGGCGGCGGACTCCGGTGCCGACTCTGCGAAGCAGGCAGGGGCGGATGGCAACGTCCCTGAAACGGGCGATTCCTCCTGGGCGACCTTCTGCGCGCACATCGCGGCGCTCAACGGGGACTACGAGACGGCCGTGAATCTGCTCCGGCCGGGCGGTACGCCGAAGCAGCGATTCCACGGCCACCTGTTCCGTGGGCTGTTCCTCCTGCGATTGGACCGACCCTCTGAGGCGCAGGCCGAGTTCGAACAGGCTTGGTCGATTGCCCCGCTGGCCCGCGACCGACAGTTCGCCCTCGACCGGATCGTGGCGGCGGCCCGGCAGGGGGGCCGCCTGGAGGCACTGGCAGACGCGTGGCTGGCCGATCCCAGGCTCTCGACCGACCGACTTCGGGTGCTCTTGGCCGTGCTGCGCGAACTCGGGCGGGCCGACGACGCGCTCCGACTCCTCCAGCGCCCACCGCAGACGCCGCAGCAGCGAGAACTGATGGACTCGCCGGACTTTCACCGGGAGGCGATTTCGGTTGCTGTCGAGGCGGGGCGGCTGGACGCCGCAGAGGCCGCCTATCGCGCGCTGATCGACTCTCCCCAGGGTCGAGACCGACCCGAGTACCGCGCGGACCTTGCGCGGCTGAAGCTTCTTTCCAACCGTCGCGAGGAGGCCGTTGACCTGTTCGTCAAGGCGATCGATGCCACGCGCGATCCGGGCCGCCTCATGACGCTTGCCCACTCGGCCCGGCAACTCGCCTTGGACGATGTGGCTCTGCGCGCCGCCCGCAAGGCGGGCGCGGAGGGTCTTGGACGGCCGGGCTCCGCGCCGACCCAGACGACGCGACCTTGGCGGACCGCAACCGCCGGCGGGTCGGCCACGCGGCCGGGGCGGCCGCGCATCAGCTCGCCCTCCCTCGATCGCGCCGACGCGCCCGTCCGCGACGGGACGCCGCCCCCGACATCCGCTGCGGCCATGACGGCGGCCCGGGCGGCTTTGTTCGAGGCCGATCTGCTGCGCGAGCGGGGCCAGACCGACAGGGCCATCGCCCTGCTGCGGAGCCTGCGATCCGGGTTCCGCCCAGCCGAGCCGGAACCGGCCGTGCTCCTGCTCCTGGCCGAGACCTTCGAGCGGTACGGCGACAGCGTCGAGGCGCTCGAGCTGTTGCAGCAGCTTTACGCGAGGACCCGCAGCGAGGACGTGCTCCTTCGCGTGGCCTGGCTCCTGGAGGAGAGCCGGCGGTTGGACGAGGCGATGGCCCTCTGGAAGGACATGTGGCGCTCGACGCAGGTGGAGGCAAGGCTCCGCCAGGCCCAGGAGCGGCTGCTCGACCTGGCCTCGCGCACGGGCCGGCTGGCCGACCTGGCCATCGAAATCGAAGAACGGCTCGACCGGGGCGAGGCCACCGATCGAGACCTCTCTCTGCTCGTCGACATCTATGTCAAGGCCAACGATGCGATCTCCGCGGCCGAGATCCTGCATGAGTACGCCCGCCGCAGCGGGCGCCAGGTCGAGGCCCTTCAGCGCCTGGCCAAGGTGTACCTGGCCTGCGAGCAGTTCGGCCGATGCAACGCCACCCTGCGGCGCCTGGCGGCAATCGACCCGGCCAACGCCACGGATTACCTCAGGGAAATCGCGATTGTCGCCCTGGAGCGGCGACAACCGCATGAGGCGCGAGCCGCCCTCGCGGAGCTGACCGCCGCCGCGGGCCACGACGAAACGGTCGATGAGTTCTCCGCCGGCGTCCTCAACATGGTCGGCCTGCACGAGGAGGCGGCCGCCGCCTACGGCCGGACCCTGGCCCGCCATCCCGACCGCATCGAAGGGTGGCTGCTGTGGGGCAACGCGATGAAGGCGGCGGGGCGAACAGGCCGCGCCGTGGCCACGTTCCAGCACCTCGTCGAGGAGGCTGCCGAGGACGACCTCTTCACCGTGGCCGTGGACGGCCTGCTGAACCTTGAAGCCAAACCCAGCGCTCTCCGGGCGGCGTACCGGAGGGTCTGTGCGCGGATTGCCTCCAGGCCCGAGGAGGTCTTCCTCTATCAGCTTGCTCAGGACCTCCTGGAGGCGCTGAATCGGCCCCAGGAGATGCAGGACGTGCTCGAGCAGTCGGTCGTCGTGGCCGGCGAGCGGCGCGGGCCGCTGCTTCGCGAGCTGATGGACGCCGCCGCAGCCGACGGCCGCAGCGACCAGGTTATCCGCTTCGGGCGGTCCCTGCTGACGCTGGAACTCGACTTGCCGCCCTCGGCATTTCTGACGCTCGGCGAGGCGATGATCCGCGAAGGGCAGATGGCGGAGGCCCGACGGGTGTTCGACCGCGCCGCCTACGCCGGGGACTTCTCGGCAGTCTATCAGCGCGTCGCCTCGCTGTACGAGGCGGCGAACATGCCGGGCCGGGCCGACGAGATCATCCGCGAACTGCTCATCACCGAACCCGACAGCGTCCCCCTGCTGATCCGGTCGGGCAACCTCTGTGAACAGCTCGGCCGGTTCGACCGGGCCTTCGAGCAGCATTACCGGGCGACCGATCTCATCCTGCGACGGCTGCCCAGTGCCATCCGCACGCAGGAGGGAACGGCGGCAGAGCGGCCGGACGAGCCGGAATCTCGCCTCGCGGCCCCGCTGTGGAGGGCGACCAACCTGGACGAGGCCGGCCAGTTTCTGATGGCCGCCATCGACGGGCTGCTCAACTCGGCCCGCACGGACCCTCAGCGACGCCGACTCGCGGACGACCTCATACGGCGTTTCGATCAGGAGATGGCCGCTGTGGCGTCCCGAGGGGAGTTCGGGGCCACGCTGGAGGCCAACCCCCGTCTGGATCGGCTGGCGACCGTGGCGCGGCAACTGGCCTTCAGCGTCCGGCGCCCGGAGGTGGCGGACCGGATCGACCGGAGCCTGCTGGAAAAGTACCCGGCGGACTCCCGGCTTCTGGACCGGATCGTCCGCGCGCGGATGGACTGGGGTCTGTACGCGCGAGCCGAGGCGTTTGCCGAGCAGACCCGCCCCGGATTCAAGGCCCCCGATCTGCTGGCCGTTGGCCGACTGCTCCGCCAACCCGGTGCGCTCGAGGAAGCGATCCGGGCCGGCGCACTGGATGCCGAGTCGGGCCGGCGCATCGTCCCTCTGCTGATCATGACCGGGCGCGAACCGGAGGCCCGTCAGGCCTTGGCCGCGATTCGGACGGTCCCTGCCACGGCGATCGGCGAGACGGCGACGACGATGATCGCCGCGGCCATCGCCGTCGACGACCCGGTCGCCGTCCGCGACTGGGCATTGCGATGGCTCGAAGCATGCCAGTCGATGCGGGACGGGCGGACAGCCTCCCGCGAGGCGCAGGCCTGTGTGCGCCTGGTCTGGAACCACATCGGCCCCGACGACCGCGGCGCGATCCTGGAGCGGTTGCACACGATGGCCGCCGGCCGTGAAGGCGAGCCGGCATTGACGCTCGACCTGGTTCGACTGCGTCTGGCCGACGCGATCGGCGCACCGCTGGCGGATCGCTCGCGAATCGTGGAGACGGCGCTCGCAAGCCCCTTTCTGGATACGGCGACCGCGGCACGGCTGCTGGATGAGTCGCCGGCCCAATCCCGTCCGGACCTTCTTCGAAAGGCACTGGCCGCCCGCAAGCCGGAGACGCACCGCACGTTCCTGCTGAGCCTGCTCGGCGAGATGCGGTCCCCGGCCGACGCCCGCATGACCGAGGAGCTCGTGGCGGCATTTGTCGCGGCGCCGAAGCTCAGGATCGACGCGGACAGCGGATACGCGAGGCTCCACGCGGGACGATGGTACGCCTCGACCCCTCAGAAGGAGCTGGCCGCCCGGATCGCCGAGGTCCTGCTGGCCGAGGCCCCGAACGAGCCGATCGTCCTGGCGGCCGTAGCCCAGGCCCGGGCGAACGCTGGCCGGCGGGATGAGGCTCTGCCTCTGATCCAGGAGACGCTTGAGGGCCTCCTGGCGGCCAGAGAACCCGGGTATGAGCACCGGCGGATGCTTGTGGATCTCGCGCGCCTCCTCACGCCCGACGAACTGGCTCAGACCATCCAGGACCTCAAGGACAGGGAGGAGATCGAGGGGGCGACGGCCACGCTCCTCTACGGCCGCGGAACGCTGCTGGAGGCGGCCGGGCGGCGGGATGAGGCGCTGGCGGCATACCGCGAGGCGTTCCGGTTGGCTCCCACCAATCGTGTCGTCAGCCGACAGCCGATCAACCTGCTTCGCCAGGCGGGGCGGGTAGCCGAGCTGGCGGGCCTGCTCTCCTCCTACCTGACCAAGAGCACGATCATGGAGTCGTACGAGTGGCGGACGCTCGCCGAGCTCTACGGCGAACTGCACAATCCGCTGGCCGCCGCCCGGGCGGCCGCGCGCGACGAGGGCCCGCTGGCCTCCATCGAGTCGATGCGGATCGCCCGCCAGATGGGCCGGTATGACGACCTCTGCGTCATCCTGCGGCGCTTCCTGTCGAACAACCGCAACCAGGGCCGGTTCTACAACCCGGTTGTGCTCCGCGGTCCGTCAATCGGCGGAATGGCGGGATACCTGGCCACGCCCGCCGGGCCCCTCCGGAATCGCGAGAAACTCTTCGCGTCGCTGGCGGAGTTGCCCTTTGCCGCGGCGGAGTTCGAGGCGGTCCTTCAGGCGGCGCCGCCGGACCGGCGGGATGTCCCCGGTCTGGTCGAAGCCCTGCTCAAGACGACCAGACTTCAGAACCGACGCGAGGAGCTTGTCCGTTCGCTCCTCGAAGCCCACAGGGCCGGAGCCATGACCGCCAAGGACCGCGCGATCCTGGTGGCGCTGGCCCGGGAGGATCCCGCCGCGGTTCCCGAAGAGTTGTCCGCAATCCTCGATGAATCCCTGCTCTACGCCGATGTCACCGACGCCGACTCGCTCACGGCCACGGCCGAGATGTACCGCGCGCGGGGCCGGGTCGACCGCGCCCGGCGGATTCTCCAGTGGCTCATCGCGCGGGACGTGGTCGAAGGCCGACGGGTCTGGCAGCCGGACGATCAGTTCGAGCGCATCGAAATGTATGTGGGGCTGCTGCCGGAATCGGAACGCGCGGCCGCTCGGGCACGCTGGCTGAGCCGCCTCGACCCGTCCCCGCTCGATGACCTTTCGGACAACTTCGACGCGGCACGCCTGGCCGCGTGGATCGCGACCGGGGACCGTCCGGCCGCCGAACGCCAGGTGGCCGCGATTCGGCGGCGGCTGGCAGAGGCGCCTGCGGCTTCGCGGTTCGTGGCCCTCCGCTCGACACTCGCGCGGTGGTACGCCGCTCTCGGAGACGTACAGGCCTTCGCCGCGGAGGTCGGCCGGATCATCGATGACCTCCCGACGGAAGGCATAAACCCGGTTCCGATGGACTGCCGCAGGTGGCTGCCCGCGGCGACGGAAGTCCCCGATCCCGAAGGCCTCGTCAAGGCCGCGGTTTCGGCCGTGGAGTCGGCGGCCCGGGGCGGCCGGCTGTCGGTGGAGTCGGCGACGCGCGGGCTGTGCCTGCTCGGCCGGTGGTGCATCGACAACGGCCGGCTGCGGGAGGCGACGGCCGTCGCACAGCGGGCGGAGGCCTTGGCCGGTCCGCTGGGCGAGCACTGGCTTTGGGTGGGCGACCTCCGTCGGGCGTGCGGCGATGAGAAGGGAGCTCACGAGATCGAAGCGCGACTGCTGGCCGAGGACCTGCTTCCGGTGCAGCGAGCCCCGGCCGTCCTCGACCGGATCGAAGTCGAGCAGGGCCGCGAGGCTGCCGCGCGACTGGCCGCCCGGATGGCCGGATACAGCGATCTGCCCGGCTTGCTCGAGCGACTTATCCGCTATTCGAGGGCTGCGGGGGACGAAGAGGCCGCCGTCCGATATGAGCGGCGACTCCGGGCCGTGTCGGCTGCGTCGCCGGCCGGCCGGGCCGGCGGTTCCGAGCCGGCGACCACGCAGCCTGAGCCGGGGACGGCTCTTCCGTAGCGGGCAGTTTCGCCGGCGGGGCAGCGCCGATACAATGACAGCATCTCGAGGCCGCGGTGCTGGGGCGGTCCGGGGTCACCCCATTTGAGGAGACGGCGATGAAAAGACGCGTGGTGGTGTGCGTGGCGGCGTGTTCGGTCGCGGCGTTCGTTGCGACGGCGGCGGCCGGGTCGGCTGACGCCCAGAAGTCGTACGAGAACGGCAAGGCCCTGCTGGCGAAGGCGGACTTCAAGGGAGCGCTCGAAGCGTTCGCAGCGGCGGCCAGGGCCGATACGGCCAACAGGGAGTATCGTGAGCAGTATGCGCTCCTGCGACGCGTGATCCAGATGCGGGAGATGCTGGCCCGGGAGAAGAATGCCGCCAAGTGGGAGGCCACGGCCCGCGGGCTGCGGGGCTACTACCACGCCAACCGGATCTATGACGAAGCCCTGGCGCTGGACCGCGAGGTCCACGCGAGGCTGAACACGCCCGACTCGGCCAAGCGGCTGGCCGAGACGCAGTTGGCGCTGGGACTGAACGCAGACGCGGAGAAGCTCCTCGCGGGGCTGAACGGCAAGGCGACGCCTCAGACGAATGTGCTGCTGGGGATCGCGCTGGCGCGTCAGAAGAAGGTGGACCAGGCCAAGGCCCTGGCCGCAAAGATCGAGGTGCCCGCCGACGCGACCTCGGGGTTCTTCTACGACCTGGCGTGCCTGCGGGCGCTGCTGGGGGATTCGGCGGGGGCCGCGACCATGCTGAGCCGTTCGCTCGAGCTCACGCCCCCGAGCATGGTCGAAAGCGTCCGCAAGCACGCGCGGGAGGACAAGGACCTGGCCTCGCTGGCGGGCAGCGAGGAGCTGGCCAAGGCCCTCAAGACGGAATCGAAAGTCAAAGAGTCCGCGTGCAGCGGGGGGAGCAATTGCGGGCAGTGCCCGAGCAAGGCCAGTTGCAGCGCGGCGGGCGGAGGCGCGTCTCATCCCGAGGAGAAGAAGTGACCCCGTCCGTGCGGGTCCCGTGAGGCAGGCTTCCCGCCGCGACCCGCGGAGCCGGTCGCGGAGCGGGCGCTGAGCCGGATGGGGCCGCGTGAGAGCGAGAAAAGCGGGAAGGCGGCCGGCGAGTCGACGTTCCCGCTTTTTCCTTTTGGGGGCTGGCGTGCGTCGGCTTATCTTCCAGCGGGGTATCGAATGAGGCTTGCTCGTCGGGTCGTGCAGTTCGCATTCGTGGCCCTCACGCTCGTGGGGGTCTTCGTGGTCAGGGGCAACGCCGAGCGGTG
>Ga0209162_1000304_pt1 | contig 54770 bp, 44 predicted proteins | sample YNPNPMetaG_FD_187121 | JGI IMG/M metagenome (GOLD analysis project Ga0209162, IMG submission 187121) | Anoxygenic and chlorotrophic microbial mat microbial communities from Yellowstone National Park, USA - YNP NP MetaG (SPAdes) (version 2) ...
GAGAGCTACACCTGCGCACCCCCTTCCCTTCAGCCGTCCATGCGGCGTGGCCGCACACCCACGGGATGAAGAAAGAAAGGTTGTTCCTGGGCGGGCGCAGCCCTCCCAAACGCTCCCGCGGGTGGGGGAATGGGGAAACCCGGGTTTCCCCATTCCCCTGCGTGAGGGCGTAGCCCTCCCAAACCCTCCCGTGGACGGGGGGATGGGGGAACCAGGTTCCCCCATGGTCACGTGAGACGGTCATGCGCATGGCGCACCACGCCGCGATGCCCATGCCCTGGGAGCGCGGGCGTCCCGCCCGCGCCACGGCGCCGCGGGCACGGCGCCGGCCCCCGGTCTGACGCTCCCCCACTGGGGGCGGGCACCCGGCGCCTCCCCCCAGCGGGGGGAGGCTGGGAGGGGGGCTGAACCCGGCGAACGATGGTCACCTCAGCCGTCCATGCGGCTCGCGCCGCACAACACCGCAATGAACATACGGTTGTTCCTGGGAGGGCACAGCCCTCCCAGACCCTCCCGCGCACGGGCTGCGCCCTCACCTTCCCGGGGGCGGGGGCGTGGGGAAACCCGGGTTCCCCACACCCCTGCGTGAGGGCGTAGCCCTCCCAAACCCTCCTGCGGGCGGGGGGATGGGGGAACCAGGTTCCCCCATGGTCACGTCAGGCCCCAGGCGGCTGCGCCGCACACCAACAAGGTGAAAAAAGAGTTGTTCCTGGAAGGGCTGCGGCGAACGCTGCTCAGCCGGCTTTGTGGGAAAATTAACAAACATCTAATAGAGGATTAATCAGGCTCTAACCTGGATGGCCTACACTGCGCGTGGCTTTTATGGGACGCGCGATTTGCGGTGGTCGGCGCCCAGGACAGCCAATCCTCCACCAACTCACACCGCCTCCTTTCCTCCCCCACGGCTGCTCGTCATGAGCAGCCGTTGCCGCTTTTTGGGGTCAATGGCTCGTGTTGTTTCCGCGAGCGCTACGCCCTCCACGCCGCTCCCCAACGGTGACCAGGAACGGCCGCGCAGCCAGACCGGGTGGCATGGTCTCAGCAGGGCTATGCGGCATGCTCCCGTCGCGTATCGAACCGCACCCTCCCTGACCTTCTCCCGCTGGGAGAGGGAACCCGGCGTCTCCCCCCGGTGGGGAGAGGCCGGGAGGGGGGCAGAACGCTGCGAACGGTGCAACTCTACGCACCAGGTCTCAGCGGGCAGGCGAGGCCACGACGATCATACGCGGGCTGTCACTCTCGTACCCGGCCAGGTCGTAGGAACCGTAGACCGCGCGCGTCATAAAGCCGGCGCGGGCGAGGAGATGCTCGATCTCGAAGCGATAGAACCAGCGCAGGACGAAGCGAGTCGTGCGGCGGGTGACGCACCCCTCGGCATCGGTTTCGTCGTAGAGCAAGGTCACGCGACTGATTTGCGCCGCGGCGTCGCTGTCAATGGCCACGAACTTCTGCACGTGCCGCCCGTCAAGCTGGTACTCGCGTTCCAGCACCAGGCGGTTATCCTCACGGAGGATCTCGGCAGGATTGGGGTTGAACAGGTCAAGGATCAGCAGGCCCTGACGCCGCAAGGCCCCGCGGACATTGGTCAGACAGGCCAGTTGGTCGCGCACGGTTTCGAGGTGCATGAACGAATTGACGGCGACGAAGGCCAGGCCGAAGGTCCCGGCGGGCAGGGTGACATCGCGCACATCGCCCTGAACGAGCGTGATCCGGTCCCCCAGGCCGGCTTCTTCGACATGGGCGCGGGCGACGGCCAGCATCGCCAGCGAGCTGTCAACGCCGGTGATAGTAAAGCCCGCCTCGGCCAGGGGCAGCAACAGGCGCCCCGTGCCGCACATCAACTCGAGCAACGGGCCATCGGCGCGCCGCGCCATCTCGCGGAGAAAGGGCAGATCCTCGTGGTGATCGCGGAGATCGGCGTCGTAGTAACGGGCCAGCATGTCGTAGGCATTCATAGCGGATGCGCGATGGCTCCAGGGCGGCTCAGGGCAGGGCGCCAGCCACGACAAGGACGTACAAGGCCACCGCTCCCAGGATGAGCAGACCGGCAATCCCGGCGGCGAGAATGCGCGGATCGATGATCGGCTCGAAACGGGGTGGTTTAGGCAGTTGTTCCTGCCCGCTGGGCAGGCGCGCGCGGGGGAGACTCGTGGACGGTGGCGTGGGGGGCCAGGGCGACGAGGCGGGTTTGGGCGGGGCCGACGGCTGCGGAGGCACGGGCAGCGATGGTGGCATACCGGGCGGCTGGCCCGCGTTGCCCGCTCGCCCCGCGGCGCGCGCGAGGGAACTGCCGATGCTCGCCACGACCGCGAGGACGGTGAAGGCAATGATCAGCATCGGCACGGTGATCGTGATACCGGTGACCTGGGTGAGCCAGTTGGCGACCGGAGGCAAAAATCGGAAACCGAAGATCAGCAAGAAGAAGATGAGCCAGCCGATCCAGCCGCCGCCGCCTCGTTCGCTGCGCTGCATAGCGTTCCTCCGCAGAACGATCGCAACCGCCGGGATTGCGAACCATGCCCGCATCAGCCGTCCATGCGGCTGCGCCGCACCCCGACGGGATGACCATAGGTTCTTCCTGGGAGGGCTTCGCCCTCTCAAACCCTCCCACCGGGCGGGGAGATGGGGAAACCCGGTTGCCCCATCCCCCTGCGCACAGGCTGCGCCCTCACCATTCCCGCGGGCGGGGGTGTGGGGAAACCCGGTTGCCCCATCCCCCTGCGCACGGGCTGCGCCCTCACCTTCCCGCGGGCGGGGGAATGGGGAAACCCGGTTGCCCCATGTTCACGTGAGACGGTCATGCGCATGGCGCACCACGCCCGATGCACACGGCCCGGGAGCGCGGGCGTCCCGCCCGCGCCACGGCGCCGCGGGCACGGTGACGGCCCCTTCCCTGACCCTCCTCCGCTGGGGGCGGGAACCCGGCTCCTCCCCCCAGCGGGGGGAGGCTGGGAGGGGGGCTGAACGCGGCGAACGATGGTCACCTCAGCCGTCCATGCCGCCGGGCGGCACACCGCCCAATGAAAACGGGGGTATGTGGAAACCCGGTTTCCCCATTTTTACGCCAGGCACGTTTTCACTGTATTGTAGCATACCGGCTATGGGGCAACCAGGGAACTCTGACGGGTACCAGGGCTAGTGCAAAGTCCTTGGGGCGTTGCCCCAAACCCCAGTTTTTGGGTGTGCGCGGCGGCAAAGCCGCCGCGCACACCCAAAAAGAGTATCGCGGGGGCGGCTCCGCCGCCCCCGCACCCCCACCGGAGGTGACTTTGCAAGAGCCCTGGACGGGTACTGTTATGGTTGCGGTATAATCAAAAGGCCGCACCGCGCCCGGTTGACGCCGGGCCGATCGATGGAGAACCTGCGTTGGCACGCCCTGGTCGCCCGGTCCGGTCCTTTTCCTGGCCGCTGGTTGGATTGGCAACGCTTCTGGTGGTAGCGCTGCTCGGCCTTGGAGCGGCGGCGCAAGCGCTCGGGGTGCGTCGCGACCTGGCGGCGCTGCAGATCACCCCGGCGCCGACGCCGGAACGAGCCGGCGCCGGGGGCGCGCCGCTGTTCACGCTGCCCACCCTGGTCCCAACCCGCCCCGGCGCCCCGTCGCCCGTGACCGTGTTGCTCCTCGGCACCGACCGGCGCCCAGGCGAGAACGTCACCCCGCGCAGCGACGCGGTGCTGGTGGCGCGGATCGACCCGGCGCGCAAGCGCGTGGCGCTGCTGTCGCTCCCGCGCGATCTGTGGGTGGCCATCCCCGGCCACGGCAACAACCGGCTCAACGCGGCCTATCTGTGGGGCGAACGGGACGGGCCGCCCGGCGGCGGGTTGGCCCTGGCGCGAGCCACGGTCAGCGACACGCTGGGGCTGCCGATTGATTATGGGGTCGTGGTGGACTTTCGCGGTTTCGCCGGGATCATCGACGCCCTCGGCGGCGTGAACGTGGACGTGCCGCGCCCGCTGGTGGATCGCGAGTTCCCCACCGCCGATTATCGTGTGACGACCGTGCGTTTCGCCGCGGGCCGGCAACGCATGGATGGCGCGAGGGCGCTGGCCTACGCTCGCATCCGCCACCCCGATAGCGACTTCGAGCGCGGGTTGCGCCAGCAGGCCGTGCTGGTGGCCATCGCCGAGCGCCTGCACGAACGGGGCGATCTCGCCACCTGGTTCGCGGCCCGGCGCGTCAGCGCGGCCCTGGTGGGCTATGTGCAGACCGATATGCCCGTCGAGCGCATGCTGGAACTGATCTGGGCGTTGCGCGACCTCGACCCCGCTGCCGTGGAGCGCTACGCCTTCACCGAGGCCGATGTGCGCTTCGGGGTGGATAATGACCGCATCGCTCAGGCGCCGCGCCCCGGCGTGGTGGAACGCTACGCGCGTTTGTTACTCTATGGACCGTAGAGCTTGACCGCCTGGCGGGTTGGCGCCCGCGCGACCCGCGAGAGCATACGGGGTGTTCAGGTGATCGAGATCAAGATGCCCCAACTGGGCGAGAGCGTCACCGAGGGAACCATCGGCCGCTGGCTGAAACGCCCGGGCGAGACGGTGGCGAAGTATGAGCCGTTGCTCGAAGTCATCACCGATAAAGTTGACACCGAGGTGCCCGCGCCGGAGGCCGGGACGGTGCTGGAGATCCTGGTGGCCGAGGGGGACACGGTGCGCGTGGGCACGGTGATTGCCCGCATCGGCGCGCCGGAGGAGGTCGCCACCGGCGCGCAGCCGGCGACCTCGCCGGAGCCACCGGCGCCGGTGGTCACGCCGGTGGCGACGCAACTCGCCGCGGCGGCTCCGCCCGCGGTCGCCCAACCCGCGGCGGATGGCACGGCGCGGAGCGGCTTCATCTCGCCGGTCGTGGCCCGCCTGGCGGCTGAACACGGTCTCGATCTGACGCGCATCGCCGGAACGGGCCAGGGCGGGCGCGTCACGAAGCAGGACGTGTTGCGCTACCTGGAGACGCGCCAGGCCGAAGCGCCCGTCGCCGCTCCAACCACGCCCGAAGCCCCCTCCCCGCGTGTGGTCGCGGCGCCGCCTGCCCCGGCGCCCGCGGACGCCACGCCCCTGCCCGAGGACGCCGAACTGGTGCCCCTGACGCCTATGCGTCGCTCGATCGCCGAGCACATGGAGCGCTCGGTGCGGACGGCGCCCCACGTGACCACGGTGATGGAGGCCGATCTGAGCCGGGTCGTAGCCCACCGCGAGGCCAACAAGGCGGCCTTCGAGCGCCAGGGCGCGCGGCTGACCTTTACGCCCTACTTCGTGCAGGCCGTGGTCGTGGGATTGCAGCGGGTTCCGGTGATGAATGGCCGGTTCACCGACGCGGGCATCGTGCTCAACCGGCGCATCCACATCGGAGTGGCCGTGGCCCTCGACGAGGGCCTGCTCGTGCCGGTGATCCGCGATGCCGACGAGAAAAACCTGCTCGGCCTGGCGCGCATAGTCAACGACCTGGCCGGGCGGGCCCGCACCCGGCGCCTGGCCCCCGATGAGACCCAGGGCGGCACCTTCACCATCACCAACCACGGCGTCAGCGGCAGCCTGTTCGCCACGCCGATCATCAACCAGCCCCAGGCGGCCATCCTCGGCGTGGGGGCGATCGTCAAGCGCCCCGTGGTGGTGACGCAGCACGGGGTGGACGCGATCGCGATCAAGCCGATGTGCTACCTCTCCCTCACCTTCGACCACCGCGTCGCCGACGGGGCGACCGCCGACGCCTTCCTGGCAGCGGTCAAGGAGGCGCTGGAAGGCGTGTGAACCGGTCGGGGCGTTGATGATCGCGCGGGGCAGGTCGCGCCGCGCTAGCACTCCGGCACGGGGGTAAAAATGTAGCCCTCGCGCAGATCGCCGAAGGTGCGACAGCGCGCCGCGCCCCAGCGATGGGCATAGAGGGCGATGTACGCGCACATGAGCGCGTCCACGCGGTCCTCGTGGGCCTTGAGCGCGCGACCCTTCAACGTGGCCACGTCGGTGTGCACGAGCGTCTCATGGCCGCGCAGGGGCGGGTCGGCCTCCCGCAGGGCGGCGAGATGGGCATGGTAGCGCCGCCATTCGGCCAGGCGCGCGTCGGTGGCCCGACCCGGACGGGCCTTGTACTTGAGGGTCCGCTCCAGGCCGAAGATGGCGACCATCGCCGGATGGGGAAAGACCTCGGTGACCAGCCGGCCGCCGGCTCCGGCGTCGATCCGCTCGACGTGGCGGAAGCCCCTGGCGGCCAGCAATTCTACCAGCCGTTCGCCGCGCACCACGCCGTTGCGGGCGAGCAGGCGCCGGTTGGCGGGGTGCGCCCCGGCCTCGTAGCGCCGGAAGGCCGCGCTGAGCGCCGCGTCCGCCGGGCGGCGCCCGGTCGGGTTGGGCACGAGCAGCGGGGCGTCCACAGCGACGATCGCCGGGCCTGCCGCGGCGTGCCGCTCCACATAGGCCACGATCGCCTCCAGGTCGCCCAGCAATGCCGGGGGCGCTACCAGCGCCGCGCCCGCCGGGTCGCCCACCAGGTGCGCCACGCCGCTCTGGTTGCGATCCGACCAGGCCAGATCAATGCCGATGTATACAGTGATGGCAGAGTCCGCACCAGGGTCCATCTTATAACACCCGCGCCACGCTTCAGGCGGCGCCCAGCCCCTCGCGCCAGCGAAGCGCCGCTTCAACCGGCGCGAAATCCCAGGGTTCGCCCATCCCATAGATGAAGTGGGTCACCCCGGCGGCTACATAGGCGTCAAGGCTCTCGCCGGGCCGCGGGGTGACGCTGCGCTCGATCTCGCGCGGATCGCGCCCGATCTCGGCGCACCACTGCTCCAGCACGGCGCTCTTGTGCCCGATGGTGGCCAGGGTGCTGAAGCTGTGCCACATCTGGGCATACTGGGCGACCAGTCGCAGGGTGACCTTCTCGCCGCCGCCGCCGATGAGGATGGGGATAGGGCGGGTCGGCGGCGGCACGTCAACCTCCCAGCGCCGCTTGATGATCGGCAGGGCCTCTTTCAGCGCCCGCAGCCGATCGGCCGCAGTGCCGAAAGGGTAGTCGTACTCCCTGTAATCGCGCTCGAACCAGCCCGCGCCCATCCCCAGGATGAGCCGCCCGCCGGAGATGTGGTCCACCGTTTTGGCCATGTTCGAGAGCAGGGCCGGGTTGCGGTAGCTGTTGCAGGTCACCAGGCAGCCGACCTCGACCCGCGAGGTGATCATTGCCATGGCCGTGAGCAGCGTCCAGCCTTCGAAGTGGCTGCCCTGGGGATCGCCATAGAGCGGAAAGAAATGGTCCCAGTTCCAGACGGTGTCAACCCCCAGGGCCTCGGCATGGCGCACCGCGGCGGCGAACGACTCCCAGGTGGTATGCTGGGGGTGCAACTGCACCCCGATCCGAATACGCGGCATGCCCGTTCCTTTCCAGACTGTCATCTTGCGGTGGTATCATACCATTTCGAGGGTATGTGCGGAACGGCGAGCGTTGCGGTCATCCTGGCTCGAGCGCGGTTGAACGGCGTCGCCGGGCGCGGCGCCCGCCCGGAGCCGCGTGGCTGCGTCCTCCCAGACCCGTAAGTGTTCACACCTGGGGCAACCCACGCGCCTGGAAGCGCGGGCGGGACGCCCGCGTCGCGTCTCCGCGGGCAAGCTGCCCGCGCTCCCAGGAGCAATGTGAACACTTACCCGGACCCTCCCACCGGGTGAGGGGATGGGGAAACCGGGTTTCCCCCATCCTCCTGCTCCAGGAAAGGTTGTTCCTGGGAGGGCTGCGCCCTCACCCTCCTGCGGGCGGGGGAGGGGGAAACCCGATTTCCCCCTCCCCCGCTTGAGGGCCAGGCCCTCCCGCGGGCGGGGGCGCGGGGAAACCTGGTTTCCCCACACCTCTGCTCCAGCAGTCTACTTTCACGTCAGCCGTCCATGCGGCTCCGCCGCACACTGACGGGATGAAAAAAGGTTCTTCCTGGGAGGGCTGCGCCCTCCCACACCCTCCCACCGGGTGGGGGATGGGGAAACCAGGTTTCCCCGTCCCCCTGCGGGGCGGGGGCATGGGGAAACCAGGTTTCCCCACACCTCTGCTCCAGCAGTCTACTTTCACGTCAGCCGTCCATGCGGCTCCGCCGCACACTGACGGGATGAAAAAAGGTTCTTCCTGGGAGGGCTGCGCCCTCCCACACCCTCCCAGGGGGCGGGGCCTGGGTGCGCGGGCCGGAGGCCCGCGTCCACTGAGGTATGGGGAAACCCGGTTTCCCCACCCCCTCGCCGAGGGCTTATTTTCACGTTAGAGTTGTACCGCGTTCACTGGAGCAGTCCGACCATGTTCGCGCGAATCTGGGGCACCCGCGGATCGTATCCGGTGGCCCGGGCCGATGTGTTGCGCTACGGGGGCAATACCACCTGCGTGGAGGTGCGCGCCGAGAACCGCTGCATTATTCTTGACGCCGGGACGGGGATGCGCATGCTGGGGGAGGCGCTGATGCGCGAACCCGGCGCGCCACGCCAGCTTGACCTGTTGATCACCCATACCCACTGGGACCACATCATCGGCTTTCCGTTCTTCGCCCCCATTTACGCTGCGGGCTGGCGTCTGAACATCTATGGCCTGAGCCGCACCCAGGCCAGCCTGCGGGCCACCATCGCCAGCGCGCTTGGCGATCCGCTCTTTCCGGTTGGTCTGGAGGATCTGCGCGCCGAGGTGCACGTCCATGAGATCCACGTGGGCAGCGCGTTCGAGCTTGGCCCGGTGCGGGTGCGCACCGCGCAGGCAAACCATCCCTATCGCGCTCTGGCCTACCGGCTGGAGAGCGACGCGGAGACCCTGGTGTTCGTTCCCGACACCGGCCCGTTCCACACCCTGCTGTTCGGCGACGAACGCATCGAGTGGACCGGCGCGCCCGGCGCGGGCAATGGCGCCGAGACGCGCGCCCTGGCTGAGATGCGCGCGCGGGTGATCGAACTGGCGCAGGGAGCCGACTGGCTGTTGTACGACGCGCAGTTTACCGATGAGGAGTATGCCCGCTTTCCGCACTGGGGGCACGGCACCGCCAGCCAGGCCCGCGAGATCGCCGAGGCGGCCGGGGCGCGGGAACTGCTGCTCTTCCACCACGATCCACGCCGTAGTGACGCGGAACTCGACGCGATTGTCGCCGCGCAGCGGGCGGCGGCCAGGCCCGGGTTGGCGGTGAGCGCAGCGGCGGAAGGGCGCTTGCTGTCGAAAGGGGGGCCGCAATGAAGGCGCAATTCTGGGGCGTGCGCGGCTACGTGCCCACGCCCGGGGCGGCCTTCCTGCGCTACGGCGGCAATACCTGCTGTGTGTCGTTGCACGGCGCCGGCGGCGAGCTGGTGGTGCTCGACAGTGGCACCGGATTTTGCGAGTTGGGCGCCACGCTGATGGCCGGTGACTTCCGCGACGGGCGCGGTGAGTTGACCATGCTGATCACCCATACCTACTGGGATCACTTCCTCGGTCTGCCCTTTCCGGGGATCGTGCACGTGCCCGGCAACCACTTGCGCATCTACGGCCCCGACAGCGCCCGTGGATCGCTGGAAATGATCTATGACAACATGCTCGCCCCGGTCTATTCGCCGGTGTTTGGACTGGCCCATATCGCCGCCACCCATAGCTTCCACCCCGTCCCGACCGAACCGTTCCAGGTCGGTCAGTTGACGGTGCGGGGGATGCCGCTGTCGCGGCGCGCCCACTCGCCGATCTGGGCCTATCGGGTAGAGGAGGCCGGCCGCGCGCTGGTCTACATCACCGACGCGCGCTACACCGACGACGCCATCTGGCGCGAGGCGGTTCGCTTCGCGCGCGACGCCGAGGTGCTCATCCACAGCGCGCCCTACCTGCGCGGCGAGGCCGTGCGCGACGACGGTCATAGCCGGGTGGAAGACGCCATCGAACTGGCGCTGGAAGCTAAGGTCCGGCGGTTGTACCTCTACCACCACGCGCCAACCCGCACCGACGACGACCTGGACGCGCTGGTGGCGCGCTGCCGCGGCGAACTGGCCGCGGGCGGGCAGCGCCTCGATCTCGACGCGGCCCGCGAGGGGGAAGCGGTGAAGGTGTAATCGAATGGTAGATACACATCGTCCTTGGGAAGGGGGGTGGGGAAACCGGGTTTCCCCACCCCCCCGCCCGCGGGAGGGTTTGTCGAATCGCGCTACGCTTCCTCTCGCAGTCGCACGTAGCTCTCGTAGCGTTCCGGGCTGATGGCGCCCGCGGCAACGGCGGCGCGCACCGCGCAGTCAGGCTCGTGCACGTGAGTGCACCCGGCGAAGAAACAGCCCCCCAGAAAGGGCCGCATCTCGCGGAAGCACCAGTCCAGATCCTCGGGGGACAACTGCCAGAGACCGATCTCACGGATGCCCGGGGTGTCGGCCACGTAGCCGCCGCCGGGAGTGGTGAGGGGGATCAGTTCGGCGACAGTGGTCGTGTGGCGACCCTTGTTCAACTGGGCGCTCACCGCCGCGGTCGCCAGGTTCAGGCCGGGCTGCACGGCGTTCAACAGGCTCGACTTGCCCACCCCCGACTTGCCGGTGACGACGCTGATCTTGCCGTCGAGGATCGCTCGCACCTGGTCAATCCCCAGGCCGCTCACGGTCGAGACATAGATTACCGGATAGCCGATGCGGGCATAGGGGGCGAACAGCGCGTGGGCACGCTCCATGCCCACCAGATCGACCTTGGTGGCGAGAATCAGCGCCTCCAAGCCGCTGTGCTCGCAGATCACCAGGTAGCGGTCGAGCATGCGCGGGGTGAAGGGCGGTGCGTCACAGGCAAAGACCAGGAGCACCTGATCCACATTGGCGACCAGCACATCCTCTTTATAGGCGCCGCGGGGGCCGGCGGCGCGCCGGGCCAGGCGGGTGCGCCGCGGAAGCACCGCCTCGATGGCGCCCCGTCCAGGACCAACCAGGCTGATCTCCACCTGATCGCCGATCACCACGATGTCGGTATGCTGGCGCTCCTTCTTCAAGCGGCCCCGCAAGGTACACTCGACCAGGCCCAGTTCGGTTTGCACGCGGAAGAAGCCGCTCTGGGCGCGGAGCACCGTACCGACCAGACGGCCGGGGCGGCCGGGCACCGGCGGGGCGCTGGCGTCCTGCGTCAACACGTTGGCCCCCTCGGTAGCCGCGCCCGGCGCCTCGGAGCGGCTGGCGCTGGTTTCGGCAACGTTCGTGCGGTTTCGGATTCGCGCGGTGTCATGGCAACGTTCCTTGCCGGTCGAATAACGCTTCCATCATCTGGCGTACCCTGCCGTCCGCGCCTGAGGGGAGGCGACCGGGGGACACAAAGAGGCCGTGGTCGCTGCGCGCCACGGCCCCCAGGAAAGTGAAGCGGCTGTGGGCGCCTGTTCAGCCGCCCACAGCCGTATGCTCGCGTGTCTGGAGCTCGTTAGCTCCTGAGCAGGCCAGATGTGGGCAGACTGACTCCCCGGGTGCAGGCGCGGGCGACGATCCTGGCCCGAGCCGGGAGGCTCCCGTCGGCGAGGCCGACGCTGGTAATGGTGAGGATCATCGCTACCCTGCGCTTTCGCGGAAGTCACGCTTCCACATCGCTCCGACCCTGTGGCCGGTAGACGTCACCGCGGCAAGGATAGCACGCCGCCGGGGGGTTGTCAACCGCGGGCCCGGTGCCCCAGGGCTCTTGCAAAGTCACCTCCGGTGGGGGTGCGGGGGCGGCTCCGCCGCCCCCGCGATACTCTTTTTGGGTGTGCGCGGCGGCTTTGCCGCCGCGCACACCCAAAAACTGGGGTTTGGGGCAACGCCCCAAGGACTTTGCACTAGCCCTGCCGGTGCCCCAGGGCTACGTCAACGTCGTCCGCCCGGCGACTCACGTGAACATAAGCCCTCGGCGAGGGGTGTGGGGAAACCGGGTTTCCCCATCCCCCCACCCGGTGGGAGGGGCTGGGAGGGCACAGCCCTCCCAAGAGGTAGCCCGGGCGTTGACGCCCACGGCGCGGACGATCAACCGGACGTTGACGTAGCCCGGACCTTCGAGCGATCCCGACTTGCAGCATCCCGCGCTGGTGTGCTACAATCGCCTTGCAAAAGAAAGCATCCCGACGCAACTGCGCGCTCCTGCCGCTCCGCCTCCGCTCGACCACGCTGCCGTTGCACTTCTATTCCTCGCAGGTAGATCAATCAGGCTCAACGGGTATCTTTTCCGCTGTCACCACAGGTCACGGGGCTGGTATAATTCGGGCGAATAAGCTCGTTCCAGAAATCACAAATTACCGCACCGACGCCCGCCGTTACCGTGTCTAGTCTGGCTGCTGCCGATGAGTGACATCACCCTCTACGCGACCGAGCCTGAGCTTCGCGCCGTCCGCGCTCGCCTGCAAGCCGCCCGTGGCAAGCAGTTCTGGCGCTCCCTCGACGAACTGGCGGATACGCCCGCGTTTCAGGAGTTGCTGCGCCGCGAGTTTCCCGCCGGGGCCGCCGAACTGTCAGCCGACCCTGTCACCCGGCGCACCTTTCTCAAGTTGATGGGCGCGTCGCTGGCTCTGGCGGGCCTCTCCGGGTGCACCTTCGCCATCAAGCAACCCCAGGAACTGGTGGCCCCCTTCGCCCGCGCGCCGCACAATCAGGAGCCGGGCATTCCCCTCTACTACGCGACGGCCACCAGCTTCGAGGGCTTTGGCCTCGGCGTGGCGGTCAAGAATTACGACGGGCGCCCGATCAAGATCGAGGGCAATCCTGACCATCCCGCCAGTCTGGGCGCCACCGATCTGTTCGCCCAGGCCGAGATCCTCCAGCTCTACGACCCCGACCGGCCCGAGACGGTCCTGAACAGCGGGCGGATCAGCACCTGGGAACAGTTCCTCCTGGCCTTCGGCCAGGTGATGCAGTTGCAACGGGGCCTGCAGGGCCAGGGCCTGCGCGTGTTGACCTCAACGATCACCTCGCCAACTCTGGCGGCCCAGTTCGAGGAGTTGCTCGCCACCTTCCCCGGCGCGAAGTGGGTACAGTACGACCCCGTGGGTCGCTCGAACACCTACGAGGGCGCGCGGCTGGCCTTCGGCGAGGTGGTAGAGACGCGCTACCGCCTCGACCGCGCGCGGGTGATTGTCTCCCTCGATAGCGACGTGTTGCAGGACCCGGCGGCGCGAGCGCGCTACGCCCGCGACTGGATCAGCCGCCGGCGCGTGCTCAAGGATACGACCGAGATCAGCCGCCTGTACGCCATCGAGCCGGTGTTCTCCAACACCGGGGTGGTGGCCGACCACCGCCTGCGGCTCAAGGCCGGCGAGGTCGGCGCGGCGGCGGCCTACATCGCCGCGGGCCTGGGCGTGCCCAATGCCCCCCGCGCCAGCCTGCCCGAAGAGGCGCGCCCATTCCTCGACGCGCTGATCGCCGACCTGCGGGAGGCTGGCTCCGCGGGGGTGGTGGTGGTTGGCGAGTGGCAGCCGCCGGTGGTGCATGCCCTGGCGCACGCCATCAACGCGGCCCTCGGCGCCGTGGGCGTCACTGTGGAGTACACCGACGCGGTGGCGGCCCGCCCCGGCGACCAGATCGCCGCCCTGCGCGACCTGGTGAACGACCTCGATGCCGGCGCGGTCGAAGCGCTGCTGATCATCGACGCCAACCCCGTCTTTACCGCCCCGGCGGACTTGAACTTCGCCGACGCGATGAGCAAGGCGCGCTTCAAAGCCGCGCTCAACTACTACAACGATGAAACCGCCGCCCTGGCCGACTGGTTCATTCCCCTCTGCCACACGCTGGAGAGTTGGAGCGACATTCGCGCCTATGACGGCACGGCGACGATTATCCAGCCGCTGATCCTGCCCCTCTACGGCGGGCGCACCGCCCACGAACTGCTGGCGGTGATGCTCGGCCAGAGCGGCCAGAGCGCCTACGACCTGGTGCGCGCGTACTGGCAGCAGCAGAGCGGCTTCGAGGGGACGGAGTTCGACAATTTCTTTCGTGGCAGCCTGAACAACGGCGTCGTGCCCGGCACCGCCCTCCCCGCCCGGAGCGTGACGCCGCGGGCTGATGTCAGCTACAGCCTGCCGCCCGCCGGCGAGGGCCTGGAACTGATCTTCCGCCCCGACCCGGCGATCTGGGACGGACGCTACGCCAACAACGGCTGGCTCCAGGAACTGCCGCGCCCTATGACTAAACTTACCTGGGATAACGCGGCTCTGGTCAGTCCCGGCACAGCTATCCGCCTGCTCAATCTGCCCTTTACCCTCGAGGACCTGGCCTCGCCCGATAACGCGGCCAGCCAGTGGGCGCTGGAACGCTTGAGCCGCGCCAATGGGACGTTGATCGAACTGCGCCACCAGGGGCGCGCCCTCACCATGCCGATCTGGATCGTTCCGGGCCACGCCGAGAACACCATCACCGTCACCCTGGGCTATGGCCGCGGCGAAGAGGCCGGTCGCGTGGCGGCCAACACCGGTTTCAACACCTACGCCCTGCGCACCAGTGAGGCGCCCTGGTTCAGCGGCCAGGTCGAGGTGAGCGTCCCCGGCGGGACCTATCCGCTGGTCAGCACTCAGGACCACTGGACGCTCCAGGGGCGCGATATCGTGCGCGCCGGGGAGTTCGAGCGCTTCAAGGCCGATCCCAAGCATATCTCCCGCGAGGTCTACCTGGAAGAGTACGGCAAGGAGACCCCCGGCCCGGGCAGCGAGGGCTACGTCAGCCTGCTCCCTGGTGACCTACCCGGTTTCGACTACTCGGTGGGCAACCAGTGGGGCATGAGCATTGACCTGACCGCCTGCATCGGCTGCAATGCCTGCGTGGTCGCCTGTCAGGCCGAAAACAACATTCCCATCGTGGGCAAGAGCGAAGTCGCCCGTGGCCGCGAGATGCACTGGATCCGCATTGACCGCTACTTCGCCGGGTCCAACTTCGATAACCCCGACACCTACATGATGCCCATGACCTGCCAGCACTGCGAGCAGGCCCCCTGCGAACTGGTCTGCCCCGTGGCCGCGACCGTCCACGATGCCGAGGGCCTCAACAACATGGTCTACAACCGCTGCGTGGGCACCAAGTACTGCTCCAACAACTGCCCCTACAAGGTGCGCCGCTTCAACTTCTTCCAGTACCAGGATCTGGAGACGCCGAGCCTCAAGCTGATGCGCAACCCCGAGGTGACGGTGCGCAACCGGGGCGTGATGGAGAAGTGCAGCTACTGCATCCAGCGTATCGTTGAGGTGCGGACGAAGGCCAAGGTGCAGGGGAACCGCCCCATCGCCGATGGCGAGGTGGTCACCGCCTGCCAGCAGGCCTGCCCGACCCAGGCGATTGTCTTCGGCGACATCAACAACCCGGAGAGCAAGGTTACGAAGTTGAAAGCCCAGCCGCACAACTACACGGTGTTCGGCCTGCTCAACACGTTGCCGCGCACGAGTTATCTGGCGCGGGTGTGGAACCCCAATCCGGCCCTGGCGCCCGAGCACGGTGACGAGTAACTGGAAAGCGCAGCCATGGCACAACCTTCTCGCACCTGGATCGGCTCACGGCTGGCGCGGATGGCCTGGTTGCCCCTGTGCCTGCTGCTGGTCGCCTGCCACGTTGATATGTACGACCAGCCGCGCTACAAACCCAACCAGACCAGCGCATTCTTCAGCGATCAGCGGGCCATGCGCCCGCCGGTGGAGAACACCGTGGCGATGGGCAGCTTCGATCCCGACTCGCCGCTGCTGACCGGCAAGGTGAACGGCGAACTGGCCACCGACCTGCCCATGGAACTGACCGCCGAGTTGCTGGAGCGCGGGCGCACGCGCTACAACGCCTACTGCGCGCCCTGTCACGGCCTGGCCGGCGATGGCAACGGCGTCATCGCCTACCGCGGCCCCATGCAGGTGCCCAGCCTGCACCAGGACCGGCTGCGCACCGTGGCGATCGGCTACTTCTTCGACGTGATCACCAACGGCATCAACCGCATGTACAGCTACGCCGCCCGCATCCCGCCCGAGGATCGCTGGGCCGTGGCGGCCTACGTGCGGGCGCTCCAGTTGAGCCAGTATGCCGATGTGAACGACCTGAGCGCCGAGGAACGGCAGCAGTTGGGTGTACCGCAGTGAGGCGCCCTACCGCAGCCCTCCTATGTGACAGGACGTACGCGGTGGAGGGGTGCGGGGAGGCGACCGCGTAACTCCTGTGCGTGAAAGGTACTGGTTCGCCCCCGGCGGCGATTCACCATCGAGCCTCCGCAATCTAGAGAGCTAGCCCATGTCTGCACAGATCTTCCCGCGGAACGCCAACGCGTTCGTCTGGGTGAGCATCATCGGCCTGGTGGCGCTGATCGGCGGCACCGTGGCCGCCATGGTCGGGCTGTACCTCTCGCCATGGTACACGGACGTGGGCGTGCCCAAGGCCCAGCCGGTGCCGTTCAGCCATAAGCACCACGTGGACCAGTTGAAAATTGACTGTCGCTACTGCCACGCGACGGTCGAGCGCGCGGCCCACGCCGGGTTCCCCTCGACGGACACCTGTATGTCGTGCCACTCGCAGGTATGGACGAACAGCCCTCTGTTGCAACCGGTGCGCGACAGCTACCGCACCGGTGATCCCGTGCTCTGGCGGCGGATCTATGACCTGCCGGCATTTGTCTACTTCAACCACAGCGTCCACGTCGCCAAGGGCATCGGCTGCGCCTCGTGCCACGGGCGCATTGACCAGCAGCACCTGGCCGCCAGGGCCCAACCCCTGTTTATGGGCTGGTGCCTGGGCTGCCACCGCAACCCCGAGGAGCATGTGCGCCCGCGCGACGAGGTCTTCAACATGGCCTTCGATCCGCTCTCGTTGCCGCTGGCGGAGCGAGTGCAACTGGTGGAAGCGTACCAGATCCCGACCGACGGGCGCCTGACCAACTGTTATGTCTGTCATCGCTAGAGCGGAGGAACCCACCGCATGGCTCATCACGGTCACGAACCAGTTCCGGGCGCCGCAGCCGAGAGCGTGGCGGCGGGCTATGAACTGCTCGATATTCCTTCATCGCGCCCGATCTGGCTCTTTGTTGTTAGTATCTTCGGGTTGCTCATCTTCGCTTACCTGGTGGGTGTAGCGCTGGTCTCGATCCAGGGCGCGCAGGTGCGCGACACCAGCCATGCGGTGGATGTGAATTCGCCGCAGGCCCCGCCAGGGCCGCGCATCGAGGCCGATCCGACCGTGGACGGCGAGCGGATTGTGCGCGAGGCGACCGAACGCCTGGAGTCGTATGGCTGGGTCAACCAGCGCCAGGGGATCGCCCACGTGCCGATCGAGCGGGCTATGGAACTGTTGCTGGAGCAGGGCGTGCGTCCCTTCGAGGAATAAACGATGTCAATCGCGCGCTGGTTGGGAAGCATCTTGCTGATCGGGCTCCTGATGGCCCCGGCAGTGGCCGGCGCCCAGAGCGGACAAGATCCTCTGGCGAAGGTCTCCTTCGAGCAACGGCTCGGCGCGCAGGTCCCGCTGGACCTGTCGTTCGTGGACGAAGAGGGCCGCCCGGTGCGCCTGGGCGATTACTTCGGCGCGCAGCCGGTGGTGCTCACCCTGGGCTACTACGAATGCCCGATGCTCTGCTCGCTGGTGCGCAACGGTCTGGTCGAGGCGCTGAACGAGGTGCGGCTGACGGTGGGGAGCGACTTCCAGGTAATCAATGTGAGCATCGATCCCCGCGAGACGCCGATGAACGCGGCCAATACCCGCGCGGCGGTGGTCTCGCGCTACAACCGGCCCGAAGGCAAGGCCGGCTGGCACTTCCTCACCGGCCCGCAGGACAGCATCACCGACCTGGCCGAGGCAGTGGGCTTCAAGTACTTCTACGATGAACGGATCGACCAGTACGCCCACGCCGCGGGCATCCTGGTGCTCACACCCGAGGGGCGCCTGGCGCGCTACTTCTACGGCATCGAGTTCAACCCCAGCGATGTGCGCCTGGGAATTGTCGAGGCTTCGGGCAACAAGATCGGCACACCGGTGGACCAGTTGCTCCTGCTGTGCTACCAGTTCGATCCGGCAACGGGCACGTACACCGGCCTGGTGCTGACCCTGGTGCGAGTAGGGGGTATTCTCACGGTCATCGCGCTGCTGGCGTCGTTGTACCTGCTGAGCCGCGGTTCGGGCCGCCCCGGCGCCCCTGGCGCGCCGCCTGGCCCGGTGGCCGCTTCGGGGTGATACCATTTCATACCATTTTCAGGATGCTGTATGCGCAACTTCCCCTTGTTCCCCGATCAGGCGTCGAGCTTCGCCGGGCAGGTTGACACCCTGTACGCGGTGCTGATTGGCCTGAGCCTGCTCTTTGGTGGTGTGCTGCCCTTCATCATCCTCTTTCTGATGGTGCGCTACCATCGCAGCAACAAGGCCGCGGACCGCCTGAACCAGGTCCACTCCAACCTGGCCCTCGAATTGACCTGGTCGGGCATACCGCTGCTGCTGGTGATGGGGGTATTCTTCTGGGGCGCGTTCCTGTACGTGCATATCCGCACGCCGCCGCAACAGACGCTTGAAGTGTACGTGATCGGCAAGCAGTGGATGTGGCACGCACAACACCCTAACGGCAAGCGGGAGAATAACGAGTTGCACGTGCCGATCAACCGTCCGGTGCGGCTGATCATGACCTCGCAGGATGTCATTCACAGCTTCTACATTCCCGCCTTTCGGGTAAAGCAGGACGTGCTGCCGGGGCGCTACACGTCATTGTGGTTCGAGGCCACCCGGCCCGGCGAGTACCATCTGTTCTGCGCCGAGTACTGCGGGACCGAGCATTCGCTGATGGTAGGCCGGGTGGTGGCCCTGAGCCTGGCCGACTATGAACGCTGGCTGGTGACGCCAGGCGAGGTCATCCTGCCCGATGGGAGCAGCGGCGCGGCGGGCGCTCCGCCGGTGCTGGTTCCTGCCGCCGGCGACCCCATGGCGCTGGTCGGCGAGCAACTCTTCACCAACCTCGGCTGCGCCGGGTGCCACCGCATGGACGGCGCGGGGATCGGCCCCAGCCTCCAGGGCCTGTACGGTTCCCAGGAGCGCATGAGCGATGGCGCGGTGGTCACCGCCGACGAGAATTACCTGCGCACATCGATCCTCAACCCCGGCGCGCAGATTGTCGCCGGCTATCAAAATGTGATGCCCTCGTATGCCGGCCAGCTTAGCGAGGATCAAGTCAACCAGTTGATCGCCTACATCAAATCGCTGTCGGACGGCGGCGCCAGCAGCGGAAGCGGCGCGGCGACCTCCGGGGGGAGCGGCGCCGCCACGGGCGGCGCCGGCGAGGCGCCCCCGTTCGACGCGGCCCTGGCGGCGCAGGGCCAGCAGGTGTTTGCCAACCTGGGCTGCGCCGGCTGCCATCGCAGCGACGGCGCCGGCATTGGCCCGGCGCTCGAAGGGTTGTACAATACCGAACAGCGCATGGCCGACGGCAGCGTCGTCATCGCCGATGAGGCATATATCATCGAGTCGATCCGTAACTCGGCAGCCAGAATAGCCGAAGGCTACCAGCCGGTGATGCCGGTCTATGGCAACCAATTGAGCGACGACCAGGTGCGTCAACTGGTCGAATACATCAAATCACTGGGGGACTGAAGCCATGGCGACAACGGCCCTTCCACAGCGCGGCTACCTGCACGACGACACGCCCGACCTGGGGAGGTGGATCAGGTCGTGGCTGTTTACGGTTGACCATAAACGCATCGCCATTCTCTACCTGCTGTCTATCAACTTCTTCTTCCTGCTGGGCGGGCTGGCGGCCACCTTCGTGCGCATCGAGCTGATCACCCCCCAGGGCGACTTGATGTCGTCGGACGTGTACAACCGCATGTTCACGCTCCACGGCGTGATCATGATCTTCTTCTTCCTCATCCCGGCCATTCCGGCGGTGCTGGGCAATTTCCTCATGCCGCTGATGCTCGGCGCGCGCGACCTGGCCTTTCCCCGCCTGAACCTGCTGAGCTGGTACCTGTACATGTTCGGCGGCATCTTCGCCCTCAGCGCGGCAGTGCTGGGCGGCGTGGATACCGGCTGGACGTTCTATACCCCCTTCAGTTCCACCTACTCGAACTCCAACGTCATCCTGACCATCACCGGCGCCTTCATTATGGGCTTCTCCTCGATCGCCACGGCGGTGAACTTCATCGCCACCACCCACAAGATGCGCGCCCCGGGGTTGACCTGGTTCCGGCTGCCGTTGTTCGTCTGGGCCATGTATGCCACCAGCCTGGTGATCGTCCTGGCCACGCCGGTGGTGGGCATCGCCCTGCTGCTGGTGGCCATCGAGCGCCTGTGGGGCGTGGGCATCTTCGACCCGGCGCTGGGCGGCGACCCGCTGCTCTTCCAGCACCTCTTCTGGTTCTACTCGCACCCGGCGGTGTACATCATGATCCTGCCCGCCTTCGGGGTGATCTCCGAATTGATCTCGACCTTCTCGCGCAAGCGCATCTTCGGCTACGAGTTTATCGCCTTCTCGAGCATGGCCATCGCCATCCTGGGCTTCCTGGTCTGGGGCCACCACATGTTCGTGAGCAGCCAGTCGGTGTACTCCAGCCTGGTTTTCTCCTTCATCACCATGCTGATCGCCATTCCATCGGCGATCAAGGTGTTCAACTGGACGGCGACGCTCTACAAAGGCTCGATCAGCTATCGGACGCCGATGCTCTACGCCCTGGGCTTTATCGGCCTGTTCGTGATTGGCGGCCTGACGGGGATCTTCCTCGGGGTGGTGGCGATTGACATTCACGTGACCGACACCTACTTCGTGGTGGCCCACTTCCACTACGTGATGGTCGGCGGCACGATCATGGCCTACCTGGGCGGCATCCATTTCTGGTGGCCGAAGATGACCGGCAGAATGTACAATGAGATCTGGGGCGGCATCTCGGCGCTGATTATCTTCGTCGGCTTTAACATGACCTTCTTCCCCCAGTTCGTGCTGGGCTACATGGGCATGCCACGCCGGTACCACGTCTATCCCGAGGAGTTCCAGATCCTGCACGTGCTTTCGTCCGCCGGGGCCACGGTGCTGGCGGTGGGGTTCATCATCCCGATCATCTACCTGATGCTCTCGTTGAAGACCGGACGGATCGCCGGCGATAATCCCTGGGACGCCACGGGCCTGGAGTGGAAAACCACCTCGCCGCCGCCGACCCACAACTTCGAGGCCATCCCCGTGGTAACCACCGAAGCCTACGCCTATCCGCCGGAGGCCGCCGCCCGCGACGCGGCCGAGTGGCGACCGGGAAGCCCGTTGTAAATGACGAGGTGACAGCGGTGAACTGCCGCAGGTAGAGGAGAGCACCTTGGCGACGACGACACCAACCGCGAAACCGGCGCCGGCCCATGAACACGGCCACGAGGCCCATGGGCGCGAACTCGCGCACCACTTCGAGAGCGCGCAACAGCAGAAGGAGACGGCCACCCTGGGGATGTGGGTCTTCCTGGTGACCGAGATCATGCTGTTCGGCGGGATCTTTATGGCCTACATCGTCTACCGCTGGGCCTTTCCCGACGTGTGGGCCGAAGCGGCGCACCACCTCAACACCCCGCTCGGGGCCGTGAATACGGTGGTGCTCCTGGTCAGCTCGCTGACGGTGGCCCTGGCGGTGAACGCGGCTGAAGAGGGCAACCGGCGGCGCCTGCTGACGATGCTAGGGATCACCCTCCTGCTGGGGGCGACCTTCCTGGTGATCAAGGGCTTCGAGTACAGCGAGAAGTTCGCCCACTGCGCCGGGGCGGCCGACCCGGTCGCCTGGGTGACGGGCGGCGCGCGGCTGGAGGAGCGAGAGTGCCTGGTGCCCGGGCGCAACTTTGTCTTCCCCGAGGCCCATGGGGCCGAGGGCAGTAAGGGCGCCGGGGCCGCCCACGGGGCCGAGGCGGGCCACGCGCAGCCCCAGGCCGGCCTTGGCTCGCCCTACCAGTTGTTCTACTTCCTCTACTTCGTCGCCACCGGTCTGCACGCCGTGCACATGGTCATCGGGCTGACCATTGTCTCGGTGCTGACCTTCATCGCCTGGCGCGGGGTGATTACGCCGACCTATTACACGCCCATCGAGGTCGGGGGCCTCTACTGGCACCTGATCGACATTATCTGGGTTTTCCTGTTCCCGCTGTTTTATCTGGTGCACTGATGGCAAAGACAAGCACAACCGCCGCTCACGGCGCCCGCGACGCGCACGACGCGCACACGGAGCACGCCGGGCATGCCCATATCAGCCGCGGAACATACTACAAGGTCTTCGCCGCGCTGATGGTGCTGATGGCGCTCACGGTCGGGGCCTGGTGGATCGAGGGCATGATCGCCCTACCGCGGCTGCTCGGCGTGACGATCGCCATGGCCATCGCCATCGCCAAGACGACGCTGATCATCCTTTACTTTATGCACGTGAAGGTCAGCGAGCGGGCCACGCAACTCTACGCCGGGGCGGCGTTCGTCGGCTTCGCGATCATGGTCATTATTACCATGGCCGACTATTTCGCGCGGGGCTGGCCGCCACCCCCCGGTCCGCTGCCGTGAGCGGCGCAGGGAACTGCGCCCTCCCCCGCGTCTCTCCCAGGGGGCCTGGCTACCGCAACGCCGCCAGGATCTCGGCCAGGGGCATGGCGGCGAGGGAGGGCAGGGTCAGATCGGCGGGCGGCAGGGGCAGGTGGCGCGTCAGGGCCCCTGGCACGGCCACGACTGGACAGCCGGCGGCCCGGGCGGCGAGAATGCCATTGGCCGAGTCCTCAAGCACCAGACAGGCCGCCGGCGGCACCCCCAGGCCCGCGGCGGCCGAGAGAAACAATTCCGGGTCGGGCTTGGTGCGCCTCACATCGTCGGCGGTGCGCACACACACGAAGCGGCGGATGATCCCCAGCCGCTCCAGCCATCCTCCGACCCAGCGATAGTCGCTGCTGGAGGCCACGGCACAGGGCAACCCCAACGCCTCGGCCTCGTCGAGCACCTCGATGACCCCCGGCAACAGCCCCTGGGTGGCGCCCAGGGTATCCTTGAGGGCCTGCCGGCGCGCGCGGATGGCGGCGCCCTCGGCGCGCAGCGCGGCGGCGCGGGCGGGGTCGCGCGCCGCCACCAGGCCCACCAGATGCTCCAGGGCGTCGAAACCGTGGCGCGTCCCCAGCGCCGGGGACCACTCTTCCAACCCCAACTCAAACCCGTATTCGGCGTAGATGCGCCGCCAGCTCTCCAGCGCCGGCGTTTCGGTGTCCACGATCAGGCCATCGAAGTCGAAAATCAGCGCGCGGATCATACGTATGTTATGGTTGTAGTTGACCAGCCGTCCACGCGGCTACGCCGTCTACCAGCGAGATCAAAAAAGGTTGTTAGACCTGGTTCCTGGGAGATGTAGCGTTCGCAGCGTTCTGCCCCCCTCCCAGCCTCCCCCCGCTGGGGGGAGGAGCTCGCTTCCCTATTCGCGCTAACAAAAAGTTGTTCCCGGGAGGGCGCAACGCTCAGACCCCCCCGCGCACCGCCTACGATGAGGCGACTTCCGGGGCCTCCACGAACTGCACCGTCCCATCGCGCAGGTGGACGATGCGATCGGCGTAGCGGGCCACGCTCATATCGTGGGTGACCAGGAGCAGGGTCAACCCCTCGTCGCGCACCAGGCGTCGCAGGAGGGCCATAATCTCGCCGCCGGTGCGGCTGTCGAGGTTGCCGGTGGGTTCATCGGCCAGGATCAGGCGCGGGTGGTTGGCCAGGGCGCGGGCAATGGCGACTCGTTGTTGCTCGCCCCCGCTCAACTCGGCGGGCCGGTGGTGGGCGCGCTGGCCCAGGCCGAGTTGCTCCAGCAGGGCCATGGCCCGTGCCCGGCGGCGCTCGAGGGGCGCGCCGGCGAGCATCAAGGGCGTCGCGACGTTCTCCCAGGCGGTCTTGATGGGCAGCAGGTTGAAACTCTGGAACACGAAGCCAAGCGTGTCGCGGCGGTAGCGCACCAGTTCGTGATCGCTGCTGCGGCCCAGTTCCATGCCATTGACCCAGACCTCACCCCCGGTGGGCCGCACCAGGCCGCCGATCAGGTGCAGCAGGGTGCTCTTGCCGCTGCCACTGGGGCCAACCAGGGCGACAAACTCACCGGGGGCCACCTCGAGATCCACGCCTCGCAGCGCATCAACGGAGGTCTTGCCCATCTGGTAGCGGCGGGCAAGGGCGACGGCGCGAATAAGGGGAGTGGTCATAGGTTGGCGATGCATCCCAGGTGGGGCGCGGAGGGCCAGGCCCTCCTCGTACGGCCGAAGCATCGGCGCAGCCAGAGCTTTCGGCCGTACCAGGCAAGGGGCGACCCATCCTATGCGCTTGGACGCGGGACTACCGCAGGCTCTCGGCAATCTTCAGCGCCTCATCGGCGCCAATGGCCCCGGCGACGACGTAGCGCAGACCGCCCTCCTCCCAGCGCAGCAGGCTGCCCTGGCCAGCGGCGCTGGTGATGAGGAGGCCATCGGCCCCGCGCACCGTCACGGAGCGCGTCTGGCTGCCCGCCGGCGGCTCACGGTCGCTGCCAGGCGCCGCGCTGCCCTGCACCACGCTCACACTGCCGCCGGCGCCGGCATAGTTCAGGATCACGGCGTCGGGGCCGGCAAGGCGCACCTCGACCAGTTCCATTCCGGCGGGCAGGTAGCCCGGCTCGCGCAGGGGGAAACTGACCGCGGCGCGGGCCTCGTCGAGCGAGGCGACGCTGGACTTCGTCCGGGCGGCCAGATCCTCGGCGTGCACCACCGTGGCGCCGGGGGGCGGGGTGAAGCGGAACAGGTCGGCGCTCAGGCCGGTGTTGGTTTCGAGGCTCAGGGCCTCGACGCTGCCGCGCCCGAAGTCGCCGGCGTCGAAGGTGGCCTTCAGCGGCAGCGCCAGTTCCTCATCCACCCATAGGAAGCCTTCAACCAGGCCCTCGAGGCCCAACTGCTCGCGCGTGGCCGCCTGAGGGGTGACCTTCACCTTCCAGGTGTTCTTACCGGCCACCGTTTCGGTGCCGAGCACCTCGAGTTGCACCGCGTCGAGACCCTGGGCGACCAGGTCCTGGAGCATTGGCGCGGGGCCGGCGGGCGCGCTGGCGGCGGCCTCGCGCATCTGGCTGGCCGCGCCGGTGATCACCGTGTTCTCGGCGGGGTTGTAGAGCCAGAACGTCTCGCCATCACTGACCATCAGCGAACCGACCAGATCGGCTTCGCTGGCCTCGCGCACCTCCATGCGCACGCGATTGATCGGCTTGCCGGCGGCATCGCTCGCGCCGGTCTTCTGCATCCAGGCCTCCACCACCATGCGCCCGGAGCGGTCGGGGGTGGTGACATCGAGGGCCACGGTGGCATGAGCATCGTTTGTGGCGGCGCGGGCCGCCTCCATCCGCTCGACGATCTCTTCCGCCGTGGGCAGGCGTTGCCCGCAGGCGGCGAGCAGCAGCGCGCCAAGGAGCGCGATCAGGAGCAGTCGTGAACGTCGCATCGCATTCCTGCCGTTCCAGTGTAGGCGATCCTCTTTCAGAGGAGGCAAAAGCTAAAAGGCCCGGGGTCCTCACGAGCGTACAGTTTACTGTACCACGTTTCGGGCACCGAGATCCAGTCATATCCGTGGGGCAACAGGGCTCTTGCAAAGTCACCTCCGGTGGGGGTGCGGGGGCGGCTCCGCCGCCCCCGCGATACTCTTTTTGGGTGTGCGCAGCGGCTTTGCCGCCGCGCACACCCAAAAACTGGGGTTTGGGGCAACGCCCCAAGGACTTTGCACTAGCCCTGACCGAGTCCTTCGACCGATGGCGAGCGGTGGCGAAAACCACTACAATACGGCGACGAAACAACCGGCCAGCGCCCAACGTGAACATAGCCCTTCGGAGTGGGGTGTGGGGAAACCGGATCTCCCCACGCCCCGCCCGCGAGAGGGTCTGGGAGGGCCGCGCCCTCCCAGGAACAACCGTTTTTCACCTTGTTGGTGTGCGGCGCAGCCGCATGGGTGGCTAGAGTGGAGGCTCCACGTATGTCGCAGACTTCTCTAGAAAGCGCCGCGCAGACCGCGGCCGCGCCGCCAGGGCTGACCATCCGCGATTTTAGCGGCAGCGAGGCGGACTACGACGCCGCCGCGGCCGTGTGCAATGCAGTCTTCCCCGAATACCCCGAATCGGTTGAGGAGTGGAAGGAGGAGGACGAGAAGCGCCCGGCGCACCTCAAGCGCCGCCGCTGGCTCGCCGAGATCGAAGGTCAGACGGTGGGCTATGCATGTTACGACCAGTCGGAGTGGATGTACCACCCACGGCTGTTCAACTTCTTCGCGGCGGTGCTACCGGAGCGGCAGGGCCAGGGCATTGGCCGGGCGCTGTACGCGACGGTTATGGCGGCCCTCGCGCCCCTCGACCCGCTACGGGTTCGCGCCCGTTGCCGCAGCGACTACGCCCGCTCCATGGGCTTCCTGAGCGATCGGGGGTTCGTCGAAGATCTGCGCGATTGGGAGTCGCGCCTCGATGTGCCGGGGTTCGATCCGGCCCCATTCGCCGGTCACGTCGAGCGGGTGATTGCCGGCGGGATCCGCATCGTCACCCTGCGCGAGTTGATCGAGGACGATCCCGAACATCGCCGCAAGCTCTACGAACTGGACGTGACCCTGGCAAAGGACGTTCCTTCACCAGAACCGTTGACCGCGCCCTCCGCGGAGAGTTTTGAGCGCTATGTGTTCGAGAGTCGCGATCTGTTGCCCGAGGGCTACTTTGTGGCCCTGCACGGGCGGCGCTACGTCGGGTTGAGCGCGTTGTGGAAGAGCGACGCGGAACCCGCTACGCTCTACACTGGTCTCACCGGCGTGCACCGCGAGTACCGGCGGCGCGGCATCGCCCTGGCGCTGAAACTGCGCGCCATCGAGTACGCCCGCAGCCGGGGGATCCGCACGCTCAAGACCTGGAACGAGTCGAACAACCGGGCTATGCTCAGCATCAACGAGGCACTCGGCTTCGTGAAACAGCCGGCCTGGGTGAGTTTTGTGAAGCGTCTGCAATCCGAGGCATAGCCACCCCTCCCAGCGGCCAGGGGTAGGGGGAATGATGATTGAGAAATTAATCCGGTATGCCGGGCTGGCCGTGGGGCTAAAGCCCTCGGCTAGGGGATGCGAAGGCCGCCTGCGCGGCCTATACCGGATTATGTATTCAAAGACCATAAGCCCTCGGCTATGGAATGCGAAGCCCGCCGGCGCGGGCTAGAGCGGAGTAATTTCTCAAAGACCATAACCCGATCACGCCGCCCCTGTTGCCGGCAAAGACCGCGCCTCACCTCCTCCCGTCGGGCACGGGTACGGGGAAACCACGTTTCCCCATACCCCTCTCACTGGCCGTAGACGAGCGTTCCTGGGAAGGCGCAGCCCTCCCAGATCCTCCGGCGAGGGAAGCTAGTATGGCACTGCCCCTGCTGCGCCTCGAAGGCGCGCCCTACCTCCAGGGCCTGACCCACGGGAGGTCACTCCGCAGGCGGATCGAGCACAATCTGCGCCTCTACTTCGAGCGTTTCGAGCGCGAATTGAAGCTGACCCGCGCCGAGACGCTGCGCCGCGCCGCGCGCTACCTCGCCGCCATCGCCGCGCAAAGCCCCGACTACCACGCCGGGATGCGCGGCATCGCCGACGGCGCCGGCGTGGATCTCGCGGCCATCGCGGCGCTGAACGCACGCTATGAACTATTCTACGCCGCGTTCGCCGAGCGGCCCCTGCCAGAGGGGTGTACGGCCTTCGCCTTGTTGCCCGAGGCCACCGTGGATGGGCATCTGCTGCTGGGCGAAAATTGGGACTGGATCGCGGGCGTGCAGGGCGCCCTGATCCACGTGGTCGAGCCAGACGGCCCGCAGCGCCTGGCCTTCACCGAGGCGGGCATCTTTGGCGGCAAGATCGGCCTGAACTCGACAGGATTGGGGCTGGCGATCAACGGTCTGACCAGCCACGACGATGATTGGACGCGCCTGCACCGGCCCTTTCACGTCCGCTGCTACGACGCTCTGCGCGCGCAGGACCTGGACGCCGCCGCGTGCGCCGTCGCCGGCGAGGAGCGCTCCTGTTCGGCCAACTTCCTGCTGGCCCAGGTCCCCGACCAGGTGATCAACCTGGAAATGGGGCCGCGGGGCGTTCACGTGAGCGCCTGTGCGAATGGCTGCCTGGTACACGCCAACCACTTTCTGCATGCCGAGGCCATCGGTGTAAGCGAGCGCAACGTGGAGAACAACCCCCACTCGTGGCGGCGGCAGGCGCGTCTGGAGCGGCTGCTCGCCGCGAGGCCCCTGGACCTGGGCGATGTGCAGGCGGCGCTGCGTGACCACGAGGGTCACCCCTACTCGATTTGCTTTCACATCGATCCGCAGGAACCGCCTGAGGAGCACTACGAGAGCATGGTTTCGGTGATTATGGACCTGCACGCTCGCGCGCTCTTCATAAGCGACGGCCCGCCGTGCCAGGGAGCGTATGCGCGCTATGCGCTGGGGGTTGATGCAGTTGGCGGAACTTACGCGGGGGAGACGTCGCCTCCCCCGTCCCGCCGGGGGGCGAGCGCGTAACTGCTGTCAGTTGAGGTATGATAGGGTTGCATTCAGTTGTCCGGGCGGCTGCGCCGCGCACCGACGGGATGAACATACTTCCTGGGAGGGCTGCGCCCTCCCAAATCCTCCCACCGGGTGGGGGGATGGGGAGGGCTGCGCCCTCCCAAACCCTCCTGCGGGCGGGGGTATGGGGGAACCTGGTTCCCCCATTTTCACGTTAGGCACGAACCCTGGTTAACGGACCAACCCATATGTGGCTCATCGTCGGCCTGGGCAACCCGGGCGAACGCTACGCGCGAACGCGCCATAACATCGGCTTCGAGGCCCTCGATGCGCTGGCCCGGCGGCACGGACTGGAGTTTCGGGGGAGGCGGGCCAACAGCCTGATCGCCGAGGGGAGCATCGCCGGGCAGCGGGTGGCCCTGGCCAAGCCGCAGACCTTTATGAACCTGAGCGGCCAGGCAGTGTCGGCGCTGCGCAATTGGTACAAAATTGACCCGGCGCGCGAACTGCTGGTGATCTATGATGATCTGGACCTGCCCTTCGCGAAATTGCGCCTGCGCGAGCGCGGGAGCGCGGGCACCCACAACGGCATGCGTTCGATTGTGCAGCAACTGGGGAACGGCGAGTTTCCCCGCCTGCGCGTGGGTATCGGCCAGCCGCCGGGGAAGATGGACCCGGCGGCCTACGTGCTGTCACGCTTCTCGCGGGAGGAGGAGGAGGCCCTGCCGGCGCTGCTCGACACCATTGCCGATGCGGTCGAAGTAGTGCTGCGCGAGGGTTTGACCACGGCGATGAATCGCTACAATCCTCGGTAGCGCACCGCCAATCCGACAGGAAGGGCGCCAGCTCACCGGCAGGGCCGCGGGGAACCCGGGGAACCCCGGCTTCCTCCGTCACTGTTCATACCTGGGGTAGAACACGAACCTGGGAGCGAGGGCGTCCCACCTTCACCGGCAGGGGCGCGGGGAACCCCGGGTTCCCCGCGTTCTTCTAACCGGCGTCGGCGAGGCCTGACACCTGCCCAGGAGCGGGAGCGTCTCATGTTTCCGGGAGGTGCTGAGAGGGGGATGCCTCGGCGACCGCCGACCTGGGGGCCGCCTCGCTGAGCGCCTCGATCGACTCGGCGCCCATCAGGCGCGCCAGCCAGCGCGTCTCCTCGTAGTTATCGAGGATCACCGTTACCAGCACCGTAATGGGCATGGAGAGAAAGGTTCCCGGCGGACCGAGGAGCCAGGTCCAGAAAAAGAACGAAACGAACACCACGGCTGGCGAGAGGCGCAACTGGTGGCCAATGAGCGCCGGAGCCACCAGGTTCTCGAACGCGCTATTGACCAGGGTAACCACCAGGATCACCAGGCCGGCGCGCAGGAAGCCATGCTCGGCAAGAGCCAGGAGCACGGCGGGCACCGTGGCAATGGGGATGCCAATGTAGGGTATAAACCCAAAAACAAAAATAAGAATACCCCAAAGAATAGTGAATGGAACATCCAGGAAAATCAACCCTATAGTCGATCCGAATCCAACCGCCAGATTGATGTAGGTGCGGATAATAAAATAGCGCACCACACTGCCGCCAAAAGACGTCAGGCTCTGGAGAAGCTGGCTATTCTCACCCAGAGCGTTTTGAAAGCGACGCCGGAAGAGCGGCAGTTCGACCAGGAAGAAGATCACCAGCACGACGACCAGCAGGGCGCTGCCCAGCACATTCCCTATACCGGTCAGCATGAAGCCCAGCACCCCGGTCAAATTGGCACTATTGAGCAAACCGAAGAGTTGCAGGTCACCTTCAATCAGGCCATAGCTGGCGAGCCAGGCCCGCAGGGCGCGTTCCTGCTCGGCCAGCAAGGACTGGTAGACCGAAAGGCGCGCGGTGGCCCGGCTGACGGAGATGCCGATCAGCGACCCGAGGACGGCCGCGGTGGTCAGAAAGCCGCCGATCATGAGCAGCAGGGCGATCCAGGCCGGCAGGCCGCGCCGCTGAAGCCAGAGGTAGATCGGGTTACACAGGAGGGTGATCACCAGGGCCAGCAGCACCGGGTTGAGGATCGGCGCGGCCAGGCGCATCGCACCGAGTAGCAGCACCATGGCCGCTATCATCAGCAACGGCCGCAGAATCGTCTTTGACTCGCGGGAAGACTCTCCCATCGTTGTCTCTTGGTCGCAGGGCTGTCAGGCAACTGCTGCGCGGTAAGGGTCCGCGCAGGATCGGGGCGCCGCCCGACGGAGGCGCGCATGCATAGTATAGCACGGAGGAGCGCGGCACTCTGATGCGTGTGCCCGGCTCCTTACGGACGCTGCACGACACCTCGACAAAAAAGGGTATACTGGGGAAGGTTTCGCCACCCTCCCCGGGGCCTATTTTTCATAGCAGGGACGCATCCGTTCCATGGACACCATCGCATCCTTCCGCGACCGGCTGGGTGATCCGCGGCGCTTCCTGGTGCTCTACGGGACCACGCCGCCCCGCGCCGACGCGCCGCCCGAGCGGAGCGCCGAGCTTGCCGGGCGACTGGCGCGATCCCTGGCCGATCTGCCCCTCGATGGTGTGGTCGTCTATGATGTGCAGGACGAAAGTGGCCGCACCAGCGAGCCGCGTCCGTTCCCCTTCTTCCCTGCTGGCGACCCGCGGGCGCATGCCTGCCGGCTCCAGGCGCTGACGGGTCTGCCCGCCATCAGCTACAAGTGTGTGACCGCGTTTGATGAGGGCGGCTGGCTGGCCTGGCTCGATGAAACGCTACGACACTATCGTGTCGCCGCGCTCTCCCTGGTGGGGGCGGCGACGCCCACGCCACCCCCCGGCGCGCTGGCGGTGGACCGGGCGCTGCGCCTGGCAAAGCGGTTGCCCGGCGCGCCGCCGCTGGGCGGGGTGGTGATCGCCGAGCGCCATTCGCCGGCCTACGATGAGAGTCTGCGCCTGGTGCACAAAGCCGCCGCCGGCTGCGACTACTTCATCTCGCAGATCGTCTATCAGAGCGAGCCGACGATCCGCCTGCTCAACGATTACCTCGCCGCCTGCGCCCGCGCAGGGGCGGCCCCAAAACGCATTGTGTTGACCTTCGCGCCCTGTGGCCGCCCCAAGACGGCGGAGTTCCTCCGCTGGCTGGGCGTGGCGATCACCCCCGAGACGGAACGCGCCATCCTCGCCGACCCGGCGCCGTTTCGGCGTTCCATCCAGATCTGTTGCGACCATCTGCGGGCCATTCTGGAGCAGGAGGTCGCCCGGCGCCTGCCCCTGGGGATCAACGTCGAAAGCGTCTCGAACCATCCCGATGAGATGGCGGCCTCGCTCGAGTTACTCGCCGCGCTGCGCGAGGTAGAGCGGCGTTACCGCGCTGTGTAGCCCCCATCCACCACCAGAGCATGCCCGGTGACAAATGAGGCGGCATCGGAGCAGAGGTAGAGCACCGCTCCGGCGATCTCCTCGGGGCGGCCAAGGCGATTGATCGGGTGCAGTCCCTCGATCTGCGCGCGCCGGTCGGGATCACTGGTGACGCCGACACGCTCGAGCATGGGCGTCTCGACAAAACCCGGGCATACGGCATTGACCCGAATGCCACGGGCGGCGAACTCGATCGCGGCGACCTTCGTCAGGCCGATCACGCCGTGCTTGGCGGCCACGTAGGCGGCGGCGCCGGCGAAACCGACCAGCCCCAGCACCGAGGCGATGTTGACGATCACGCCGCCGCTGGCGCGCATGGCCGCCAGTTCGGCGCGCATACAGTAGAAGACTCCGCTCAGGTTAATGGCGATGGTGCGCTCCCAGGTCTCGACCGGCAGGCGCGCGGTGCTCTCCTGCGAGGCTTCGATGCCGGCGTTGTTGACCGCGTAGTCGAGGCGGCCCAGGCGCGCTACCGCCTCGCGCACCAGCGCCTCGGCCTCCTCGGGGCGCGAGACGTCGCAGCGCATCGCGTGAGCCTCGCCTCCGGCCGCGACGACCTGCCGGGCGGTCTCTTCTGCCGCCGCCAGGTCGAGATCGCCGAGCATGAGGCGGGCGCCGGTCCGGGCGAAGGCCAGGGCCGTGGCGCGCCCGATGCCACCGCCGCCGCCGGTGATCAGGGCGGCTTTGTCGTGTAGTTTTTCCATGAGGTGTGTGTCCTTCGGTAGAAGAAGAATGTCTGTCCAGAGGTGGGAAGGAGGCTCCTGGGAGGGCCGCCGCGACCTCAGAGACCCGCGCATGGGCAGGGTATGGGGAAACCGGGTTTCCCGATGTCTCAGAGGGGCGGGAACTCCCGCAGTTGCTGCTGCGGGTCCACGCAGACCACATCCACCTCGGCTTCGACCAGGACCTCGCCCCGGCACTCGATGCGCTGGGAGAAGCGCCCGCGATAGGCCGAGGTGCGCTGAAAGGTGGAAACCACTTCGACGACATCGCCCAGGGCCGCCGAGCGCCGGAAGCGCATCTGTACCTCGTAGACCACGAAGTAGTATCCGTCCCGGTTCCACTCCTGGATCGGTCGCCCGCGCGAGCCGACGTACTCCGTCCGGCCCCGCTCCAGATACTTCAGATAGTTGGCGTAGTAGACGACCCCGAGGCTGTCCGTGTCTTCGTAGTAGACCTTGTAGCCTACGCGGTGCTCCATGGGGCTTCCTCTCATCTCAACTGGCGGGCCTCTAACGTGAACATGGGGGAACCAGGTTCCCCGACGCCCCCGCCCGCACAAGGGCCTGGCTCTCACGTGGGGGGAGGGGGAAACCGGGTTTCCCCCTCCCCCCACCCGGTGGGAGGGTGTGGGAGGGCTGCGCCCTCCCAGGAAGAACCTATGGTCATCCCGTCGGGGTGCAGCGCGAGCCGCATGGGCGGCTGATATGCTTCGGATCGGGCTGCATCATACGGGCACACGTTCCTGCCGTCAATGGGCACGCGGAAGTGTTCACCTGTCTCCCAATGTGATGGTCTTTGAATACATAATCCGCTCTAGCCCGCGCAGGCGGGCTTCGCATTCCGTAGCCGAGGGCTTTAGCCCCACGGCCAGCCCGGCATACCGGATTAATTTCTCAAAGACCACAACATAAGCTCTCGGAGAGGGAGGTGGGGAAACCGGGTTTCCCCATCCCCCCGCCCGCGGGAAGGCCTGGCCCTCACGCAGGGGCGTGGGGAAACCGGGTTTCCCCATCCCCCCGCCCGCGGGAAGGCCTGGCCCTCACGCAGGGGCGTGGGGAAACCGGGTTTCCCCATGCCCCTGCCTGCGGGAGGGTTTGGGAGGGCGCAGCCCTCGAGCAGGGGAGCGGGGAAACCTGGTTTCCCCATACCCCCACCCCGTGGGAGGGTTTAGGGGCAATACTCTTCAAATAAGCGCATACGGCGCCGCAGCCCCCACTCCCAACCTCCCCCCGCTGGGGGGAGGAGCCGGACTCCCTTCCCCAGCGGGGGAGGGCTGGGGAGGGGGTGGTGAGCTTATTTGACAGAACGTACGCGGTGGAGGGGTGCGGGGAGGCTTCGCCTCCCCGCACACCCCTTTTCCCGCCCCCGGCGGCCAGGCGGCCTGGCGCAATGCCCACGGCGCTCCCGCCGCGGGCGGCTAACCACTGGTTGGTGGAGGGCCTGCGGCCCTCCACCCCTCCCCGCCGGGAGGCGACCGCGTAACTCCTGTTATTTGAAAAGTATTGGCCTTAGGCATGTTTCAAAACCTGCGGTTTGCGCTTGACAGTCTGGCGGGGAGGTGTGGAGGGGCCAGGCCCCTCCACAGCCACCCCTGGGGTCCCGTGTCGAGGCGAACTGTCACGTGCGTTTGAAACATGCCTCAGGGCATGATGCCGCCGCGCCGGGCATGCGGTACAATGGAGCAAGAAGGCTGTAGCAATCCTGCGCGCGCCGGTTGGGAACCCGCCCCTATCGTTACGATGCATCATTTTTGAGCGACGCCACAGAATCAGGAGCAGCGCCAATGGCCCTGAAACGCCAGCGTCCCCGGCGACGACCAGTCCTTCCACCACAGGGGTATGGCGAACCACCTTCGACGAATCCCGCCCTGCGGGATGCCGTGCTTCAGCTTGTGGAGAAGCAACTCACGACCGGCAACCCTCCCGAAACCCGCCAGACCCTGGAACGGCTGGTGGGGATGGGGTACAGCCCCGAGGGGGCGATCAATCTGATCGCCACCGCCGTGGTAAGCGAGATCTTCGATGTGATGGCGCGGGGAGAAGCCTACGACGCCGACCGCTACCGGGCGGCCCTGGCCCGCCTGCCGCGCCTGCCTGGCAATGATGATGACGAGGGTGAACGCCGGGATTGAGGTGAAGGTACGGCAACCCGCCCGGCGGATTCGGAGTGGCCGTTTCTGAAACGTATCTGGCGCCATGATGGCTAATCCCTTGCTCCCCGCGCTCCGCAACCTGTTCCTTGAACGTCCGGCCCGCAAGCGCGACTACGCTTACTTCGCCAGCAAACTCGAGGCCAGCGGCAAGGAGCTTGAGGCGCGCTTTGCCCTGGCCGCCGATAGCCCCGAAAACCGCCGCCAGTTGCGCCATATTGTCGGTCTGGAACGCTGGGGCCAGCGCCGTCTGCGCACGGCCCTCGGCGAAGCGCCGGTGCAGGATGAAATGGACGAGTACGCGCCGCCCCGCGGCCAGAGCCTCCTCGATCTGCGGGCGGCCTTCGCCGCCACCCGCCGCGAGACGGTGGTGCTGGTACGGCAGCTCGAGGCCCGTGGCGTACCCTCCGACTGGGTCATCCCCCACAACGAGTTCGGCCCGCTGACCCTGCGGGCCTGGCTGCGCTACCTGGATCTGCATGCCAGTATCGAGGCCAGGCGCATCAAGCCTGCGCGCCGATGAGCGCTCGCCTCCTCCAGCGGCGCGCCACGGCGCTGATCGTCGCCGCGCTGTTCGGCCTGGCGCTGGCGCTGCGCTGCTGGGCGCTGGGATGGGGCCTGCCCTATGTCGAGCACCCCGACGAGCCGGCAGTGCTCGAGCCGGCAGTGCGCATGGTCCAGGCGGGCGATGCCAATCCGGGCAAGTTCCTCTACCCTTCCCTCCACTACTACATGCTGGCGGCGGTAGTGCGCACCCACGCTGCCTGGGGCATTGCCCGGGGTCTCTACGCGTCGCTCGCCGACCTGCCGGCCCAGACCTACCTGTACACCACCGCACCGGAGCTGTACGTCTGGGGTCGCGCGCTGACGGCTGTGCTCGGCGCGCTGACCGTTCCGCTGCTCTACCTGCTTGGCCGGCGCATGTTCAACTGGCGCGTGGGGTTGCTCGCGGCCCTGGCCCTGGCGCTGAGCGCCTACCACGTGCAGCACAGTCATTTCATCACCACCGATGCGCCCACGGGGGTCTGGGTGACGCTGGCGTTGCTCGGGGCGTGGGGCGTGGCGACAACCGGCCACTGGCGCGCTTACGTGCTGGCGGGGGCGGCCACGGGCCTCGCGGCGGGCACGAAGTACAACGCCGGGGTGATCGGCCTGGCGCTGGGGGTGGCAGCGGCGCTCTACGCGCTTGCCGTCTGGCGCGAAGGGAAATGGGGCGCGCTCTGGCGCCTGGCCGGCATCCATGGCGCGCGCCTGCTGGCCGCAGGGGCGCTGGCCATCCTGGTCTTTCTGCTGACCACGCCCTTCGCCATCCTCGACTTCGCGGCCTTCCGGCGCGACATGCTGATCAACGCGCAGCATTACGCCAGCGGCAGCCACGGCGACTTCATCGGGCGCTGGCGCCTCGATGGGTACCTGGCCTTCTTCTGGCGCGATGGGTTGGCCTGGCCCGCGGCCCTGTCGCTCCTCGCCGGTCTGCCGTTGCTGGCCTTGCGCGCGCCGCGACAGACGGCCATCCTGGGCATGGCTGTGCTGGCCGGAGGCGGCTTACTGCTGACCCAGGCGGTCAACTTCAACCGCAACACCCTGCCGCTGTTTCCGCCGCTGTTTCTGCTGGCGGCGGCGGCGGCCATGGCCCTGGCCGATGCCATGGGCAGGCTCCTGGCGCGCGGCGCGGGCATCAGCGGGCCGCAGGTGATCGACATCCGCCCCGATGGAGCGCCTTCGACCGCCGAGGTGCACCGGGAGCGGATGGGCCGGTGGGCCGGCGGGGTCATCGCTGTCGCGCTAGGGGCGCTGCTCCTCGGCCCGCATCTGCTCGAAACCCGCTGGCTGCTGAGCTACTGGAGCAAACCCCACACCCTGGTCGCCGCCGCCGAGGCCCTGCGCGCCCAACCCCGCGGCATGCTCGCCGCCGTCGAGGCCAATCCCGTGCAGTGGGCCGGCGACCCGGCGGTGACGCCGGTGCGCTGGCTGGGGACCCATCCCCCCGACTGGTACCGCGCCCGGGGCTATCGCTACCTGCTGGTGAACAGCGAACGCTACGACCTGGCCGATCGCCCGGCGTACGAGCGCCTGGTGCGGGGCGCGCCGGCCATCCTGGTGTTGCCTGATCGCTCGCTGGGCCTGCAACCGGGGCCGGGCGGCGCGCTGCTCGATCTGGGGGAGCACGTCGAGATGATCCCCTTCACGCGGCGGCCCGCCCGCTTCGGGGGCCTGATCGACCTGCTGGGCTACGAACTGGCCCCCGGCGAACCGCGCAGCCGCATCACGCCCCTGGAAGGGGCCGACGCGCGCGCCGCGCCCGCGGGCGCCTCCGTGCAGATCAACCTCTACTGGCGCGCTCTGGCCCCGCTCGACCGCGATTACACCCTCTTCGTGCACGTCTACGACGCCGGCGGGCAGCGGGTGGCCCAGCGCGACCTGCCCCTGCGCTATGAGGATTACCCAACCAGTCGCTGGCAACCCGGAGAACTGGTGATTGACCGGGCCGACATGCCCCTGCCGGGCCTGCCCCCCGGCCCCTACCGGCTGCTCGTGGGCCTCTACGACGCCGCGACGGGCGCGCCGCTCCCCACGGAAACCGGCGCGCCCGTCGAATTGACCACCCTCACGGTCGGTCCTTAACGTGAAAATAGGCCCCAGGGGCGTGGGGAAACCGGGTTTCCCCACGCCCCCGCCCCGCAGGGGAATGGGGAAACCGGGTTTCCCCACACCCCGCCCGCGGGAGGGGTTGCGAAGGCGTAGCCCTCCCAGGAACAACATTACTTCAACTCGCGCTTAAGGATCTTGCCGGTGGCGGTCTTGGGCAGGCTCTCGCGGATCTCGACGCTGCGCGGGTACTTATAGGCGGCCAGGCGCTCCTTGCAGTAGTCAATCAACTCCTGTTCGGTGGCGCTGTGGCCGGGCTTGAAGGCCACCACCGCCTTGACCTCCTCACCCAGGGCCGGATCGGGCACGCCGATCACCGCCGCCTCGGCCACTGCCGGGTGGGCGTAGAGCACCTCTTCGATCTCCCGCGGATAGACATTGAAGCCGCCGCGGATGATCATATCCTTCACCCGGTCAACGATGTAGAAGTAGCCGTCCTCGTCCTGTCGCGCCAGGTCGCCGGTGTGGAACCAGCCCTGGCGGATGGCCTCAGCGGTGGCCTCGGGGCGCTTGTAGTAGCCCTTCATCACATTGTGGCCGCGGATGACGATCTCGCCCAGTTCTCCGGTGGGCACAGGCTGGCCCTCCGGGTTGACCACCGCCATCTGCACCCCCCAGATGGGCGTGCCGATGCTGCCGGGCCTGGTGGGCCGGTCGAGGTGGTTGAACGAGGCCACCGGCGAGGTTTCCGAGAGGCCGTAGCCCTCCAGGATGGTTACGTTATACTTCTGATTGAAGGCGTGCAGCACCTCCACCGGCATCGCCGACCCGCCCGAGACGCAGCGCCGCAGTGACGACATATCGAACTGCGCCGCCTCCGGGTGGTGCAGCAGGTAGAAGTACATCGTGGGCACGCCGGCGAAGACCGTCACCCTGTCGCGCTGGATGATCTCGGCGGCCTTGACCGGCTCGAAGCGCGGCAGCATAGTCATCGTCGCCCCGAGGAACAGGCTCACGTTCATCACGCAGGTCTGCCCGAAGGAGTGGAAGAGCGGCAGCGTCGCCAGAAACACGTCTTCTTTGACCACGCCAAGCAGCTTCTCGGCGCAGATCATGGCGTTGAAGAACATGTTGAAGTGCGACAACTCGGCGCCCTTGGGCCGGCCGGTGGTGCCCGAGGTGTAGAGGATCACCGCGGTGTCGTCGGAGCGGGTTTGCACCGTGTCGAAGACCGGCGCGTGTTCGGCCATGATCTGGTTGAAGCTGATTGCCCCTTCAGGCAAAGCCTCGGCGCTACCGGGGGCCTGCACCACGATCAGGTGATGGCAGGTGTCGGTTTTGCGGAAGCCCGGGCCGGCCTCGGGCAGAAAGCCCTCCCATGTGATCAGCGCCACCGCGTCGCTGTCCTCAAGGTGGTACTGCACTTCATTCTGTTTGAAGAGCACGTTCAGCGGCACCACCACTGCGCCGACCTTGAGGATGCCATAGTAACAGATGGGGAAATGCGGCGTGTTGGGCATCATCAGGGCGACCTTGTCGCCCGGTTGGACGCCCAGCTTCACCAGGACATTGGCCACTTTGTTGGCGGCGCCGTTCACCTCCGCGTAGCGCAGCTTGTAGTCGTCCAGGATCACCGCGAGCTTGCCAGGGTCCTGGCGGGCGCTGTGCTCCAGCAGCAGAGCGAGGTTCAGCATCGAACGCTCCTTTCTTACGCAGTGGTTTCGGGGGACAGGGGTTCTGTGCGTGACGTTGTTCCGCCCTTCCATACTACCATATACCAGCCGTCCATGCCGCTGCGCCGCGCGCCAACGGGAGGCAAAAACGGTTTTTCTGGGAGGGTGCAGCCCTCCCAGGCCCTCCCGCGGGCGGTGGTGTGGGGCAACCCGGTTGCCCCGCGCCCCCACGCGATGAAACGAGTAGTTCCTGAGAGGGCTACGCCCTCCTGGACCCACTACTTTACGGTGACTGCCCCCTCCCCAGCCCTCCCCCGCTGGGGGAGGGAGTCGGGCGCCTCCCCCCAGCGGGGGGAGGTTGGAAGGGGGGCGGCGGCGCCGGATGCGCGTAGCAGTCGGGCGCCGCCCCCCAGCGGAGGGAGGGTGGAAGGGGGGCTGTGGCGCCGGATGCGCGTAGCAGTCGGCCTCCTCCCCCCAGCGGGGGGAGGGTGGGAGGGGGGCTGTGGCGCCGGATGCGCGTAGCAGTCGGCCTCCTCCCCCCAGCGGGGGGAGGGTGGGAGGGGGGCGGCGGCGCCGGATGCGCGTAGCAGTCGGCCTCCTCCCCCCGGCGGGGGGAGGGTGGGAGGGGGGCGGCGGCGCTGGATGCGCTTATGTGAAAGGTATTGCACCCGGCCTCTCCCGTGGGCAAGCAACAGGCACGGGCCCGGGTGCGCGGGCCTCCGGCCCGCAGCCGCGCGAGGGCCGGGTTCTCCCCAGCCCCTCCCGTCCGGCGCGTTGGCGGAAGCGGGGCCGACCGTGCCACTACCCCAGAGCGCGCAGGGCCTCCAGCAGGAGGGCGCTCTGCTCCGGCGTGCCGATGCTGACGCGCAGGTAGTCGCGCAGCAGGGGCGTGTGGTAGTAGCGCACCAGGACGCCCTGCTGTTCCAGGGCCAGTTTCACCTCGCGGGCCGGGCGGCCCTCCACCCGGCAGAGGATGAAGTTCGCCGCGCTGGGCAGGGGCCGCAGGTAGGGAACGGCGGCCAGCAGCGGCAGCAACCGCTCGCGCTCGGCCACGATGCGGGCCACGTTGTTCATCAGGTAGGCGCGATCCTCCAGCGCGGCGATCGCGGCGACCTGCCCCGCCACGCTCACATTGTAGGGCTGCTTGATCTTCCAGAGTTGTTCGGCCAGCCACTCGGGCAGCAGGCCGTACCCCACGCGCAGGCCCGCCAGCCCGGCCCACTTGCTGAAGGTGCGCAGCACCGCCAGGTTCTCGTAGCGACCCACCCAGGCGCCGAAGCCCTGATCCACGCCAGCGAACTCGATGTAGGCTTCGTCCACCACCACCAGCAGCGGCAGGCGCAACAGGCGCTCCAGGTGCTCGGGCGGCAGCAGGTTGCCGGTGGGGTTGTTGGGCGAGGTCAGAAACAGGACGCGGGCGTGGCTGGCGCGGGCCGCCCGTTCGATGCCCTCCAGGTCGAGAGCGAAATCGGCGCGGCGGGGCACCTCCACGACCCGTCCGCCGCAGACGCCCGTATCGAAGCTGTACATGCCGAAGGTCGGCTGGCAGTCAATCACGGCGGCGCCGGGGGTGAGGCAGAGGCGCAGGATGAGGTCAATCAACTCGTCGGCGCCGGCCCCGCAGAGGATGCGCTCGACCGGCTGACCGGTATACGCGCTGAGGGCCGCGCGCAGCCGGGTGTGGCCGGGGTCGGGGTAGATGTGCAGGAACGGCTCGCGCGCCAGGGCCTCCAGCGCCCGCGGCGAAGGGCCGTAGGGGTTCTCGTTGGCGTCGAGCTTCACCAGGCGCTCGATGGGCAGGTTCAGGCGCGCCGCCAGCACTTCCAGCGGCAGAATAGGAGTGTACGGCTCCAGATCGGCGATCTCGGGGCGGATCAGATTGGTGGGGAAGGACATAGGTTTAGAATAACGTGAGAATAGCTTGTTTGAGCAGGGGGATGGGGAAACCTGGTTTCCCCATCCCCCCACCCGGTGGGAGGGTCTGGGAGGGCTGCGCCCTCCCAGGAACAACCTTTGTTCATCCCGTCGGTGCGCGGCGAAGCCGCATGGACGCCTGGCGGCGGGGCGGCCACCTCTCCCCGCCACTATGGTAACGGAGGAGCAGCGGGATAACCCCGGCGCCTACACCCGCCCGCGCAACTCCGCGTCCCGGCAGTCGCCGGTGATGCTGACCACGCCCAGCACCAGCAGGCCACCCACAACGCAGGCCAGGGGCAGCCAGGGAGCGGCCAGCGGCGGCAGAGCGGCCTGGAAGGCCGGGTGCTGCCCGTAGTGGAACAGCAGCGCGCCCAGGGCCTGCAAGGCCAGGCCGCTCACCTGCAGCGGTCGCAGGCGCGGGCCGAGGGCGCAGGAAAGCCCCTGGCCGCGGACGCGCCGCAGCACCGCCACTGCGCCGCCGCCCAGGGCCGTGGTCAGCGCCAGCCAGGTCCAGCCGGCGCCCGGCGCCAGGCCCTGCTCCAGCCAGACGATGATCGCGACGGCTCCGATCAACCCCGATCCGCCTATGACGAACCATAGGGCCATCGAAGCGCGTGTGACCCGCTCGATGTGCATGTGGCCTCCCTCCTCTGCGGAGTATAGCACAGGGCGGACGACATGTGGGGGTGTGGGGAAAGCGGCTTTCCCCACACTCCCGCCTCCTGGAAGGGGGAAACTCCGGCCTGCCGCGGCCTCTGGTACAATGTCGGCACATGGTCCCGGCATTGTACCAGGGAGAGGAAGAAGGAGCACGGCAATGTCCGAACCAGTGGATCTCTTGCTTACGGGCGGAACCGTGGTGACGATGGACCCGTCCTGGACGGTCATCCCCGAGGGGGCCGTGGCGGTGCGCGGGCGCGAGATCGTCGCCGTGGGGCCGGCGCGTGAACTGGCGCGGCGCTACGCCGCCCGCGAGACGATAGATTGCGCCGGCTGCGCCGTGATCCCCGGCCTGATCAACGGTCACGCCCACGTGCCCATGAGCCTGCTGCGGGGTATGACCGCCGACCAGCAACTCGATGTCTGGCTCTTCGGCTACATGTTCCCGGTGGAGAGCAAATTCGTGGACGAGGAGTTCTCCTACGTCGGCACCCTGCTCTCCTGCGCCGAGATGCTGCGTGGCGGCACGACGACCTTCGTGGACATGTACTACTTCGAGGAGCAGGTGGCGCGGGCCGCCGACGAAGCCGGTATGCGCGCCATCTGCGGCCAGACGGTGATGCGCCTGCCCACGCCCGACGCCGCCTCGTTCGACGAGGGCCTGGAGCGCGCGCGACGCTTCATCGAGGAGTGGTCCGGACACGAGCGGATCGTGCCCACGGTCGCGCCCCACGCGCCCTACACCTGCACCGACCGGATCTACCAGGAGGCGGCGGCGCTGTGCCGCAAGTATGGCGTGCCGCTGATCACCCATCTCTCGGAGACCGCCCGCGAAGTGGAGGAGAGCATTCGCGAGCGCGAGGTAACGCCTATCCGCTACGCCCGGCGCGTCGGAGCTTTCGACGTGCCCTGCATCGCCGCCCATTGCACCCACGCCACCGAGGACGACATTCGCCTCCTGCGCGAGGCCCGCGCCGGGGCCGTGCCCTGCCCCACCAGCAACCTCAAGCTCGCCAGCGGCATCGCCCCCTACAAACGGCTGATCGACGCCGGCGTGCGCACCGGTCTGGGCACCGATGGGCCGGCCTCCAACGACGATCAGGATATGTTCACCGAGATCCAGCTCGCGGCCCTGCTCCCCAAAGGTGTCAGCGGCGACCCGACCGCGGTGCCCGCCCGCGAGGCCCTGGCCCTGGCGACCTGCTGGGGGGCGCGCGCCGTGCATCTGGAGCACCTGGTGGGGTCGCTGGAGGCCCACAAGCGGGCCGATATCACCGTGGTGGAACTGGGCAAACTCCACAGCGCGCCGCGCTACTTCTACAGCCCCGAGGCGATCTACTCGCACCTGGTCTACGGCGCCCGCGCCGCCGATGTGCGCCACGTGCTGGCTGACGGACGCGTGCTGGTGCGCGACCGCGCCCTGCTGACCCTTGACGAAGAAGCCATCCTGGCCCGCGCCCAGGCCATTTCGGCGCGCATTGACGAGTTTCTGGACTCCCGCGAACGCAACCTGATGGCCAAGATCCTGGCCCTCGGCGGGGTGCAGCAGGCCGAGATCTTCGAAATCCAGGTCAAGGCGCGCCTTGGCCCCGATGGCGAGGGCAAGGTGCGCCGCCTCCTCGACGATCCACGGGTGACGATCACCAAGACCAGTATCCGCACTCAATACGACACGTACTTTCTGTTCAAGAATCGTGAACGTATTCGCATTCGTGAAGATCATCGCACCGATCCCGGCGCCCGCCCGGAACCGAAGTACACCATCACCCTGATGGCCGAAGCCATCCGCGGCGAGTATCCCCACGCCATCGTGCTCTCCCGCGCTCGCTACACCGCGCCCGCCGACCATACTGTGCGCTTCTACCGCGAGTACTTCCAGCCCGATCAGGTGGTCGAGTTGGAGAAGCGCCGCCGGCGCTGGCGGATCATGTACCGGGAGCATGATTTTGCCATCAATCTCGATACCCTCCTCGGGGGCAGCGACTCTGGCCCCTACCTGGAGATCAAGAGCCGCACCTGGAGCAGCCGCGACGCCGCCGAACGCGCCGCGCTGATCGACGAACTCCTCGCCATCGCCGGCGTGGACGAGCGCGATCTGGTCAAGCAGGAGTACGTGGAGATGGTGTGATACCATTTGGGAGGGCGTAGCCCGCCCAAACCCTCCCGCAGGCGGGGGGCGTAGGGAAACCGGGTTTCCCCACACCCTGCGGGGCGGGGGTGTGGGGAAACCCGGTTTCCCCACACCCCTCTTCGAGAGCCTATGTTCACGTGAGACGGTCATGCGCATGGCGCACCCCGCCCGATGCAACCGGCCCGGCAGCGCGGCGGGACGCCCGCGCCATGGCGCCGCGGGCACGGCGCCGGCCCCCTCCCGGACCCTCTCCCACTGGGGGTAGGAACCCGGCTCCTCCCCCCAGCGGGGGGAGGCTGGGAGGGGGGCGGAATGCTGCGAACGATGGTCACCTCAGTCGTCCGTGCGGCTCCGCCGCACACCGACGGGATGAAAATAATTCTTGGGAGGGCTTCGCCCTCCCAAACCCTCCCAGGGGGCGGGGCCTGGGTGCGCGGGCCTCCGGCCCGCGTCCACTGAGGTATGGGGAAACCCGGTTTCCCCACACTCCTGGGGCCTATTTTCACGTTAGTCGTCCGTGCGGCTCCGCCGCACACCGCCGCAATGAACGTACGGTTGTTCCTGGGAGGGCTTCGCCCTCCCACACCCTCCCGCGGGCGGGGGCATGGGGGAACCCGGTTCCCCCATGCCCCCGTGGATTGACGATGAAGCATCCCAACGTCTACCTGATCGGCCTGACCGGCGGCATCGCCTGTGGCAAGAGCACCGTGCTGGCGATGCTCGCCAATCTGGGCGCGCGCACCATTGACGCCGACCGCGTGACCCACGCGTTGCAGGCCCCCGGCAAGCCAGTCTACGAGCAAATCGTCGCGGCCTTTCCCGAAGCTGTGCCGGAACCTGGCGCCCCCCTCGACCGGCGCCGGCTGGCCGCGCTGGTCTTCAGCGACCCGCAGCGACTGCGCCAGTTGGAGCAGATCGTGCATCCGGCGGTACGGGTCGAGATCCGTAACTTTATCGAAGCGGCAGGACGCGCCGCCGGATCCGCCGGGCGCCCGGTGGTGGTGATTGACGTCGTCAAACTGATCGAGTCAGGCTGGGCGCAGGTATGTGACGAGGTGTGGGTGGTGACCGCCCCCGAGGAGCAGCAGGTGGAGCGGCTGATGGCCACGCGGGGCATGAGCGAGGCCGAGGCGCGGCAACGTATCGCCGCCCAGACGCCTCAGGCGGCCCGCCTGGCCCACGCCACGGTGGTGCTTGACAATAGCGGCTCGCTTGAGGCCACTCGCGCCCAGGTCGAGGCGGCCTGGCGGGCGATGCTGCAGCGCAAAGACGCGCCGGTGTGAGCGCCTTGTGGAGGTGTAGAGATGTGGAGCCTGTTAAGTAATCTGATAATCAGAAGATCGACACCTCCACACCTCCACACCTCCACACCTCCCCGCACCTACCCCACCCACGCGGGCCGGCGCTTCTCCAGGAAGGCCCGCAGGCCCTCCTGGCCCTCGGCGCCGGTGCGGGCGGCGGCGATGGCCCCGATCACATACTCGCGGGCCTCGGCGGGAGGCAGAGTGGCGACGGCGCTCACCAGGGCCTTGGAGGCGGCAACGGCCCGCGGCCCGCAGGCCAGCACGGCCTCGATCACCCGCTCGACCGCCGCGTCCAGTTCCGCGGCGGGGGTCACCTCGTGGGCCAGGCCAAGCGCCAGGGCCTGCCGCGCGCTGAAGCGGCGCGCGGTCACAAAGAGCGCCCGCGCATGTCCGGGGCCGATCTTCGGCATCACATAGCGGGCGATCACCGCCGGCAGCAGGCCCAGGCGCGCCTCGGTGAAGCCAAAACTGGCCTCCTCAGCAGCCACCACCACGTCACAGCAAGCCGCCAGCCCCACGCCCCCGCCGAGGGCGGCCCCGTGCACCCGCCCGATCACCGCCACGGGCAATTCATTCAGGGCCTCGAACATCGCGTCGAGGCGCGCCGCGTCGGCCAGGTTCTCGGCGTGGGTGTAGTCCAGGCTCTCGCGCATCCAGTGCAGATCGGCCCCGGCGCAGAACGATGCCCCGGCGCCCCGCAGCACCACCGCGCGCAGCCCGGGCTCGCTCCGCAACGCGGTGCAGGCAGTGTGGAGCTCGGCGATCAGTTGCGCGTTGAAGGCGTTGTGCACCTCCGGGCGGTTCAGGGTCACCGTGGCCAGCGGGCCATTCCGCTCGATGAGTACCAGGTTGCTCATGATCAGCTCCCTATTGCCTCGCTCAACCAGCAGGAGTGACGCGGGGGAGGCTGCGCCTCCCCCGCCCCCCTTGCCTGCCCGCGGGCGGGGAAGCGGGGAAACCCGGGTTTCCCCTCCCCCTGCTTGAGGGCTGCGCCCTCACCTTCCCGGGGGCGGGGGCGTGGGGAAACCGGGTTTCCCCACGCCCCCTGCGCGCGGGCCAGGCCCTCATGCGGGCGGGGGGATGGGGGAACCCGGTTCCCCCATCCCCCTGCTTGAGGGCTGCGCCCTCCAAAACCTCCCGCGGGCGGGGGGATGGGGGAACCCGGTTCCCCCATGTTCACATCAGAACTGCCCGGCAAAATGGCAGGCCACCCAGTGGCCCTTCCGCTTTTCCTCGAAGGCCGGTTCCTGCTCCTTGCAGATATCGCGGGCGATCCAGCAGCGCGGGTGGAAGCGGCAGCCCGTGGGGGGGTTGATCGGGCTGGGCACGTCGCCCTGCAGCACGATCCGCTCGCGGCGCCGCGTCGGGTCGGGGTGCGGAATGGCGGAAATCAGCGCCTTCGTGTAGGGGTGCAGCGGCTCGCGAAACAGATCGTCGCGACCGGCCAGTTCCACCAGCTTGCCCAGGTACATCACCCCCACCCGGTCGCTGATGTGTTCCACCACGGCCAGATTGTGGGCGATGAACAGGTAGGTCAACCCGAACTCCCGTTGCAGATTCTTGAGCAGGTTGAGCACCTGCGACTGGATCGAGACGTCCAGGGCGCTGACCGGCTCATCGCAGACGATCAGCCTGGGTTCCATGATCAGGGCGCGGGCGATGCCGATGCGCTGCCGCTGCCCGCCGGAGAACTCGTGGGGGAAGCGGCTCATCTGATTGGCGTGCAGCCCCACGCGGGCCAGCACCTCGCGCACGCGCTCGCGCCGCTCGGCGGGCGTGCCGATGCCGTGGATCACCAGCCCCTCGGCGACGCTCTCGCCGATTGTCAGGCGCGGGTCGAGCGAGGCGTAGGGGTCCTGGAAGACGATCTGCATGTCGCGGCGCAGGGCCTTCAACTGCTTGCGGTTGGCCTTGAGCACATCCTTGCCCTCGAAGAGCACCTCGCCAGCGGTGGCCCGCTCCAGACGCAGCACCGTGCGCCCGGTGGTGGTCTTGCCGCAGCCGCTCTCCCCGACCAGGCCCAGGGTCTCGCCGCGGCGGATGAAGAAACTCACCCCATCCACGGCTTTGACGTGCCCGACGGTGCGGCGCAACACCCCGCCCTTGATCGGAAAATGCTTGACCAGATTGTTGACTTCCAGCAAGATGCCGGGATCGCCCGCGGGCGCCGAAAGGCTCATGCTTCCCCTCGCTCGTACAGCCAGCAGCGCACCTTGCGCCCATCTTGCAGGTCGAACATCGGCGGCGGTTCGTCGCAACGCTCGAAGCGTCTGGAGCAACGCTCGGCGAAGCGGCAGCCGCCGGGCGGGTTGATCAGGTTCGGCACCGTGCCGGGGATGGTCGCCAGTTGATCCACCACTTCGCCCAGCACGGGGATCGACTCGAGCAGGCCCTGGGTGTAGGGATGTCTGGGATCGCCGAAGAGACTGCGCACGTCGGCGTACTCGACGATCTGGCCGGCGTACATCACCGCCACGGTATCGGCCATCTCGGCCACCACGCCCATGTCGTGGGTGATGAGGATAATCGAGGTTTCGATCTTCTCGCGCAGGGCGCGCATCAGGTCGAGGATCTGGGCCTGGATGGTGACATCGAGGGCGGTGGTCGGTTCATCGGCGATCAGCAGTTCGGGGTTGCAGGCCAGGGCCATGGCGATCATCACGCGCTGGGCCTGCCCGCCCGACAGTTCGTGGGGATACTGCCTGATGCGGCGCCGGGGGTCGGGCAGGCCGACCATGCTCAGCAACTCGACGCAGCGGCGCTCGGCCTCCTCGCCTTTCAGCCCCTGGTGGATCTGCAAGGCCTCGATGATCTGGTCGCCCACGCGGAAGACCGGGTTGAGGCAGGTGGTGGGTTGCTGGAAGATCATCGAGATGCGGTTGCCGCGGATGCGGCGCATCTCTTCCTCGCTCAGCGCGAGCACATCCACGCCGTCGAAGATGATCTCGCCCTCGACGATCTTGCCCGGCGGGTACTGGATCAGGCGCATAATCGAGAGCGAGGTGACACTCTTGCCCGAGCCGCTCTCGCCGACGATGCTCAGCGTCTCGCCGCGCCGCAGGACCAGGTCAACGCCGTCCACGGCGCGCACCACGCCGGCCTCGGTGAAGAAGTAGGTTTTCAAGCCGCGCACCCGCAGCAGCGCATCGTCGTGGCGCGGCGCGGCGCGTGGCGCGGTGGTGGTGGCGGAAAGCGGTGATGTGCTCAATGGTTGGTTTCTCTTTCTTTCTAACGTGAACATACGCCCTCGGCGAGGGGGGTGGGGAAACCGGGTTCCCCCACGCCCCCTGCCCGCGGGAAGGTAAGGGCGCAGCCCGTGCGCAGGGGGATGGGGAAACCGGGTGTCCCCACGCCCCCTGCCCGCGGGAGGGTCTGGGAGGGCTGCGCCCTCCCAGGAAGAACCTCTTTTCATCCTGTTCGTGTGCGGCGGAGCCACATGGACGCCTGATGAGAACAGGGGTATGGGGGAACCAGGTTCCCCCATATTCACCTCAAAGCTTCAAGCGCGGGTCAAGAGCATCACGCAAACCATCGCCCACAAAGTTGAAGGCCAGCGAACAGAGAAAGATCGGCAACCCGGGGATGAGCGGCATCCATGGATGGTTGAACATGTAACTGGTGGCGAAGCCCATCATATTGCCCCAGGTCGGCGTGGGGTCCTGCACGCCGAAGCCGAGGAAGCTGATAGCCACCTCGCTGACCAGGGCGCCGTTGAGGCCCAGGGTAAAGGCCACGATCAGCGGCGGGAAGGCATTGGGAAAGACGTGCTTGCCCAGGATCCAGGTATTGGCGCCGCCCAGCGCCCGCGCCGACTCGATGTACTGCATTTCGCGCACCTGGAGCACCATGCCGCGCATCAGGCGGGCGACGCCGACCCAGCCCAGCGAGGCCAGCACCAGGATCAGCAAGGTCACCTGGGTGGCCTCGCGCAGCGGCACGGCCATGATCCAGGCCACCGGCCCGATGATCCACGCCGGCAGCACAATCAGACTGGCGTTCTGGATCATGATTGCGCTGAGGATGAGCAAGATCGGCAGATCGGGAATGGTCGCGACAAACTCCATCACCCGGCTGATCAGATTATCGGCCCAGCCGCCGAAGTAGCCCGCCAGCAGGCCCAGAATGGTGCCAATGATCGCCACCAGCACGGTCACCGAAATAGCGACCATGAGCGAGACGCGCGCGGCGTAGATCACGCGGGTGAAGAAATCGCGCCCGAGGTGGTCGGTGCCGAGGATGTGCAGCTTGCCGTTGTCCGGGTCAACGCTCATCGGCGGCAGGGCCACGCGGTTCAGCCCGATATCGTCGCGGGGGAAGGGGGCGATCCAGGGCGCCAGGAGCGATGCGCCGAAGATCACCGCCAGCACGGCCAGGCTGATCATCGCCAGACGGTGGCGCCGAAAGCGCCGGAAGACCACCACCCACTGGCCTTCGGAACGCGGCTGCGCGCGTTCGGCGGTTTCGGGAACCGCCGAGGTGGTTGTGGCCATGGAACGTCGCTCCTCACGAGAGCCGGATACGGGGATCAACAATTGTATATAGGATATCCGAGATTAAATAGCCGATCAATACCAGAACGGTGCTGATAAACAGAATCGCCATGGCCACGGTATAGTCGCTGCGCCCCAGGGAGTCGACCAGCAGCCGGCCCATGCCCGGCCAGTTAAAGACCGACTCGGTGATCGCCGCGCCGGCGACCAGGGTTGGCAACACGCCGGCCAGCAGGGTAATGAAGGGGATCAGCGCGTTGCGCAGGGCGTGCCTGGTGATCACCAGTCGCTCGCGCACGCCCTTGGCCCGCGCAGTGCGCACGTAGTCTTGCCGCAGCACCTCGAGCATGCTGGCGCGCACGAAGCGGCTCCAACCGGCGATGTTGAAGAAGGTCAGCACGCTGACGGGCATAATGAAGCGCAGGAAGCGATCCAGCAACGAGCCGGCTTCCACCCGCCCGATCCAGGGGACGGTGTAGTCGCGCACCGCCTGCGCGCCGCCCGAGGGCAGGTAGGGCAACCCGGCGTCCTTGGCGAGCACGGAAAAGATCAGGATGGCCATCACCCCCATGAACAGGGTCGGCAGCGACGAGCCGATGAAGGTGATGGTGGTCATCGCGTAGTCGAAGCGCGAATACTGGCGCACCGCCGAATAGATCCCCACCGGCACGCCGATCAGGATGGCCAGCAGGGTGGACACGCCCATCAGCCACAGGGTGTAGGGGAGGCGGCTGAGCAACAGGTCGCTCACCGGGCGGTCGCGGGCGATCTGCTGGGAGAGGCCGAAGTCGCCGAAGAGGATGCCGCGGCTGCTGCGGCGCTCCGCCAGGTCGGCCAGGGTGACCGCCCGCGCGCAGCCCTCTTCGCGAATTTCCACCGTGCCGTCGGGGTAGCGCAGGCGCACCTGCCCGGGGATGGCGCAGCCGACCACCGTGTCGGGTGGCAGAAGATTGAGCCCGCCGAGTTGCACCGGACCGCGGGGGAAGCCGATCAGCCAGCGGGTGAAGCGCACCGGCAAGAAGAGATCCAGTTCATAGCGCGCCTTGAGGCGGGCAATATCTTCTTCGGTCACGCGGTTCTGACCACTGTTCTGCATCTGCTGCAAAAACAACAACGGCCCTCCCGGCGCCAGATACAGCAACGAATAGCCGAGCATGGCCGAGAGAATGGTCACGATCACCATTTGAAACAGGCGGCGGATGAGGTAGGCGGTCATGGCTTTTTCTGGGGGTGGGGGGCGCCCCGTGAGGAGATAAACAGATGCGTCCGGAGGGGGATGGGGAAAGCTGGTTTCCCCATCCCCCTCCCGATGGGAGGGTCCGGGAGGGCCACATCCTCCCAGAAACACCCCTATGCATTCCCGTTGTCGCGCGGCACAGCCGCGTGCACCCCTACCGCACGAACAGGTTCATATCCATGTGCTCCCAGGTCGGGCTGGCATCGGTCTTAGCTTCGATCTTGCCCTCTGCCGCGGCCTTGAGCACCGTCTCCACCTCGGGACCGGCGCCGAGCGTGGCCTTCTCGAGGATATCAACCTCGCCGGTGAGCAGTGCCGCCACGGCCGCGTTGGTGTCGGCGAAGAACTGAATGATGACATTCTTCACCTTCGGCGCGCCGAGCACGAAGTTCGGGTTGGCCTCGAAGGTCATGCTCTGGCCCTTCTTCCACTCCTTGAGGATGTAGGGACCATAGCCGAGGGGCGTCTCGGCGACTTCCGGCAGCGTCGCCCACTCCTTGGCCGGGACATCGGCCAGCTTGCGTCCGTCCGAGACGGTCTGGTGGGAGGGATAGCCGCCATAGGGCGCCAGGAAATAGGTCGGCCACTGCACGCCCGGCAGGAAGGTGATTGTGTAACTGGTGTCACTGGTGACGTTCACGCCCTCGGCGCCCTGGTGCGAGTCGCAGTAGGTGAAAGTAGTGGCGCCCGATTCGGGGTCGCAGCTAATTTTCACGCTCAGTTCGATGTCGGCCTTCTTCAGCGGCTCCCCGTCCGACCAGGTGATGCCCTCGATGAGATCGTAGGTCACGGTGAGCTGGTTCATCTTCACCGTGCCACTCTCGTAGGTGATCGTCTCGCCGTCGGAGTTGACGATCTGGACCCCCGGCTTGAGTTCGACGGCCTTGCCATCCGCGCTCCAGACCGTGTCACCCTCTTTGACCTCGATCACCTCATTTTTGGCTTTGCCGCTCTCGATGGTCGCGAGACCATCCTGCAGCACCGGCTGGAAGTCATAGCTGTACTGGGTTTGCAGCACGCCGCCGACCAGTTGCGCCGCCTGGCGCTGCACCGCCGCGCTCTCAACCAGCGAGAACATCGAGGCCGGCTCCTGGGTGAAGCCGAGGATAATCGTATCCTCGTTGTCGCTGCGCGCCCACTCGTAGGCGTTGGCGGTGATGTACTCGGTGGGGTCGGGCTTCATATTCTGGAGGGCCTTGTTCCAGCCGTAAGCCTCCAGGCGCTGGAAGAGCGGCAGGCTGACCATGTCTTTGGTGAACTCGACCTGGAAGGCCTTGTAGTTCTTGATGCGCTCCTCGCGGTTCAGGGTGTTGTTGGCCGCGGTAATCGCCCGGCTGGCAGCCTCATTGCACCAGCCCATGTAGTTCTGGCCTTCCCAGTTGTTCTCGGGCAGGGGGATCTGGTCGCAGGCGTACAGGGTGCGCCCGGTCGGATCGGCCTCGCCCACCCAGGCGTAGGCGCCAAGCTCGAAGTCGCGCCGGCGCAGGCCCGAGGCGCCGCCGAACCACCAGGAACCCGGGGCGTGCTTGCGGATGATCTGGATGCCGCAGTTGTCGAGCAACTGCTTCTCCAGCACCGTGGCCCAGGTGATGCGGAACTGCGCGTTGGTGGTGGTAAACTCCAGGCTCAGCGGCGCGCCATCGGCGTTGGTGCGCACCGTGGCGCCCTCTTTGAGCGTCCAGCCGGCCTCCTCGAGCAGGGCCTTGCCCTTCTCCGGGTCGAAGGGGTAGGTCACAATACCATCGGCCTCGCTGGCTGCCGCCCAGTGGGTTTTGGGCAGGTTGGTATCCATGAGCAGACTCTCCTGCTGCTCAGGCGTCAGGTAGCTATAGACCGACTGGATCAACTCGGGGCGATTGGTGCAGTAGGCGATCGCCTGGCGCACCTTGGAGTCGCTTAAGATCGGGTGCGGGGTGGTGAAGGCCCCGGCGCCGGTGGCGCCCGCCTCGGGGGTCGCCGCCACCACCACGGTCTCGCGAATCGGCTCGGCCGTCTGGACGACCACCACCGTCTCACGGATCACTTCGGGGGCGGCGGGGGCGCCGCCGCAGGCTGCCAGGATGGGGATGAGCAGCGCCGTGAGCGCCGCCATGGCAGCGGGGCGTTTGAGGAACCTTGCCATTGCCGTGTGAACCTCCTTTTCGAGCATCTGCCGTGCGGCCCGCGCGCGCCGGTCGCGCCGCGAGCCTTGCCAGGGGATGGAGAGTGTCTGGCCGAACACCGGGGAAGGCACCAGACGCCCGTGATGAAGACACACGGGCAGTCTTTATCGCGCCCCCCATGGCATGACGGGCGGACGGGGCGCGCCTAGCGCCGAAAAATGTTCACGTGATTATACGAGCGGGCATGACGGCTGTCAAATTGTTCCCCTGTGTAACTGTTCACGCCATCCACAAGCCGGGGAGCGCGGGCGTCCCGCCCGCGCCGCGTCTCCACGGGCAAACTGCCCGCCTTTCCAGGAGGCCCGTGCTATAATGGGCAAACCGCGATCGCACCCCCGTGCTCAGTGCAGGAGCCCCTGTGTCAGCGTCATTATCCATGCTGGCCGCGTCAATCCTGGATTGCCTGCGGACGCTCTGCGCGCAGCCTTCGAGCGCCGGGCGCCCCGACGAACTGGCGCGCAGCGCGGATCTGATCGCCGCCCTGTTGCGCCGGCTGGGCATGCAGGTGCATCGCGTGGATGGGCAGGGGCCGCCGGTGGTCATTGGCCACCGCGCGGGGCGCGCCCCCCGCGTGCTGCTGCTCTACCACCGCTTCGACGCCCCCCCGCCCGGCCCGTGGCGCGCCTGGTCGCACGAGCCTTACCAGGTGGCCGAGCGCGACGGAGCGGTGTACGGGCGAGGCGTGGCCGAGGGCAAGGGGCCGCTGGCGGCGCACATGCAGGCCCTGGCGGCGCTGATCGAGGCCGAGGGCGATTTGCCCTGCGGCGTGACGGTGGTCGCCGATGGCGGCGGGCTGATCGGCTCGCCCGGCCTCGCGGCGGCCATCGCCGCCCATGGCCCCTTGCTGCGCGCCGATGCCTGCCTCGGCAGCGTAGGGGACCGCGCCGCTGGCGGCGCGCCACTGTGTTACAGCGGCAACAAGGGGTTGTTGCAGGTGCGCCTGCGCGCGCGAGGACCGGCGCATCCCCTACCTCCCGGGGCGGCCTCCACCCTGCCCAACCCCGTGTGGCGCCTGACCTGGGCCCTGGCGGCGATCAAGGGCGAGGACGAAGACATTCGCATCCCCGGTTTCTACGATAGCGTGGAGGGGCCATCGCGCGAGGAAAACGCGCTGCTGCGGCAACTCAAACTCGACGAAGCAGGGCGCCTGGCGGCCTGGGGCGCCGCTGGCTTCCTCTTCGGCATGCGCGGCGCGCCCCTGGTGCGCGCCGAGGTGACCCTGCCCACCTGCAACCTCAGCGCGATCCACCTCGCCCCCGAGGGCAACCTGGCCCTGCTGCCCGCCGGCGCCGAGGCCGCGCTCGATTTTCACCTGGTGCCGAACCAGCAACCCGCCGAGATCGTCCGCCTGATCCGCGCCTACCTGGATGAGAAGGGCTTCGGCGACGTGACACTGGAGGCGCTGCCCGGCGGTTACCCCCCTGCCCGCACCCCGCCTGACGACCCATTCATCCGCCAGATTGCCGCCGCCGGGGCGCTGGTGCACGGCGTCCTGCTCCCCATCGCCCCGGCGGGGGCCTTCGCCCTGCCGCTCCAACCCTTCATCGCGGCGCACCCCATGCCCTGCGCCTCGGTCGGCGCGGCCCGCCTCGACAGCGCCCCCTTCGGCCCCGACGAGCACATCCCCCTGGAGGACCTGGCGCGCCACGGGCAGTTGCTCATCGAGGTCTTGCTGGCCCTCGCCGGGGTCTAGGGACAGGGGGTTTCCCCACGCCCCCGCCGAACCGAAGGGGGCGGCGCCCTCCCACGGGTGGCGAGGGTATGGGGGAACCAGGTTCCCCCATGTTCACGTCAGCCGTCCATGCGGCTCCGCCGCACACCGACGGGGTGAACATAATTCTTGGGAGGGCTACGCCCTCCCAAACCCTCTCCCCGGGTGGGGGGGGATGGGGAAACCCGGTTTCCCCATCCCCCGTAGGATGAAAGGGCCTGGGAGAGCCTTGCTCTCCCAGGCCCTCCCTGGAGGGGATCATCGGAGCAAGCGAATTTCTCCGTTT
>Ga0209162_1000305_pt1 | contig 54739 bp, 51 predicted proteins | sample YNPNPMetaG_FD_187121 | JGI IMG/M metagenome (GOLD analysis project Ga0209162, IMG submission 187121) | Anoxygenic and chlorotrophic microbial mat microbial communities from Yellowstone National Park, USA - YNP NP MetaG (SPAdes) (version 2) ...
AACGATCTTAAACATGGATAGGCAATCTCCTGTCGATTGTTTTTTGCCAAATATTCTATCGACGCGATTGCCTATCTCCTTTTATGTTTTCTCGTTCTCACCCTCAAAAAAGTCAGTCAACTTGAGTAATTTATTGTTCAACAACAAATGAGATTGCGATGAGGTTGATCAGATTCCCACTTCATCCTAAACCTCTCCCTCGTTGGGAAACTGTATCGCAATATTTTTTCACCCTCATCCTGTCCTTCTCCCACGCCGGAAAGAAAGTATCTGAAGGCAGAAGCAGGGGGGAAAAATCCATAAGAACATATTACGACACAGTCTCTGAGTCAGGGGTACAGGGAAGGCTTTTCGACCTTCTCCCCCTCGCAGGGGAGGCTTACTGTTCTGCCCCTTGCCCCAGTTTTCTCATAATTATGACACAAGCTTTCAGTCCAAAGAAGTATTGCCCCTTCCCCGTTACGGGCAACGATTATGAAAAAGTCTTCATGCAAGCCGTTATGCGCCTGGCTACTGTAGAATAAAAAGTGCTTTTTCACCAATCGGACTCACAACAGCATAATACAGCCTGATCGCTGCACCGCCCTGCGCTGCCCTGCTCATGACCGCATCGCGAAACTGCCGAAGCTGCTGGGCTGCTCCCGAGTCCGGCCCGTATATCCTCTCAAGCACGCACGGTTCTCCTCCGCCGTCGTCATCATCAGGAATCGTTGAGGTGGTGCTTGCTGAAGTGGTGGTTGTCGCAGATCCGCCGCCAGCTTTCCAGCGGTTGTAGGCAAGGTTTAAAAGCGGTATAAACTCACCGGTCGCTTTCAGATTTCCTGCGCGATTTGGATGATCATCACCAAAGCTGCTTGGATATTCAGTAATGTCAGGCTGTGCATCATGGTCACCGTCGGTTTTATGCTGCACCGCATCATTCCACCACCGGTGATGGTTACCGTCAGACCTGCCAAGATCATTTGCAAGCGGTGTACCGCCATTGGTGGTCAGCACGTTATAGAAATCAAAAACAAAAACGTTTTTGTAAGGATACCCGCTGAGCCAGTCACTCACCAACCAGTTGTTGAACGCCCTTGCATTGGCTGAAAAAGTTGGGTCACTAACCGGCGGCGCAGTGATGACAATGAACAGTTTGTCCTGACGTGTTTGAAAATATTCAAGAAGATCACTATAAATGCCCTTTGCATTGGCAATGGTATGGTATTCAGATGAAGTATCCTGTCCGCGAAGCGGATTGTTGCTGATCGGCGGCACAGGATCAGCCGGATCTCCCATTAGGTTGGAATTGGGAAAGCACGATTTGAACATAATGATTTCATTCTCGCCGCCCGGATCATCTTCACGTCGCGAATACGAGGAGTGTTGTTCTGATTCCGCGTACAGGCTTCTCAAATAAGTATCTGCATGAGGTCCACGAAACCACGAATACCAGTTGCCAATGTCTGTGTGATCGCCGATGGTGTCAAACCCGGCATCAGCATCCTGTGGTCCCCATCCGTAATTTGTATCGCTGACAAAATAGTTGCTGTCGCGCAGGGCAATGCCAAGTCCACCGTTTTCATCAGCAAGCCAGTTTTCACCACTCGAATGGTGGATGAAAATAAGCTTTACAGGTCGCGACGGCGGTGCAGTGCTTTCAGCAGACATCGGAACTGCATCTACCTGTGGACCGCTCAGAAGAAAACAAGTAACAATGACACAACTCAGTGGAAAAAGAAACGCACTCAATAGGGAAATAAAGGTGGTTTTTTTCATATGCCCCCCTCTCTGATATGATGTTTGATGATCCCTGACGCGCTGGCGTTCGCCGGCTGACGTACCAGGTTCAGGATTTTTTCAGGATGGTCTCAAGACGCTGTACCTGCTGCTCTATATCATCAAGCCGTTTTAAAAGTTCCTCATGCTCCTGCTGCCGCTGGCGCAGCGCGCTATGCAGCGTGTCAATGCCTTCAATGGTCTTTTCAAAATGGGTCGAAATATGCTCTGACAAATATTCATAAAGAATTTCCAAGAGCTTATACGGCTGACTTTCAGTTTCATCACGAAGACGTTTGATAACGTCGTGCATGCCAAGTTGTTGGTGAGGGGTATTTTTCGTATCCATGCAATTTTTTATCAGACTTTATTTGTATACTGCCTTGAGGAGCCTTTTTCCACTATAGAATATTATTGAGCAGTGTCAATACGAGATTGTTACTGCTCAGAAATGCCGCACCCCAACCGGTAACACTGCTCAAGGATGCGGTGATTGCGTTCACCATCAAAAGCTGCAAGGTTTTCAGGCAGGCTCATCTTCCGGTAGAGCGCTTCGAGCGCGGCTCTGTCCATGCGTATTTGATTCGGTACTGCAAGCCGCGGTGCGGTCACAACCATGAGCCGGTTGCCCGAACCCAATACATTCACCATAAACTTGAACAGTTCAATAATTGGCTGTGCATCTGTGGTGTCTGATGATCCGAGGCTGAGCAGTACTATAAACTCCTTCTTCCACGTTTCCCACGGATGATGGTCAAGCCCTGTTTCAGTAATGCGCACCTTCAAAAATGAGCGAAACCGGTCAAGAAGCTTTTTTAAGGGTGCGCTGACATGATGGAAATAGACTGGACTTGCAAAGACCAACCGGTCTGCTGCTCTGATGCTCTCTGCAACGCGTTGCCAATCGTCGCCGCGTAGTGAGCAGCGTCCAAGCAAATTGCACCGAAGGCAGCCTCGGCAATAGTGGAGCTGAAGGTCTGCAACCTGAAAAACCTCAATTGTTGCACCGCCTGCTTCTGCACCGCGCACAAACTCTTGCAGCATGATTGTTGAGTTGCCGTTTTTTCGGGGGCTTGCGCTAAAAGCAGTAACTCTTATCACAGCTTAGACACCTTCAGAAGTTTTGGCAATCGGTGATGACGTGGTAAACGATGTGTCTTTGAAATAATCACTGATCATCGTAATGCGCCCATCGCGAACATGCACAATAGTCACTCCGCGGTTGTGGTACGATGTGCCTGAAGTCGTGATACCTTCATTGTGCCACACCACAACAAGTTTATTGCCACTGTCAATGATGTCGTCAACAGTAAACGTCAGACGGGGATATTTGCGAAAAAGGATTTTTAAAAAGAGCTTGATTCGGCGCGGTCCTACAAGCACGTCGGTACCCGGAAAATCAAATACCGCATCAGGCGCAAGACAATCCGTGAGCAGATCAGGATCCCTGCGATTCATTGCCTCAAATATGCTTTGAGCAAGCTCAATCTGTTTGGTAGTATGGTGGATCATAATATATAAGAAGCCAGAAGTCAGAAGACAGGAATCAGCATATATTTTTTTATATGGCACCGTTTATTCTTTTGGTACAGCCTTGGATTTACGACTTTGCCGCTTATGATCTGTGGATCAAGCCGCTTGGTCTTCTCTCCATTGCCTCGGTTCTAAAACAAGCTGGCTGTGGCGTCCATCTCATTGACTGCCTTGATCCTGATCACCCGGACATGCGCTCACTTCCAGGCAGTCGGCAACCGTCTCGAAAAGAAAACGGTCAGGGACACTTTCACCGTCAGGAACTCCCTAAACCATCATGCCTTGCAGGGATCGCACGAAAATACTGCAGATACGGCATACACCCTGAGATTTTTGTGAAAGAACTCTGCAGTCTGCCCCGACCCGATGCTGTTCTCGTTTCTTCGATGATGACCTACTGGTACCCTGCCGTTACTGACTGCATCAGGCTGATAAAAAAAGTATTCCCTGATGTCCCTGTCCTTGTCGGGGGTGTGTATGCAACGCTTTGCAGCAATCATGCACGAACGCATACCGGCGCTGATGCGATCCTGCAGGGCACGTTCAATCTGACCATGCTTAAAAAGTTCGAACAGGCTATCGGTAAAAGGCTTGTGCGTCCGTCGCTTAACTTTTTTGCTGATCCTGATTGCACCCTGTTACGAAACCAAAAGACTATTCCAATACAGACATCCCGCGGCTGTCCGTATAGCTGTCCGTACTGCGCATCATCACTGCTTCATTCGGGTTTTATCCAAAAAAGTCCCTCGGATGTGGTCAGCTCTATTGTCCGCTGGTACGAACAGGGGGCAACTGATTTTGTCCTGTACGATGATGCACTTCTGGTAAATGCAGAGCAGCATTTCATACCGCTCTTTCAAAAAATTAGTGCGTGTGGTGTCCGGGCACGGTTTCATGCCCCAAACGGTCTGCATGTTCGCGGTATTGATGATCGCATCGCCGAACTGATGAAGCAAGCTGGCTTTTCAACGCTTCGTCTAAGCCTGGAGACCGTTCACCCGCTGGTGCAACAGTATATTGGCTCAAAAGCAAGTGAACAAGATTTTATTCGTGCAGTTTCATCACTGATGCGTGCCGGATTTGCAGCAGATACCATCGGAGCTTATATTCTGGCAGGGCTTCCGTTTCAAAAACCGCAGAGCGTTGAGCATACCATTCAGTTTATTCGCTCATGCGGGCTGCGACCGATGATTGCAGAGTATTCGCCTATCCCCGGAACCCCGCTCTGGCAGGATGCGGTACGCTGCTCACCATTCCCGATTGTGGACGAGCCGTTGTTTCATAACAATACGATTTTGCCCTGCCAGTGGGAAGAATTTACGCCTGATGACCTTAACCGCCTCAAGCAGCTTGCCCGCAAGCCGATTGAAGATCAATCCTACTTCTCTCAAGCACGTGTCTCATGATAAAACCTTACGCGCCAGATACACAAGCCCCAGTCCAGAAAGAATAGCTGCTATGCCAAAGATCCGCAGCGTACGCGCTGGTATCAGCGGAACCTGTGAAAGCATAGCTTTCATCTTCTCGGGAAATGCAAAATAGGGTATCCCTTCGATAATCAATACAAGCCCGAGAACACTCACCAGATTGTCCATAGCGCTCCGGCAGTCGGTCTTCCTGCTACACCGCTTGTACTTCTTTTACCTCGGGGAGCTCTTCTTTCAACGCACGCTCAACACCCATCTTCAGGGTCATTTGAGCACCCATGCACCCCTGACAAGCACCTTTGAGTCTAACTTTTACAACACCGGTATCGGTGACATCCACAAGCTCAATGCCGCCGCCGTCAGCTTCGAGCATCGGTCGTATTTTTGCCAGCACTGCTTCAACTTTTTCTTTCATGTCGGTCTCCTCTTGTTGGTTGTCCACTTCTTCTGAATAACGTTCGTTTTCATGCCCCAACCTTCACTCACAGTCGGTCAGGCGTGTCAAACTTCAAAAACTTCATGGTAAAAGTAGCACGTCCCTGGCTTGCTGAACGAAGCGCCGTTGAATACCCAAACATGTTTTTCAGCGATACATGCGCCGTGACAATACGCGTTAGATTTTTATTTTCAATGTGTTCGATCTTGCCCTTGCGTGTATTGATGTCACTAATGATATCGCCCATGAATTCCTGCGGCGTCACAACCTCTACCTCCATAATAGGCTCAAGCAGGACAGGCCCTGCTTTTTCAATTGCCTCGCGCAGCGCTGATGTTGCAGCCATAATGTAGCCGATTTCTGTTGAAATGCCTTCACGGTAAGAACCATCAACGAGCGTTATTTTAACATCAATGATCGGGTATCCCGAGATAACGCCGGTGAGGGTTGCATCTTTGAGGGCTTTCTCAATCGCAGGCACGTACTGCTCGGGAATTTTCTCTGCTGGTGCTTTATTTTCAAACACAACGCCGCTCCCTCGCTCCTGTGGCTCAAGACGAATGAGCACGTGCCCAGCGTGTCGAATTTCGTTCATTTCACGTTCAAAAACTCCCTCAACCTCAGCAACACTGGCAACCGTTTCACGGTACACGACCTGCGGCTTGCCGGTCCTGACAGGCACGTGATAGTGCCGCATGATTTTATCTGCGACAATTTCAAGATGCAGCTCACCCATACCCGAAATAACGGTCTGTCCTGACTCGGTATCAACTACATACGAAAAGGTTGGATCCTCAGCCGCTATTTTTTCTAATGCCATGTTCAGCCGCTCTTCATCGCCGACGGTTTTTGGCTCAATCGCCACAGACATAACCGGCTTATAGGTATCAATAGGCTCAAGCACAATAGGTTCCTGCTCATCGCACAGGGTATCACCGGTCGTGGTCTGCTTGAGCCCCATCACCGCGACAATATCGCCGGCATGCGCACAGTCAACGCGCTCTTTTTTGTTTGCATGCATCCTGAAGATCCGCGCTATTTTTTCATGAACCTGCTTGACCGGATTATACACTTCACTGTTTACCTGCAGGGTGCCTGCGTAAATGCGCACATAGGTCAGCTTCCTACCTTCTTCCATGATAACCTTAAACGCAAGTGAGGTGAGGCTGCCACGGTCATCGCAGGGACGGTGCAGCTTCTTGCCGGTGCCCGGATGTACACCCGTAACCGGCGGCACATCAAGTGGTGACGGGAACAGATCAATAACTGCATCAAGCAGAGGCTGGATGCCTTTATTGCGAAGTGCCGAGCCGCAGAGCACCGGTACCACCTTGCGCTGCAGTACTGCGGGTCGCAGTGCCTTTTTTATCTCCTTGTCTGAAATATCTATTCCGCTGATGAACTTCTCCATGAGATCGTCACTGTACTCTGCAGCACATTCGATCAGCCTGTCGCGATACTCTTGGACGAGCGGCAATTCCTCGGAGGGAATATCAACAAGCGTGAACTCTCTCCCCAGCGTCTCATCGTCCCAGACAAGAGCCTTCATCGTGAGCAGATCAATGACTCCACGAAATGAATCCTCACAGCCAAGCGGAAGCTGAAGCGCAACCGGAGATGCACCGAGTTTTTCCTGAATCATCTGCATGGTGCCAAAAAAATCAGCACCCACTCGATCCATCTTGTTAATAAAGGCTATGCGCGGCACCTGATACTTATCAGCCTGATGCCACACGGTTTCTGATTGCGGTTCAACGCCGCCGACCGCGCAAAACAGTGCAATGCAGCCATCGAGCACGCGCAGTGAGCGTTCTACCTCGATGGTGAAATCAACATGACCGGGCGTATCAATCAGGTGAAATTCGTACCCCTTCCACATAAAATCAGTCACTGCTGAGGTAATCGTGATGCCGCGCTCCTGTTCCTGTTCCATCCAGTCCATGACCGCCTGCCCGTCATGAACTTCTCCCATTTTGTGAGACCTGCCTGAATAGTACAAGATCCGCTCAGTCGCAGTTGTCTTACCAGCATCAATATGTGCCATGATGCCGATATTGCGTATTCTCTGTAAAGGTACCTTTCGTGCCATACCGTGAACCGTTCAGTGCACCAACCCAAGCTGCGGGAGTATCGGTTCCCTGCAGTCTATGTGCCCGGCGATGGTATCAACGGGCTTACCTTCAACCAGGAGTCTGACGCGTTTTACGTCAGAGATATTCATGGTTATTGTGTTCACAATTGAAAACACCGTCATCATCTCAGAGGTGCTTCCGCCTGGATGCCGGGTGATGAGTTCTTGAGAAAAGTTTACCATGAGTGTTTCGCCGTCTCGCTGGACACCTTTAACCTGCACTTCCGCTGGTATGGTGCGGATGCCGCGAGCTCGTGGTCCTGCAATCAATTCCTTGATAAGCGCTACTGCTTTTTCCTCTGGCTGCGGCAAGGAAGTTATTTTCCGAAACTCTTTGATAAGATAGTCTGAATTCTCTTCTCCAAAGCACAAGGTTCCTTCCCACGCAGTTGCTGAGGAAAGCACCTCACTGAGCTGTTGTACTTGTGGATACTTTGCACCGAGATACTTCAGGAGCTTCTGTTTTTCAGGGAGTGGACGGGTCATGACAACAATGAGCGCTCCGATACCGATGAGGATAACCCCGAAACACCCAAGGCGAACCAAAAAGCTGCCGTTCCGCTCTGGTGTTTTATTTCGATGTTTTTTCTTTCGTGTTGCCATAAAGCTTCACGTAGCCGCAGCCGTCTTTTTTTGCAGCACGTCTTCACATGATATCAATCAGTTTGACATTTTTCATTTCATGTCCAAGGAAACGGCTTCCCGTCTGGACAAACTTGATTGGAATATCGGTAACAAAAAACATCTCGCTGCCCGGGTGCCCCGATGTGCGGCGCAAACCGCAGCGATCAAGGACTGCAACTACTTCCCGGGCGGTCTCTTCTGCTGAATCAACAAGTACAATATCAGTGCCGATGGTCGTGCTGATAACCTGCTTTAGGAGAGGGTAATGGGTGCAGCCAAGCACCAGCGTATCAATAGCGGTGGTTTTCAGCGGTTCGAGATACCGATGTGCAATCATGATGGCAATCGGATCATCCTCTGCGCACCAGCCCTCTTCAGCAAGCGGTACAAACAATGGACAGGCACGGGTATGGACCACAATGTTCTGGTCAATAGCGTGTAATGCCTGTTCATAGGCACCGCTCTGGATAGTAGCCTCGGTGCCGATAATGCCCACACACCGGTTTTTCGTGACCGCTGCGGCATGTCGCGCTCCGGGCTGTACCACATCAATAATCGGGAGATGATTGGTTTCGCGCAGTGTGTGGGTTGCGACTGCTGAAACCGTATTACAGGCAATAACCAAAAGCTTAATGTTTTGCTGACGGAGAAAATTTGTGTTTGCAAGGGCATATTTTTGTACGGTCTCAGCAGAACGAATACCGTAGGGGACCCGCGCAGTATCTCCCAGATATAAAATATCCTCTTCAGGTAGTGCGCGACGTATTTCTCTAAATACCGTCAGCCCACCAACACCTGAATCAAAAATGCCGATTGGTCGTTCAGCGTCAAGCATCATCAGTACCTGTGTTCATAGTTATTGAAAATAGGCACCATGATCATTCTTACCCGTGCCCATCCTGATTTCTCGCAAGGTTTTGCCCGAGCTCTGGTTTCCCTGATGGTTAGGCTCTTCGGATTTTACTTGAGAGAGGGTACCATGAGGTACGTTGCTCAGATATATTGAGTTTATGCAATTGGATGGGGAAAGTCAAGGCGAGAACAAACGCGTGCTCCTCAGGCTGTGCCGTAATGGTTCAGCATAGTCTTTTACAGCATATACTCATAGCACAGCATCGCCATTACAGCGATTGCTGCAGTTTCAGCACGAAGTGTCTGGGTTCCGATCCCTGTGGGAATAAACCCATGGGCACGAGCACATTCTATTTCATCATCAGCAAAACCACCCTCAGGGCCGATCACGACCACAATCTGATGCTGCACCTTTTGCTCACGCTGCACTACCTGCTTCAGCGTCACCGTGTGTTCCTGTTCCCACAAGATAAGCTTCAGCAGATTCTCACCGGGTACTCTCTGCAGCATATCCTGAAACTTTATCGGCTGTTCCACGCAGGGAAGCCCGCGGATGCCTGACTGTTTCACCGCAGCGATGGCGATATTGCACCAGTGGATCCATTTATGTTGCAGTGTTTCTGGCGAACCTCGGACAACCGTCCTCTGGGACCAAAAAGGCACCAACCTTTTTGCCCCAAGTTCAGTACATTTTTGGACAACAAAATCCATCTTGTCTGCTTTGAGCAGTGCCTGGGCGATCGTAATTGCAGGCACACTGTCAGATCGAACTGTAGTGGATCGTTTCGTGAGTACAACCTCAACGCGACGCTTATGTGCAGACGTGATAGTTCCCTCATACTCCTGCCCGTTTTCATCAAAGAGCAGCACCTTGTCTTTCTTGCCGAGCCGTAACACCTGCACGATATGGTGCGCTTCGCTGCCTTCCAGTACTGCAGTGTTGTTGGTAATGCTTGAAGTTTCTAAATAAAATCGTCTCATAGTGCACAATGCCCCTTCTGTCTTTCTGTTGAGTAGCAGTAACAAATCGTCTCAACTTTTGCAATATTCAAACAGCTCACAAAGCATCTTGACTTATGCCGAACTATGGCTATAGTAGTGTGCCACGTCTGTCACCATAAGGGTATGCTGTGGTTCGTAGGTTACTCTTGCAGAAAAAACATACTGCATTGACTTTTTGTATCGCAAGGTGACAGCCATAACCAGCTCTTTTATTCTCCGAGGTCATACTAACGTTGTAGCACTAATATAAACTTTTCATCTCATGCTTCCAAACACCATAAGTCTTATTGTTTTTATTGCCTGTTATATTCTTTTTGTTCTGTTTCCGACCCGGCGATCACTTGCCGCAGCAGTAGGCGCGATTGCGCTCCTGATGACCGGAACACTCTCGCTCCCGCAGGCATTTTTCGTCATAAACTGGAATGTCATGGGGATTTTTGTCGGCACGCTGGTTGTGGCGGATATGTTCATGGAAAGCCGTGTCCCTGCATGGCTTGCTGAGATCATTGTTGATAAAGCTCGCAATACTGCTCAGGCGATCGTCCTTATCTGCATGCTTACCGGTTTTATTTCCGCTTTTGTTGAAAATGTTGCTACGGTGCTCATCGTTGCGCCGATCGCTCTTGAGCTTGCTCGAAAACTGAAGATTAACCCTTCTGCGATGATGATTGGCATTGCCGTATCCAGCAACCTCCAGGGAGCTGCTACTCTGATTGGTGATCCTCCCAGTATGCTCCTGGCAGGGTTTACAAAGATGAACTTCTTGGACTTTTTCTTTTATCAAGGCAAACCCGGAATTTTCTTCGCCGTTGAGCTTGGTGCAATGTTCTCATTTTTGTTTCTCTATTTTCTCTACCGACATCACTCCGAAAAAACAGCTATTGTACCGGTTGAATCGGTCCGCTCGTGGACACCGACCTTAATTTTAGTGCTGCTTATTGTTGCGTTGGCACTGTCCTCGTTTCTGGACACCGGTTTTTCATGCATGGCAGGAATCATGTGCATGATAGCTGCGGTGCTCTGCATCGTGTGGGCAAAAGTGTGCCATCGTGCCTCCATCATACACGGCATAAAAAACCTTGATTGGGATACAACGTTTTTTCTGATGGGCGTTTTTATTCTGGTAGGCAGCATCACTGAAACTGGATGGATTGAACGCATCTCGCAGTCACTCTCAGCACTTATTGGCAGCAATATCTTTCTCGGATACACCTTGCTCGTTTTCCTTGCCATCGTAGTATCGGCATTTGTGGACAATGTGCCATTTCTTGCAGCCATGCTGCCGGTTGCGCTCTCAATGTCAGAAAAACTCGGCATCAGCCCTTCGCTTCTGCTCTTTGGCTTGCTGATAGGCGCAAGCCTCGGCGGGAATGTGACGCCGATCGGCGCTACCGCAAATATCGTCGCCTGCGGTCTTTTGAAAAAAGAGGGCTATCCGGTTACCTTCCCGCAGTTTATGAAAATCGGCATACCTTTCACTGTTGCAGCAGTCCTGCCTGCCTCTGTTTTTATTTGGTTGGTGTGGGGATAAACCGTGTATAAACTACACCCGCTTTGTTCTAACCACTGAGCACGGTATCTGTGCTGAACACTATCAGCCTGAACAGAAGCGACTGCATGCATCAATTCTTTCTGTGTACGGATTTTAACCTATGACTGAACACGAAGCAGCTGAATTTTTATCCCTTCCGCCACCGCGGATGCTTCCCGCAGCGATGCGACGTCGCATACGCGATGCCATCCTCCCTCGTCCATTTTTTTTTATTATTATCGCTGTTACCATGCTCATAATCATGCTTGCATCCTTTCTACTCTTTTTCATTCTTGTACCGCTGCGTTTCGGCGCTGATCTTCTTCTTGACTTTGGACAGCCATCCCTCACCCAAGGAACGGTCCTCATCATCCGCGAGGTATCGCTTGCACCAAAGTCGCATCACAGCACACTGGTCAGCTTTATTTTTGAAACCGATTCCCGAAAAGAGCTCAGCGGCACCTGTTTCTTTACTGCGTTTTCTGGGAAAAGGGGTGATGAAGTGCAGGTTGAATATATGCGGCAATTTCCGAATATCTGCAGAATCAGCGGCAGTACCTTACGTCCTGTCGGGGGCACCTACAGTATTGTGGTCATGACTCTGTTGTTGTTTCCGCTTTCCCTTGCGCCTTTTGTCTTTATAAAGTTGCAGTGTCGGAAGGTTGCAGACCTGCTCACCCGGGGCATGCTGGTTTACGGTACGGTTCTTGACATCAAAAAATCCCGTCCAGGTAGTGCAGTCGCACACATCTCTTTTACAAGAAACGGCATATCCTATACCGTGCGTGACACTATCAGCACTGCTGTTGCAACAACGCTCAAAAAGAAGCAGCAGGACAACAGCACGGTTATGCTGTGTGTAGCTGCAGACCAGCCAAATCATTTCTTTTTAATGCAAAAAATACTTGCATCCTGATTGCCATAAACCTATGGTGTTTATAGGAAGTTTACGATGGGCGTGCATCCATCATTTAACCTCATAAAAACAAATATAGCTTTCATACAACAATTTTATAATAATTTTTCTTTATGAAAAGATGCGGAGGTTATCATGAAAAAACAATGCGTAGTGGCACAGGCAGCTTTTTTAATAGCCATAGTACAGCTTCTTTTCAGTGCCTCAGCAGCTCACGTTTTAGGTGCTGATACTCCTGCGGTTAAACTGCCCTCTCGTGACAAGGTTATCAATCTCCTCTCAAAGGTCGCCTTTGGAAGCGAAACGCCGCAAATCAGCACGTTTAATGGTTGGACCATGTGGATGGGATGGGACGGGAGCTTTTCTGAGACCTATACACCGCAGAGTGAAACCTTTTACTGGATGGTGTACTTCGCACCCGAAGGTCTTTTTGTCGCACTCCAGAGCGCAAAATCAAATTACTCAAACGTTGACACCTATGCGGCAATTGACCATTTTTTCGGTATCCTCCAGTCGCCCTTTGGTCCTCTGTTACCAAGGGCATATCTTAACTCGCTGCAAGGGGTCACAATTTCCATCAATGCTTTTGACAGCTCGTTTGTTCCGACAGGACCGCTATCCCAGCTTTCTATGGCGATTACCTCAGGACGATCGTATTTCAAAATGGGTAGTCTTAAAGCCCTCCAGCGGGGGATTCAATACAATTCAGGGTTAAGTGTCAGCTTTGCCCTGCTTCCCTTTTCGCTCCCGTTTTCTGTCTCCATTGACTATGAGTCCAGCTTTGTTGCAGGTTTTTACCCAATCATTCTGTGGGACATTGATGCCTCATCAGGTGAGTATCCTGTGGATCTGGTGCTTCAGGAGCTGCGCTCTCTTTCCGAACATGCTGATACCTCCTCGTTTCCGGGCTATTATGAAAAAGAAATCGCTGACCTGATGATCCCGTTCCTTGAAACCCTTCCTTCCGCGCCACAGCTCCGAGAGTTTGTGACAAGCACCTCCCATAATTCTCACATTGATACCATGATTCGTGCTACCCAAGACTGGCTCCGCACCGGTGATACCAGTAAGCTTCCGGCAAGCGTTGATCTCCCTGAGCCGCCTGCTGAGCAGTATGAAACCATGCGACCGGTCAAAACGATTACCGATATGTGTTTTGAGCTCGGGTACGAACACGGGTATCGCTCAACAAACCGCACGGACACAATCTACGCAGACTGCGTCACAACCGTTCACTGCAGACCTGCTGAAGACTGCTCGCTTGAGGTTACTGCTGAAGAAATTGCAGGGCTTATACCCGACTCCCAGCCTGCTGATTTTGAAGGCGTTGATGTCGGATTTGACACGCCACCGGAATCGCAGCTTGCAGGCGGTGAGGAAATATACTGGACGACAATTGAAAGCGGGAAAGCTTCGTTCACCTTTGTCAATAACACTGATACACCGCTGCTGCTCGGCGTTCAGGTGTATCCGTCAGCAGCAACCGATTACAAAACGATCGAGCTGTGCCGTCGAAAAGTGGTGTTTGAGGAAACCTTTGTCGTTCCGGAAACTGACTATGATGATATCCAGTATGACAATCAGACAATTTCCTGCGCTGCAGCAAGCGTGCTCGGCACCTCGGAGCGAGCGGGTATTCTCCCCGAGCTTCGTCTGTTTCGTGATACCATACTCGTGCAAACAAAAAACGGCAAACAATTGACCGCACTCTACTATCGCCTCAGTCCTGCAGTAGTAAAGGTGCTCAAGAGCAATCCGACACTGCACCGACGCAGCCGGAACCTACTCCTGCAGCTCATGCCATATATCCAGCATGCACAAAAGGGCAACCTTGTTCACCTGCCCTTTGATCTGCGACAAAACCTCAAACTGGTTATGAACGACATCATGCTCAGTCTGCCGCAGTCACTCCGTCAGGATATGCAGCGCGCTTTGCAGTTGATTGAAGACAATGACCGTATAAAACCGTAATACTGGTGCAGAGGACAACCAGAGCGGCTAAGCCATCGTGCGAGGCGATTATGTCAATCAAGACCGTCATTGAAGAGCTCCGGAAAAAAATAGAGTACCATAGCTACCGTTACTACGTGCTTGATGACCCTGAAATTTCCGATGCTGAATTCGATGCTTTACTGCGGGAACTGGAGCAGCTTGAGCGCGAGCATCCTGAATACATCACACCTGACTCACCAACCCAGCGTGTTGGCGCGGCGCCAGCAACAGAATTTGAATCAGTCACCCACAGCGTGCCCATGCTCAGTCTGGCAAACGCCATGGATGAACACGAGGTCATTGAATTTGAAAACCGCATCCGACGCCGCATCGGTGACCAGAATATCCAGTATATTGTTGAACCAAAACTTGATGGTCTGGCGGTTGAACTGGTGTATGAAAACGGTCTTTTAACCGTCGGCTCAACCCGAGGCGATGGCGTGACCGGCGAAAATATAACCCAGAACCTAAAAACCATTCGCGCTATACCGCTTAAACTCCGGCAACCTGACGACCATGAGGTGCCAGCAGCTCTTGCGGTGCGCGGCGAAGTTATCATGCTGAAAAAAGACTTTGAAGCGTTAAACCGTGAGCGTATGGACACTGGTGAGCCGCTTTTTGCCAATCCGCGCAATGCAGCAGCAGGCTCAGTACGGCAGCTTGATCCGCGCATTACTGCCCAGCGTAAGCTTGATTTCTACAGTTATGGCATTGCAGACTACTCAGATTTGTCACTGACAACCCAGAGCGATATTCTCACGCTGCTCAAGTCCTTTGGCTTCAAGGTGAACAAGGAAATTGTTCTGTGCCAAACAATTCACGAGGTGCTCGCAGCGTGCGCAAGTCTTGAAGAGCGGCGAAATTCGCTTCCGTATGAAATTGACGGTGCGGTTATCAAGGTGAACAGTCTCCACATTCAGGAGCTTTTAGGTGCCATCTCACGAAGCCCCCGCTGGGCACTTGCCTATAAATTTAAACCGCAGCAGGCAACCACCGTGGTCAAAGATATCATTGTTCAGGTCGGACGCACTGGTGCGTTGACACCGGTTGCCGTACTTGAACCTGTACGGCTTGCAGGTGTTGAAATACAACGCGCCACGCTGCACAATCAGGATGAAATAGACCGAAAAGACATTCGCATCGGTGATACGGTGCTGGTGCAGCGAGCCGGTGATGTCATTCCTGAGGTGGTAAAGGTCATCGAGCACAAACGGACAGGTACTGAACGAAAATTCTCGATGCCAGCCCACTGCCCTGCCTGTGGCTCTCCGGTGACAAAACCTGAAAATGAAGCAGTGTATAGATGCCTCAATCTTCAGTGCCCCGCAAAGATCAAAGAAAGCATACGTCATTTTGCCTCACGCAGGGCAATGGATATAGAGGGTCTTGGTGACAAACTCATTGATCAGCTTGTTGACCAAGGGCTGGTGAAAAACTTTGCAGATATCTACACTCTGACAAAAGACCAGCTTGCCTCCCTTGACCGCATGGCAGATAAGTCAGCAGGCAATGTCCTTGCCTCAATTCAAAAGAGCAAAAAGGCAGGTCTTGAACGACTCCTGTATGCTCTTGGCATACGGCATGTTGGGGAGCATACAGCCCGTATTCTTGTTCAGCATTTTAAAAGCCTTAACAAATTGTTACAAGCAAGTCGTTATGACTTACTTGATATACATGAGATCGGTCCTGAAGTATCTGAAAGCATTGTGCAGTTTTTCTCTGATGAAAAAAACAGGCTGCTCTTGCAGCGTCTTCAAGAAGCAGGGGTATCATGTGAACCGGCAGCGCCGCTTGCTGCAGACACCCGTCTTTCTGGAAAAACATTTGTCTTCACCGGAACGTTAAAGAAGATGACACGCGCAGAAGCAGAACAGCTTGTGGTAGCTCGTGGCGGTCGTGCATCGGGAAGTGTTTCAAAAAAGACTGATTTTGTCGTTGCAGGCGATGATCCGGGTTCAAAATATGAAAAAGCCCGAAAGCTTGGAGTTACGATACTCACTGAAGAGGATTTTTTAGAGCTTCTTAAATAACTTTCCAGTTTTTTTTATCAGTATTATTTTTTAACCCACTGTTTAAGCTTCAGTATCAAATCTTCTTTTTTGTACGGCTTAACCAGGCAATCATTCATCCCAGCAGCAAGACATGCCTGTCGGTCATCAGCAAGCACATCAGCGGTCATTGCAATAATGGGCACTGTGTAGCCCTGTGCGCGAATCTTTTCACACGCAGTCATTCCGTCCATATCCGGCATGTGAAGGTCCATCAGAATAAGATCAATGCGGTCGCTCTGTGCCGAAAACTTTTCAACCGCTTCTTTGCCATTTTCAGCAAACTCAACTGCACATCCGGCTTTTTCAAGGATTTTTGACGCAAGTCTCCGGTTGACTGGATTATCATCAGCAATAAGTACCGTGGTATTAACCGTAGCTTCTGCACATGGCACCTTCACCTCCGTATCTTCGCTCCGCGTAACATATTCTGCGCACTCCTTGAACCAACCGGTAAAATGAAAGACACTGCCTTTTCCAAGCTGGCTTTCAGCCCATACATCACCACCCATAAGCCGTGCTATTTTCCTGCTGATCGCAAGCCCAAGACCAGTGCCACCGTATTTGCGCGTGGTTGAGCTGTCAGCCTGACGGAAAGGTTCAAATATTTCCTTTATAACCTTTCCCGACATGCCAATGCCGGTGTCGCGTACAACAAAATGGAGAAGGATCTTTTCTTCGTTTCGTTCATCAATACTGGTCTGGATAGAGATGCTTCCCTGTTCGGTGAATTTTGCAGCGTTTCCTAAGAGATTAAGCAGCACCTGTCGTGTTCTATGGGGATCGCCGATTATCTGGGAAGGAATATTTTCTGCTTCGTGGAGCATCAGGTTAACAGGCTTGGTTGAGAGTTTTGGTCTGATAATGTCGCAGACGCGAACCAGGAGATCCTTTATATTAAAAACCGTTGCCTCAAGTTCAAGGTGTCCAGCCTCAATCTTGGAAAAATCAAGTATATCCTCAATAATTCTCAGGAGTGCATTGCTGCTATCCCGAATCGTTGCGACATATTCTCGTTGATCAGGGGTGAGGGGGGTTTCTTGCAGTAATTCCGTGAAACCGATAATGCCGTTGAGTGGGGTCCGAATTTCATGGCTCATGTTAGCCAAAAACTGGCTTTTAGCAACACTGGCAAACTCAGCCTTAAAGGCTATTTGGTGTGCCCGCTCTATCTGTTCCTCGAGCTGGCGGTTAATATCCCGCAGCGTATTCAATTCTTCTTCAAGACTCTTGGTATCCGGCGTCATAGTTCGAAATTGTTGTATACTGCTCCGTGATTTTTTAATCGCCAAACTTATGCCGACGATACCAGATACATGAACTCAGTACAAATCATTCCATTCCGTTGCACGTCCATGGCAGTACTGATAAAGACGATTACATATTTCGACGCTCTAATGCCTTCTCATGAATTATTTTAAGCCTGCGGACAGCTTTCTCTCAGATCTGACACCCTTCAGGGCAAATCACCGTTCTGTTCCTTCCTGACTGCTTTGCTGCATACAGTGCCTCATCAGCAAACCTGATCAATTCGCTATGGGATGCTGGCTTATTATCGGGAATGCCCGCAACCCCGAGGCTGATCGTTATCGAAATCGACTGCTCTTGAAAACGAACCGGTTTTTCAGAGACCTTGGTGCGCAGCCGTTCGGCAACAATTGCAGCATTCTCTAGTTTAGTGTGCGGCAAAATCAGTGAAAACTCCTCACCACCGTACCGTGCTGCAATATCCACATCACGAACACTCTGGGCAAGCATGCTGCCAACTGTTTTGAGCACGGTATCGCCTGCCTGATGCCCATAGGTGTCATTGATACGCTTAAAATGATCTACGTCGAGCATAATGAACGACAAGGGGAAGTCGTATCGCCGTGCACGGGAAAATTCCTCAGCAATACGTTCCTGAAAATAACGCCGGTTGTATAAATCAGTCAAACCATCCTTTTTTGACAGCTCCTCGAGCATCTTGTTTTTCTGCTGCAGCTCATCATAGAGGTTTTTCAGCTTGACCTGTGTTGCAATGCGCGCCAAAAGTTCTCCATGGTCAAACGGCTTGATGACATAATCAGCAGCACCGATTTCAAGCCCCTTGATCTTGTCCAGTGTCTCGGTTTTACTCGTCACCATGATAACCGGAATATCCGCTGTGGCAGGATCCTGCTTGAGCTGCTTGCACACCTCATACCCGTCCATGTCAGGCATCATAACATCAAGCAGGATAACCTTTGGCTGTATCCGCTGTGCAGTCTCAATGCCTTCAGGTCCGCTCCGTGCTGTTTCAACCACGTAGTTTCTCTTGGTCAGCATCGTTTTTGCAAGGCGGCGGATGACTTCATTGTCATCAATAACGAGCACCGTGTTTATTTTCTCTTCATTCTCTTCCATAGCACTTTCAAAAACCGATCATACCGTAATCATGCGGTAATCCCTGATACCGAGCCCAAGCCGGGCTGCATACTCAAGCTGATGCGCCCAGTCAACCTTGGGATATAACCCTCTGAATTTATCAGCACCGGGCTGGTGATTTTTTTTCAACACAGACTGTTCAAAACCTCTGCAGGCATTGATCAGATCAGCAGATGCTTGATCAATGGCAACAGGATCACGTGCTGCAAGAATCCCGATATCAGGAACGATTGGATAATCAGCATGCCCATAGCAGTCGCAGGCAGGGCTGATATCGGTGAGAAAATTGATAAACAAAGTCTTTCCCTGCTTCGGCTTCAGAACACCGAGCGCATATTCGACCATCTTTTCCATGAACAGGGTTGCATCCTCATCCCAGCGAATCTTCACCGCCTCACGCGGGCATACCAGAATGCACGATGCACACCCCATGCATCGCTGCTCATCAAGCACTGCCTTCTTTTGGACAACCATGAGTGCTCCTGCAGGACAGTGTTCTGTGCAGGTGCCACAACCGCTGCATAACTTTCGTTCAATCTGCGGCGCAATCCCACAGTGTTGCTTCATTTTCCCTTCGCGGGACGCACATCCCATGCCCGTATTTTTCAGCGCACCCCCAAAACCGGTGAGCTCATGCCCTTTCACATGTGCCACACTGATAAAAGTATCAGCATGATGAACAGCGGCTGCGATCGAGGCGTGGGAAAAATGCTTACCGTGAACCTCAACCACAACAGCGTCAGAACCCCTGAGCCCATCAGCAATAATGACCGGAGCACCGGTGACCGTCTCCGAAAACCCATGCTGATGTGCAAGCATAAGATGCGAGACCGCCTCGGTGCGCTCGCCCCGATATAGGGTATTCGCATCAGTAAGAAACGGCTTCCCGCCGAGCGCACGGATGTCTTCAATAATCCCCCGGAGCAGATGAGATCGGATAAAGGCTGTATTCCCTTTTTCTCCAAAGTGCACCTTAACGGCAACCAGCGCACCTGCGCTGATAACGCTTGCAAGTCCGGCTGCATCCACCAGTGCTGATATTTTCTTTGGGAGATTTTTTTGGAGTGTGGTGCGAAGATCAGTAAAATAGACTGGTGCTTTCATAGCATTTTATTGCCAAGTCCCTTGAGATAAAACCGGTAGTTAAAGCTTGTCTCAGAGCGTCTGCCTGCACTTGCTCCTTTTGTCTCAATATAGACTTTACTGCCCCAGCACTGTGCACTGTAATCCAGACCAATTTCAGTATCGAGCTTATCGCGCCGATTGTCGTTGTACCGCGTATCAAAAAATGCTGCCAGAAAACTCGTCAGGTGCACCCGTCCTCTGAGATTAAACCCCTCAAAACGGTCGCGTTCATACATATAGCCAAACTGAGCATAATCTTCGCTTCTGGCTGCAATATTGAAAAGCATTTTGTAGTAGCGCAGACGGCTGTCATACGTATCATAGGATGCCTTCCCCACAAAATAGAGCTGTGGCCAGACCCCAAACCGAAGTTCGCTGTACACGTCAGAGTAATCTTTTTCTGGATCACCGTCAAGATAGAGCCCGCCATCAGGATGTCGGAGGTTGTATGCCTGCCCGATCAAAAAATATCCGATTTCATGCTCGGTGACTTCTCCAGAAGGGTCAGCAATCAGCGCTGCCAATCTGTTTTTCAAAAACAGCCGGACACTGTGCCTGCTGTATAAACCGCCGGGTATGTCAAAGTCAGGCAAATCATCTTGACCGTTTGCAGCAATATATTCATATACAATTCCGGGTTCGACGATATGTCGTAGTTTTTGGACGGTTTTGTTCTTCAGAGAAAAAACGCGAAGAAATTCGGCTGAGAGCTCTGCCCGTGCTCCGGGAAACAACCCTGAATGATCATAACGGTCTTTTTCTTCAAGCGCCACATACGACAGTGCATTAAGGCTGATCTCGGGGTTAAACTTCAGCCATCCGCCATAATTGACCGGCAACGACAGCTTCGGATATGCGCTCAGCCGGTGAGCCTTCTGACCCTCATCGCGCCAGAAATAATCATAGGTTGCGTCAAACTGGTAAAAAAATGGCGAGTTAAAGAATGGCTGCTGCATGGTGCTGAACACCATTTGCGGAAGCCGCTGCAGCACTTCGTGATCGCTTCTGGTAAGATTTTTGTACGTGTCAACATTGACCACAAAGTTAGCTGTTTCCCAGTTTTTATTCAAAAAAATGAGTGATTCATCTTTTTCCAGTGACCTGAGGTGTGATTTTCTGGTTTCAGTCTTTGAACGGTTGACCTCGTCGCGGTAATCTCCGTAGAGTTCGCGGTCGCTGACGTAAGCTCCCTGCCCTTTGATATACAGGTCGTGCCGAAAATAGTGCTCCCCTTCTGCACTTAGATATTGGCGCTGTTTTTGACGGTCGCGGCGGTCACGGTACTCATCATCAAAATAGGAATCCTTTTCCGTGGCAGTATATCCATACAGTTTTCCCCAGCTTTCTTCTGCAAGCCGAAATCTGTATTCAAGCCCTGAGCCAAGCCCCTTTTTTGTTGCGGTATCAAGCCAGACAGTCGCATCGGTATTTTCCGATATCGCCCAGAAAAATGAATTATTAAATTCCAACCCCCGCGAGGTCGAATGACCTATTTCAGGGAAAAGAAACCCTGTCTGGCGCTCAGTCTTGACCGGGAAAAGCGCGACCGGCAGATAGACCACCGGTATTTTTTTGATGCGGAACGTGCCATTTTGAACCCATGCATATCCTTCGATGGTAACATTGATTTTCCCGGCGTCAATGCGCCATGGCGGAGAGGTACCGTCGCAGGTTGTTACCGTACCTTTTTGTATTTCATATGTCGCAGGTCCGAGTTTTTTAATATCAGTGCCGGTGATATGCAAATTATCCTGCTTGAGAAAAATCGTTGCACTCTTGACACGCCCGACCTGCGTTTCGAGGTTCACATCAAAAGCATCACAGCGTAGGATATCACCTCGTTCCAGAAGTTCGACATTACCGCGTGCCTGTGCATCTTTTGTCAAAAGATTAATCGCAACATAATCAGCTCTCAATACCCGTTCACCTTGCGTTATCTCAACAGAGCCTTTGGCTATCAGATTTTCTCCGGTTTTATCATACTGCATTTCAACTGCTCTTACATTGACCGGTAGCTCATCGGCGTCACGTACCGGGCTTTGAAGCAGCGCCGTCCGTGCAAATGCATCATTGCACGCAAGAAGCGCACAAAGCGCTCCAACAAAAGAAAAAAAGGCTGAAAAGTACTGGTATAAACTACGCATGATCACCCGTCACACCTGGTAACCCCTCTTACCCTTCTGACTATCTACATCCCTACCCTACCGGCAACCGTGTTCTTTTTCCCCTGATATAAATCCCTAATCTCTGCGGCGAGAAACAGTGAACCAGCAACACAGATAACATCGTTTGGCTCAGCCAGTTGCAGGGCATGGGTAAGCGCACTGCCTGAGTCCTCCTGCCACCACACCCTTTTTTTTGCTGAAAACACGATGTGGTTTTCAAAATGCGCCTTCACTGCTGATCGCAGCATATCCGGTTTGCACACTATAGTAGCATAGGCGTCAGCAGTCAAGATGTTAAGCATTGCCGCGATATCCTTGTCCTGCATCATGCCCAGCACCATAATACGGCGCCGTCTGCCAAAAAGAACCGTCAGATTTTCCCGAAGCACTTTGCAGGCTTCAGGGTTGTGTGCTCCGTCAACGATGACAACCGGCGATGATTGTAACATTTCAAGACGGCACGGCCATGCAGCGTGTGCAATGCCTGTTCGTGCATGCAGTGCATCCACATGGTAGGTGCCGCTCAGTACTTCTCCTGCAGCAATCGCAAGCGCAGCATTCTGAGGCTGATGCACGCCGGCAAGCCCGCACCGGAGATGAGGCAACGCCCATGCACGACCGTAATAGGTGAAAAAGGGGTAGGTTTCCCGTCGAATCCTTATCTCGTGTCCCAGGCAATACAAGGGAGCATGAAGATCCTGACAAATCTTGCGGTACCGTGCATTGACCTCGCGTCGCCGCATACCAGAAATAACCGGTACTCCTTCCTTGATAATCCCTGCTTTTTCAAAAGCTATGGCGTTTATGGTTTTTCCAAGATACTGCTGATGTTCACGGCTTATGGTTGTGATAACCGAGACCAGTGGTCTGATCACATTGGTTGCATCAAGTCTTCCGCCAAGCCCTGTCTCAACAATCACCGGGTCTGCTTTTTTTTCATAAAAATAGAGAAAAGCAAGCGCTGTGGTAAACTCAAAAAACGTAATCTCAGGCATTGACTTTTTATGACAGTGGCGTTGAATGCAACGTACCAGCTCAGCAACGCGGCGGTGGGGAATGGGGTGCCGGGAAATTTGTATCCGTTCAGAAAAATCGCTCAGATGAGGTGAGGTGTAGAGTCCGGGTCGGTAACCGGCATTTCTTAGAATAGCCTCAATCATGGCGCAGGTTGAACCTTTTCCATTGGTTCCAGCTACATGAATGCAGTTGAGCTTCTGGTGCGGATTTCCAATCTCTGCGAGAAGGCGGCTGATTGCCTGCAATCCGGGTTTAATCCCAAACCGTTGGAGGTTATAGAGATACTGGAGCGCAGCCCTATAGTCCATGATGCTTTCTATGGTCATTACAAAGGAGTAGCACGACACTACAGCATACGGATTGTACAAGGGAATGTCAACGAATGGTTCGGGTAGGCAGGGCTATACTGTGGGTGGTGTGTCTGTGCCATCAAGGATGTGGTGTTTTATAACCTTTCCTTGAGAGATAAAAATGATATCTTCACTGATATTGGTGGTGAGGTCAGCAATCCGTTCAAGATTTTCTGCTATCCGCAGGATGTGAATACAGCCGGTGATCCGCGAAGGATTTTCGGTCATATGGGTAATCAGCTCACGCGTTATCTGATCACGAAGCCCATCTATGGTGTCATCCCGCTGGCAAATTTTCAGCGCAAGGTCATAATCTTCATGAATCAGCGACGATACCACATCTGAGAGCATTCCCCGTACCAGTTCGTTCATACGCGGAATATCAATGAACTTTTTGATCGGTGGCTGCATAATAAGTTCACGGCTGCTCTGCGCAATATTGACGGCATGGTCACCCATGCGCTCAAGCGACCCGCTCATGTTGTAGATCATCAAAATGGTTCGCAGATCCTTTGCGAGTGGATGAAACTGAGCCATGAGGTTCGTACATCGCTCTTCAATATCAATTTCAAAGGCATTCGCACGTGGTTCATCCTCCTCGATTACCGTACGCAACCGCTGTTCATCCCGCTCGATAAGTCCGCTGATGCTGCCGTCGGTCATATGGATGACAAGGGTGGTAAACTCTACACAGAGACCCTTGAGTTCATGCAGTCGTTCCTGAAGCATAGTGCTCTCCCCAGTGCTCTCCTGCCCGTCTCCTTACCCAAACTTTCCTGACAGGTATTCTTCAGTACGCTTATCTTCAGGCACGGTAAACATCTTTTCCGTTGTGCCGAATTCAATCAGTTCCCCTAAATAGAGAAATGCAGTGTAATCAGACACGCGTGCAGCCTGAGCAATGTTATGGGTCACCAGCAAAATGGTCACGTTCTTTTTCAGCTCGCAAATGAGTTGCTCGATATACGCAGTTGCCTTCGGATCAAGAGCAGACGTCGGCTCATCCATCAACATGATATCGGGGTTCATTGCAAGGGCACGGGCAATACACAGCCGCTGCTGCTGACCGCCGGAGAGAAACGTGCCTTTTTTGTGGAGCCGGTCGCGTACTTCCTCCCACAACGCTGCTTTTTTAAGCGATTCTTCGACAATTCGGTCTTTATCTGACTTTTTGATCTTGATGCCGTTCAAAAGATATCCGGCGATAACATTGTCATAAATACTCATGGTTGGAAATGGGTTGGGACGCTGAAAAACCATGCCGATCTTTCTGCGGACAATGATAGGGTTGAGCGTATAAATATCACTGTCGTGGAGCAATATTCTCCCGCTGGTCGTTGCACCGGGGATAAGTTCGTGCATGCGGTTGATACACCGAATCAGAGTTGTCTTCCCACAACCCGACGGTCCCATCAGCGCAGTTACCCGGTTGCGCTGCACCGTAAGATTAATGTCCTTAAGAACCTCGGCGTCACCAAAACCAGCAGAGAAATGCTCAACAGTTAGAACTGCACTTTCCATCGTCGCGTCACAATCTTTGCAGAAATATTAAACCCAAGTACCATAATGACAAGCACCAGTGCAGCCCCCCATGCTTTTGCGTGCCATGTCGGATAAGGGCTGGTGGCATAGTTAAAAATTATGTGGGGTAGAGAGTCAACCGGCTTGAAGATATTGGTGTTCATAAAGGGACTTCCAAACGCCGTAAACAAAAGCGGCGCAGTTTCACCGGCAATACGGGCTATTCCGATGAGACTACCGGTGAGGATTCCGCTCAGACCAGCAGGCATGATAACCTTCAGCACGGTTCTTGTATAGGAAACGCCGAGCGCCAGCGATGCCTCCCGAATAGTATCAGGTATCATTTTCAGGGTTTCTTCAGTTGATCGGACGACCACGGGCAACATCATAATAGCAAGTGCAACACCCCCTGAAAGCGCTGAGAAAGATCCCATGCTGACTACCAACCACTCATAGGCGATGATGCCAATAACAATCGAGGGCACACCCTGCAAAATTTCCACACACAGTCGGACAGCATCACTGATACGCGAACCACGGTTTTCGGCAAGATAGACACCAGCAAACACTCCAAACGGTAACGCGATGGCGCTTGCACTGATAATCAGCATCGCCGTACCGACCAGGGCATTGGCAATCCCGCCGCCATCCTCTCCGATCGGTCGTGGTAACGAAAATAAAAAATCCCAATGAATGACTGCAATCCCGTTGCGTATGATATAGTATAAAATCAAGAGCAGAGGGACAATCATCAGACCAGAGCATATGATGATCAGCAGTTTGAAAGCCTTGTCTTTTGCGATACGCAGAACCACGTGTGAATCAATCATATCCTGTACCACGTACGCTTACACAAAACAAAGGAAGCAGGTATCTCTATGACGCTACCGCTCCTGCTGAAATGTCGGATGATAAACAAAAACCAGCACAACTTTCATTATTGCTTACGATAGCCACACAAAACTCACACCAGCACAACGATTGTTGCCCAAGCTCAGGTTACCGGTGAACGCTCATTTTTTTTATAATATAGGTCCCACTCAGGTTAATGACCAGGGTTACTGCCATCAGCAAGAGGCCAATTTTAATGAGGCAGGCAATATGCAATGGATCAGTTGCCTCAACAAATTCATTGGCAATAATACTTGCCATAGTATTTGCAGGGCTGAAAATGCTCTCGGGCATAATATTGGAATTGCCAATAACCATGGTCACTGCCATAGTCTCTCCGATCGCTCTACCCAGTGACAGCAGCGTACCTGCTGCAATCCCTGACAAAGAATAAGGCAGCACCACCTTTTTTATCATTTCATAACGCGTTGCACCAAGCGACAGTGCAGCCTCCTTCAGATCTGATGGCACCATACTGATAACATCGCTGCTGATCGAGGCTGCATAGGGGATAATCATCACCCCAAGCACCACTGAGGCAGTCATAATGCCAATACCATACGGCAGGACACCGATTTTGAGTTGCAGTGAACGCATCAGCGGCACCAGAACAAACAGTGCCCACATCCCGTAAATGACCGATGGTATTCCGGCAAGAAGCTCAATAGCGCTTTTCAACAGCGACGAGAATATCCCCTCCCGGTAATATTCACCAAGAAACAGTGCGATTGACAATGCAAACGGAATTGATAGCGCAAGTGCGATAAATGACGTCAACAAGGTCCCGACCAGAAATACCAATGACCCATACTGCTTAAAAACAGGATCCCACGTCGTACTGCTGAAAAACCTAAATCCCGTTGCTCGAAAAGCCGGTACTGAATTAACCACCAAGGTCATGACCATAACGCAGAGCAGCACGACCATGCTGAGTGCAATAAGGGTCAAGGTGGCACGAAATACCTTATCCGATGCTCCCTGCACGTTGTTTCCTTCCGGTGAGAACCCTGAAGAAATTCTCCTGAGGTTACTGCTGCAAAACAGGCTGTCCTGCATAGGTAATTGACTTTACCAATGCTTCAGCTTTAGCCACCGCACCCTGTGGCAGTGGTGCATAGTCAAGTGCTGCGGCAAACTGCTGCCCCTCGTGAATCACCCACCACAGAAGTTTCACAAGACTTTCGACCCGTGGTTTGGTTCTCCCTTCATACTGCTGCTCCTTATACACAACAAGCCAGGTAAAGCCGCTGATCGGATAGCCGTTTGGTGCAGCGGTATTGGTAATACTTACCCGGGTATCGTCAGGCATGGTGACATCTGCAGCAAGGCTTACCGACTCGATTGACGGTTTCACAAAAACCCCTGATTTATTTTTTACCAAGGCGCACGGCATGTTATTCCCCAGTGCGTACAACAGCTCAACATATCCCAGCGATCCCGGCACCTGCTTAATAAGTCCTGCAACCCCGGGGTTGCCTTTTGCACCCAGACCACACGGCCAGTTCAGTGATTTTCCTTCGCCGACACGCTCTTTCCATTCGGCACTGACCTTGCAGAGGTAGTCACTAAAAATTGCTGTGGTCCCGCTGCCGTCAGACCGGTGTATGGTGTCAATGTTCATATCCGGCAGGACGACGCCGGGGTTGGCGTCAAGAATGCGCTTGTCATTCCATTTTGTTATTTTCCCCAGAAAAATATCAGCGATGACCTCAGGAGTTATTCTGAGTTGAGGATTTCCCGGTACATTATAGGTAATAACAACAGCTCCCAGACAGGTTGGAATGTGTACAATCGGGGCTCCTGCCTCGCTGATCTCTTTGTCAGTCATAAATGCATCGGTGCCGCCGAAATCAACGGTTTTCTGTTTGAGCTGCTGTATGCCGCCGCCAGACCCAATAGCTTGGTAATTCACCTTAATACCAGTTGTTTGAAAATAGGTATCAAACAATTTTTGATAAAAAGGGAAGGGGAATGTTGCACCCGCGCCAAGCAGCTCCTTGTCCGATGCCAGTGCTGGTGTGCTCAGCAGTGCGCATGCAGCATACCATAGGCTGCAGCATAACAGAATAATTCGCAACATCTTTTTCATAGCTGTTCTCCTTTCATGTGGGTAGCATCTTTTCTATTGCTGTTCTCCTACAACTTTACTTTATGCATTTTGTTTTTTCGTTTTTCTCTATCTCTTACGTAAACGTCTTACTCCATTCTGTTATTTTTGCGTTAAGTACTGATTAACTGAGTGTTAAGATTTGGTTAATATCTTTCAACACAGCAGATGTACATTCTGCTTGACATATTCAGCTAAATCCAGAATAACTACACAGCGGCACAAAACCGGAAAACCGTGCAGCAACGACAGCACCAGCAGTAGAGAATCTTTTCCCTGCTGACCGATTTTTCAGCCATTGCTGAGTAGCGATATGCTGAAAACGCTCGGTGATATCAGCTATCCATGAGATAAGGAATACAATATGGACGGACATATCTACAAATCCTTTGACAAAGAACTGCATGACCTAAAAGAAAACCTGCTGTTTGTCGGGAGTCGTGTTGAGCGTTCCATTGCACATGCCATAACAGCACTGGAAGAGCGCAATACTAATCTTGCGGCACAGGTCATTAATGAGGACGATACGATTGACAGGAAAGAAGTTGAAATTGACGAATTCTGTTTGCGGCTGCTCGCCTTGAGGCAGCCGGCTGCACGCGATCTTCGGTTTATCACGACCGCGATAAAAATCAACTATGATTTAGAGCGCATCGGCGATATGGCAGTCAATATCTGTGAGCGGGTAGAGGAACTGATTAAAGAGCCGCAACTCAAGCCTTATATCACCCTGCCGCAAATGGCAGCAATCGCACAGCACATGTTGAAGGAAAGCCTGAATGCATTTGTCACCGAAGACCCCCATCTGGCACGAACGGTAATTGAGGAGGACGCAAAAGTTGATGCATATCTGGATCAGATTTTTCATGAACTGCTTGCCCATATGATGAAAGATTTGTCAACAACATCCCGCGCCATCCGCCTTCTTTTTATTTCAAAATATCTTGAGCGCATTGCCGACCATGCAGTCAACATTGCGGAGCTGGTTATTTTCATGGTCGAAGGCACTATTGTGCGCCATCGCAAGCAGCCTGTATAACTTTATGAACCACGTCCGTATGCGTCGTCTGTATGCAGCACTCGTCTGTGTCATGATTGCTGCAGCCTGCAGCAGGCAACCGGAGGCTGAAGCGGTCTATCGCCGGCACAGCATCACGATCGCCGGTTCTACGTCGGTCATGCCGTTTACCGAAAAGCTTGCTGAGCACTTTATGCTTGAACATCCAAATCATGTCATCAACGTACAGGCAGGTGGATCTACGGCAGGGATACAGGCATGTCTGAATGGCACGGTTGACATAGGGATGTCGTCACGCGAACTGAAGCCAGAGGAAAAAAAGCTTCATGAAATCGTTATCTGCTATGACGGTATTGCGGTAATCGTCCACCCAGACAATCCTATAACCTCTGTATCGCTGTCCCAGGTCAGGGATATCTTCAGCGGTGCAGTCACCAACTGGAAAGACTTGAGCTGGATTGACCGGCATATTGATGCGGTAACGCGGGAAGAAGGTTCTGGCACCCGAGGCGCATTTGAGGAGTTGGTGATGCAGGGCGCTGAAATTAATGACGGCATTATGGTACAGGACTCTAATGGCTCTGTGAAAGAAGTGGTTGCCACCGATCCCTATGCTATCGGTTACGTATCTCTGGGCATGGTGGATACCAGAGTTGTTGCGGTCATGATTGACTATGTGCGACCGTCGGTCAGCACCATTATGTCCAAGCAGTATAAAATCGTCAGACCGTTTCTCTATCTTACCAACGGCACCCCGTCAGGCGCTGCACAGCAGTTTATCAGCTATGTGCTTTCAAAAGAAGGACAGAAAATACTCCAGCGAGAAGGACTGATCCCGATCAATGTCAACAACTAATGCTCTGCTCAAAGATCGGCTGGTACGGATCACGATGAGTATGTGCGCATTCTCATCGCTGTTTTTCCTTTTCCTTATTTTTGTGTTTATTCTCATTGAGGGACTGCCGCTGTTTTACCGTGTCGGACTTTTGAACATCATTGCAGGGTTCAAATGGGCGCCGACCAAGGGGCACTTCGGTATCTTCCCCATGATCGTGTCATCGTTTTTGGTAACCTGTGGTGCCCTGCTGGTCGGCGGACCGCTGGGACTTGCCTGTGCGGTGTATTTAGCTGAATATGCCGGCAAAAAGAAAAAATTATTTCTCAAACCAGCCCTTGAACTGCTTGCCGGCATTCCTTCAGTGGTCTATGGGTTCCTTGGTGTGCTCTACATCATCCCCGTAATCCGCACCTATTGGGGCGGTTCGGGTTTTTCGCTGCTTGCCGCGTCTCTTGTACTCGGTATCATGATTTTGCCCACCGTCATCAGCATTTCCTACGACTCACTGATGAGTGTTCCCCGTGCCTATCGTGAAGGATCGCTTGCCATGGGTGCCACAAAATGGCAGACGACCTACCGCGTGGTCATGCCTGCTGCCACCTCAGGAATTCTTGCCAGTTTCATCCTGGGCATGGGGAGAGCAATCGGCGAAACCATGGCAGTCATTATGGTTGCAGGCAATGCACTGAAAATACCCGATAGCATCCTTGCCCCGCTCCGAACCCTCACGAGCAATATTGCACTTGAACTTGCCTATGCAAGCGGCGACCACCGGCTCGGGCTTTTTTCAACCGGTGTGGTATTGCTGGTGATTATCATGATTTTGAACTATCTGGCTAATTTTGTTATTCGACGAAGGGTTGTCAAATGAGGCTCAATCCCCGGATTGTCAACAGTGGTGTGTTGCTCCTGCTGAATATGGTTGCACTGTTCACGGTGGGGATCCTGGTGGTGATTGTCTGCCTTATTGTACTGAAGGGTATCACCCATATCAGCCTCGACTTTATTCTGTCCTATCCTGAAGATATGGGCAGGCATGGCGGCGTGTTCCCCTCGGTTATCAGTACACTCTTTTTAGTCTTCCTTTCCATCGCGTTTGCGACGCCACTGGGACTGGGCACCGCAATTTACCTGACCGAATACACCAGAGAATCACTGCTGACCAAAACAATCCGCTTTGGTGTCGAATCCCTTGCTGGTATTCCCTCGATTATTTACGGGCTTTTTGGTTTCATTTTTTTTGTCACCAAGCTCAAGATGGGCTGGTCACTTTTATCCGGAGCACTGACCCTCACCATTATGATCCTGCCGACCATCATCAGAACAAGTGAAGAAGCAATCAAGGCAGTGCCTCGACACCTGCGCATTGTCAGCCACTCACTGGGCGCAACCAAATGGGAAACGGTTGTCAAAGTTGTGCTGCCGGGAGCTGCACCGGGCATTGTCACGGGCATTATGCTGAGCATCGGGAGGGCTGTCGGAGAAACCGCAGCAGTTATTTTCACCATGGGCAGTTCGCTGCGGTTGCCCACCTCACTGTTTGAATCAGGCAGAACGCTTGCCGTGCATTTCTACATCCTCGCCCGTGAGGGCATCTCAATGGAAAAAGCGTATGCAACAGCTCTGGTGCTGGTCGTAAGCATTCTGGCAGTGAATATTCTTGCCTACTATATTATGCATAAAGTCATTGCAAAATATTCATAACGCTCAAGCGCTATGGAAACCAAAGTACATATCAAAAACCTCTCAGTCTCATTCTCCGGCACCCCGGCGCTGCGTTCAATCACCATGAAAGTTTATAAAAACCGCATCACCGGCTGTATGGGACCTGCCGGCAGTGGCAAATCAACCCTAATTTCGCTGCTCAATAGAATGATTGACTTTGAAGACGGAGCCCGCTATGAAGGCGAGGTTTTGCTTGACGATATCAATGTGCTTGACCCCTCCCTTGACGTTGTCAGCCTCCGCCGCCGCGTTGGCATGGTGTTTGCCGTCCCCCTGCCTCTGCCCCGCTCTATCTTTGACAACATTGCCTATGGACCCCGTCTCAAGGGCATTACCCGGCAAACCGAATTATACGCAATCGTTGAAGACAGTCTGCAAAAAGCTTTTCTCTTCGATGAGGTTAAAGACCGGTTGCACACCTCGGCGCTCAAGCTGTCCGGTGGTCAGCAGCAGCGGCTGTGCCTTGCCCGAACCCTTGCCCTGCAGCCCGAAGTCATACTCCTTGATGAGCCCTGTTCCGGACTTGATCCCATTTCAACAGCAAAAATTGAAGAAGCACTCAGTGTGCTCAAAAATGATTACACCATTATTCTGGTGTCCAATAACACCAAACAGATCGCCCGCACCGCTGACTTTTCTGCCTTTTTTTATATGGGTGAACTTATCGAGTTCGGTGAAACCTCCCAGATCTTTACCAATCCTGTCCAGAAAAAAACTGAAGACTATATTCAGGGAAAATTCGGATAATGCAAAACTGTGCGCTTTCCACTGAAAAACTGAATCTCTGGTACGGTTCGTTTCAGGCACTCAAGGATGTTGATTTTTGTGTCTATACCAACGCAATAACCGCACTGATCGGGCCATCGGGTTGCGGCAAATCAACGCTGCTCCGCTGCTTCAACCGCATGAACGATTTAATTGATGAGGTTAGGGTCACCGGCAAGATTGTGGTCGAAGGACAAGAACTGTCGTCAATTGACATCATTGAACTGCGCCGGAATGTTGGTATGGTTTTCCAACGCCCCAATCCGTTTCCCTTTTCCATTTACGAGAATTTGGTGTATGGTTTGCAGACGCACGGCATCCCTAAAAAACAGCATCCTGAAATCGTTGAGCGCTGTTTGCATGCCGTAGATCTGTGGAACGATCTCAAGGACCGGCTCCACAAACCGGCTCTCGACCTTTCTGAGGAGATGAAGCAGCGCCTCTGCATCGCACGGGTACTCACGGTCGAGCCACGGATTATTCTCCTGGACGAGCCCTGCTCAGCACTTGACCCGATTGCAACCTTGAAAATCGAAGAGTTGATGATCGAGTTGAAACAGCGGTATACCATTCTCATCGTCACGCACAACATGCAACAGGCTGCACGTGTTTCTGATTATACGGGGTTCATGCTCTTGGGTGAACTTATTGAATTCGGTGAAACAACCAAAATCTTCACTTCACCATCAGATGAACGAACCGAAGGCTATATTACCGGCAGATTTGGGTAACCAGTGCTCAAATCTTGAACTTTGAACCTTGAACTTTGAACTTTGAACATTTCTCTTATGCCCACCATCTCTTTCCAACACGCCCTAACAAATCCTGAGGTCTTTTGTGTCAGCTGGGAACTGGTTCCGGGTCGCGGTGCCCGTGAGCTGCAACAGGAAGAGATCCTTAAAATGGCTACAGCCGCAGCAGCATCAGGCAAAATACATGCACTCAGCATCACAGATAATCCCTCCGGCAATCCTGGGCTCTCGGCAGAGTTTTTATGTACCGAACTTGCACGGTGCGGCATAGAGCCGGTCGTTCATTTTGCGTGCCGGGACAAAAATCGTAATGCAATTGAAAGTTTGCTGTATGGACTGGAGCGATCCGGAGTGCATAACCTTCTTGTGGTATCCGGTGATTTCCCTTCACCAGCAGGGTTCTGTGGTACAGCACGTCCGGTCTTTGATCTTGATCCAGTGCAGGTCATGCAGCTTATTGCGCAAATGAACAGCGGCTATGCCTATCGGGAATACGGACGGGAAGCGCGTCTTGTGCCGACACATTTTTTTGCCGGTGTTGCTGTGTCACCGTTCAAAAAAACAGAACCGGAACTCAGTGGGCAATACGCAAAGCTGCAAATAAAAATAGCTGCCGGTGCACAATTTGCCGTAACCCAGATAGGTTTTGATCCACGAAAGTTCCATGAGTTGATACTCTGGCTCAAGCAGCATGAAATCCATATCCCGGTGCTTGCCAATCTTTTTGTGCTCTCCTATCCATCGGCAAAATTCATTGCAGCAGGCAATATCCCCGGCTGTGTCGTGCCACCCAAGCTTTTGGAAGAACTCTCCCGCGACCATGAACAGCCTGACAAAGGACGTTCCGCTCGTATCCGTCGGGCTGCACGCTTTTATGCGATTGCCAAAGGTTTAGGCTATGCTGGCGTACACATCGGAGGTCACAAGATAACCCATCAAGCAGTTCTTGAAATTATCCAGCAGGGCGAGGAACTCTTCCCCTCATGGCAGGACATCCTCAGCGCCTGCGACTATGCGTGTGGCAATCTTTTTTACTACTATTTTGAGCCCGCTCCCCCACCGGTTTTGAATAGCAACAATAGCAACCTTCAGGCAAATCGTGCTCCCTTTCGGCTGCGTTTAAGATCATTTGGCTACCGGCTTTGTCTGCTCATGCACCGGATTTTTTTTGCACCATCCTCACCGCTCTACCCAGTGCTGCGACTGTGTGCACAGCACCTTGACCGCTCTGTTTTTGCGCGGCGACTCGTGAGCCGCCTTGAGCATATCATCAAAACAATTATCTTTCGGTGTTGCGACTGCGGCGACTGTAGCCTGCCTGATACTGCATACCTGTGTCCTCTGTCAGGCTGCCCAAAATCTCAGCGCAACGGTCCCTGCGGTGGCAGTGATAACGGATGGTGTGAGGTATATCCTGGTGAGAAAAAATGCCTCTGGGTACGTGTCTATGAACGCCGAAGTGCTACAAGCACCGAGCCAGACATCAGTACGACAATCGTGCCGCCCTGCAACTGGCAGCTCTGGCAGACATCATCATGGCTTAACTATTTTCTCGGTCGTGCTCACACATCACCAGTGCCCTGCCGAAGACAGACTCAGCAAAAAAATGCTGCCTCGTGAACAGCTCACCCTGCTACGCAGTACAGGGGAGACGGATGATAAATGACGTGCCGCTGCCAACGGCACTCTTCACCTCAATCGTGCCCTGATGCTGCATCACGATGTGCTTCACAATGGAAAGTCCAAGACCGGTGCCGCCTGCCTGCCGGGAGCGTGCTTTATCAACAACATAAAACCGCTCAAAAATTCTTGGGATGTGCTGCTCAGGGATGCCGATGCCGGTATCCTGCACCGTGATACAGACCGCTTCCCCTTCAGTATGGATGCGTATGGTAATGCCGCCTTGCTCGGTATATTTCACTGCGTTATCAATCAGATTGATAAAAAGTTGCTCAATTTTAAAACGGTCCGCAACGATCGGTGGAGCCGCACCGTCTATCGCAACCTCAAAGTAAAGTTTTTTCTCGGCAAGTTTCTGCTCGTACATCTTATGAACCTGCTCAATGAGCTCGCTTAAATAAACCTGTTCCCGCTCAAGGTGCTGTTCTTCTTCAAGCCGCGCGAGCGTCAGCAAATCCCGCACAATGCTGATCAGCCGCTCAGTGTGTCGCTTGATAATGGCAAGATACCGCTGGTGCTGCTCCTCATGCTCTTCATCAAGCATGGTATCAATAAACCCTTTGATTGCGGTAAGCGGCGTGCGCAATTCATGGGAGACATTGACGATAAAATCTTTTTTCATACGCTCAACATTCTTGATCTCCGTAATATCACTGCACACCGCAATAATTTCATCCTGCTGTTCGATCCACGCCATGCTGCACAAAAGCACCTTGCCGTTCAACTGGAGCTCCTGGATGCGCGCCTGCTTATCGCCGCGTACTGCACGCACCATATCGCCAAACTCCGGCTCGCGGATAAACTCCCAGTAAAAATGACCCTGCACCTTCTGGCTGCCAATAACTGTGGTAAAGCTTTTGTTGCTCAGAACAATTCGTCCCTCACTGTCGAGCACTAAAAGATACTCGTGCATCGCTGCGATGATATTTTCAAGCTCTTCACGGCGCAGCACGATTTCATCAAACTGCGCCTTTATCTTTTCAGCCATGACATTAAAGCTTTCGGCACACTCCTGAAGCTCATCATTGCTGTCAAGAAACACGTGAACGTCATAGTTGCCGGCACCAATAGCTTGTGATGCCTCACTGAGCATACGGACCGGTGTGGTTACTTTCCGCGAAAGTATAAAGGCAAGCGCAATCGCCACAACACTGGCAAAAACACCGACTCTGATCATCCCTTTCCGGAACCCTGCAATGAGCGCTTTAATATCGTGCATAAAAACACTCATCCGCACGACACCGGTAACCGTGCCGTCCTGTCGTGTCGGCAGGGCAACATACAGCATATCTTCAGCCACCGTAGCGCTATGGCGGATTGACGTTCCGATCTCTCCGCCCAGTGCTTGCATAATCTCAGGTCGCGTCCGGTGGTTTTCCATCGTCTTCGGGTCTTTCTCTGAATCAGCAAGGACGGTCCCGTGAGAATCAATAATCGTAATCCGGGTTTGAATCGTTGCACCAGCCTTTTTCACCAGTGCGTCAAGCTCACCGGCGCGGTGGGGTGCCATCAGGGGGAGAATCTGCGGCATCAAAAGTTCTGCCTGCTTACGCAGTACCTCAATAAGAACATTCCGGTAGTGCTCCTGAAACGTTTGTACCGAAATGAAAAACAACGCACTACTGAGGAGCGCTATAATAGCGACACCAGCGAGAGCTATTTTTGCAAAAAAGCTTTTTTTCATTCTTCCAGCTTGTATCCAACACCACGGACATTTTTTATAAACCGTGATGCATCACCGATCTTTTCCCGTAGATGCCGGATATGCACATCTACAGTCCGGTCAATAACCGCCTTTTCATCACCCCAGAGATAATCCAGTATTTTCTCTCTGCTAAAGACCCATCCTTTTTTTGAGCAGAGCAGCTCAAGTATCTTAAATTCTGTTGCGGTCAATTCAACTTTCATGCCCCTGACGGAAACTTCATGTTTGGTCACGTCAATAGTCATGATGCCGCCAACTTCTATTTTTTTTGTTTCCCGTAGTGGCACATGACGCCGCAACGCTGCTTTAACTCTGGCAACCAGTTCCTTGGGAGAAAACGGTTTGGTAATATAATCGTCAGCTCCGATCTCAAGCCCGACCACCTTGTCCATCTCTTCGCTCTTTGCTGTCAGCATGATAATCGGCAGTCCTGCGATTTCGTCTTTTGACCGGATCATTTTACAAATCTCAAGCCCATCAATATCCGGAAGCATCAGATCAAGAATCACAAGATCAGGGGTATTTTTTTCAAGGTATTTCAAAAAATCAATACCGGTGCCAAACCCCTTGACCGCAAATCCTGATTTTGCAAGGTGAATGGTCACCAGTTCGACGATGTCAGGCTCATCTTCAATAATCGCGATGTTTTTTTTCATTCCTTGCTGTGCGGTGGTATGCATTGCTGTCGTAACAGTATATCAGTTTCGCTGCGGTAATACTCTATTCATAGCACACGTTCTTCACTGCGGGAAGGAAACAGTAAGCGTATAACTATAAGCGTCAGCGCCTTTCGAAGGTGTAAAAAATCCCGACAGAAAATAAATAATAGCTCCGGGAGGGGACATCGGAATTATAATTTCAAAAGAGTTTTGAGCACCTGAGCTGTACAGCGTTCCCCATTTCGGCATCACCTTGTCCTGTGTACTTGCCAGCGCAATGCCAAAAATCCGGTCACCTCCATCGCCGCTGTCTTGAACCCTGATGCTTAACTTATCACCGGTGTAGCCCCACGCGATAAACACCGTAAGGTCAAGGTCAAAGGGGAATATAGTTCTCATCTTCCGGCTGATCGTATAATTTGTTGTCCCTTCAGTGATCAGCTCAAAACCAACATGATACACCGGCAGGTCAAAAGCAAACCCTGTCCCCGTAAACCGCGCAGTTTCAGGAACAATGTCTTCTCCCTGCTCCAGCCCGAGTGTTGATGCGCGGGGAGATGCACCTGCACTGCACAACGCCAGTACCAGAATCACCTGCCACGAGAGGCGTGTTACCAATCTGGCAATCATAGTGAAACTCCTTTCCTCAATCAATATTATAACTAAACACCTTATAGAACCCGTTCATTTCAACAAGCGATCCGAACAGCTTGCAGCTTTTTTCTTTCCCATCAGCATCCTGAATCATAATAATTGGCTCACTGATCACACGACACTTTCCATAACGAACTGCTTCATTACCAAACATAACGTTCTTAACGTTTAGCTTTGTGCCGCCATACTGTGCGAGTACACGTTCCAGACCATGCTCAGAGCGCATAAGGTGCTGCTGCCAGACAAAATCTCGATGCGATTGCCACTGCGGTATCTGAGCGACTGGTAGATGAGGCCATATATAGTCTGCATATTCCTGTTCGGTGATCGTTAGTTCTGCAAGCTGCTGCCGGTCGCCAGCAACAACTGCTGCAGAAAGTGCTGCTGTCAGCGACTCTATCGAGGGGTACCAACCCTGACGCACCGGGTGCTGTGCTTCTCTGGTGACAACACATCCAGCCTGACAAACAAACACACAGAGCACGAGAAAAAGCTGCAGGATACTCCCCGCCATAAGGCAGGGAGTATCGCGCAGCACGGTAGCCCTTCGTGCTCTTTGGGGTGATGTAGTTAGTGTACCATGCACCGAAGAAACCGCTCTTTCTGATGTTATGATAGGGACAGATGTTTGCGAACGATATCAATCCGCGCCTTGAAAATCGCAATCTTCAGACCGATGCTTGCCCTACGCTGCAGCTTGCCCAAAAAAGTTAACATATCTTGGGCAAGGGCATCATCATATGCCGGGGTCTTGCCTTCAGTAGCAGCAGCAGCAACCGGAATAAGTTGCGCAAGAATTGCTGTTGCCTGCGCACGAAGCTCATGGTCTGCTGCGAGCAGCTCATTGACCTCGCGCGCAAACCGATAATAGAGCTGTGTGTACAACACACCCGTCGCACTGTGTGCAAGCACGGTGTCGCGGTAGGCACGCAGCACCGTCAGGCTTTCGTTATTCTCTCCAAGGAGCGATTCAGCAGGACACGGTTCAGGACCGGGTTCCGTGCAGCCTTCGTCAGTCTGCCCATTGCAGTTATTGTCAATGCTGTCGCCACAAACTTCTTCTGCACCCGGATTGATTGCTGCATTGTTATCGTTGCAATCTTTGGTGCCGCAGTTTCCGCCTTCGGCAAAATAGCCATCGCCGTCGCTGTCCGTGCATGTCGGTTTGCTCCAGCTTGCTTCGCCAAAGGTTGTCCATGGAGCACGCGTCCAGTCGTTGTCAGGATCCACACCGCCGATAAAATCAACTGGTTCAAAGAATCCGTCGCTGGGCGGCGTTGCATAGCCGGTCAGTGCTGGTGAACCTGCTGCAGGTCTGAAATCCGGGTTTTGAAGGTCGTAGGGGTTCCCGAGCAGCGGATCAGATTCCTTGTTGTTTTTCATCATTGACGTCATGAACGTCTCAACTGAGTACGGATACGTATAGGTGATGCTGCCGTCTTGAGCTTTGTCACCCACAGCAGTATCCCAGTTGGGGTTATTGTTATAGAAAATGCTGTTGTCAAAGACCAGTGCACCAGCATCAATCTGCTTGAACGTTGCTTCATTGTTGATGCGCAAGCCCGATTTTTTGAAACCCATGACGATAAAGTTTTTCAGCGTGCCTGCAGTTCCCCGGCGCAGCGTTAGTCCGTGCGTACTCTCAGTGCCGTTGGTCGTGCCCGGATCACCGATAAACGTAGCGTTGTAAATTGTCGGGTTTGACCGGGGCAGATTGTCGTTTGCCTTGTCAAGGTTATCCGCCTCGATGCCATTGTCAGCTTCATCGCCCTTTTGCTGCACTACCAAAAATTGCGCTTTACCACGCCACCCATCAGTCCAGTCAAACGAGTCATCACCACATGCTGAAGCAATTGCATATTTAATATTGGTGGTTCCACCAAACCATTCAAAACAATCGTCCTTAGTCATATGCGCCTGCACATGATCAACGATAGTGCCCGAGCCGGTTGCCTGAAATGCAATGCCGTTGAGCTCGTTATCAGGGGTGAACTGCGTGCCGCTGTATTCAACACGCACGTATCGGAAGGTGCCGCTGCTGTCAGCGTCATTACACTCAGAACCTGTGCAACCAAACTTCCCGGTATCGCCTTCGCCTTCGCCAATGCCGCCCGAGCGGTTAATGGTTGCGTAACCGTTCAAAATAAGGCCGCCCCAGTCGCCACGTTTGGGGCTCTGCTGGTCACTGGTAAAAACAATCGGCTTATCAGGTGTCCCTACAGCATTAATTTTCCCACCGCGTTCAGTAATCAGGGCTGCAACAGTTACTTTTTCGCCATAGATGGTTACCCCGGGGTTAATCGTAAGCGTTGCGCCCGAGCGTACAAACACAGGACCACGCAGCAAAATGTCCTGACCCCACGTCGTGTCAGAGGTAATATCGCCCTGCACGCTGACGAGCGCTTGTGCTGCAGGGACACCAAGCAGAAGTGCGCAAAGTAGTACAAAAAAAGTGAATAATTGTCTTTTCATTTCTTTACTCCTCTAAAATTGCTTTACATTGTTAGAACTTTCAGATACGTTCTCGCATTACATCCAACTTTGAATCATTGCTTTGTGAGGAGATTGCTTCGCTGGCACTACCTGAAGCGGCAGAGACCTCATGCCCTATATTCTGCCGCAGCAGGGCTGCGGAGTAGTCTCCTTTTCTTATGCGCTCACTGCATCACCTCCTTCCCTTGGTTAAGGTTTAATCCTGTGCAAAAGTCTCTGGAGCATAAAAGGAACGTTTTATAGTTCGACACTCCGTCAGAAACACTGTTTACAGACCTCATCTCTCCCCTTTATCCATGAAGTTCCGCCACCTACCACGTCCACGAAACCCCCAGTTTAAAGGTTCGTCCGGTCTTATAGTAATGATAGATGCCGTTACCTTGCAGAAGCGTATATGGCTCATTATTGAGATTCTGACCGGTCAGCTTCACCTCCCAGTGCTTCCCTAATTTCTGGATCAGAACAATGTCAAACGTGTCATTTTCTTTCTCAATCACATCAGGCAACCCAAGTCCTCCGATCAGGTTGACACGGTCATCAGTATATCGGTACATAAACCTGCCGGTAAATCCGAGGTCTGGATTATGGTACTCAAGGCTTACATTGACCGTGTTTTCCGGCTGACCTACCAGCGGACGCTTTGAGGTCGTGGGGACAAAACCTGCACTTGGCTCGACTTCTGTTTCAGAGTCAGCATAAATATAGTTTGCAGTAACGGCGAAGTGTCGGAGATGCTGCGTGATAAAACCAAGATTTTTCCTCAGCTCGACTTCAAAACCCTTGAGCCATGCGTCTTTAGCGTTTGTGAATGATTCTCGAAGTTGGGTTGTTGGCTGGATAGTCGGCTCAATCGCATCGGTGATGTCTTTGTAAAATGCACTGAAGGCAACCATATCCTCATTCCCCAAAAACCATTCCCAGCGGAAATCGTAGTTTTTAATCAGGGCAATGCGCAGCTCTGGATTTCCCTTTACTGCAGAGCCGCCGATGACATCGGTAAATTCAAACGGCGCAAGTTCATGGAATTCAGGACGCGACACGGTTCTGCTGAACCCCAGCCGCAGGTTCATGTCCTGGATCGGGCTGTACTTGAGGTTTATGGATGGCTCCCACGTGTTTTTGTGGAGCTTAGTGACAATACTTTGCTCAGGCGTAAAAGGATTTTTTGTAATGACATCGGTTTTATCCCGTTCCCGGCGCACTCCCCCTACCAACTGCAGCTTATCAAACAGCGTTACATCAATCATGCCATAGAATGCTTTTAGCTTTTCCTTTGCTTTATATGCGTCAGTCGGACGTGTGGTTTCCTGAATCTCAATTTCATACGGATTGATGTTCTCCGGTCTGAGAATGGTCTCAACGTCCTCTGAGAGGTCTATTTTTGAGGTGTCACGCTGCAAGAACGCAAACCGCCGGCACCAAAAGTCACGATCACGGTCAGTATAGGCAGCGCCGAACTGGAGCTTGGTAGTCAGCCACGAAAACGAGGGGATTTCAAAATTCCAATCAAGTGCCAGATCGTCCATATCTTCTTTTTGTTCTGTGAACATGCGCAACATGGCTTCTGTGTCATTTGAAAGCAGATATTTTTTCTGCGCCGAGTTATATTCATAGGTGGTATCGCGCATATCGGGATCGAGCATATTGGCAAATGAATAGTTCCAGCGCCATTTGATCCTGCTGTGCAGCAGTTTTTCAAAGACATGGTCACCGGCAATTTGTCCGGAATAGATTTCCTCTTCGATCCACCGCAGCCGTGACACACGGATATTCTCATTTTGGTCGCTGTTATACCCCTCATAAACCCGCGCTTCGTCAGTCGCATTTCTGTTGTAAAAGTTGCTGAAGATCAGTTTATGGTTATCACTGAGGTCAAAGCCAAAATTAAAGAGTCCACCTTCCTTAATCGTCTGGATCGAGCGTTGAAAATCATAACTGCTGTCCGGTCTTACCCCACCATTTCTTGTTGCCGTGAAAACGGTTTTCCGCTCATCATCTCGGTTTTGGATATTGGTTTTATAATAGGTTGACAGAACAAACCCAAACTTGTTGTACCGATTGCCGATGTAAAAATCGTAATCTGACTGCAACGGTGCATGACTGCGGTGAATGTTCCAGGTGTTTTGAAACTTTTCGCCGATTTGCTCAAGCTCATCGGGCTGAAATCCTTTTGAGAATAGTCCCGCCCGGCGGAGCAACTTGTTGGGGATGCTGCCGGAAAGCTTTCGGGTACCGTCATCATAGCCAAGCCAGTCTTTGTTCCCGCCGTGGTACGTAAGGTACTGTTCGCCGGTTGTTGAGGTGTTGTATTTTGCCGTGTAACCAAGTTTCATGATGAAATCATCAGGTACCGCTTTTGTCTTGATCTGACAGAGCCCGCCAGAAAAATTACCCGGTAAATCCGGCGTGAAGGATTTCACCACATTGATGGAGTCAACAACGCCTGCAGGAAAGAGATCCAGCGGAGTTAATTTTTCATTGGGTCGCGTGGTAGGCACAATGGCACCGTTGAGCGTAGTGTTGTTATACCGTTTAGTCATACCGCGCGCCTGCATGTATTTGCCCTGATCCATGACCACGCCGGGCATACGGGTCAGAATACCGGCAACATCAGATTCCGGAATTTTCTTAATGGATTCAGCAGAGATGTTGTCCATAATCCCTGAGGCGATTTTTCGTTTCATCAGATTCACCATTTCAGAATCAGCCTTTGGTTTTGCCACAACCCTGAGCTCCTCTATTTCGACAACCGATGTCGGAATACTGATCGTGAGCTGTGTTGTTTTCCCCTGCTGCACTTGAATGTTGGTGAGTGTTTTGCTGGCGCCTCCCGGATAAGTCGCCGTAACCTTGTAGGTTCCGGTTGGCAGTTCAAGCACAAAAAATCCATCTTTATTGGTCAACGAAAAATAACCCTTGGCATCTTTCGGTGCAGATGCAGGCGTTGCTTCAACACCTGCATCTGCAAGCGGTGACTGGGTCTCTGCCGCAACAACCGTACCACGAATCCTCCCGCCTTCCTTACCTGCCTCCTCCTCAGAAGCAGCCAGCCGACTATTCAGCAGCGTGCAGAATGTCAGAAGCACCATCCCCACCAGTCTGCGATAGCGTCCATTACCTGTCTTCATGCCTTAAACCGTAGTAAAACATAACCTGCTATGCACCCTGCTGATCGGTGGTCGTTAGAGATTGTAGGCTTGTTTGAATTCCTGCATCGCCTTTTGAATTTCCTCGCCAGAAGACATTGACTTTAACATAGCAAGTGCATCCTGTCGCTGGGCTGGATATTCAGCAGCTTTGCGGAGCAACTCTTTTGCCATCTGCACATTGCCTTTCCGCATTGCACAGTATCCTGCCATCAGCCACTCGTGACCGTCGTTTGACAACTGTTGCGCTGCTTTTACATAGTACTGCTGCGCTTCGCCATAGGAGTCCTGCACATAATAGAGCTGCGCCTTCAAGAGCAGCCGGTCAGGGGTCTCCTGGAGCGCCAGTGCCCGGTTCACTGCTTCAATTGCTTTGTCAAAGGCATAGGCACAGTAATAGGCAATTGCCAGCTTATCGTATTCTTCAGCAGTCCCATTGTCTTTGAGCGCTGCTTCATAATACTGGGCAGCACGGTGCGGCAAACCGATCATAGTAAACAAATCACCCAGCGTTACCAATTCTTCACGACTTGCCTCCTTCAGATAGCCATACACTTCAAACGCTATTGCGGCATCCTTGTACTGCTGATTTTTGAAATAAGCCTGCGCAAGGAGTTTCCAAGAAGCATCATTGTTGGGATCGCGACTGGTGAGCTTGTGTATCATGGCAATGGCTTCAGGCAAGTTTCCACTGCTGATGTAGGCGCTTGCCAAAATGCCGACGATATCGTTCTTTTCCCAGTGATACGTAAACAGCAATTCCTTTCCCAGCTCGATGGTTTTCGAAATATTGCCAGCCTGATAATATGCTGCCAGAGCCATAAAAAGCACCTCAGGATCTTTTCTCACACTCAACGCAAAGCCCTGCGCAAGTGCCCCACCCGCCCGTTCATACTCCTTTTTCTGATAATAGAGTTTGCCAAGATTCATCCAGAGCGGGCTGTAGTTTTTCTCAAGCTCCAGTGCCTTTTCAAGATGCTCAATTGCTTTATCACTGTTGCCGAGAAAGCCGTATGCTGTGCCGATGTTAAAATCAACAAGGAAATGATTTTTGTCAGGTTGCTTCTTTTGAAACTTCAACAAAATTTCAATAGCCTTCTGAAAATCATTTTTCGCCATTTCCTGTTGTGCTTCATACAACGCAAGTTTTGTTTTTTCGGAAACCGTATTCCACTGTATTTCCCCTGCCTCATCAGCCAGCACTGCCGAAGAGCTAGCCCAGAGTACAACAACGAACGCAATCATACTTTTTTTCATAACATCTCTCCCCTTCTATCAAGTTTTTTTCAGTACTTTTTACCGCCTTAATCCATATCCAGCTCATATTTAATCGAAGACTGGCACCAGCATGCTACCGGAGTACCTTTCACTTTTGCCGGCTGAAACCGCCACTGCTGCACTGCCTGAATGGTAGCTTCCTCAAAAATCCCCTGCGGCTGTGCATCAAGAATTTCAACGGTTTTCACCATGCCATCGGCATCCACCAGCATTTTAAAGCGAACCTTGCCGGTGATGTTTTTTGCCATTGCTGCCGAGGGGTACACTGGTTTGGTTCTGAACAGTGCCACTGGTTTTGCATCAACCCGGGATTCGTCAAAAATACCTGCACTCAGCGACAACCCCACGCCCCCCTCTCCACCGGTTGAAAGCCCCAAGTCGAACTGAAACGGCGCAGAGGCGAGCCCTGACGTATCAAGATTCATTTTGGGCATAAAGCTCTTCAGCTTCGGCTGCACCTGTTCCTTGGGTTTGACTTCTTTTTTCATTTCTTCCTTTTTGGGTGGTGGCGGAGGTGGTTTGCGATAATCGGCAAGCTGTACTGCTTCGCCGAGTTTGTCTCTCTTGGCTGGTGCACTAAAACGGAGCAGCACCGGCATTAAAAATATCAATACAGTGGTAATGATCAGTGCACTCATCAGTGCCGCGACCGTTCGGTTAAAGTCGGTCATACGAGTTCACTCTTCTCGCTTCGCAGCAATAGATACCGCCTTGGCACCTGCAAGACGGCACTGATCAATGATGTTCACCACCGTGCCGGTCACGCTCTCCTTGTCAGCAATGATAATGACGCCGGCATCAGGATTATCAACCAATGCCCGCTCGACATTGGCGCGCACCGAGCGAATGTCAATGGGGCGGTTGTCCATATAAATAAATCCCTCTTTACTGAGCCCGATCAGCACCGGTCCTTTATCTTTGGATTCGGCGCTTTTTGCGCTTGGTCGCTGAACCTCAAGCCCGGTTTCTTTCACAAAACTTGTGGTGACAATAAAGAAGATCAGGAGCAGAAAGGTCATATCAATCAGTGGCGCCATATTGATTTCAATAGGCTTGGAGGCATCAGTTTTTCGTCGTGCGCGTATCATAAATGGAACTTTCTGATAAGGTGCCGCGTCAATTCCTCGACCGCTGTTTCAGCTTTTCGTGCAGATCGTGCTATAAACATCTGTGCCCAGAGCCCGGCTATGGCGATCACCAGTCCGAACTGCGTCGTAATCATTGCCTCAGAAATCCCACTGGACATCGCCTTCGCATTGCCGGTTCCGAAGATATTCATCACATTAAAGGTATGAATCATACCGGTAACTGTCCCAAGGAGCCCCAGGAGCGGTGCCGCAGTGATCAGGCAGGCAATAATGGTGAAGTTTTTTCTCAGCTCAGGCAGGAAGCGTTTTGTTGTTTCATTCAAAATCATGGTATCAATCCTGCCATATACTTTTTTTGACTCAATGAGCTGCTGGCACAAACGGCTATAGAGGCCAGAAACTTGGGGAATCATCTCCACTGTTTGTTCAAGATGGGCGATGACCTCATCAGGGGTCAGGTCTTTTTTGGTGTGCAGCTGTGCAAAATACAGGTAGCGCTCAACAATACAAAACGACAGCAGCAGTGCGACCACCAGAAGCGGCACCATGACGCTGCCGCCCATAACAAGAAATTCGCGCCATGAAATTTCCCAGACCATCGGTCATCTGCTCCTACGCTTTTTTGACCACATTGACCAACATCATTGATTTTTCTTCCATCGTGCTGGTGATACGGTCAACACGACTCTGAAACCACCCGTGTACCAGAATAATAGGAATTGAGATGAGCAGACCGTACTCGGTCGTTACCAGCGCCTCTGAGATGCCGCCCGACATAATACGCGGATCGCCTGAGCCATAGATGGTCAGCATCTGAAAAGTCGTTATCATACCGGTAACCGTCCCCAGCAGACCCAGCAAAGGTTCGACAACTGCAATAATCTGGAGGGCACCCATATTGCGTTCAAGCGGTCTGAGCGACCCTTGGATTGACTCTTCCAGCACTGATTCAAGCACTTCCGGCTGCTCTTGCCGATGCGTGATACCGGTAGCCAGTACCTTAGCAAGACAGGTCGAACTTTCCCGGCAGTAGGCAAGCGCCTGATCCCACTTTCGGGTCTGAAGTGCCGCAGTGATTTGCTCAGCAAGCTCTTGTGTTGCTTTCCCCTCACGTGATAAAACCCAAAACCGTTCGATTGCCATGATCAGTGCAACGAGCGCAAGCAAACAAATCGGCCACATCAGTGCGCCACCTGCTTTAAGCTCCTCCCACCAGGTCGGCATATCACTGAGTTGACGAAAAGCACCGCCTGCAGACGGGTCAACAAAAAGACCTGGTGATTTTCCTGATACAAATCGGGTCGCTTCTCGCAGCATGGCACGGGGCATTTGCACAGAAAACTGTGTAAAAAGTTCCCGCGCCGGAATATATTCAAGGTACCCGGTTTTGCCGTCCTTCTGCCACAGCGCGTTAAACGTCCCGATACGGATGATGTCACCTGAGGTTTCTTTACCTGCAGCATCAATATATGCAACGGTGGTGCGGTGAATTGTCCCGTTTTTGCTTATTTCATCAAACAGCAGATCTCCCATGCTTCGAATAAGCTCAAGGGATGGAAATTCTGTCTGGGAAACAAGTGGCTCAAGCACCTTTTTCCGTCCCGGCTTTTCGCCTGACACCAGAGACTGGCTCAGCGCGATCCCTAAATCCTGTGCAATGCCCCGTGCAGAACCGGCAACCTCATCAGCCTCGTTTTTTTGCTCCTCGCTCCGTTTTTTTAAATCATCAACGGTTTTCTCATTCCGCTCACACCGTGTTCTGAGCTCAGCCACGGCAGCGTCTTTTTCTTTTTTTATCGCTTCCAGTTTCTTGAGCTCAGCCTCAAGCTGCCCCTGCTGTGACAGTATCTCTGCCTCTTTCAGTGCTGCTTCTTCGCGCGCCTTGCGTGCATCAGCCTCAGCCTTTTCCTGCGCACGCTCAATTGCTGTTTGGTGCTGTCCCTGGGCTATATCTGCTGGTTGAGATTCCTGTGCAGTGACTGAGACAGCCATCATCAGGAAAAGCGCACTTATGATACCGGTCAGTTCTTTTCTCATTGTGCTGTCCCCCGTAGCGGCAGATTAACAAAGTCAACCGGTCGCCGCCGTTGTGTTATCTCAATAGCTTTCTTAATTTCAGCACGGTATTTCCCATGTAGCTCGACCCACGTTTTAGTCCCCCGGTCAAAAATGCCAATCTCTGCCTCATCAAGCGACTGCATGATCAGCGCAGTTCTTCCAATCCGCAGCACGTTGACCATGCGCTTCTTACCCTGCCACGTGATTTCTTCACGGGTTGTTTCAACTGATTTGCCGTAATCCATCTCCACCCGAAGCCCCTCAAAAACCCTGCGGAGTTTTTCTCCCATCGGAACTTCAGGATCATTGACAATGTCTTTCAAGGTTGCAATTCTGTTGCGCCGCTCCTCCATCAAAAACGGAAGATCTGAAGTAACCTGCTCCTCCATGCGCGTGATAACTTCGTGCAGGTACGGCACAAGCTGCTGCCGTATTTTTTCCATCTCCAGCACTCTTCTATTGGTGCGTTCGATGTAAGCGTCTTGTTTTGCAACAATTTCTTCAAGATGCTGCTTTTCAACAGCTGCCAGTTCAATATCTTCTTTAATTTGGAAATACTGCGATTTCATCCGCTCTTTTTTAGTCTGCCAGTCTGCTGCTTTCTTCTGCGTCTCTTGTCGCTTCTGAATACTGCCGTCAATGGTTGAGACAATTTTTTCCGGCTGCTCGATGCCATATGACGATACGGCACACAACAGCAACACTGCAGTGAACGTAATCATTCGTGTAGGGTGCATGGATACTCCTTCCCAATAATCATTCTTGAAAAGAAAATATTTCCTTTGCGTTAATGATGTATAAACAATCTGTTAATTTTCAGTTAAGTGTTAAAAACTGTTCAGCAGAGCCACGCCGGTTAAGGGACCGTTGCCATATGGTTAAAAATTGGTAAACTTTCTCTGGCAGAGATGAATTCGTGTTGATCTGTTGGTACCAGAGAGCAACGCTTGACCTTAAGGCGACAAATCCTGCCATAAAGAACTTGCAAGGGAGGGCTGGTTACTGTTTACCCTGTGGCACTGAAAAGAAAACGGAGTTTTTGTTTTTGTTCGGGTAGAGGGATATCGAACCATTAAAAAAGGGCTCCACAGTGTGCGAATTGCTAATTTTTGCAAGAACTTCAGGGTAGATTTGATAAGGGGATCAAAACAGAAAATAAACGGGCAGCATATGAGAGAAATGTGAAGCAAGTCTCATTGCTTCTGAGTTCATGACGCTCAACTCAATCGCAAGGGTTCCTGCCAACCCTAAAAATACTGCAACCATTACAAACTCCCAAAACAACCCTTTTGTATGATGAGATTTTGTCTTTAAGCATTTATCAACCTCATTTACACAGACTGCGGGTAGTATCGGTGGCGGCGTTATTAATTCCTGTTGCATAACAAATTCTCCTTTCAGTTTATAGGGTTACGCTAATCCTCACCTCGAGACAGTCGCTATGCTTCCATCGCAGGGTACGCACGGAGTTCATCTGCGCTGGCTGTCGGTTCCCTGCACTCATCCTCCAATAAATCACGCACAGCGTGCAGGGTTAAAAAAAGTGCCATACACATAAGTTCGGCAACAGATGCTCCTATCTTTTTCACCATTTTTTTCATAGACTGTTCCTCCTGAATGGTTTGTGCTGTATGGTTACACCAATAGTAAGTCTTTTGTGTTAAGCGGATATAAATTTTAAAAACATTCTCTGTTAAAAGAATCAAATCAAGGGTATACTGGAGGAAGTTTAGCAAGGGCACAGGAGGAGAAAACAATGCCAGTTCGCACGATTGAAATCTGTCAGAATACCTACCGAAAATCGCTTCCTGATGTTGCGGCAGCAGATGATGATACCTTCTTTGTGGTGTGGGCAGCAGCGCCTGATGAGGAAAGCCCAACTGCCGACTTTGCTATCGTTTGCCAAAAAGTCTCAAGCACCGGTGCTCTGATCGGTGAGCCTATTGAGATTGTAAAAACTACCGACATTTTGATGTTGCCCCGCATAGTGTACGATCCTCATAGCCACCGCTCTCTTGTCATCTACTGCATCGGTGAGGAATATTTCAATATCAGAGGCATCTTTCTTGAGGGAACCGGAAAGCCAGTCAGCCCTCCTTTCAAAGTAACCGATGTCCCAGCAAACCAGTTCCACTACACTATGGCGCTCAACACCCGTCGCAATCAGTTTCTCGTTGTGTACAATGATTTTCGGGATAATATCAGCACCGTATATGGTGTTATCATAGACAGTGCCGGTACCATCGTGAAACCCGAATTTCCGCTCTGCACTGCACCGGGGCATCAGGTAAATCCTGTGGCGTGCTACAACCCCGACAATGATACGTACCTTATCAATTGGGAGGATTTCAGAGCTCACGACAACCAACTTGATGCACTGGCTACGCTTGAGGTGATGACCGATATCTACGGTGCACTGCTTTCTGGTGACGGTCAGATTCTTGTAGGTGACATTCCTCTGTGTGCTGATGCTTCAGACCGCAATGCTGACCAGCGCTTTAACGGCATTGCGTACAACACACGCAGAAAAGAGTTCCTTACCAGCTGGACCGACACGCGGGACTCGTTGCATAACGTAGGGATTGTTGGCAGAATCGCTAAACCAGACGGCTCAATGCTTGACGGAGACTTTGTTATGGTTGATGCAGCCGGTGCACAGATGATAAGCCACACCATCTACGTACCGGAGGAGGACAGCTACCTTGTAGCCTGTGAGCGTGACTACAATGATGTTGACCCGTTTTATTTCAAAGACATCAAAGCCCACGTCAGCATTGCTGCACAGTGGCTTGATGGTAGTGGCAGACCACAGGGCAATCTCATTGACATCTACCGCAGCAGCACCAACCAGCGTTTTGTCCGCCTTGCGCATCATTGCCAAAGCAACGCCTTTCTCTTTGTCTGGCAGAGCGATTTTCCGGGTGTGTCTGATTCCGTTGAGGGTCACATCATGAGCGCAGGAGGCGACATCTGGGGCGCACTCTATAAAAAAGACTAATGGTCAGTTTACTGGGTCTTGACTGATGCATGAGGCTGTATCCTCCTCATTGCTCCTATCCATAGCAAAAAAGACCTGGAAAGTTTTTTATTTTCCAACGCACCTCTCCCGGCACGCCGTAGGAAACATGCCGAGCAAATGCTCTGAGAATACCGCCATTTCAAAAACATCTTGACATTCAGCCCCTGTACATATAAGGTTTGAATTTATTTTTCTAGGTAGTAGGAGCGTTTTTTAGCGCAGGGTCATTAACCTTTCGGTAAAGGAGAAACAGCATTGGGGAGCATAACATTTAAACAGGAAAAAATCGGGTGCGCGCTGCTTTCGGCTGGCAAAGCACGTCCGTACAGCGTGGGAACGAAACCTGAGCTACTCCCTGTCTGGGATAAAAACTTATGTACTCGATGTGCGCTTTGCTACATCTATTGTCCCAATGCAGCCATCGCAAGACAGGATGATGGTTTTTTTGGCGTCAACCAAGATTTGTGCACTGGATGTGGCATCTGCCACCGGGAATGCTGGTTCGGCGCAGTAAGTATGCAGGAGGCTGACTAATGGATAAATACAGCTTATATGCAGCACAGTTTCTCAGCTTCAAAGAATACTTTTTACCAAAGGGGCATAATGCCTGTAAAGGATGTGGCGTTGCTCTCGCAGTGCGTCATGTGTATAAAGCGCTTGAAGGTAAAGGCGCGGTAATTGAAAAGGCGACCTGGACCATACCATGGCAGGCTCATACCCTTGCAGACGATGTACCCAGTGCATCCCCGACAACGCCATCGCTGCTTTCCATTCATAAACCAGATTCTGCAAAAAAAGATGCACTGCTCATCTGTTTTGACAATGAATCAACAGAAAAAGGTGCAGACACCACCGCATTGATAAAACGATTCCCTGCAATTGCTGCTGCATCAGGATATAGCTATGCAGCAACTGCATGTCCGAGTCATCCGTTTGATCTTATTGAAAAAGTTCGTACCGGCTGGGAGCGTCAGGGGTCAGCATACATCCACATCCTCTGCCCCTGTCCGGTTGCGTGGGGTTTTGATCCACAAAATTCAGTCAGAATCGGCAGAATGGCGGTAGAGTCTCGCATTTTCCCGCTATATGAAATTGTCGCCGGCTATTACAAAATGTCGTGCGATGAACCAAATCCCCGTCCTTTGCAAGAATACCTCAAGGCGCAGGAACGATTTAAGTCTTTCAGCGCAAAAAAGATTGAAGCATTGCAACAGGACGTCACTGCTGCATATGCGGCTCTGACAGAGCGGTGCCGTAAAAGTGCAGCATAACAGACGCACCCACTGCTCTGGAACCACAGAACATAAGTTTTACATCTTAGGAGACAGCACCATGACAGAAACAGCAACTCCCCGATGGTCTGGAAAAAGCCAAGCCATGTTTGAAACCATGCTCGGCGAAGTACCTGAAGCGATGCGACCGGTCTTCAGAGAAAAGCTCATGGCAATCATTCTGCAAAAAGCGGGCAACGGGGAGGTGACAGAACAGCAGGTTACTGCAGTAGTACAGGAAATTGTCCCTGAACCATTTAAAAGCACCATTCTGAAGAAATTCAAAGAGATCGGTGATTTTGACATAAAAATCATAGACCAGATTATACAGCGCCGTGGAGCATCACAGGAGAGCCTGATGTACATTCTCCATGACATTCAAGATGAAATTGGCTATATCCCAGTTGAAGCACTCAGAGCGGTGAGCACCAAGTGCACTATTCCGCTCAGCACGGTGTATAATGTGGTGACGTTTTACAAAGCATTCAAAACCCAAAAACCTGCTCAACACACCATTAAAATATGTTGTGGCACTGCCTGTGCACTGAAAGATACCCACGGGTTGCAGCATGAGATTGAATCAAAATTTGGGCATGCTGCAACTGTACGTCTTGAAAAGACCCTGTGTTTTGGGTGCTGTGATTGCGCGCCGGCGATAGAAGTTGACGGCACCGTTTATACCGGCGATGCAGCACGGGCAAAGATTGAAACCCTTGCTTAAAACAGAATGGCATTAACCTGCAGTGAGTCACGAGGCATAGCATGAAACTAAAAAAAGCAGATGATCTTGCTCAAGCTCAGGAAAAAGGCAAACAGCAACTCTTCCCTGCAACGGTTCGCATTAATGTTGGCACCGCAAGTTGTTGCCGTGCAAAAGGTGCAACCATTGTGCTCAATGCGCTCAAATATGGATTACGCTCTCGCGGTATTGAGGCACAGGTGGTTGAAACTGGTTGCACTGGTTTTTGTTTTATGGAGCCGACGGTAGAAATTCAGTATCCCGGAAAACCTAAGGTTTTATATGGCAATATAACAGAAGCTGATGTCCCACCATTGATTGATGCAGTTGCGCAGGGCACAGTTTATCAAGACCGAGCTGTGCTCTGTGTTGAACAGGAAGAGCATGTTCTGTGCGGCACGATTACCTATGGCGGAGCAGATGAACATTACAGGGCACTACCCAATCCTGCATCGCATGATTTTAGCAAGCACCAGCAAAAAGTTATTCTGCGAAATACGGGAAGCATCAATCCAACCGACATTTATGAATATATTGCCCGGGGTGGTTATCAGGCTCTCGCCAAGGCATTGACCATGGAGCCTGATTTCATTATTGATGAAGTCACCAAAGCGGGGCTGCGCGGCAGAGGCGGGGGGGGATTCCCTACCGGCATTAAATGGAAAAGCTGCAGAGATGCTCAGGTAAAAGAAAAATATCTGATATGCAATGTCAGTGAGGGCGAACCGGGTATTGGCATGCACCGGAGCTTTTTGGAATCCGATCCTCATTCCGTGCTTGAGGGACTTATTATCGGTGGTTACGCTATCGGTGCACAGACTGCCTATGTCTATATACGAGATAATTACCGTGTTGCGCTCCAGCGTTTTTCTCAAGCGGTCAACGATGCAACAGAACTGGGACTGCTGGGCAATAAAATCCTTGGCAGCTCATTGAGCTTTCAGGTGAAAATCAAAGAAGGTGGTGGAAGGTTTGTCTGTGGCGAAGAAACAGCACTCATTGCCTGTATTGAAGGTCGCATTGGTGAACCACGTCAACGCCCACCATTTCCAACCCAGCACGGATTGTTTGGCAAGCCAACCTGTATCAATAATGTCGAAACATGGGCAAATATACCGGTAATTATTATGAAAGGCAGCTCGTGGTACAATGCCATAGGCAGTGCGGGAAGCAAGGGGACAAAAGTCATCTCCCTTGTCGGCAACATTAACCGTCCGGGCATGATTGAAGTACCCATGGGCACATCGCTCTATGATGTTATTTATTCAATTGGTGGTGGTATTCCAAATGGCAAAAACCTAAAGGGTGTCCAAACCGGCGGTCCATCAGGTGGTGTGCTGCCAGCTGAAATAAAAAATCTCAGCGTTGATTATGACGTATTGAAAAATGCAGGCTCCATGCTTGGTTCGGGTGGCATGGTCATTATGGATGAAGACGCCGACATGGTAAAGATTGCACGTTATTTTACAGATTTTTTTGAACAAGAATCCTGCGGCAAATGCGTTCCCTGCCGTGAAGGTGTCTCACGGATGCGCAAAATGCTTGATGAAATCATGGCAGGTTATGGCAGTAAAAATTATTTGGAAGAACTTCAACTGTTGGCAAAACCTATCATGTCAGCATCTGCTTGCGCACTTGGTAAAACAGCGCCAATACCAATTATATCAACGATAAAATATTTTAAAGATGATTATCTAAAATATATCCCCTAAAAAATTCTCTCAGTTATCACTGCTTGTTTGAGGCTGCCATGGTTTATGGCAGCTTCTTTGTTTTTTGAAGGGATTGTTTATTTATTTTTTATGTAATCAGCTTCTTACCCGTAATTATTCAAGAAAATCACCTAAAAATTTTCGGCATTTCGTCTTGCTTCCACTTTTAGTAAGCCCATTTTTGCCCACAAGAAGGTTTTTGCTATTTTTATTTTCTGTAAAAATTTCTTGATTTAGTAGCTGATAATCATTATTATTATAATAAAATTATTTATTTATTCCATTATGGATATTATATTCTCAATTG
>Ga0209162_1000306_pt1 | contig 54725 bp, 49 predicted proteins | sample YNPNPMetaG_FD_187121 | JGI IMG/M metagenome (GOLD analysis project Ga0209162, IMG submission 187121) | Anoxygenic and chlorotrophic microbial mat microbial communities from Yellowstone National Park, USA - YNP NP MetaG (SPAdes) (version 2) ...
TCAAGCGCAAACCGTCCTTGTGGTGCATCGCTATCTGCTTATCCACGTCTTCTCCACACCTGCAACCTTTACCGCTTGGACCTGTCCTCCCTCCCGCGACGGGTACGACGCTGTTTGCGGTGATAGGCAACATTATCAGGTTCGCCAGCGCCAGTATGAGGGCGGTGCTCAAGAGGTAAATCCGTCGTCGCATTGCTGTTCTCTCCTCCGTCAGGTGATAGAGCGGTCTCGCCCGCTAGGGTGCTTCCAATAAAGAAATCGTTCGATGGGGAAGATTCGTCACAGGTTACGCCCAATTTTTTCCGCGCCTGTTCGATACCTCTTTGAAAGCGCATCTTTGTCGTGCTCACCCCCAAGCCCGTCACCTGAGCAATCTCATCCCATGAACATTGTTCGTAAATGCGAAGATATACCACCTGCCGGCAGTTTTCGGGTAAAGCATCCCAGATCTCATCGGCGAGGAGGAGCGTCAAAGCCTGCTGTTCAGGGTTGCGGGCTACCAGTGCTCTCGTGCATTCCGCTATGGCGCGCTGTTCGCATCTCTGACGCCGATAATGGTCGGCAACCCGTTTTCGGATTACCGTATCCAGAAAGCCGGGCCTCAGGTGACTTAGCAAACCGTCAGCAGGCTTGTCGGGGTGATGGGCACGCAAACAGCAAAGGCATGCGGTAAGCGATTCGCACACGACGTCGGTCGCTTCCTCACAGCTCATGCCATATTGACGCTGCACGCGAACGATACGTTCGCGCACGCAATCCAGCAGGGTGCGGGACATAGATGCCTCCTTTCTGTCCGCAAACCGCAGCACACCCTGCAAGCACTATAAAGCAAGAGCACATACTAAACTATAGCAAAGTACTTACCCTCCGCCAACTTCAAAAAGGAAGACGGGTTCCGAACGGTTAAAGTTACTACAGGGATGAGCGAACGATTAAAAGGTAGTGAATCTTGACGGCCACCAGGGTTGCCAGAACACGATGCTTGAGGTTACCATTCTGTACAAATCCTTTCGGAGCGTGCGGGCCGTGAACGGATTGAGCCTGCACGTGCAGGCGGGCGAGATAGTCGGCTTGCTGGGGCCCAACGGCGCAGGCAAGACCACCACCTTGCGCTGTATCTGCGGCATCCTGCGTCCCGACGCAGGAAGGGTCATCGTCGGTGGGTACGACCTCGCCGAGCGGGAGCAGAAGGCGAAACGGCTGATGGCGTTCATCCCCGAGGTGCCCAACCCCTACGAACTGCTCACCGTGCGCGAGCACATCCAGTTTGTCGCGATGTGCTACGGCACGATGGACACCTTTCGCCAGCGCATTGACGAACTGCTGCATCGCTTTGACCTGAAAGAGAAGGAGCACGAGCTGGTAGCCACCCTGTCCAAAGGCATGAAGCAAAAGCTGGCGGTCGCCTGCGCGTTTGTGCATGACGCGAAGGTGTTCCTGTGCGATGAACCGCTTGTGGGAATCGACCCCAAAGGGCAACACGAGCTGAAGAGCGAGCTGCAACGCCTGCGCGATGAAGGATGTGCTATTCTGGTCAGCACGCACCAGCTGGACACCGCGGAAAGGTTGTGCGACCGCGTGATTATCATGCAGGCGGGGCGCAAACTGGCAGAAGGCACTCTCGACGAACTGCGGGCGCAGGCGCAGATGGCGGACAGCACGCTCGAGCAGGTATTTCTGCGACTGACCGAGGAGGCAGAAGATGCAGGCACTGTGGTTTCTGACATGGCGCCTTCTGGTCAATAGTGTGCGCCGCACGTTCACCAACCCTCTGCGTGCGACTCTCGCCGTGCTTGTGATACTCTGGTTCGCGTTCACCATTGGCAGTAACCTGTTTTTCTCCTTGCGACATGCAAGCGTCACTGCGACCCCTCTGCCTGCGGACTTGCGCCAGTTCCATACGGAGTACCTCATCGCGCTGCTCATGGGGGTACACCTCGTGATGCTATGGCAGCCGTTATTTCCTGTGACATTTCGCACGGTGCCGCTGTTCACGCAGGCAGACATCCACTTTCTATTTCCCTCTCCACAGCGGCATCTGCCGGTGTTCCTTTTTTTGTTATTCACGCGCGGCCTGGTGAACAGCCTAGTGGTGCTGTTGATTCTGCTCATCATGGCGGTAGCGATGGGACATGACCTGCTGGTAAGCCTGTTTACCGGCAATGTGCCTGCTCACGCCCGCCTGACGTGGGTATACCCCACCATGTATCTGCTGGCTTTTGTGGCGTTGCTGATTACCGGCGTTCTCATCGTGCTTCGGGAGGAGCGCCAGCCAGGCTTTTATCGGCGTTTGAAGGGGATGTTCTGGGGACTGATGGGGGCACTGGCGGCGGTTCTAGGCTGGCATGGCTACCGGGCGTGGCAGCGTGGTAGTGACCCTTTGCAGGAGATGGTCTGGCGTCTATTGCACAATCCGATACTGGTGGTGCCCCTGTTTCCGTTGCGCGCGCTGGCAGAGGCAGCGGTTGCTTTCTCCGCAGGCTGGACACCTGCCGTGAGTCTGGGTTTTGTGCTGTGGGGAGGGGCACTAGGGGGAGCAATGGTTCTGCTGTGGCGCTACGAACACCTCCTTTACGATGTGGCAGCGCAGATAGCCAGTCTTTCCACCTCCTACGCCTGGCGTCGGCAAAGCCCCGCTCAGGCTGCCTATGAGGCTTCTATTGCCGCTGCGCAAAGGCGCAAACGGACTGTGCGCTGGCGACTTTTCGAGCGCTGGGTGCCGCAGGGGGCGTGGGCGCTGCTGTGGTGCCATAGCCTGCTGATGCTGCGCTTGTCCAACGCACTGCAAATACCGTTAACCGTGTTGCTTGGCTCCCTCGTGATGGCGTTGGTGTTCATCGTTCGGGGCGAAGGTTTGACGCCTTCCGATAAAGTGGGCTTCATGGTGGTTATCCAGTATATGTCCACTGTCCTTCTGGTGCTGACCACACAGAGCTGGCTGGTGAGCGCGATACGACGCGCAGAGATGAACAGGTCATTGCCGTTTGCCGCACGGGTCGTATTGTGGACGGAGGTACTGCCTCCCACGCTGACGGTGTGGCTGTTACAGATACCGTTGTGCGCGGTGTTCGGCGTTATCTTGCCGACGTATCTGCTCACGTTCATTTTGCACGCGCTCGTCAGCATGTCCTTTGTTCCGCTCCTGTTCACGGTCATGCTGACGGTGTACCTCTTGTTACCCGACCAGAGTGACTACACACAACGGATGTTGCTCGGCGTTTTGCTCTTTCCGGCACTGTTGCTGGCATCGGCACCTGCGCTGGTTGCGCTGAGCATTTGTGCGTTGTTCGGTTTGCCGTTTTGGGCACAGGCCATAGCGATGGTGACGGTCAACGCAGGCGTATCGTGGCTGAGCGTTCTTCTGGCAGCTCGGCAGTACGTCCACATCAACCTCGCAGAGTAAATCGGTGGGGAAGAGCGGGATTCGGTGCGCACTGGCGTCGCCAGTTACCATCACGCAGCGGCAGCGAACTTGTAGCGCAGGACGTCTTGCTGCCCTGTTGCTTCTGCAGAAGAAGTATTGACTCGCCGCAAAATATAAGAAGAGGTACCACCACATACCCCACATACTTCTACTGGAGGGAGGCGAGCTGAATGGAGTACGTGCGTTTAGGTCGTTCCGGTTTGCGTGTCAGTCGTCTGTGTCTGGGCACAATGAACTTCGGTCCCCTCACCAGCGAAGAGGACAGCCACGCCATCATGGACCGTGCGCTGGAGCTGGGCATCAACTTCTTCGATACCGCCAACGTGTACGGCTGGAAACTGGGCGAGGGAATTACCGAGCAGATTATCGGTCGCTGGTTTGCCAAAGGCGGCGGGCGTCGGGAGAAGGTGGTCATCGCCACCAAAGTGTACAACCCGATGGGCAACTGGCCCAACGAATCGCGCCTGTCCATCCTGCACATCAAACGTGCCTGCGAGGACAGCCTGCGTCGCTTGCAGACCGATTACATCGACCTGTATCAGATGCACCATATAGACCGCGACTGTCCTTGGGAAGAGGTATGGCAGGCGATGGAGCAGCTGTACCGCGAGGGCAAAATCCTCTATGTGGGCAGCAGCAACTTCGCCGGATGGCACATCACGCAGGCGCAGGAGATAGCCAAACAGCGCCACTTCATGGGGCTGGTCTCGGAGCAGAGCCTGTACAACCTGACCGCGCGCATGATCGAGCTGGAGGTCATCCCCGCGTGCCAGGCGTATGGCATCGGCATCATCCCCTGGAGTCCGCTGGCAGGTGGACTGCTGGGCGGCGTGCTGCAGGGGGTGAAAGAGGGACGGCGCGCTTCCGAAGGGATGCAGAAGCGCATCGAGCAGATGCGCGACAAACTGGAGGCGTGGGAGAACCTGTGCAGGGAGCTGGGCGAGTCGCCCGCAAACGTCGCTCTGGCGTGGTTGTTGCACCAGCCTGCTGTCACCGCGCCGATTATCGGTCCTCGCACCATGCAGCAGCTGGACGAGACCATGCGGTGTCTGGAAATCAAACTGAGCGAGGAAGTGCTGAAGAAGCTGGATGAAATCTTTCCCGGCCCGGGCGGTCCTGCACCGGAGGCGTATGCTTGGTAGAAAACAGTACCCCGCAGGCGGTCGCCTGCGGGGACGCGCTTTACAGCTGGTCTTCGTCTTTCACTTCTACCGGAGCGCGGTAATACTCCTCGGGCTTGGTATAGGCGGGGGAGTGGTACTGCGGGATTATCTGCGCACTGCCGCGCCGGCAACCATCCACACACGCCCCGCAGACAATGCACCGGAAGGGTTCAAAAACCAGTTCACGCTCGGCACGGTTCACCCGGATGGCTCCGGCAGGGCAGCGCAGAGCGCAGGCTCCGCAGAAGATACATCGGCTGATGTCAAAAATGATTCTTCCGCGCGCCCGCACAAAGGCTTCGCGTCGCTTATAAGGATGCGGTCGGGTCGCCGGTTTGGAAACCAGGTTGCCCACCACAGTTGGTAGCATCTTCGGCATGGCTGTTCTCCTCTCAACGCTCCGTGCAGCTGATACACGGGTCGATAGACAGGGTAATCACCGGCACGTCGGCAAACTCCGCGCCGGGCAACATCTCCAGCAGAGTCGGCACGTTGGCGAGCGTTGGTGTGCGCACGCGCATTCGCTCCAGGTTTTTGGTACCGTTGCCCACCACGAAGTACATCAGCTCACCGCGCGGCGCTTCCACCCGCGCAATGGCTTTACCGTTCGGGTTGCCGCGTGGCTTGGTCTGAATGTCACCCTCTGGCAGGCGTTGCAGTGCCTGACGAATCAGGTCGATGGTCTGAAAACACTCTCGTGCCCGCACCACCGCGCGCGCATAGCAGTCTCCTGCCTGTTCCACCACAGGCTGGAAATTCAGTTCGCCATAGGCGGCGTAGCCTGTCATGCGCACATCCTGCGCCACACCGCTAGCTCGCAGGGTGGGACCGACGGCGCCAAGCCGCAGCGCCTGCTCGGCGGTCAACACGCCTTTGCCGACGGTGCGCTTCCTGACGGTATAGTCCTCCAATATCACGGGCAGGATGCCGTTCAGCTGCCTCTCGCATTCGGCGAGGGTGTTCAGCGTTTCTTCTATCTGCTCATCCGTCATATCGCGGCGCACGCCGCCCAGCGTGTTGACAGAGATAATCACCCGGTTGCCTGCGGTCTTTTCCAGCACATCCATGACCATCTCGCGGATGCGCCAGATTTGCATGAACAGGCTTTCGAAACCGAACGCATCCGCCAGCAACCCCAGCCACAGCAGGTGACTGTGCAGGCGATGCAGTTCCGTCCATACCACGCGCAGGTAGTTGGCACGCGGCGGCGGTTCGATGCCCAGCAGTTTCTCCACCGCCAGGCAGTAAGCCAGTCCGTGCGTGGCACTGCAGATGCCGCAGATGCGCTCAACCAGGTACACGTTCAGCGGGTAGTCGTTTTTCTCGCCTGCCTTCTCGATACCCCGGTGGATATATCCCAGTGCGGGCAGTACCTGCCCAATGCTCTCATCCTCCAGCGTGATGCGCAGCTGTATTGCCTCTGGCAGTACGGGGTGCTGGGGACCGAAGGGCAAAACGGTTTTAACTGCCATCGCCGTTCCTCCTCTCAGATACTTCCTTCTTGCGCATGGGCGGCGCAGGCACCTCTTCGGACACCAGCATTCTGCCCTGATAGTCGACATTGAGCCCGTCCACCCGCAAGCCGAACAGGTCCTTCATCTCGTTCTCCGCGACGAAGGCGCAAAAGTAGACTGGCGTGATGCTGGGCAGTGCCTCGTTTTTGTCGATGGTGACCAGCAAGTGGGTCAACTGCAGATTGTGGTCGAAGTGATAGTACACGTCGAACTGCTCGCCGTTATCGATGCAGGTGGTGGTGATGAAGCGCATTCCCTGTGCGGCAAGTTCCTCCACGCGCTGCAGGAGATGCTGCTTCTCCACCACCTGTACGTTCTCAATGTCTGGCAGTTCTGAGTGTTGCATGTGCGCCTCGCCCATCGCTTTCCTCACTTTCCGCGCTTCAGCGGCGTATGCTCGGACATGCGCTCCACCGCCATCAGCACGCCTTCGATAATCGCTTCGGGTTTGGCAGCACACCCAGGAACGTAAACATCAACAGGTATTACCTTATCCACCCCACCGAGGCAGTTATAGCAGTCGCGGAACACGCCGCCGGAGCAGGCGCACGTGCCCACAGCCACCACTGCTTTCGGAGAGGGCATCTGCTCGTACAGGTTGCGCAGTACTCTCGCTCCCCGGTGCGTTACGGGTCCTGTGACCAGAAGCACATCTGCGTGTTTCGGGTTACCAACGTTCACGATGCCAAAGCGCTCGAGGTCATACATCGGGGTCAAGCAGGAAAGTATCTCTATATCGCACCCGTTGCAACTGCCGGAGTTGTAGTGCAGCACCCACGGGGATTTCATTCTTGCCTTGTCTATCAGTTTCATGGTGGCGTACCTCACTTTCTCTGCTCACCGTTGAGCAGGAGATGTTGACCAACTTATTTTATTTATCATATTTAATATACCACGTTTCATCGGGGAAAACAAGGGTGGAAAGTGTTTTCTGTAAGAAATTCACAATGTCGGTATCGTGCAGGCAGGTAAAACGGTTTCTTTTTGAGTAAAAATGTACAGGATATTCATTCTATAAATACAGGTTACGGGAAGATGCGCATAGGGGTAACACAAGAGACCTTTTCCGGCGAAACGCGAGTGGCGCTGGTACCTGCCTCCGTTGCGGCGCTGAAGAAGGCAAAGGCTGAAGTGCTGGTGCAGGCGGGGGCGGGCAATACGGCGGGCTTCACCGATATGGAGTACGCCGAGGCTGGGGCAACCGTACTGCCCACGCGCGAGGAAGTGATTGCCGGCGCGGATATCCTGTTGCAGGTGCGTGCGCTGGGCGCAAATCCCGACGGATGGAAGGCAGACCTTGCTCGGGCGCGGGAAGGACAGGTGTGGATTGCCATGATGGACCCGCTCTGGGCACCTGAGCCGGTTGCCGAAGCCGCTCAGAAAGGCATCATCGCCTTTGCACTGGAGCTGGTTCCGCGTATCACACGTGCCCAGCCGATGGATGTGCTCTCCTCGCAATCCAATCTGGCTGGCTACAAAGCGGTGTTGCTGGCTGCCAACGCCCTGCCCAAAATCTTCCCCATGATGATGACGGCGGCAGGAACCATTACTCCTGCTCGCGTGTTTGTCATCGGCGCGGGCGTGGCGGGGTTACAGGCGATTGCCACCGCGCGGCGGCTGGGTGCGGTGGTCAGCGCGTACGACGTGCGCCCCGCCGTTCGTGAACAGGTGGAGAGCCTGGGAGCACGCTTTGTGGAGCTGCCCTTAGAGGTGCAGGACGCGCAGGATGCGAGTGGCTACGCCAAAGCGCTGGGCGAGGATTTCTATCGCCGGCAGGCGGAAATGATGAAAGGGGTGCTGCCCGAGAACGATGTGGTGATTACCACGGCGGCGGTGCCCGGTCAACGGGCCCCCGTACTTATCACCCGTGAGATGGTAGAGAGGATGCGCCCCGGCTCGGTAATTGTGGACCTTGCCGCCGAGCGTGGAGGCAACTGCGAACTGACTCAACCCGGGCAAACTGTGGTGCATCAGGGAGTTACCATCATCGGCCCCGCGAATCTGCCTGCCACCGTGCCCTACCATGCCAGTCAGCTCTACGCCAAGAACATCAGCAGCTTCACCCTGAATTTGCTTAAAGACGGGGAGCTGAGGCTGGACATGGAAGACCAGATTATCAGCGATACGCTGTTAACCCGGGACGGGCAGGTCGTTCATCCGCGCATTCGCGAAAAGCTGGGCTTGAGCGCGTAAGGAGGCAACGAGATGAACATACAGGATATTCTCAACTACGTGTTCGTATTTGTGCTGGCGACCTTCATCGGCTTTGAGGTGATACGCCGCGTGTCGCCACTGTTGCACACTCCTTTGATGTCGCTCACCAACGCCATTTCCGCCATCAGTCTGGTGGGCGCGCTGCTGGTGCTGGGGGCGGAGCATGACACGCTGTCAATGGTGCTGGCGGGCGTGGCGGTCACCGCTGCGGCAATCAACGTGGTGAGCGGCTTTCTCATCACCGACCGCATGTTGAAGATGTTCAAGCGACGCGAGCCTGAGGATCGAGGGAGGTCGTCATGAGCACGCAGGAGATTATCGCGCAATCCAGTTACATTATCGCCGCGGCGCTGTTCATCCTGTCGCTGAAGTGGCTCAGCGCGGTTCCTACCGCCCGTCGCGGAGTGGTGGCGGGCGAGGTCGGGATGATTATTGCCATTGCGGCGACGCTGATGCTGCCCGAAATCGTGAGCTACCGGTGGATTATCCTGACCCTGCTCATCGGCGCAGCCATCGGCATTCCCATTGCCTACCTGATGCCGATGACACATGTTCCGCAGCGAACAGCCCTCTCGCACTCCTTCGGCGGTCTGGCAGTGGGGCTGGTGGGAACCGCCAAGTATTACCTGTGGAACACCCACGAACCCGAACGCCTTACCACGTTCATCATGGCGGTGCTCTGCTTCGAGGTACTGCTGGGCTTCCTCACCTTCACCGGCAGCCTGATGGCGTTCGGCAAACTGCAAGAGATACTTCCCACCCGCCCGATTGTGTATCGGGGGCAGAACTTTGTGAACCTTTCCGTGCTGGCGATAGCGCTCGCCATCGGTGTGTATCTCGTCATTAATCCGACCCAGATAGGGTTGTTTCCCATCTACATCGCTCTTGCGCTGGCGTTCGGTGTGATGCTGATTCTGCCCATCGGTGGAGCGGACATGCCGACGGTCATTGCCTTGCTGAACTCCTACGCGGGCATTTCGGCGTCAGCGATGGGTTTCGTGTTGCAGAACAAACTGCTGGTGGTGGCGGGCGCGCTGGATGGCTCTTCGGGTTTCATCCTTTCGGTGATTATGTGCAAGGCGATGAACCGCTCGTTTACGAACGTGCTGTTTGGCGCGTTCGGACAGGTGTCTCCGCAGGCATTGAAAGCGGAGGAGCGCACAGTGCGCAGTGCCACGCCGGAAGAGGCTGCGGACATCCTGCTGGCGGCTTCATCGGTGGTTATCATCCCGGGCTATGGCATGGCGGTGGCGCAGGCGCAGCACAAGGTGCGCGAGTTGTTTGACCAGCTCACCCGGCGCGGTATCGATGTGAAGTTCGGCATCCATCCGGTAGCAGGGCGTATGCCCGGACACATGAACGTGTTGCTGGCAGAGGCGGACATCCCTTATGACCGGCTATACGAAATGGAAGACATCAACTCGGAGCTGCCACACACAGACGTGGCGCTGGTCATTGGGGCGAACGACGTAGTGAACCCCGCCGCGAAGCACGACAAAAACAGCCCCATCTACGGCATGCCCATCATCGAGGCGAACAAAGCGCGTACGGTAATGGTGATTAAGCGCAGTATGAACCCCGGCTTCGCGGGCATCGAGAACGAGCTCTACTACATGGACAAGACGCTGATGCTGTTCGGCGACGCGAAGGCGTATCTCACTGAGCTCGTCAAGGTCATCGGGCAAGAGAAGTGACGCCGCTCCCCCAGCCTGGGGGAGGGGCCCAGTGAAAGGTTACCGATATTCGGGGATGGTCTGGCAGCGGTCGCGCCAGTCACGCAGCCACTCGACTTGCTGCGCGGGCTGCCAGTCCCACAGATAGTCGTCGGTGGGTCCCTGGGCGTTAGTCCACTGTAGCCCACCCATGGTGGCGCAGAGCTTGATGGCTTTCACATGCCCGTCGTGGAAGCTCCAGTTGCTCACCCCGTTGTGCGAGGTGACCACGCCCTTATTCGAGTCGAACCACGCGCGGAACCAGTCGCCGTTTAGCACCCAGGGACCATGGTCATTCCAGTACTCGCGCGACTCGAGCAGCTGGAATACCGAAGCGGGGCGTGGGATGGACGCCAGCCGCACGGGGTTGGGCAGGAGCGGGTTGACAATCCAGCCCAACCGCTGACCGACCTCGTTTTTCTGCGCCCAGTTGGCGGCACCACCGTACGAGCGTCGGATGCCGATAATCTGCTCCATGGTACTGCCCGTCTCTCCTAGGCGGCTCATCAGGCTGGACGGGTAGACGCCTTCGGTGTCGTGGTAGCACGACCAGTTCCAGATTGGCTCTCCAGGCATCTCGAAGCTGGGACAGAGATAGATGCCCGTGTTCTTGATGTAGGGCTGTACCGCGTAGCGCCATCCGTGGCAAGCCAGTCCATTCGGGGTCTCGATCGGTGACCAGCCGGGGTAAGGCAGTGTCTCATCGTAATCCTGGGAATACTGCAGAATGGCGAGAGACAGCTGCTTCATGTTGGAAAGGCACGAGGTCTTGCGTGCCATCTCCCGTGCGCGCGAGAACACGGGGAACAGGATTGCCGCCAGTATCGCGATAATCGCGATCACGACGAGCAACTCAATGAGCGTGAACGCTCTGTAGCGAGACATGTTGGTACCCTCCTTTTGTATGATGTGTAGTACGCACCTGGTTACTCCAGGTTTCTAAAGATGCCGGGTGGGATGATTCGCTTTTCGATAGCATCTTTCACCATGGCGCGCTCTTCCGGCGAGAGCAATCGGGCATCGCCGCCCGTGCGGTTGACCAGTTCGTTGATTTTCAGCCCTGTCTGTGAGGGGGCAGCACTGGGGCGGGTGCCGACGAACGCCCGATAGAGCACGAAGCCAGCGATGAGTAGCGCGACGACAATCACTGCGATAGCCAAGGCTGGGGAAACCTCTTTTTTCATGCTTGCCTGCACCTCCAGATGTCAGTGAGTTCGCCTGCGCCGGATACGTCGTACCGCCGCAGGACGTTTGCTCGTGTCAGTGGCTTCGGGAGCGAATGCAGTGGTGCTGTCCCGCTGCACCAGCTCGCCCGGAAATATCACCCGTTCTGGCGTGCGCGTGCCGCTTTCGATTTGCTGAATAAGCAGCTTCGCGGCCCGCATCCCGATCTCCCGAACGGGTTGCCGAATGGTGGTCAGCGGGGGAGACGCCACTGCTGCCGCCTCCACATCGTCGAAGCCCATGACGGAAATCTCTTCCGGCACACAGATGCCCTTCCGACGCAACGCTTCCAGCGCGCCCAGTGCCATCCAGTCATTGCAGCAGACCACTGCGCTGAAAGGCGGACGCACCTGCAGCAGTTTCTCCATGGCCCATCGCCCCGACTCGGTGCTGTAGTTGCCTCGACGGATCCAGTGCGAGGTGACAAAAATCCCCGCCTCTGAAAGAGCGCGCAGATAGCCTTGCTCGCGCTGGTGGGCACTCCAGTAGTTCACCGGTCCGGCGATAAAGGCGATGCGTCGGTGTCCCTGCGCGATAAGCCACTTGACCCCCTGGTAGACAGCATTCTCGTCGTCCACGTCCACACAGGTGGCGCGCAGGTCAGGGGGGCTGCTTCCCGCCACCACGCAGGGCAGGGGGCACTCTTGCGCCCATTGCAGCAACGGGCTCTGATGCAGGGGGGCTGCCAGTATTGCGCCGTCGATGGAGCCGTCTTCGGTGCGCTGGCGCACGTGTTCGATATCCGAGCTGGTCAGGGCGATGATTTTGAGCTGATAGCCCGCCTGCACCGCCTCGGCAAGCACACCGTCCAGTAGCGTGGAGAAGTAGGGGTTGCCCAACAGCGCGCCGCGGAAGTGTTCCACCACCACGCCGAGCGTATAGCTGCGCCTTCGCACCAGACTTCGAGCCACCTGATTGGGGCGGTAGCCCAGCGCTTCTACGGCACGCAGCACCTTCTGGCGCGTCTCCTCCGAGAAGCGGTGTCCCCGCCCATGCAACACGTTGGTGACGGTCGTGACCGACACCCCCGCGTATGCCGCAACATCTTTAATGGTTGGTGTCTGTTTGGGCATCGCTGTAGTCCAACGTTCAACTTCAAACTGGTGTTTGCTGGTTTGACGTTCAACTACATCTCCATTATAACCCCCTCTACCGAAAAAGTCAATAGATTTTGAGGTGGTTCGGGTGATTTTTGGGGTGTGGCGTTAGTAGTGTAGGTGGGTTGGGCGCAAGCAGCTGAAAAAGCATGTCCTGCGGGGTATTCATCGCAACTGCGCCACTCCTAATTATATCGCAACCACCTCGTGTGGGTATGGGTACGCTCGCTGCGAGTTCCATAGATTTGCAATTTTTTTTGTCGCCAGTAAGGAAGATGTGGCACTTTCCGGCATGCGCATACGCAAGGTGAAGGGCGTCTGGCGTGCGCAGATTTGTCGTCGCTCTCAAATGAGCTGCTACGCGAAACACCTGCACACGGCTGGGTATACGATAGCATACCCTGAAGAACTGCTTATAGGCATTCACCAGAACCTCATCGTTGTCTCGAAGAGGTGCTACGAGGCATTCCAATAGTGCAAGATTGCTGGAGCAGGCTTGCGAGCCGTGATAGTTTGCCAGTATCTGCTGTACAGTTGCTGCTTGAGGTGTGTTTTCAACCAAATAGGTAACGACGCAGCTATCCAGGTAGATACGCATATCAACCTCGTGCAGATGGATTGTCCTCCCATGACCGCCGCTCCACCTCGATGCGGCGGCGCACCTCTTCGGCTGACGGTGGTTCGTGGCCTGTAGCCCTCAACTCGGCGCGAATTTGCTCCAGTGACAACAGAAGCATATCCAGTGAGCCGGTGCGTGGCGGACTGTTGGTGTTGTCAGACGAATGCACGTCGACCACCACTTCTACTGCTGCCCCTTCGGACAGAGGTATCGGGCAGTCCAGACGAATGATATTTGAGCCAAGCACAATCCCACGTACTCGTATTTTGGGCATGGTATTCGTCACCCCTCCAATGCTACAGCCATTATAGCACACATTCAAACAGCGGGCAATCTTTCATTCCTCTTGACAACTCGCCAGCGCTGGCGTAGTATATCGCTGTGAGGAGGTGCCAAGAGCCGGGTGAAACGTACTGCTTTCTGGATACTGTTGGTTTACGGTGCTGCTATCGCTTCGGCACAACCCCTTCGCCAACCCCGTAGCATCGCGGTCGCCCCTGATGGAAGGCTCTTCGTGGCAACGATAGACGACACCACGCTGAAGATACTCTCCCCGTCCGGGCGGATACTGGCGCAGACTGCCCCGCGCGGTACGGGCGAACAGGAGGTGCAGTTCCCGCAGCGGGTGTTGCTGGCGGGGGAGGAGGTGTGGATACTGGACGCTGCTGCAAAGCGCGTTCAGGTCTATCAGGCACGCCCACCCTATCGCTACCTGCGCACATTACCACTGCCTGTGGAAGAGACGCAGGAAGCTGTAGACCTTACCCGCGATGGTAGCGGACGGCTGTTCCTGCTGACCCGCCCGGACAATCTCGTGCAGGTGTTGACCCCAGAGGCGCGGCAGGTTACCGCCTTTGCGGGCGCGGGGGATGCGCCGCATCAGCTGGTCAACCCCACCAGTATCACCGTCGACCAACGCGGGCGTATCCTGATTACCGATACCGACCGTCGCACCAACCGGCACCGCGTCAAGATTTTCCGCTACTCTGCCTTACGCGGCGGGGCACAGCTGGTCAAGGACGTGCCCGCGTGGCTGGACCCAATGCAGGTGTGTGTCAACTCGCGTGGGCATCTGGTGACTTTGGGTTCGCTGGGCTACTATGAAGACGGCGGCGCGATTCGCATCATCGACGAGCGGGGTGACCGCGTGGCGCATACGGGGCTGTTCTCGCTCGGAGGGATGAGCAGGGCAGGCGCCATCGCCCTTCTTCCTGACGACAGGGTGGTGCTGGCGGATGAGGCAAACGACCGCATCGTTATCCTGCCCCCCGACCTGAGTGAGCCGGACCCGGTGGTCACCCTGCGGTCTGGTGAGGCGACCATCCGCTGGCGCTGCCCTTCCCCTGTGACAGAAGCCACTGTCTGGTATGGCACGGATGAAAGCAACCCCGGTTCCTGGCGCAAGCAGGTGGTGCGCTGGCAGGGAGCGCGACGCGAGATGCTGGTGCGCCTGCGGCGTCTACCCACCTCCACACGCATTTTCTATCGTTTCTCTCCCGCTCTACCAACCATCGGCAAGGACGAGGGTAACCTTTCGAAGGTTTACTCGTTCTTGAGTGCGCCGCCCGCCGGGAAAATGCATGTGCTGACGCTGGACTTGCTGACGGTGGTGTATCTCAAAGCAGATGTGGACGGCACGGTGCATACCCTTACCCGCGAGCAGGTCGGTGACAAGCTGCAAACGGAGTTCGCGAAGTGTCGCGAGTGGTACTTCCGCAACACCCACTTCCGCCTGAACATGAACCTCAAGGATTACCTGTATCTGGAGGAGCCGACCGCCCGCGTGCGGCGCGGCTGGATTGCCCCCGAAACCGTGCGTGAACATGTGCGCCCGATTCTGGAAGCACAGGGCAAGCGTCTGGAGGATTACGATAGCATCATCGCGATATGGCCGTCACCCGGCTACGATTCCACACAGCCTGACCAGCTGGGAGAGGTAGGTGGAGGGGGGCTAACCACCTTTGGCTACTCCACGTTCGCCATCGGCGGCAAGCTGGCATGGCTGCTGTGTCATGAGTACAGCCACCAGCTGGACTTCTTCTTTGACCGTAGCGGCGTGCAGAAGTTCTGGTTGAACCACCCCGACCCCACCATCCATCCGGGTAGGTATGGGCAGCACTGGGACGTGAACGCCTTCATCTGCCGCAAGTGGAACCCCGAGGACTGGTTCCAGATGCGCTTCGGCAAGGTGTGGCAGGTATATGACGTCAACGGCAACGGCATCCCGGACGATGACTCGCGCCTGCCGCTGGATGAACGTCGGCTGGGCAGAACCGCCCAACGTGGCAACGCCCGCCCCGACGACCTGCGCAGGGCAATGGCGGGCATCTTTTTCGGCTACCGGCTGGATAACAGCTTGCCGGATGGCGCTGGTTACCGTGAAGAGGGTGCAACATGGCGGCTACCGCGCGAGGCGGTGTTGCTTATCCCCTATGGAAGTCTGCAGGCAACACCGGATAGGTGGTTCCGCTACGCACGGGCGCAGAATCGCTTCCTGTCCGCCGACATCTTTGCCGCGTGGAACCAGAAGGAACTGCAGTTCGGCATCGCCTGTCGCGAAGCCTGTGATGTGGAGATAGACATCGATGCTGACAATAACGGCTGGTTCTCTGGGAACGATAACCTGAACGTGCGTGTGCGCACACGGGGCGTGGAGGAACCGCAAGTGACCGCGCGAGTGTGGGATGCGGCGGTGAGCGGCTGGGTGGAGGCTCCTGTCCCTTCGCTGGAGGTGAGTCCGTTGCCGGATGGGCGTACCCTGTATCGCGTGGGTATCCCGCGCGCAACGATTCGCTGGCAGGCAAACGCGCTGATGGGCGTCCGCATCGCGCTGACCGGCGAAAGGGGTTGGGTTTCCGCCTTCGAGCCGTGGGTGCTGATGCAAACCCGTCTGGTGCACGGGGCGCAGTGAGAAAACATGGCAACGCCGATTATTCTCGAAGTGTGCAACCTGAGTGCGCCCCCCCGACTGCGGGGACAGGTATCTTTCACCCTGCGCGAGGGCGAGCGCGTGTGCGTATACGGGCATAGCGGAGCAGGAAAGACAACCCTGCTTCGTGCCCTTTTGGGACTGCTTGCCCATCGCGGTTCGGTGGTATGGCACATCCCGCGAGCCAGCGCAGGTTACGCCGCGCAGTGTCCGCGCCTCATCCCCCGCGCAAACGTCCTGCAGCAGATAATCTGGTGTAGTGCATTGCACGGGGCCTCGCTATCGGTACACGGCAGCCGAATCCACGACCTACTGGAATGGTGGGGTCTGCAGGCGCAGAGATACAGACCGGTACAACACCTTTCCACAGGGGAAAGGTTGCGGCTGGAGCTGTGTTGCGCGGTGGCGGTGGCGTCGCGTCTGCTGGTGGTGGACGGTCTGTTGGAACAGCTGGACGAGCATACCAGAGGGAGATTCTGGGAGGAGATAGACGCGCGGTGCGCCCGGCGTGACCTTGCGCTGATATATGCGACACACTCTGCCCGAGAGGCAGAACTGGCAGACCAGGTTCTTCTGCTTCACGAGGGGCGGGTGCTGGCGATGGACACGCCCGAACGTCTGCGTGCGCGCGCGGAGGTACAGCCCGTTTATCTGGAAGCTGTGCACGATTCCAGCAGAGCCACGGTGCAAGCCACACTTGGTCAGGATGGGGAGGTGCGTCTGACCATCCATCCCAGTCCCACGATGGAAGACGTGCTGCAGGCTCTGGTGCGACGTGGGGGGCTGGAGTGAGAGTACTGCTTCGGCTATGGGCGATGTGCCTGCGCCTGTTACTGACCAGTCCATTCTACTGGACGCCGATGCTGGTGGCGTTATGGATATGGTGGAGGCAGGCTTTGTCAGAGTGGGTATGGACCGGGGCATCCGCGATGGCTGCCGTGCTTGCCCTCTCCTGCGCAATGTTTCTGGAGTCTGGCGGGGGGCTGCTGGAGCGCGTGCGGATGGCACAGGCAGGTCGCCTCGTGCTGGCAGCGGCGTTAGCGGCAGTGCTTACTGTTTCGGCGACAATGTGGATGGTTGGCGTGACGGTGCTTCGTTAAGGGGGCAGTGGTCACGTTACATTGTGCCCTCGCCCTGACGGGTCACCAAGCCGCCCAGCACCTCCTGCGCGGCGTTCTCGATGGCTGTCGCTTCCTGCTGCAGCTCACGCAGACGCAGTCGCAACGCTTCGATGTCGAACTCTTCCAGACTCTGGGGCGCCAGCTTCAAGCGGGAAAGCGACTCGTGCAGGCTCTTCAGCGTCTGCAAGATGAGCTCCAGATGGGCTTCCATGCGCTGTCGGTGGCTGCTCAGCGCGTTTCGGCTGTGCAGCCGGCGGCGGAGCAGGTCTAGGCTCTCCTGCAAGGCTTTTCGCGCCTGCGGGTCGGTCGCTTCCGCCAGCCGCTGTTGCAGTGTCTCCATCTCGCTCTCGCTGGCGGTCCCCATCGCCTCCTGCAACTGCTCCCGCTGCTTTTGCAGCTGGTAGTAGGTGTCCAGCAGGCGGTTCAGGTCGGCGATAATCTGCTTTGCGGTCTCTTCCTGCAGGTAAGGGTTTTCGGCGAGCGCGAGCAACGCCTCCAGATAAGCCGTTTCCCCCTCGTCGAAATGGAACAGGGGCATCAGGCGGCGGATGTCCTCGGCGGAGAGGTCCGGGCGGGATCGGGCGAGTTTGAAGCCGTAGGCAATCAGCGCGCTGGCGCCCATTGTGATGACCACCACTGCACCGGGGTCAGCGATACCCGGTGAGACCGAAGCAATCGCTCCACCGATGATTGCCCCCGCTACCGTCGCGCCCATGACGGCGAACGAGAAGCAGCTCGCCTGACCGTATTCGCGCGCCAGCAGGCGATAAATCTCGTCGTGTATCTGCCCATCGCCCAGTCGCACACCCGGTCACCACCTTCCCTTTTAGCCCTTGATGCCCGTCAGCGTCACGCCTTCGATAAAGTAGCGCTGGGTGAAGAAGAACAGCACCAGCACGGGCAGCATCACCATCGTCGCCGCGGCCATGAGCATTCCGGGTTCACCGCCGTGCTGGGACTGGAACAGCTGCAGGGCATACGCCAGCGGCATCTTCTCGGGGCTGGAGATGTAGATGAGTGGACCCATGAAGTTGTTCCACGCGCCCATGAACGTCCAGATGGTGACTGCCGCCAGCGCGGGCTTAATCAGCGGCAACATGATGCGCCAGTAGATGCCGAAGTAGCTGCAACCGTCGATCTTCGCCGCATCCTCCAAATCCATCGGGATGGTCATGAAGAACTGGCGCAGCAGGAAGATGTTGAACGCGCTGCCGAAGAAGGCGGGAACCCACAGCGGACGCAGGGTATCCACCCAGCCCAGCGCGCGGAAGATGACAAACACCGGCAGCATGGTCACTGCGCCGGGCACCATCATCGTCGCCAGCAGCACCACGAACCAGATGTCCCTGCCGGGCCAGCGCAACCGGCTGAAGGCGAACGCCACCAGCGAGCTGCTCAGCACCGTGCCGATGATGCTCAGGATGGACAGGAACAGCGTGTTCCACAGGAACACCAGACCGTAATTGGTTTCCGGCGGCAGGAAGCGCAGGGCGTCCCAGTAGTTCTCCCATTTGGGGGCAAACACGCGCACCTTTTGCAACCGTGAACCGGGAACCAGAAACACCTCGCCGCGCCGCTGTGGTGGCTCCAGCACCTGCACGCGATGCTCGCCCGTCTCCAGCTCCTCCAAGGTGGCAACCTTCAGCGTCTGCCCGTCCTGTCGCAGAAGGCTCACCCCGCACTCCTTGCCGTGGATGGTAACCTTCACCTGCTGGCGGGGAACCCATACGGGCGGGAACTTGCTCATATCCTCGTCCTCTTTCAGCGAGGTCACCACCAGCCACGCGAAGGGGATGCAAAAGAGAATGGCTCCGGTCAGCAGTACCGTGTGCAGTACCGACTGGCGCAACGCCTGTCCGATGGCGCGGGCGGTTTGTCCCTCTCCTGCCTCGCGGGCACGCCGCACCCGACCACGCACCAGCGCCATGGCGGGTATCCATAGAACGAGGTCCCATAACAGCCAGCTCACAGGCGGGTGTGCCAGATGAGACAGCACCCATCCGACCGCCGCCACCAGCGCGAGCAGCACCAGCAATCCCACTGCCAGCGCACCCCTGCCGCGCCTGGCGGTCAGCGCATATGTGGCGGTCAGCGCGTAAGCCACCGCCGGATAGGTGCATGCGAACGCCAGAATCCAGAGAACCGGTTGCATCTCCTCACCAGCAGGTTACGGGATGGTACCTGGTGATTCGCGATGGGAGCAGGCAAAACCTGCGTCGCGGAACCTAACCCCCCAGCCCCCTTCCCCACAGGGGAATGGGGAGAACGCCCCTCTCCCGCAGCGTCGGGAGAGGGGACAGGGGTGAGGGCAACGTGGGTTCACCTAACCCGCCAACCCCCTTCCCCACAGGGGAATGGGGAGAACGCCCCTCCTCTCCCGCAGCGTCGGGAGAGGGGACAGGGGTGAGGGCAACGTGGGTTCACCTAACCCCCCAACCCCCTTCCCCGCAGGGGAATGGGGAGTGCAGAACGCCCCTCTCCCGCAGCGTCGGGAGAGGGGACAGGGGTGAGGGCAAACCACCACCTGCGCCACAAGATTTTTTCAAAGATTTCCTGCTAAAGGCAGGTCACTCACGCTTTACGGTCTGGTCATCGGGTTAGGGGAGAAGACAGTGGCTGTTTTGGTTTTATTACCATAGGGATACGCGGCTCGCTACGCTACAGCCGAATTTTGTGGTATAATATAGTTGCACGACCGAACCTGCCCCAATGGCAGGAAGTCGGCCGTGCCAAAGTCGCCCGCTCGTAGCGGGCGCATTTGTTTTACAACCTTACTATACCTTCGGGATCGCTCCGAGATGCTTCGCGCAGAAGCAATGGATGGATAATGTCGAAAAGCCGATCCACGTTCAAGTGGCGGTAGCTACCCTTGCGGTGTTCCTTGCGATACAAGGCATGCGCAATGAGGTCAGCTACTTGAATGAAGTACGAATGCTGTGACTGTCGAATTACAGGGTCCTCGACGACCTGTCGTATCGGATTGTGGTAGTAGCCACAGTGCAGGCTAGGTAAGGGATTGTACACTCTCATTTTCCTCAAAATGCGCCGTATCTTGACTTCGTTGGTTTCGTCAGCGAATATGATTCCCAAGGGTGTGCCTTCTTGGCTTTTCAAGAATGTGTCAAATCGCTGGATCAGGAACGTCCATGAACGAGTTTGTAGGTCCGCCGTTTGAGTGGAGGGATAACGCGGTCGCAGTTTATCGACATAAATATTCAACACTTTGGCTTGGGGCATTCGCACTGTAACTGCCTCCAAAACGTCCCTGTATAGCGCAACCCGCATGCGACGAGGAAGTCGTTTCACATGTCGATTGCCACGCGGATTGATCAAAGTAGCACCGTGCAGCTCTGTCCGTACAGGAACGCCGTACTGCATTTTTATCGCCCGCCGAATGTCGACTATTGCGGAGAGGTAATTACGCCATTCGCGGGCGGGAAGAATGAGCCCTGTTAGGATGAAGTATGCGGTGCCCTGTTGTGAAGCTGGCTTGGAGGGGTCCCATTGTCCTGGGTCACCGGACTCATCTACATACATAAAATACACCTGTTGCCCGCCTCCTTGCGAATTGGGTTCGCCAGAACAAGCCCACAATCCTTTGGGCTTCACGACCTCAAGCAGAAGGAGAGAAACGGTTACATGTTCTTTTTCAGCGAAAAGCTTATCCCAAATCCACCCCGTTCACACGCAGGCAGAAGCGGCATTCCAGTTGCTCCGCCGCTTTGCGGCACATCACCATGCGCGACAGGAATATCTCAAAGTACTCCATCACGCTGGCGAAGGTGGTGTCGATCTCCAAATCCAGCCGGATGATGCGCCGGTCGGGTTCCACGTACAGGTTGGAACGCTGCACCGCATGGTTCACGCGGTCATGGATGTCAAAGGTCTCCGGGCGCGGGTTCTGCACACGGCTGTAATGCACGTCGGACTTGTCGCCGATAATCACCGCCGCAGAGGCGTAATCGATCGGAGTGCCGTCGCCTTCCTCGTGATTCCCGATAGCGGCGGCCACCGTGGCAATCTCGCGCGGGTCCATGCCCATCTCGTCCAGAATCTGCATGGCGATGATCGCACCAATTTCGGGATGGTTATTCCGGTTGACCATGTTGCCGATGTCGTGCAGGTAGGCGGCAATCGCTGCCAGCTCCGTCTGCCTGGTCGAATAGCCCAGCGACTCACAAATCGTGCGCGTGACCGAAGACACCACCCCCGCGTGGCGATGTCCGTGTTCGGTGTAGCCGATAGCTGCCATCTGCTGGTTCGCAGCATCTATGTAAATGCGCACCTTCGGGTAGCTGCGCACGTCTTTCAGGGTTACCTGCTGTAGTGTAATCACTGTTGTCACTCCTCTCTGGATGGCCTTTCCTCTTCCGGCATGTATTTCTGAAGGAACCCCTGTGTAAATTGTTCCAGATTTCCCCGTCGGATCGCCTGGCGAATATCCTGCATGAACCTCTGATAGAAGTACAGGTTATGATACGTCGCCAAGCGTGCCGCCAGTATCTCCTTCGCCTTGAACAGGTGATGTAGATACGCTGCCGAATAGCGATTGCACACGGGACAATCGCACTCCTGGTCCACCGCGCCGAACTCATCGGCAAAGCGCGCGTTGCGCAGGTTCACCCTGCCTCGCCGTGTCATCATCGCGGCGTTGCGCGCCAGGCGGGTCGGCAACACGCAGTCGAACATATCCACCCCGCTCGCCACTGCCTGCAGGATGTCATCGGGTTCGCCCACGCCCATCAGGTAGCGCGGCTTCTCGTCGGGAAGCAGCGGCGTGGTGAAGGCGACGATGCGATGGATTTCCGTTTTCTCCTCGCCGACCGCCACCCCTCCGATGGCGACGCCCGGGAAACCGAGTTCACGGATGAACCGCGCGCTTTGCTCCCTCAGGTCCTCGTACACGCTTCCCTGTACAATACCGAACAACGCCTGCTCGGTATCATGCGCCTGCAAACAACGCACCGCCCAGCGGTGGGTGCGTTCCATCGCCGCCCGCGCCTGCTCGTAACTGCAGGGGTTCGGGGGACACTCATCAAACGCCATGATGATGTCCGCGCCCAGCGCGTGTTGTATCTCCATCGCCCGTTCGGGGGTGAAATAGTGGGTGGAGCCGTCGAGATGCGACTGAAACTCCACGCCGTCTTCATACACGCGCCGCAGACCCTGCAGGCTGAACACCTGAAAACCGCCGCTGTCGGTCAGGATATTGCGCTGCCATGCGATAAAACGGTGCAAGCCTCCCGCGCGGCCAATACGCTCATGTCCCGGGCGCAGGTACAAATGATAGGTGTTGCATAAGATAATACGGAAATCGAGCTGCTCGAGTTCTTCCTGCGTCATGGCTTTGACGGTGCCCTGCGTGCCTACCGGCATAAAGACAGGCGTTTCCATCTCGCCGTGCGGCAGGCGCAGGATGCCGCATCGCGCGTGGCTGGTGGAATCGCGCGCCGTTATCTCAAACTGCAGGGCAGGCGGCGGTCTCATGGTGCAGGCGGTTTGAGCAGGGGATTGTCCGGAGCGATTTCCGCCAGACGCTGCAGAGCCTGTTGCGCTTCCGCTTCTTTGCCCCCACCGCGCAGGGCGAGTACCAGATTTGCCTGCGCTTCCGCATAGCGCGGGTTGACCTCCAGAGCACGGCGGAACGCCTCTTCCGCACCTGCGTAGTCGCCCTGCGCCATGAGTGCGACGCCCAAACGATTGTGCAGGTCAGGATAGGCTCCGTTGACGTTCAGCGCCTTGCGGTACTCTTCCACCGCCTGCGCGTACATACCGCGCCGGTACAGGTCGTCGCCCAGACGGGTGTGGAACTGGATATCCTCCACTTCGGAGATGCGCACCTGTTCTAAGGCTGCTATTGCGCCCTGCAGGTCGCCTTGCTCATGCAGTTCCAGTGCCTTTTGATAAGCGGTGGTATGCAAACGTGGCTCCAAGGCGACTGCTTGCCGGGCGGCTTCCCATCCTTTTTCACTCTCGCCGCGCTGAAGGTAGCAGATACCGAGTTGCAGTTTGGCATAGGCAAAGCGCGGGTTAATCTCCAGTGCTTTCAGCAAAGCCTCTTCCGCTTCCTGATACCGCTGTTGCTGCCGAAGCGCCACACCGAGATGGCAGTGGAGGTCGGCAAAGCGCGGGTGTATTTCGATGGCGTGGCGCAGAGCTGCCTCCGCACGCTCCAGCAGTCCGCCCTGCAGGTAACGCTGTCCCAGCTCGGCGTACGCCTGTCCCAAATGAAACCGCGCCAGACGATACACCGCAGGGTCAGCGGTGCCCACCTGCTCGAACTCGGCAATCGCTTCCTGATAAAGTCCCTGGTCCAGCAGGCGCACGCCTTTATCATAGTGCGGGTTGCGTCCCAGAACCAGATCGCGGTTGAAGAAACTCATACAGACACTCCTCTCCTCGTTCAGCGTGTGGATACGCGGGCAAACGGCGCGGCGTTCGCTGCCCGCCCGATGCCGCAGTATTCCAGTCCTGCCTGCCTGACCTTTGCGGGGTCGTAGATATTGCGTCCGTCGAACAACAGCGGGCGACGCAGCACCTGACGCAGCCGTTCCAGATTCAGTTGACGGAACTCGTTCCACTCGGTGACCACTGCCACCGCGTCACAGCCTGCAGCAGCGTCATAAGCGTTTTCACAGTAGGTAATTTGCGGGAAGATGGCTCGCGCCTTCGGCATGGCGATAGGGTCATAAGCCCGCACCTCCGCCCCTTCCGCCAGCAAAGCCGCAATGACCTGCAGCGACTTCGCTTCCCGCAGGTCGTCGGTGTTGGGCTTGAAGGAGAGACCTAACACCGCGATGCATTTGCCATCCAGTCCGCCCAGTGCGTCGCGCATTTTGCTCACGAAGTAGAGCGGCTGCTCATGGTTAATCTGCTGCACTGCTTTCAGCAGCTGGAAATCGTAGCCCAGCGCGTCGGCAGTAGCAATCATGGCACTGACGTCCTTGGGGAAGCAGCTGCCTCCCCAGCCCAGCCCCGCCTGCAGAAACTGGTCGCCGATACGCTTGTCCAGCCCCATGCCCTTCGCCACCAGTGTCACATCCGCGCCGCTCAGGTCGCAAATGCGGGCGATGGCGTTTATGTAAGAAATCTTCATCGCCAAGAAGCAGTTGGAGGCGTATTTGATGAGCTCCGCGGAGTTCACATCGGTGATAATCATGGGGCGTTCCAGCGGCGCGTAGAGTTCGATGAGCTTCATCGCGGCGTTCTGGCTGCGCGCGCCAATCACGATGCGGTCGGGGTGCAGGGTGTCGTAGATGGCGGAACCTTCCCGCAGAAACTCGGGATTGGAGACTACCTCGAAATCGGGATGGTCGGGCGGGGCATACTGCTCGATCCACTGGCGCACCACGTCGCCTGTGCCGACGGGGACGGTGCTTTTGTTGACAATCACTTTGGGCGCGTTCAGGGCGCGCGCGATGTGACGACAGGCTTCTTCCACCTGCGACAGGTCGGGTTGTCCGTCGGGCAGGCTGGGTGTGCCGACCGCGATGAAGACCACCTCCGAACGGCGCACGGCATCTTCGGTATCGGTGGTGAAGGAGAGACGCCCCTCGTTGGCGTTGTGGCGCACCATCTCCTCCAGCCCCGGCTCGTAGATGGGCATGATTCCTGCTCGCAGCGCGGCAATCTTCTCCTCGTCCTTATCCACGCAGATGACCTCGTTGCCCAGGTCGGCGAAGACCGCGCCTGTAACCAGTCCCACATAGCCGGTACCGATGACGCTCAGTTGCATTTCCCGTCCCTCTTCGAGATTGCCAAGCCCTGCCGATTGGCAGGGCAGGCAACGGTTTGTGTTCAATATGGATTATGCCAGTTCCGGGGCGTTCGTTCAGGTGTCAACGGAGAGTATCTGGTAGTCTACGGTGCCGCCGGGCGTCTGCACCTGCACAATGTCACCCACCTTTTTGCCAACCAGCGCCTGCCCGAGGGGCGATGCTGCCGAGACGTGTTCATATTCCTCGTCCGCCCCGAACACCGCCGCCGATGCCGTGTCCACAATGCGGAACTTCCACTTCTCGCGATGCTCCAGGTCTTCGACGGTCACTACACCGCCCACTGCCACGACACCGTCCTCGCCGGGCAGGTGGTCCGTCCTATCTGCGACTTCCAGAATGCGCTGCAACTCCCGAATGCGCCCTTCCAACATTGCCTGCGCGCGTTTCGCTTCATGGTACTCGAAGTTCTCGCTCAAATCGCCTTGCGCGCGGGCACGCCGGATACGCTCGGCGATCTGCGCCCGTCCAACGGTCTTCAGATGCTCCAGCTCCTGTTTCACCTTCTCACGTCCCTCATCTGTGAGGATAATCTCTTCAGCCATCGCGAACGACCTCTATACCGCTTCGATTCGTCATTACCATCCATGCAAAGCGCGGCAACAGCATGACTTTGGAGATTTTGCGCGGGTTATGCACCACACGCCATAGCCACTCCATACCCATCCTCTGCATCCACAGCGGTGCGCGGCGTACCCGTCCCGATAAGACGTCGAACGTCCCACCGACACCGATACTGACCGGCACCCCAAGTATGTGGCGATAGCGGTCGATCCATTTTTCCTGTTTGGGGATACCCAGCGCCACACACAGCACGTCGGGAGCCGCCTGGCGAATGCGCTCCACCACCTCCTCTTCCTGTTCGGGACGGAAGTAGCCGTCGTGGCAACCGGCTATCTGCACGCCCGGGAACCTTTCCTGCTGGTGGCGCGCCGCTTCTTCGGCAACGCCCGGCTGCGCTCCCAGAAAGTAGAGCCGCAAACCGGTCCGCGCGCTGACCTCTGCGAGCCGCGCTACAATATCCACCCCGCTGACGCGCTCCGGCATGGCGATACCCCGTTTCCGACACGCCCACAGGATGCCGATGCTGTCCGGGGTGACCAGGTCTGCGCGGTTGATGATGTCGCGCAGGTGCGCATCCTGTTGTGCCATGACCACCATGCTCGAATCGGCGGTAACCACATGCCTTGGGGTGCGCTCCTGCACAAAGCGCAGGATGTGCCGAATCGCTTCGTCCATGCTGACCGCATGGACGCGCACCCCGAACAGCGAAACCGCCGGTATCTCCTCGCGCACCGATAACGTTGCCGTTTGCATGATACTCACGGGTATAAGTATACACGAAACCGCCGCGTTTTTCCTGCCCTCAGTGGCTTTGTGGTTGTATTCAGTAAACAAACCCCGAAGACACAAAGGACACAAAGAAACACAAAAGAATAAATCTTCGTGCCCCTTCGTGTTCTTAGCGCCTTCGTGGTTCGTTTGCTTTAGAGCTAACCACCAAGACACGAAGGCACGAAGGGACACGAAGAGAACAACCTAATCAGGAGAGGTTCAGATGCAACCGGAGCATCACTCCCTGTCCCGCCGCGAAGTGCTGTGGAAGATGGGCGCGTTCGCTGGCGCTGCCTCCTTCGGTGGCAGGTCTGTGCCGCCAAGTACACTTGCTCCCCATGCCCAGAGCATCGATGTGCGGCAACTTGGGGCGCAGGGCGATGGGAAGGCAGATGATACGCCCGCCTTCGAGAAAGCGATAGAAGCTGCCCGCTCCGCCGGGCTGGCGGTGTTCGTGCCGCGCGGCATTTACCGACTGACTCGCACTCTGGTAGTGGAGAACATCAGCCTCAGCGGGCCGCTTCCGGGCGTGTGGTGTGCGGATACCGACGTCCTGCCCATCCTGCTACCCGAGCAGCGAGACCAGCCCTGTCTGCACCTGAAAGCAGGCGGCGGCGTGCAGGCGATGGCGATTCGCTACGACTGGCAAAGCGAACCGACCTCAGGACCTCCCGCCATTCTGGTCTCCGGCGTGGGGGCATACCTTTCTCACGTCAAAATCCTGTATCCGTGGGACGGCGTGATGGCGGACGGGGTGTCGAATATCGGGCGGTTCAACATGGAGAACGTGTTCATCGTCGCGCCGCGCAACATCGGCGTGCGGGTCACCGGCACGTGGGACGCCCCCACCATCCGCAATGTGGAGGTGTGGAACCTCGGTCCCGTGCCGCGTCCGCTGGAGAAGGGCATCGGCTTCGATCTGGGCAAGAACGACCTGATTCGCCTCAGCGACTGCTTCGTGTTCGCCATGAACATCGGCTATTTGCTGCGCGATGAGATACCCGGCGCCACCATCAAAGGCGGCACGTGGGGAATGCTGACCGGCTGTTCCACCGATTACTGCAGTATCGGCATCGACGTACGGGGCGAGCATACGCTGAGCGTCGCAGGCGGGTCGTTTTGGAACCACCACCAGAGCCTGCGGGTGAACGGCAAGAACGCGCGGGTGCGCGTCGCTGGCGCGGAGATGAAGTCCAACGCTGCCCCCTGCATCGAGGTCATGCAATCGGAACACGTGGTGGTCAGCGGCTGCAGTATCCTGCGCCCGATGACGGAGTACGCCTTCCCCGCCGTCCACGTGAAAGGGGGTCTCACCACGATGACCGGGTGCCACATCCATTCGGTCATCGAGGGGCTGCGCGTGGAATCGGGGGTGCGCGCGGCTCTGGTCAGCGAAAACACCTTCGAAACGCCTGCGGGCAAAGCGGTGGTGAACGAAGCTGGCGACAACGTCTCCGTTCAGGTGGACAGGAATCTATGTATGAAGGTAGACTAACACGCGCAGCCATTAATAAAGGGTCAGTCATATGTTAGCAAGGCAACACTTGCACAGGAGCGGTTTCCCAGATTGGCATACAAACTGGCATAATTCCATGCTTGACTTTTACCAGCATCCCAGCATGTTGGGTTGGAAGGGCGGGCAAGGCACAAAATAGTGGTGGACCGTGGAGGACTCGAACCTCCGACCCGCTGATTAAGAGTCAGCTGCTCTGCCAACTGAGCTAACGGTCCACCTTCTCGAAAAAATGCTGGTGGAGCTGAGGGGATTCGAACCCCTGACCTCTTCAATGCCATTGAAGCGCTCTCCCAACTGAGCTACAGCCCCATCCAACGCACCATTCATTATACAACATCTCGACGCTAGATGCAAGAAGCCCTTGTGCCTTTCAGCATACCCGAAACCGTCGCACCCTCTACTTGCTGCTACCAATCTTGTAAATCTTCGTTCCGCAGGTCACACAAGTGCCAACGGTCGCAGGGCGTCCGTTCTTCAGCGTGATAGCGGTCGGATTCTTCATCTCCTTTTTCGCTTTGCACTTCACGCAATAGCCCTCCATATCAGATACCCCTCCCCTTCCAAGATTTGTACGGAGCTTTCGCGAGCCAACATGCAGATTCCTACTTCTCCTCGCCCTTTCCTTCTGTCCAGAGCGGAACTCCCTTTCTGCAGCAGGTGAGAGCTTCCCCCTGCGCGAATCTGAGCAAGTAGCTCCTGCGAAGAGGCGAGCCCATGTCTGATTGGAAGCGGGAAGGCACCATGATGCTTATGGCAGGAACGGTCAACCTGCTGGCAGGACTGTATGCATGGATGGGCATCCTGTCCACGCGAGCCCTTTCTGGCAGTCAGCATCTGATGGTACTTCTGGGCATCGTCCTTGCGGCGGCGCTTCCCCTGTTCGTGCATCGTCTCATGCGCCAGCGCACCTCGCCCGGAGACCCCATCATCCTGCCCATCACGTTCCTGCTCGGCGGCGTAGGTCTGGCGAACCTGCTGGGCACTGTCAGCAGGGACAATATCGCGCTCGTCACCAGGCACTGTCTGGGGCTGTTCGCAGGGGGCGTGATCGTGGTACTGCTCGCCGGCATGAACCATGCTCAGAGAAAGACCTTGCTGGAGTATCGCTACCTGTGCGCGCTGCTCGCGCTGTTGCTGGGGGTGCTTCTGCTCATTTTCGGCAAAGGTCCTGGGGGTACGCGCTTGCAGCTGTTCGGTTTTTTGCCGGTGGAAGCGATGAAACTCTTGCTGGTGCTGTTTGCCGCAGGATACGCCGCACGACGCTTTGGCACGCTGGCACCCGCGCGCACCGGCATCCACTGGTGGCAGCTGCGCTGGCAGGATCTGCTCCCGTTGCTGGTGATGTCCGCCTTCATGCTGGGCATTTTTGTGCTGGCGCGCGATTTCGGTCCTGCCTTGACGCTGTACCTGACCCTGCTGATGATGCTCTATCTGGTCACAGGCAAGTTGGTACTATTGGTTCCGGGTGTTCTGCTGATGTTGACCGGCATCGTTCTGGTGGAAGCGCTGGGGGTTGGCGTGCTGCCCACGCGTGTCGCGATGTGGCTGTCACCCTGGCAGATTACCGAAGACCATGCGCGCCATCTGGCACACAGCCTGTGGGCGATGTCTACCGGTGGTTTGTTCGGCAGCGGTATCGGGCTGGGTAAGCCACAGAGCGTGCCTTTCGCGCAGTCGGACTCGGTGTTCAGCACGTGGGGAGAACAGCTGGGGCTGGTCGGTAGCCTGTGTCTGCTTTGCCTGTACGCCCTGTGGCTTGGGCGATTCATACGCATTGCGCAGCGTTCCGCTAACAGTGAAGACCGCTTGCTGGCGGCGGGCATTGCCGTGCTTCAGGGCACGCAGATAGTGCTTATCTGCGCAGGCATCACCGGATTGTTGCCGATGACCGGCATGTCGCTTCCCTTCGTGGCTCAGGGCAACTCCGCCCTGCTGGCAAACAGCGCGATGGTGGGTTTGCTGTACAGCATCTCCGCGCACCCATCGCCACAATCTGTCCCCTCCAGCTTCGGCAGGTATCGTTTCCGTCTGCGTGTGCTGGCATGGGCGTTCACGGTGATTATCCTGGGCGTCATTGGCGTGCGCAGTTTCTGGATCCAGGGCATCCAGGCGGACGACATAGCGACACGTCCTCTGCTGGTACGGCTGCCCCAAACCGAACCTCACCGTGTGAACAACCCCCGTCTGACCGTCATTGCCCAGCGCATCGCGCGAGGGCGGATTCTCGATTCCACCGGGGCGGTGCTTGCGGAAACACGGGACGGACGTCGGGTGTATCCCTGCGGCGAAGCATGTGCGCAGCTGGTAGGCTGGCTGGATGCCCGCTTTGGGGGACCAACGGGCGCAGAGGCGCGTTACAACCGTCGCCTGCGGGGGTACGACAGTACGCGCGACCTGCTGCACCTCTACCGAAGGAAAGACCTGCCCTTCTTCCGCCTACCGGAGGGACAGGATGTGACTTTGACCATCTCGCGCGAGGCACAGCAGCGTGCTCTGCGTGCTATTCGGCGGGCTTACCCGAACGGCAACGCGGCATTTGTGCTGATAGAGCCCGATTCCGGGCATGTGCTGGTGGCAGCTGGCACACCGACCTTTGACCCCAACCAGATGAACCCCGCTTTGTGGCAACAGCTGCGAACGCGCAAAGACGCCCCACTGGTGTTCCGACCGGTGGATGGTCTGTATGCGCCCGGCTCGGTGTTCAAGGTGGTAACGGCGGCAGCCGCGCTGGAAAAGGGAGTGCCCCTGCGCCACCTTTGTCGCCACAGCGAGCGCAATGTGCGCTGGAAGGTGGACGATAAGACCTTCGTGAAGCCGCGCCTGAGTGACCACCCTTCTATGCGGGCGCATGGGACACTCGGCTTGCGAGATGCGATGCGGCTGTCCTGCAACCTCTACTTCGCGCACTTAGCCATTGCGCTGCAGCCCGAATCGCTTTATGAGACCGCCAGCGCGCTGGGCTTTCAGCGCATCCCCAAACCCGATGAAATGGCGCCGGAACTTCCCGATTGTGGCTTCGGGCAGGGCAGGATACTGGCGTCGCCTCTGGAGGTGGCGAACCTGATGGCGACTATAGCCCGAAACGGCACCTGGCGCAGGGCGGTTTTCACCCCAGGAAATAACCCGTCCAGACCGGTTCTGAGTGATGCCACTGCCGAGGCTCTCCGGCAGATGCTGGGCGAGGTGGTGCAGACGGGTACGGCGTATGGCATCTTCACCGGAACCGGCTGGGAGGTATACGGCAAAACAGGCACCGCCGAAACCAGCGAGGGTAACCGCAAACCACACGGTTGGTTTGCTGGCGTGGTGCAAAAAGACAACCTGCCCCCGCTGGCGTTTGCGCTCATACTGGAACACGGCGGTAGTGGGCGAGAGGCGGCTCGCGCCGGCCGAAAAATCCTGCAACAGGTTCTGCCCGTGCTACAGAAGCGATAAGAACGATGCGCTTTTGCGAATCTGCTTCTGAAAAGTCTGCGTCTTACCCACCAATCGGATACCTTCCGTATTCGTGACAAGCCTCGTAGAATGCCAGCACGTTCTCCAGCGGAGTGGCAGGGTTGACCTCGCTGGAGGAACCGATAAAGAAGCCGCCTCCGGGTGCAGCCACTTGCATGGCACGTTTGACCTCGCGCCGAATGTCATCGGGTGTTCCCAAAGGCAGCAGCTGCGAGCAGTCGATACCGCCTACCAGTATCAGTCGGTCTCCATAGCGCTTCTTCAGCGGTTCCAGCTCCATACTTGCAATCGGCTCCAGCGGGTTCAAGCCGTCGATACCTGCGTCCAACAGGTCGTCCATGATTTGCCACAGGTTGCCGTCGCTGTGGAAGATGACCTTGATGCCCGCCTCGTGCAAAGGTTCGATACACCGCCTGAGCATCCGGATAAACGTGCGTCTGAGGAAAGCGGGCGAGAACAGCAAGCCGTTCTTGTAGGCGATGTCATCGCCGATGAAATGCAGGGGACACAGTTGTTCTTCCGCCGCCACTTTGGCGAAACGGTATGCGTTCTCTCCTTCCAGCTCCAGCAGCGCGTCGACTTCCTTCGGGGCGTCGTAAATCGCGTAGGCGAAGCGCTGCTGCCCCATCAGCCCATACGCTGCGTGAAACCCACATCCGGTCGGCGTGACGAACATGGTGTAGGGTGCAAACCGCTCCTGCTCGCGGCGTATCCAGGGCACCCATTGCGTGCGTATCCAGTCCCATGACACCGGTTCCGCCTTGCGCAGGTGCTCCCGAAGGTCCTCAATGCTCTCAATCTCGTAATGCACCTTCCATGCGGTCTGCCCGGATACCAGATGTTGCCCCCTGCCTTCGCCCAGCACGGTGCCCTCTTCGGTCTGCTCGAATGAACGTCCGTAGCCGCGACAGAGGTCAATGCCCAGACCGTGATACACACGCACCATCGTGGTGGGATAGTCGTCGCCCGGTTGCTGAAAGTGCTTCACTACCGCTGGGTTGTCGATGTAGTCCCAAATGGGCACACGGTCGCCTTCACGGAAGTTCATGGATGCTTCGATGCGCGCCCATACCGTCTCGTCGATCTCGCCGGCATATCCTGCGGATGGACGTGCCACTGTAACTCCTCCTGTCTACACCGGCTGCGCTGCGGTCGCCGGAGCACGCACTACCAGCACCTCACAGGGTGCTTTCTGCAGCACAGTGGTCAATAAACCGTTTGCCGCCGCCGTGTCGCCCGGCGTGATGCCCAAAATGAGCTGGCTTGCTTTCTCTTGTTCCGCTACGGTGATGATACCTCGCGCCAGGTCACGGCAGCGTTCCACGCGCTTTTCCACCTTCACCCGGGCGCGGCGCGCCATCTCCTCCAGCTCGGTCAGGGTGCGCTGTGCGCGCTCTTCCTGCTCGGGCATGGGGGTGGCAAGAGCCAGTTTCTGAGGCACAAGCAGGATGTACACGATGTGAAGCACAGCGTGCTGGTCTTTGGTCATGTGCAGGGCGTGCTGGGCGGCGTACGGCGCGTTCATGCCTTCCCAAACGGGCAGCAGCACTATCTTCTCGGATGGGGCTTCTGAGGTTTCATACGTACTGGGCAGTCCCAGTGAAGCGCGTGCTTGTGCCATCGTACAGGCAACTGGCAATTGCGAACGCACCCCCGGCACCCGGCGCAACACCTCCATCACATGGTCGGGAATGTCGCACAGTACGATGCGCGCACCGTGCTTCTGGATATACGCCCGGGCGTCGGCGAAGGTCTCTGCACCCTCTTCCGTACACTCGGTGATGCCCGAGCAGTTAATAATGATGCCCGCAGGGTTCCTCTTGAGCAGCAGGTTCGCCGCTGCCTTAATCGTCTGCCAGTGGTTTTTGGTCAGCGCGCCCAGCAGGTTGACCGTATCGTTACGTGCTTCTACAATCATGCCTCATCGCCTCTGCAGAACGCTCTGCTCTTGATTTATTATACGCCATTTGTGATAAGAAATATTTAAAAGTGGCGCTGCCGTCATCACTTCCAAAAGCCTGAGAAATCTACCTCTATCTGGCATTCTTCCAGGTCAAAACGCCATTTCTGACCATGTAACACAGCTACCTTCTGATACTCGCCAAGCTCCAACTCCAGTACTTCCGCCTGTTGTACCTGCGGGTCCACCAGAACATAGTATTTGACGCCCTGCGAGGCGTAAAGTTCCGCCTTCAACAGGCGGTCTTTTTGCTCGGTGGAGGGAGAAAGTACTTCGAACACCAGCACTGGAGGCTTATCAAGGTACGACTGATTGGTTACCTCCCCGCAGACCACCATATTGTCCGGTTGCACTACGGTGTCTTCAGCGATTTTCCAGTCCACGGGTAGCACGGCGCGGCATCGGGTGCAACCTTCCAGTGCGCGTTCCAGCTCATACGCGATACGTTGGGACACCCGCTGATGCTGGAAGAAGGACTGGGGGCTCATGGCAAACGGTATGCCCTGAATCAACTCCCACCGCCCTTCCCAGTGTTTGTAGTCCTCGTAAGTATAGTGAGGCAGATACTTTGGAATGCCCATTGCCCCCTCCTATGGCAGGGCGGGAGGCTGGAATGCCTTCAATTCCTCTTCGCTTTGAGGCACTTTCAGTTTGCCTTCCGCTATCATCTGGCGCAGGGTTTCTATTTTGTCCAGCACCTGTTGGGGCACCAGTTGCTTGGTGTATCGCATTGGGCTGAGACCGACCCCGTTTTCCTTAATGCCCAGGTCGCGTGTGCCCGGCTGGAAAGTGCCCTCCTGAACCGACTTGCACACCTCGAAAACGGCGTTGTCCACACTCTTAATCATGCTGGTTAGCACGAAACCGGGCGCGATGTAGTCCTGGTCGGAGTCCACGCCAATCGCGAAATGTCCTTTGCCCCGTGCTTTGGCGGCTTCGATAACCCCCAGTCCGCACTGCCCGGAGGCATGGTACACGATGTCCGCCCCCCGCTCGAACTGCGACAGCGCGAGCTCTTTGCCTTTGGCGCTGTCCGTCCAGTTGCCCGTGTATCCGACGAGTACCTTCGCCTTGGGGTTGGTGGTCATCACTCCTGCGCGATACCCCGCCTCGAACTTCTTAATCAGCGGTATCTCCATGCCTCCCACAAAGCCCACCACGTTGGTTTTGGTCATGGCACCCGCCAGCGCACCCACCAGGAAAGAGCCCTCATGTTCGCGGAACTTCAGCGACACGCAGTTAGGCAAATCGGGGGCGTTGCCGTCCACGATGGCGAAGATGACTTGCGGAAACTGGGGAGCGACTTTCTTGAGTGCGTCCTCCATCGCGAAGCCCACCGCAATCACCACATCATATTTCTGCTGTGCGAGCAAGCGCAGGTTTTGCTCATAGTCGGGCAGCTTGGCGGATTCCAGGAAACGCACCTCCGCGCCCAGCTCCTTTTGTGCCCGCTGTAAGCCTCGCCATGCCGATTCATTGAACGAACGGTCGCCGATACCGGCGATGTCAGTGACCATCGCCGCACGCAACTTTTTCTTTCCCCCTGTCGGCGCCTCGCCCGACGTGGGCGCGGATGGCTTCTTCGCACACGCGCTGAACAGCACGAGCGCACTCATTGCAAGCAACAGATGAACACGTCTCACGGCACACCTCACGCAAGTCCGTTTTGCTATTCCTCGTCGGACTCTTCTTCCGCCCTGTCTTCTTTGCCTTCTTGCGTCTGATAAAGAGGCTTCGTTCGCGCAATAAGGCGCTGCTGTACCTCCTTGCCTTTCGCCGTGCTGGTCACCGGCAGGTAGCTCACGTAGCGAGCATCGGGAACGTCCTGATTTCGCCAGTGTTCCAGCAACCGCTGCTGCAAGTTCTGTGGTTCAAAACCCACGTACAGCACCTGATACTGCGCGTCGCGGAAACGATATACCGCCGCGCAGGCAGGTGCGCGGCGCGCGCTCGCCTCGTTCCACTCGATCACCCCAGAGCTCCGTCGGGGGTCGCGCTGCAGCTCGTGGCTGATCCACCGGCGAAACATCCCCTTGAGCGATGCCCCCGACAGCGCAGCGATATACTCCGCGCGGTCCATCACATCTGGCGGCAGACGCAATCCTACCACCAGTGCACGGCGTACCGGGGTTTGCTTGCTTTCCTCTCCTTCCATATCACTCACTTGTGAATCGCCATCCTCTCGGTGTCTTCGTAAGCTTCCAGCAGAGCTTCGGTAAGGGTTGGATGGGCGTGAATGGAATGAGTCATCTCCTCGATGGTGCTTTCCAGCTGGATGGCGGTTACCGGCTCGCCGATGAGGTCGGTGGCGTGGGGGCCCACGATGTGTACTCCCAGAATCTCCCCATAGCGGGCTTCCGCTACCACCTTCACCAGACCTTCGCGCTCACCCATCGCCATCGCTTTGCCCAGTCCGCGAAAGGCATATTTGCCCACACGCACGTCGTATCCCTGCTCCCGGGCTTGCTGCTCGGTCAGCCCGACCGAAGCCACTTCCGGCACGGTGTACACGCAGCTGGGCACAGCGCGATAGTTCATGCGTCGTTCCTGTCCCATTGCGTTGCTTGCCGCCACAATGCCCTCCATCGACGCCACATGCGCCAGCTGGATACGTCCCGTCACGTCACCGATGGCGTAGATGTCCGGGACGCTGGTTTCCATCTTGTCGTTCACGGCGATGCCTTTTTCGTGCGTCTTGATGTTCACTGTCTCCAGCCCCAGTCCGTCCAGCACTGCACGCCGTCCGACAGCAACCAGCACGACTTCACACTCGATAACCTCCTCGCCCTTTTCGGTCTGCACCACGACCTGTTTGACGCCGTTTTTACCGTGCTTGACCTCGGTGACGCGCGAGTTCAGCAGGAACCGAATGCCCTGGCGCGTGAGACTGCGCTGCAACTCGGCGGCGATGTCGGCATCTTCCAGCGGCAGTATCTGGGGCATAATCTCCACCACCGTCACCTTGCTTCCAAGCCCGTTGTAGATGTAGCCGAACTCACAGCCGATTGCTCCTGCGCCGATAATCACCATGCGGGGCGGAACCTCTTTCGCCGACACCGCGTCATCGCTTGTCCAGATGCCGTCGCCTTCCAGTCCGGGTACCGGCAGGCGTACCGGCGCGGAGCCGGTGGCAATCACAATCGCACGGGTGCGGATGGTTTCGGTGGAGCCGTCTGGCTTCACCACCTCTACCGTGTGATGTCCGGCGATACGTCCGGTTCCCTCGATGTGGCGCACGCCGTTCTTTTTGAACAGGCTGGCGATGCCGTTGCGCAGGGTAGAGACCACCTTGTCTTTATGTGCCATCAGTCCGGCGAAATCGATGCTGACCTCACCGACCCGGATGCCGAACATCTCGGCGTGTTTTATCTGTTGGTAGCGTTCCACCCCGGCAATCATTGCCTTGGTGGGGATGCATCCCCAGTTCAGACAACACCCGCCCAGATACTCTTTCTCCACACAAACCACGCGCCCACCGAGCTGCGCGGCGCGGATGGCTCCCACGTATCCGCCCGGTCCTGCGCCGATAAAAGTCACGTCCACATCAAACTGTTCGGAACGTAGCATCTGCGGTTGTACCTCCTGCTGGGGAAGAGATTGGTCCATCTGCGCGGCGCGCTCCAGTAACTGTTCCACCTCGACGAGAGGGTTCGCTGTTTTTACAGGCGGTTCCATAATAGCCGCCTCTCGTGCTTCAGGTTGTGGCATGGCTCCTCCTCGCAAACGTATTCGCCGGTACCAAGTGCCCGGGGCGGGACTCGAACCCGCACGCCTTACGGCCCGGGATTTTAAGTCCCGTGCGTCTACCGATTCCGCCACCCGGGCACATCCTTTCAAAAGTATAGCATGGTGGCACGCAGAAGGCAAGAGGCACAGGGGTTTGCGGTAGACCCGGAGCGGAAGGCTCCCGCCAAGCCGTAAGACTCCTCCCCGCCCGCGGGGAGGTTGGGTGGGGGCTCGGCTCACTGGGAGGTTCGCCTCCCGGGTAGTGGGGTGACCCCCCCCTTCAACCGCAGCAGGGATTTCAGAGCGTGTTGCAAAATCACTTATGCGCAGAAAAACGGGGATAGAGGAAGCGCGATGGAACCAACGGTACACGTTACCACTGTGGACTATGTCATCATCGTGGCGTATCTGGTGTTTGCGCTGGTGGTGGGTGCGCTGCTGGGAAGGCGTGCCTCCAAGAGCATGGCGGAATACTTCGCTGCCGGGCGTACCCTGCCCTGGTGGCTTGCAGGAACCAGCATGGTCGCCACGACCTTCGCCGCGGATACGCCGCTGGCGGTATCGGGGCTGGTGCGCACGCAGGGCATTGCAGGGAACTGGTTCTGGTGGAACGGCGTGTTCGCGAATATGCTGGGTACGTTCCTGTTTGCGCCGCTGTGGCGGCGCAGCGGCGTGCTGACCGACCTCGAGTTCATCCGCATCCGCTACGACGGCAAGCCCGCCAACTTCCTGCGCGGATTTCGTGTGCTTTACTCCTCACTCATTCACAACTCGATCGTCATGGGCTGGGTGATTCTGGCGGCGTCCAAAATCGTGCGGGCGACGTTCGGCTGGGACGAACATATCACGCTGGGAGTGCTTATCCTCATCACCTTTGTGTACACCCTCAGCGCAGGGCTGTGGGGTGTGGTGGTTACCGACCTGTTGCAGTTCATCCTGGCAATGACAGGTGCCATCTGGCTGGGTATCGTGGCGCTCATGGCGGTCGGAGGAGGTCCCTCTCTGGTGCAACAGCTGGGCGAGCGCGGGCTACACGACAAGCTTGCGCTCATTCCGCACCCGGAGATGCGCGATTTATGGCTGGCGTTCCTGGCGTACATGCTGCTGCAGTGGTGGTCGGTGGGGCGTCCCGACGGCGAAGGCTATATCGCGCAGCGTTTGCTGTCCTCTCGCGACGAGAAGCATGCCACCTATGCTTTCCTGTGGTTTGCTTTTGCCCACTATGTGCTGCGCCCCTGGTGGTGGATACTGGTGGGACTGGCGTCGCTCATTCTGTTACCGGGCACGATTGCCAAGGAACTGGGTGGCGACGAAGGTGCCTACCCCATCCTCATGGGCAGGTTGCTACCTGCAGGAGTGCTGGGCGTCATGGTGGCGTCGTTGCTGGCGGCGTTCATGAGCACGATGGATACGCAGATGAACTGGGCGGCGAGCTATCTGACCAACGACTTCTATCGCGCCTACATCCGCAAGGATGCCCCTGACCGACACTACGTGCTGGTGGGACGTCTTGCAACGACTATCATCTTGCTACTCGGTGTGGGGATGTCGCTGGTCACGGAGGAGATTAGCAAGGCGTGGATGCTGCTGGCGGGCTTGAACGCAGGTATCGGCACGGTGTCGGTGCTGCGGTGGTTATGGTGGCGGGTGAGCGCATGGAGCGAGCTGGGCGCGATGGCTACCGCTTTGCTGGTCAACGCCGTGATGCACATACTGGGCTGGATGGGCAGGGAACCCTTCACTTGGCTAATCGAGAAACAGGGCTTCCCCGTGCGCCTGCTTATCATTGTCGCCTTGACGCAGGTGGCTTGGGTAGTGGTGACGGTGCTCACACGCCCGGAGCCTCGCGAAAAGCTGGTGGAGTTCTATCGGCGGGTGCGTCCGCCCGGCTGGTGGGGAGACATTCCGCAGGAGGCAGGTGTTGAGGGTACGCGAATCGGCTGGCGGTGGTTGCTCGGCTGGGGTGGTGGTGTGCTGTTGATTTACGGCGGTCTGTTCGCGCTGGGTGGATTGCTGTTATGGCAGGTGCCCTGGCTGCTGGGGGGCGGGGTCGCCTGCGCAGTGGGCATCGTGGGCGTGCGCCTTGGGCTGAAAGCCACCCTGCAACAGGCGACGGAGGTACCGCAACGGGCTTGAGTGTTTTGTGCAAACGCCAGTCATCTTCCAGACGCGACGGCGCGCAGATGCGGTACAATTCAGGAGGGGGTGGAGACCATGCGCCAGGTGTTGCTTTATCAGGACGAGGACGGTTTCTGGATTGCCGAGTGTCCGAGTCTGCCTGGATGTGCGACGCAGGGCAGGACAAAAGCCAAGGCTCTGCAAAACATCCGCGAAGCGATCAAAGGTTATATCGCCGCACTCGAGGAGGATAACCTGCCGGTTCCGGAGGAACGCTTCGAGGCGATAGTCGTGGCGGTATGATTTACCTTCCCCGTATATCGGGAAGGCAGTCACATCGTTTTGCACCGTGACGAACCATTTGCACAGGTGGTCGTGCCCGACCACGATGAACTCGCCAAAGGGTTATTACGGGCGATAATTCGCCAAGCGGGCTTAACTGTCGATGAGTTCCTTACACTCCTATAGTGATACCATTACGCCTGCCAAAGGTCTGCCGATGGGATTACCTCACCGCTTTGCGTATCTGCTGAAACACTTCGGGCGGGGCGTTGCCGATAAGCACCAGAGTCACATCGCCGTCCCGCCATTTCTCTACCTTGACTGCGAGTGGCGACAGGGACCGCAGTAACGGCATGTCGTCGCGCAGGGGCGCCCGCGTCTGGAACAGCGCGATAGAGGAGACCCCGTCGCTGTAGTGCAGACTGACCAGAGGTCGCATTCCAATGAGTCGCAAGCGCACCTCGGTCAGGCGATAGCCGGTCGGAAGTTCTCTCGGTTGACGGATAGGGAAGGATACCAGCGGCTGCACCTCTTCCACGCTCGCGAACACTCTTGTCGGAGGCAGGATGTTTTGCTGCTGCACCTGTGCGGGAAAGCGAGGCGCAAAGCGGTCGGGACGGATGTCGGCGGGGATGGTCAGGCGCACATACTCGGTGCGCAGACGCACCTCGCCGCGAGGGGTTAGCTCCTCCATGCGCAGTATCACCCCGTACTCCCGGTCGATCCACCACCGCCGCAGTGGTTTGCCCTGCGCGCTTTTCATCACCAGAAGCACCGTCTGGCGTCCGGCGACCGGTTCCGCGTCCTTTGCCTCCAGTACCAGCTCCCCCCAGCGCAGCCGTTTGAGCATCTCCTGCCGCCGGCGCAGCATCAACGGTTGTTCCGAAGGGAAAACCTGCACCTTCTTGAGGTGGGGCACGAAGTGAAAGCGCCGCACACCATCGTCTATGAGTACCTCGCCGCGACGCAGCAGGGGACGCAAATATTCCACCCGATAGCGCACCCCAGAACGCACGATATGCTCCTCCACAGGAGGCGTCGGTACCGGCAGGAAGAACTGCGTGACCCGCACACCCTCCAGAGATACCGTGCGCTCGGCGCGTTCCATGCGGTCCAGCCATTGCACAGGCGTTTGCCCCTGTGCAGACGCACACCATCCCAGGGACAACACGGCTATGATTATCGAAAGCTTTCTCATTGCGCCATCGGCTCCAGACGCAGGGTTTTCATTTGTGCCTCACGGGCAAGCAGTTGCAGTGAGGGGTCGCTGAAACCGTCGTTGCTCATCGCGCCCACGTACTCCTGCACAATCGCCTGGGCGACGGTGGGTTCCTCGACAGGAACGGCAGGCATCTTTTCAGGGCGCAGGTTCCCCCACCAAAGCATCAGCAACAGGGTTGCCGCTACCGCCGTTGCAAAGGAGGCACGTGCCAGAAGGCGTATCGCTCCCTGGCGACGCAGAGAGTCTCGGGCATGATGCCGAATACGGCGTGATAGATAATCCGGGGCGCGCTCGCGCTCCAGCTGCGCCACCACCTGCTTCGCCCACCGTTGCACCTTCACAGCCTCTGCGCACGCTTTGCAGGAGGCAAGATGGATTTCCAGCGAGCGGCGCGGTTGCTCATCCAGCACGCCGTCCACATATTCCACGATGAACTGTTCCCATTCCCGACAGGCTTTCATCGTTCAAACTCCGTACACATAGTTCGCCAGTGATTCTCGCAGGCGGGCCCGGGCATGGAACAGACGCGACTTTACCGTGCCGAGGGGAACGCCCAATGCCTGCGCAATCTCCTCATAAGGCATCTGTTCCACATCGTGCAGTATCAATACCTCGCGCATTGCCAGCGGCAGTTGCTCAATCGCCTGGCTCAGCATCGCGCTCAGTTCTTCGTGCAGTAGCAGTTTTTCCGGGTTGAACCTGTCATCCGGAGGGTCTACGATGCCTCCTTCCTCCGTCTCGTTCTGCTCATCCGCCTGTCGCCACAGCGACAGCCACCCTTTTTCACGCTGACGGCGGCGGTGTGCATCGCGGCAAAGATTGGTGGCGATGCGGAACAGCCACGTCTGCAGGCTGCTTTCTTCACGGAAGCGGTGCAGCGAGTTCAGCGCCTTCAGGAACACCTCCTGAGTGATGTCCTCTGCGTCCGTCTCATTGCCCACCAACCGCTTCACGTAGCCATAGATTTTGTGCTGGTAGCGTTCGACGATTTCGTCAAAGGCGGTCAGGTCGTTGCCTTTGCACCGCGCCACCAGCGCGGCATCGACGTCGCTCAAACGCATCGCCCTCTCCAAGAGAAGCCCCCCTTGCGGTTCCGCTTGCATATTCTATGACGATTGGCGCGGGCAAAAGTTCACGGGGAGGGGAAGGGCGGAGGTGAAAACTCCGCCCTGTGGGAAAAGAACGTTCTTACCAGTCGTCGCGCTCGGGCAGGTCGGCATAGACCGGTGTGGACAGGTAACGCTCGCCCGTGCTGGGTACGATGACCACAATCAGCTTGCCCTCGTTTTCGGGGCGTTTGGCGACCTGCACGGCAGCGTGAACCGCTGCGCCCGAAGAGATACCCGCGAAAACGCCTTCCTCCCGCGCCAGACGCCGCGTCATGGCGAAGGCGTCTTCGTTTTCTACGGGAATGACCTCGTCGATCAGGTCCACCCGCAGGATATCGGGAATGAACCCCGCACCGATTCCCTGGATGGGATGTGGCCCACGCGGCTTGCCGGACAATACTGCCGATGCCGCGGGCTCGACGGCGATGGCTTTGAACGAGGGCTTGCGCGCTTTGATGACCTCCGCGACGCCGGTAATAGTGCCCCCTGTGCCCACTCCCGCCACCAGGATGTCCACCTGTCCGTCGGTGTCGCGCCAGATTTCCTCTGCGGTGGTGCGGCGATGGATATCGGGGTTGGCAGGGTTTTTGAACTGCTGGGGCATGAAATAACGCTCGGGATCGGTGGCGACAATCTCTTCCGCCTTGCGGATTGCGCCGGGCATGCCTTCGGAACCGGGCGTCAGCACCAGTTTGGCTCCCAAAGCGCGTAGCAGGCTCCGTCGCTCCACCGACATCGTTTCAGGCATGACTAACATGCATTTGTAGCCCTTCGCAGCGCATACGAACGCCAGCGCGATGCCCGTGTTGCCTGAGGTGGGTTCGATGATGATGGTGTCGGGCTTGATACGCCCTTCTCGCTCGGCGGCTTCGATCATCGCCACGCCGATACGGTCTTTCACGCTGGAGAGGGGGTTAAAATACTCCAGCTTGGCAGCGACGATGGCTTTTGCCCCGTCGGTCACGCGATTCAAGCGCACCAGAGGGGTGTTGCCAATCAATTTGGTCACATCTTCCGCAATGCGCATCGATGAAACTCCCTTCTAAAGGTATGGTGCGATACTTTGCGCCTGGTCCAGCAGGTGTTTTTGCTCCAGCAGGTTCTGGATGGTCGTGGAATCCAGCAGCCGCCATATCGCTTCGGCGGTACGCCGCTGGAAATCACGGATGCACTGGATGGTGGTGGTGCTGGTGCTGTCCTTCACCAGAGCTTCCGACGGCTCGAAAGACCTCTCTCCAGAGAAGGCACGCACAATGTCGCCCACCGTGATTTGCGAGGGAGGCTTTGCCAGCTCGTAACCGCCCCCTACTCCGCGCAGGCTGTGCACCAGCCCAGCCCGTTTCAAGACCCCCAGAATCTGGTCAAGATACGGACCCGGAATGTGCTCTGCCTCGGCAATTTCATGACTCTGCGCCGGCAAGCCGACCGGTTGCTGCGCCAGGTAAAGGATGCTGCGCAGAGCGTACTCTATTTTTGCGCTGAAAAGTGGCATCGCCCAATTCCTGACTTTGTTGATTAATCAATGTAATTTTAACACACTCTCTCCCGATTGTCAAGAGCATCTCTTGCATGATATAATTCGGGCGGTGAAGGAAGGAGGTGTACAGGTTACATGGCAGGGCATTCGAAATGGCATAACATCCGCCTGCGCAAGGGCAAGCAGGATGCGGAGCGGGGCAAACTGTTCACCCGGCTGGCGCGAGAGATAATCGTGGCGGCGCGGGAGGGCGGCGGAAACCCCGATGCCAACCCGCGCCTGCGCATGGCGATTCAGAAGGCGCGTGATGCCCACATGCCGCAGGAGAACATCAAACGTGCCATCCAGCGGGGCACGGGCGAGATTGCCGGTGCTGCCTATGAAGAGGTGGTTTACGAAGGCTATGCGCCGGGCGGCGTGGCGGTGATGGTAGAGTGTCTCACCGATAACCGCAACCGTACGGTCTCCGACGTGCGTGCTGCGTTCTCCAAATGCGGTGGCAGCCTCGGCGAGTCGGGCTGTGTGAGCTGGATGTTCAAACCGCGAGGACTCATCCGCATTCCCAGGGAGGCAGGCGACGAGGATACGGTGCTAGCAGCTGCGCTGGACGCGGGTGCGGACGATATGAGCACCGAGGAAGAGTTCTATGAGGTGTATACTGAGCCCGAAGACCTGCATCGCGTGCGCGAGGCGATAGAAAAAGCCGGACTGCCCGTCGAAAACGCGGAGATTACCATGTTGCCCACCACGACGGTGCACGTGGAGGGGAAAGAGGCACAGCAGGTGCTGCGTCTGATGGAGATGCTGGACGAACTGGATGACGTACAGCAGGTGTACGCCAACTTCGACATCGCCGAAGAGGAAATAGAAAGCGCAGTACGCTAGGAGATTTCCCTATGCCTACCCGGCGCGCGATGTGGTGTCTGCTCCTGTGGAGCGTGGTGTGGATGGCTCCCGCGCGGGCGCAGCCGCTGGTGCTGGACGTGGTGCCGGGCTTCGACGGGGTGTGCCCCGGAGAGGGATGCTACCCCGTCACCGTGTGGATCCAAGGCAAGCGTGCCAGCTCGACACCCGCCGTCTACGAAGTGGAGGTAACCGCCACCTCCTGGAAGGGTTCCTCCACCGCCCGAAGAGCGGTTACCCTCGCGGGAGATGCGGTGTCACAGGCGGTGGGTGTTTTATTGTGTACCCCGGAGGAGCCTTACGAGATAACCGCCCGCCTTTTCCTGCACGGACGACTGCTGGCAATCAGTAAGCCAGTGCCCGCCACGATGGCACAGTGGTATCCCCTGCTGGTGGGTTTGGGCACGGACAACTCCGCGCTGACATACCTGCCGCAGCGGTCACTGGGCGTGGTGAGCATTGATGGGAAGCTGATGCCAGCCAACAAGGCGCCCCTCCCTGAGCCTCCCATCTCCTTCCCGCAACCTGGTGCGGACAACCGCCGCCTTTTTATCGGCAGAACGCGCAACAGCTTGCCCCCGGACAGTGCACTGGCATATCGGGGCGTAGCGGCGGTATCGCTGGATGACCGCGCCTGGGATACCCTGACCGAACGACAGCAGCAGGCACTGATAGACTACGTGTTATCGGGTGGGCTGCTGGTGGTGCACGGTGTGGACATCAACCGCCTGCAGTCGCTGAAGCCGTCGGGATTGCTTCCAGTCGAGCCTCTGGGACTTTCCCGTGTGCCTGCGCGGGCTTTAGTGCGCTGGATACCCTCGTTACGTGCATCTGAAGATGGATTGCCTGTTGTTCGATCGCGCCCGCTCGGTGGGGCAAAGGTGCTGTTGCAATGGCGTGATATACCGCTGGCAGTGGTTGCGCCCAAAGCGCTCGGGCAGGTGGTTTTTCTGGCGTTTGACCCGAATCAACCTCCCCTGAACGGCGGTGACCAGTCGCACGCCTTGTGGAGACAACTGCTGAGCCTGCACGTTCGCCGTTTTATTCCCCCGCTAGCGCTTTTCCCGGAAAGTGAACCTGTGCAAGAACCGTTTCAGGGGTCAAAAGGGTTCTATTCGCAGCTCATCCTGGCGATGGTCAACGCTGTTGCCGCAAAGCCTGTGCCGTTGAACTGGTTGATTGCCTATCTGGGCGTATACATCCTGGTACTGATACCACTCAACTACATGGTGCTGCGCAGGCTGGACAGACTGCACCTGTCGTGGTTCACCCTACCGATGCTGGCGGTGCTGACATCTCTGGGAGGATACCTGATGGCAGCCCGGGTGCAGGTGGGCACGCACCAGATGCGTCAGTGGACAGTATGGTATACCACCTCCGGTTCGCCACAGGCAATCGTGGAGAGCGACTGGGTGCTATACAGCGCACGCACACAACGTTACCGTTTACGGGCGGCTATCGATGGCGTCCTTCTGGAAAACTCTCCAAGCGACCTGCAATCTCAGCGCGTGGCGGAGATTCCTCAGGAGACGCCAGCGGAACTACGTGACGTGCCGATACCGCTGTGGTCGGCGCGAAGCTTCCACCTGAGCGGTACGATGAACCTGATGGGCAGCGTGGCTATTTCGGCTGCCCGACGGGGTAAGGGCGCATTCCTCATCAGAGTGAACAACAGCACCCCCTACCCGCTGCGGAATATCCGCGTGGTGTTTCCTTCTGGCTTTTACACGTCAAAAGCGTCCTGTCCTGCGGGCGGGCAAAGTAGCATCAGCGTCGACGAGGCTTCTGGAACGTTCACTCGGTTTAGTGTTTTGCCACCATCTTTCCCCAGCTATCCGCAGCCACAGCCTGACGAAGCATTTGGCGGGCAGAGATGGCGCACGCAGGCGATGCAAACCTGGTTGACTCTCGCGGGTCTTCGCCTGAGTCGATGGGGCGACTTCATGGAACTGCGCACCGAGGCTATGATGAGACCATCACGCCGTGACCTCTCTCGGGGGCTGCTGGTGGCTGAGTTACAGGACGCTCCGCCTGTGGTGGAGGTTTCGCCGCTGCCGTCTTCCTTTCAACAGGTGACGGTGCTGGCGGTGTACTTCGAGGTAAAGGAGGGCAATCCGTGATAGACTGGCGGGAAAATCCACTACTTCGGCGGGAGCTGCTCTATCGCCTGCGTCCCTCGTCGCCGAACCGGGCAGTGTTTGTGGTGGTGGGCCTGGTGGTTATCCTGGCAGTGGTTCTACTCTACTGGGCAGCATTACAGAGCGTGCGTAGCACCCAGAATATTTACATCTTCCGTGACCTGCTCACCCTCACACTGGTGATTGAGACCTTGCTCGTGGTGGGTGGTGCTCCTGCTGCCACCGCCAACGCCGTCTCGCGCGAGCGCGAACAGCGCACCTGGGACCTGCTAACCATCACCCTGCTCCGACCGCACGAAGTAGTGCTCGGCAAGCTGCTCGGCAGGACGATACCTCTGTTTCTGCTCCTTCTGCTGGGTGCGCCGATGGTGGTGCTGTGTATTGCCTTCGACCCACGTTTGTTGGTGTCAGCGTTGCTGGGAACACTGTGCGTGGTGGTGACCCTGGTGTTTTACAGCACGGCAGCACTGGCGGCGTCCTGTTTCAGCCGAAAGACGGTAACCGCCACTGCACTGGCGTATCTGTTTGCGGGCGCATGGGTATTCGGCACGCTCGTCCTGTGGGGACTGACCAGCCTCATCTTCCCCAGTGTTGGGAGCCGTGAAGCGACCTTCTGGCTGGCGGTGAACCCCTTCGCGGTGATTGAACCCATCGTGAACAATTACGTGCCGGGCGGCTACGCCGACAGCAGCCCTTTGTTCACTCTCAGCCCATGGACATTACTTGTCGTATATAGCGGATTGACTGTGTTGCTAATTTGGGTTCTCGTCAGCACCTATCGCCACTGGGCTTACCGGTGACGTAACTTCAGCGTGGGTGTCTTTGCAAAGGGTCGAGGGAACGGACGCACCCTCGCAAAGGCACCGATGAGCCTCTGGCGGAGCCTTGTACCCCCTGAAGCGCAATACACTACTTTGTCAGGGTCTCGATGAGACGGAACACAATCGCACCTGTGGTGATAGAGCGTATCGCCGCGTCAATCTCCGCTTGTCGGTCGCGCAGCCGCTCTGCCATTACTTTCGTCGGCACGAGGATAATGTCGCCTAACCCCACGGTGCGCACCTTTTGCGCGGGAAGCACCTCTCCTGTTGCCCGGATAACCAGTATCCTGTCTCGTGCGGCATCAGACGTGAATCCACCTGCGTACTCGATGTAGTAGGAGACACCTTTGTTTGGTGTATAAAGCACCGCAGAGGGCACAACCACCGCTCCTGTAACCGCTACGGTAGTGGGTTTTTCGGGGATGTAGATAATGTCTCCGTCGACCACCTCCACATCTGCCTCACTGCCGGGCTTTCGCAGGGCGGCGACCAGGTCGATGCGCACGTTACCCGCAGGAAGCAGGTCCTCGTCTTTCAGAGGGCGTGCCTGCGATACCAGATCGCGCGTCAGCAGCGTTGCGGCTTCGGTGACCTTCTCCGGTGCGGGCGAAGAGGGAGCCGTCTGCCCGAGCAGCGCGGACGCACTGGTTGGGATTGGCGGTTGCGCCAGTCCTGCTGCGAAGCGCAAGCGCTCCACGTCTGACCGCGCCAGCGCACGCCGATACTCTTCCTCGTTCACGACCTTCAGCACCTGCAGGATGCGTCCGGTGAGCGTCCTTTGCAGTTCGCTGATTACCTGGTCGGGGCGGCGCATCAGGCGGGCGGCCGGGGGATATGCGGTTTCGAGAAGACCGCCTGCCCGCTTGATGATGTCGCTGAGGCGCTCGGTAGGCGCACGCAAGGTATACGGTCCGGGCTCTTTCACCGCACCACGCAGGTAAACCGTCAACGGCTTCAGACGGAAGTCACCCCGCGCCCGTACCGTCACCACATCACCGTCCTCCAGCAACGGGTTGCTGGAGTCCATACCGGATAAAGCCTGTGCCAGATTGACCTCCAACGGCGGCGTGCCGATGGGTTTCCTCGCCTTGGCAATCTCCACCCGCTCCGCCGCTTCAGGCAGCGGACCTCCCGCCAGGCGGATCAGGTCAGCCAGGCGCATGTTCTCCGCGCGGGGATACGTGCCGGGCGATTGCACCGCGCCGTCGATGGTGACCACGTTTTCAGGCGTGAACTGTGCCTGTTCGCGCGTGTAGACCATCAGCATGTCACGGTCTTGTAGCAGCACATTGTGTTCGGGGTCATTCAGCATCGCCTTGCGCAAGTCGATAGCAAGCAGCGGTCCGTAACTGCCGTCGGGATTGCGCCGTTGCAGGAAGGCGCGCTCAACGTACGCGTTGGGCAGCACCCCACCCGCCTGGAGCAGCAGGTCCTGCACGTGCATGTTGTCGGCGCGATAGTATACGCCTTGCTTCTGTACCGCCCCTCGAACCTGCACGCGACGGTCTCCCATCCATTCCACGTCTTTGATGGCGTACACCACGAGCCTGTCGCGTCGCTGCAGAGGGACGTCCGCCTGCGGGTCTCGCTGTAACGCCTGCGCCAGACGCACGGGTATCAGCGTTTGGGTGTTGTCCGGGTTGGTACGGAAGAGGTCAGCGCGGTCCACGTAGGCATCTTCCAGCAGTCCTCGCGCCCGCTCCACGAGGTCTGCTACTGTCATGCCCGGGGTCAGCGCGTAGTTGCCCGGCTGGTCTACTGCTCCCTCGATGGTGACAATGTTGGCGAAAACAGGGCGGATGCTGTAGACCTCTACCTTATCGCCATCGTAAAGCGGCGGGTTGTTTGCCTCATCGGATGCCAGCAGGTTAGCGTCAATGAGCTGGCGTGCCTCACCTGGGCGCACGGAGGTTACAGCCACCCGCTGTGCCACACCGGAAGGCTTTACGCCACCTGCGAACGCAATCGCATCGCGCAACCGCTCCGTTGGCAGCAGCTCGTATATCGCAGGGCGATGCACCTCGCCGGAGATGCTCACCTGCACCTCCACCGGAGGGATAAAGAGGACATCTCCCGGCTGCAGAGGAACATCCTGACTGCCGTCGCCGTACAGCAGGAAGCGGTAGAAGTCAAAGGTATGCACGGAACCATCGGTGCGTTTCAGCTGGATGCGCCTCAGCGAGCCGTTGTCGCTGGGTCCGCCGCAGGCATAGAGCGCATTGAACAGAGTAGCTACGGCGGGAACCTGATAGCTACCGGGCGCATACGCTTCGCCCGCAATGATGATGGTCATCGTGCGCAGCTCGCGCAGTGTCAGCGTCACCTGGACGTTGCGAATGACGCGCGACAGAACCTTACGTACCGTTTCTTCCAGCTGCGGCAGGGTCTGTCCACGCGCGATGATTCTGCCACCCATCGGCAGATTGAGTGCCCCTTGCGGGTCGATGCGCAGGGTGACCTCGCGCGGTTCCAGCGTCTCGCTCCAGTAGCGCAGGGTGAGCAAGTCACCGGGACCCAGCTGATAGCGTTCCGGCGCTGGCATCAGCACGTTCATCCATAACATCGCGTCGGGACCGACGAAGTTCTTCAGCGCGTCCGCCGGCGGTAGCACAAACGGAGTGTTGGGCGACTGCGGTGTTCCAAACGGCGGGTAGTACACCGGCGGAAACGGCAGCTGTGGTTCGCTTTCCGGTGTGGCCGGCACCTCAAGGCGGCTCGGTACAGGTGGGGTGGCCGGAACGGTTTCCTGCTTTGGCGTCTCTTTGGTCACAGGAGTGGTCTTCTGTGCTGCGCCGGTGGTCGTCGGAGTCTCCTGTTTTGGGGTTGCTTCTGGTGGCGCGGCAGGAACCGCTTCTGTATCTCCCTGAGATATGACCGGTGTTGTAAGCGGAACATTGCTGCGTTGTAGTGTCCCCTGCAGCAACATCTGAAAGTAGAGCCGGCGCAAGGTGATTGCCTCTCGCGCCTGTTTAAAATAGCTGTAGCCGAACTTTTCCAGCTGCATTGTCGGTTGTGGTCGTGTCTCTGTAGACATGGCGCGAGCGTTATCGCCTGTTGCATCTGCACTGACGTCTTTATCGCGTTTTTGCTCCGCCGTAGACAGCTGAGCGGGCGAAGGTGGCGCTTGTGTCTGTTGCCCGGTTTGTGCCAGGGATAGTGTGCTCAGCAGCAACCAGAAGCAAAGAGCGAACCCGATTTTGCGCACGCTGTGTCCCTCCTGTACCGAGATGCAGTCTGCTCTCTTAGTATATCACGCTGGTGCGCGTTCCGTCAAAACCTTACAGAGCACTACAGATTACGGGGTTGCCTGCCGATAATCTGCGTGGAAGGTACCACCTCGCAGGATTGCGGGGGAACATCATTCTCATGGAGGAGAACGATGCGACGGTCGCCATTGTACAACGGAGGGTACATGTCTATTGGCGCGGTCAGCGCGCTTACCGGAGTGGAAGTGCACACTCTGCGCTACTGGGAGAAGGAGTTCAGCGAGTTCCTCAAACCCAAGCGCACCGGCGGCAAGCAGCGCCGCTATTCGGCGGACGACGTGACGCTGGTCTTGGAGATTAAACGGCTGCTGAAGCAGGAGATGTACAGCATCGCCGGGGCGCGGCGAGTGCTGGCGCAGAGTTACCGCGACAGCACCTCGGCACGAGCTGCTGCTTAGCCAGTGAGCCGGCGTGGGGAATGTTTCAGGAAGAGATACCAGGAGCACAACCAATGCCTACCACTTCATGGGATTGTTTTATCCCGTATTCGGCACGCGATATTCAGGAGTTCACTGCTAGTGGTGCCGAGGGCGCCGTAATCCAGCGAATACGCCTCGAGCGTGACCGGCAGGCGTTATACACGGCAGACCTGTTCCTTTATCATCGGCACCTGAAGCGCCGAATGGTCTGGCAGTTTATCACCGTCAATATCCATAACGGGAATCTCCACCTGGATTTCCCCACGCCGTTGCAGTGCCTCGACGAGGGATGGCAACAGCTGGTCACCCGAGCCTTTATCAGCGCGTTGCAGGCAGTGCAAGCGAACCCGGATACGGCGAATGGGCTTATCCTGAATGCCGACTTTCCCGTACCGGATGAGGTGCCCCCGCTGAGCGGCAGCGGCGAAAACCGCGTCGCGCCGGGCTTCGCCTGGAACGAACTGTACGTCCACAGTGTAAAACGGTACCTGTTCGCTAGCGAGCGCGTGCAGGGATGGCACGTGCTGGACCTTGGATGTGGGGTAGGTTATGGGGCGAAAATACTGGCGAGGAGTGCGGCACAGGTGGTCGCCGCGGACGTGGACGAACATCCTTTACGGTACGGAGAAGAGACCTATCCCGACGCAAAGATACAGCGCGTGCATGTCGCTCCCGTCACAGAGACACAGGGTTTACCCTTTGCAGACAGTTCTTTCGACGCAGTGGTGAGCTTCGAGGTCATCGAGCATGTGCCGGTGGAGCAGATGCAGGCTTTTTTTGCCGAGATGGCGCGGGTGCTCAAACCCGGCGGCGCGGTGATTCTCTCCACCCCCAATAAGAACATATATATTCAGTACCCCGACCCCTACCACGTGTCGCTGATGACGCTGGAGGAGTTTTCCCGCCTGCTGAACAGTCAGTTTGAAAACGTGCAGGTGTATGGTCAGTTGCGCTCCAGGGGACTGCCCCACACGACCATGGAGTTCGACATCGTGGACGAAGCACGTGACGACCATGAGATTTTTGTCGCGGTCTGTCGCGGCTACCGTGGGCGACAGGCTACTATTTCGCTGCCTGAGCCGACCGTGTGGGAACAGCCGCGCGAGCAGGGAACAGCGCCGGGACAAAGGTTACCGGTCAGCGTCATTGTGCATACACGCAACGAGGAACACAACATTGAGCAGTGTCTGGAGTGCGTGAAGGACTGGGCGGGCGAGATTATTGTGATGGATATGGAAAGCACCGACCGCACGGTGGAAATCGCCCGCCGATACACCAACAAGATATACACCCATCCCCTGATTCGGGACTTCGACGCCGCCCGCAACGTCAGCGCGCAGTACGCCCGCTACGACTGGATTTTCTACGTGGATGCCGACGAGCGGGTGCCCCCTGCTCTGGTAGAGGCGCTGAGGCAGATGTTGCCTGAACTGGACAACGAAGTAGCAGCGGTCAAACTCACCTATAAGAACTACTTCTTGGGCAAGTGGATACGCTACGCTGGTCAATGGTATCCGGGTTACAAGGCGCCGATGCTTTTGCGCAGGGGCAGGTTCGAGTGGCTTGGTGGGGCACACGAAGGGGTAAAGGTCTTCGGCAAAATCGCTCTCTTCCCACCCGACAACCCTGAGTGTGCCATTGAACATCACTCGACGCCCACTCTGGAACGCTACATGCACAAGCTGAGCCACTATTCGCAGAGCGCAGCGAAGCAGATGCTGGAGAAACACGCTCCCTGTTCATGGCAGACGCTCGCCGCGGCAATGGGCTACGCCTTCCGCTTCTATTACGACGAGACCCGGGGCAATCAGGACGGTGCCCACGGCTTTCTGCTTTCCGCTTGCGCTGCAATGAGCGCTCTCGCCGACCAGATTCGCTATGCCGAGTTACTCTTGAACGAGGGATGGGAAGGCAGCGACCTGTTGCCCGCCAGTGCAGAAGAGTTTTTCCGGTTCGCAGCGGATGTAGCTGCGGGCAGGGTGCACGTTGTGCAAAAGAACCTCTCGCATATACTGGCACTATCCAGCGACGAGCAGAAACCTGACTCCCTTCCCAGCTGGTGGCAACGGCTGTGGCTGCGGCTGCAGCGTGCATCGGGCGGACGGGTGGTGGCGGCTGGTTCTGTCAGACCTGTGCTGTCTGCTCCGGAATGGCAGATGGTCACGGATGACGAACAGGCAGACGCTCTCATTGCTTTTGGTGAAGGATGGAGCGGAGCAGTGGCTCGGCTGCGGGAAGGCGGTAGCTTCTTCATCGCTACACCCCACTTCCCTGCAAACCCCGAAGCCTGGCGCGCTGAGTTGGAACAGGCTTTTCGGGCAACAGTACATCTCCTCGATCCCGAAGCCACCTGCTCGTGGCTGTTTGCCTTTGGGTGGAAAGGGCAGCGAGTAGAACCTGCGCGGCGCAGGGTTTTGATGCTCACGCATCAGAATGCGCTCCACATGCTGGGCGGGGGCGAAACGCAGCTGTTCGAGACGCTGCTTGCGCTGCGAGGAGAGGGGGTCGTGGCGGATGTCTCTGCGTCGCTGCGGCTATCCGAAGAGCCGTACGACTTGATGCATGTCTTCAGCCTCTATCATGCCGATAAAGTAGACCCGCTGAACCGCGCAGAGAAACCTATCGTGGTCTCGACCATCTTCCGCGACAACGCTGCTTTCTATCCGGTAATGGTCGGCGCGGCGGTGTTCCGACAGGAGGACGCTGCGCAGGTTGAACGGGCATTGCGGGCGTGGAAGCAGGGCAATCTGCACGTGCAGGGGCTAGATGCGGCGTCGCTGGATGAGCCGGCAGAGGTGCGGCGCGTGAAGCAGCAGGTTGTCGAACGCGCGCAGCTGCTTTTGCCGAATTGTCGGTGGGAGCTGTCCGCCCTGCGCCGATACTTTGGACCGAGCGATAAACCCGCGCACGTGGTTCCCAACGCTGTCCGTCCGGAGAGGTTCCTTCACGCAACCCCCGATGCTTTCGTGCATCGTTTTGGGTTGCGCGACTTCGTGCTGTGCGCGGCTCGCATCGAGCCCTTCAAGAACCAGTTGATGCTGATATGGGCGTTGCGGGATACGGATATTCCCATTGTGCTGGCGGGCAAGGTGTCCGACTCCGAATACGGCGCGCTCTGTGAACGCTGGGCGGGCAAGAACGTGCATTTTGTGGGGGAGCTCGCTCCAGACCTTCTGGCGAGCGCGTATGCTGCCGCGCGAGTGCACGCGATGCCCTCGTGGGCGGAAACCCCCGGCTTAACCAGCATGGAAGCCGCACTGGCGGGTTGCGCTATCGTGGTGGGCAATCAGGGTGCGGAGCGTGAGTATTTCGGCCACTTCGCTTATTACTGTAACCCCGCGGATATCGACTCGGTGCGGGAAGCGGTGCTGGCGGCGTGGGAGGACAGAGATGTCGCCCGACGTGAGGCGTTCCGCGAGTACATCCTGAAGCGCTATACGTGGTCGGAAACGGCACGGGTGACCGCGGAGGCATACGAGCAAATACTGAGGTACCAGCAGGCGTTTTTAGCCATACCCGACTGGAACGAGCCGCAGACCTGGCAACCCGTTGTCGAGCAATATCTCAGGGAGCATCAACCGGGTGACGGCGCGCTGTTGCAACTGTACGCGGGGGCATACAACGCTTTCCGGGCGGAGGTGGCTTACGAGCTGCTGGCGCAGTTCATCGTTTCGACGGGCTTTGACCCCGAACACTGCGCGGATATCGAGGTCATCGACGAGCTGCCCGAGAATCTGCTGGGGCGGATATGGTGGACGGGCAGTCGCTACGATGGCATCTTGCAGGCGCGTTATCAAGGTCGGACGGCGGCGTAGCAAACAGGAGGTGGAGTAGATGAAGAACGCAGCAGGCACTCAGACACTGCATATTGTGTGGGAAGGAGCCTTTTTGGCGCGGCACAGCCTTGCACTGGTGAACCGCGAGCTGGTGATGGCGTTGCATCGGGCGTTTCCGGAGTGGGAGTTTTATCTGGTACCGCATCCTACTGATGACATGGTGCTGCATGGCGGCGCCCGCTGGCAGTACATTGAGGAGCGCATGCGTCGTCTGCCTCCCCACGTGGATGTGTGGGTTCGACATCACTGGCCGCCCAACTGGCAACGCCCCGAGGCAGATCGCTTCATCGTCATACAGCCATGGGAGTTTGGTTCTATTCCCCGCGACTGGGTGGATGCTATCGACCGC
>Ga0209162_1000308_pt1 | contig 54643 bp, 44 predicted proteins | sample YNPNPMetaG_FD_187121 | JGI IMG/M metagenome (GOLD analysis project Ga0209162, IMG submission 187121) | Anoxygenic and chlorotrophic microbial mat microbial communities from Yellowstone National Park, USA - YNP NP MetaG (SPAdes) (version 2) ...
ACAGACCCCCGGCGAGCGGGATAAACCACCAAGGACACCAAGGACACGAAGGATGATCTTGGAACCTGCCCTTGCAGGCCCTTTGTGTCCTTTGTGTCCTGGGTGGTCAGCTGTTCAGACCGGCTCTGAGGTGCGACCTGGCTTGATGCGTATGGGATCGCAGACCCCCGCCGGGCGATGGGGTGCCCCACGCCCATGTTCTGCTTCGAAAGCCCCATGCGCTCACCCGTTTGTCACAGGCTGGCAGTTGGTGTATAATGGGACTGATGGCAGTACCTGCCTGGGGGGATTGTCGGCCAGCAGCCTGTCGGCGGGGCAATCTGGAGTCGAGGTTTCAGGCGTGTCAGCGATGGCGTTTCAGGAAGTTGTGCACGCTGTGAATCCAGAGATCGAACCCAACGGCTGGTAGCCGGTCCTCAGAGGGGAGAGCAAGAGAGGGTGTTGTCCATCGGTCAGGTATTGGAAGGCCGCTATCGCATCGTCTCCGAGGGAGCCAGACGGGAGATCGGGGCGGAATACAAAGCCTATGACATACAGCACGACCGGCTGGTCGTCCTCCTGCTGCTGGAACGCCGCTTTGAAAACGGGGGGGAGGGGATCGAGCGGCTGATGCAGGCTGCCCAGCAGGTGGCCGACCTGGCGTGGCCGGCGCTCATCCCCTTTGAATACGCCGGCCTGGTGGATGGGCAACCCTATCTGGTGCGGGCCCCGGTGGAGGGCCAGACCCTGGCCGGGTTGCTGGCGCGGACCGGCCCCCTGCCGATCGAGGCTGCCGTCCGGATCGCCATCCACCTGTGCGAACTGTTGGCTCCGGCACATCGGGCCGGGCTGGTCCACGGCGGGCTGTCCCCTCAGTGCATCTATCTCACCGATGAGGGGCAGCTCGCCGTCACCGACGCCGGATTGTTGGCGGCGCTGCGGCCCGATCCTGCGCCGCCGGGTCAGCCGTGGGGCCGCTTTCCCTACCTCTCACCGGAGCAGGCCGCCGGCGAGAAGGTTCATCCCGCTTCAGATGTGTATGTCATCGGCTCGCTGCTGTATGAGCTGCTGACCGGCCGACCGCCCTTCTGGGGCAGCAGTGAAACGGTCCTGGCTGTGCAACACCTGCACCAGGAGCCGCCCGCACTCCAGGTCCTGCGGCCCGATGTCCCGCTGCCCCTGGCGCAGATCGTCCACAAGGCGCTGGCCAAAGAGCCGGCTGCCCGCTATCGGCATGCCGGCCAACTGGCGCATATCCTGCGGGCGCAACTGGCTCCCTGGCTTGCGGAGCCGGCCCCCCCGGTCCAGGTCCCGGCCAGACCTGCCCCGCCGATCCGGCCGCCGACCCCCTACCCCTCCGCCGGGGTGTACGGCCCGGACGCGGAGGCCGGGGATTGGGCTGAGGAGCCGGAAGGGGTAGACTGGCTGATGATCGCCCTGATCATCGCTGCCCTGGTCGCCGTGCTGGGCCTGATCCCGCTGTGGCGGGCGGTCTATCGCCGTTACAGCGCCCCTCAACCGTCACCGGCTGCTGTTCTCTATTGCCTGCCGGTCGGCGACATCGGGGCGATCCTGGCCACGAAAAGCGCCAAAGTCAGTAACTGCCTGCCCATGCCGACTAAAGGGGTAGGTAGGGGTACCTACCCCTACCCCTTTTGGGGCCTTCGGCTTGCGGTCGGCCTGCGCCGACCGCTGTTTCTGCGTCGGCCTGCGCCGACCGCTGTTTCTGCGTCGGCGCAGGCCGACGCCTGGCGCCGCAGGCGCCCACAAAGGCCGATTTCCAATCGGCGCGGGTAGGTAATTACCAAAGTCATGAAAAGAACGAAATTTGTCAAAGACGCACAGGGTACAAGGCATGACCCGTGTGTCGTCCGTGGTTTGGCAGGTGGAGGCAGAAGGTGAATGTGAACTGGCGAGGAGCAATCCTCTATCTTTTGATCCTGATCGCGGCCGGTGCCCTGATCTTTGGCCTTTTTCCAACGCGGCAGCATCTGACCGAGATTCCGATCTCCCAATTGGTGGCCGACGTGGATGATGGATTGGTGAAATCCATCAAGGTCCAAGACAGCGACCTGGAGATCGTCTACGAGGATGGCAAAAGGGCTGCGTCGCGCAAAGAGGCAGGGGTGGACCTGACCAAGACCCTCCTCGGCCTGGGAGTGAACCCGGTGGCCCTGGATGAGGTGGATATCCAGATCGAGCCGGCCAGCCCGTTGGGAGAGTGGCTGACCATTCTGGGCAGTTTTGCCCCTTTTATCATTTTGGCCGTGCTGTTCATCTTCCTCATGCGTCAGGCGCAGGGGACGAACAACCAGGCGCTGGCCTTTGGCAAGAGCCGGGCACGGATGTTCAGCGGCGAAAAGCCGACCGTGACCTTTGACGATGTGGCCGGCGTGGATGAGGCCAAGCAGGAACTGGCCGAGGTGGTGGAATTCCTCAAGGAACCACAAAAATTTATCTCGCTGGGGGCGCGTATCCCCAAGGGAGTGGTGCTGATGGGACCGCCGGGCACGGGCAAGACGCTGCTGGCCAAGGCGGTCTCCGGCGAGGCCGGTGTCCCCTTTTTCTCCATCTCCGGCTCCGAGTTTGTGGAGATGTTCGTGGGGGTGGGGGCGGCGCGGGTGCGCGATCTGTTCGACCAGGCCAGGCGCAACTCGCCCTGCATCGTCTTTGTGGATGAGATTGATGCCGTGGGCCGCCACCGGGGAGCGGGGTTGGGCGGTTCGCACGACGAACGGGAGCAGACCCTGAACCAGATCCTGGTCGAAATGGACGGTTTTGGCACCGACACCAACATCATCGTCATCGCTGCCACCAACCGGCCTGACATCCTCGACCCGGCGTTGTTGCGGCCGGGGCGCTTTGACCGGCGCGTGGTGCTCGACCGGCCCGACATCAAGGGACGCAAAGCCATCCTGGAGGTGCATGTGCGGGGCAAGCCGCTGGCCAGGGATGTGGACCTGGAGGTCCTGGCCCGGGGCACGCCCGGCTTTGTCGGCGCCGACATCGAGAGCCTGGTGAACGAAGCGGCCATCCTGGCCGCGCGTCGCAACAAGAAGGCCATCGGCATGGACGAGTTTGAGGAGGCGATTGAGCGGGTCATCGCCGGGCCGGAGCGCAAAAGCCGGCTGATCAGCGACGAGGAAAAGAAGGTGCTGGCCTACCACGAGGCCGGCCACGCCCTGGTGCAGTCCAAACTGCCCAACTGCGACCCGGTTCACAAGGTGTCCATCGTCGCCCGCGGCATGAGCCTGGGCTATACCCTGTCGCTGCCGGAGCAGGACCGCTATCTGTATACCCAGGACAAGTTCGAAGATGAGCTGGCCGGAATGCTGGCCGGCCGGGCGGCGGAAGAGCTGATCTTTGGTGAAAAGTGGACCGGCGCTCAGGATGACCTGGAGAACGCCACCAGACTGGCCCGCCGCATGGTCACCACCTATGGCATGAGCAAGAGGTTGGGGCCGTTGACCTTTGGCGACCGGGAGGAGCTGATCTTCCTGGGACGGGAGATTGCCGAACAGCGCAACTATAGCGAAGAGGTGGCCGAAGAGATTGACCAGGAGGTGCGGCGCATTATCGAGGAGGCCTATGCCCGCGCCAGGGAGATCCTGACCACCTGCCGCGCCAACCTGGAGGCCATCGCCCACCGCCTGATGGAGGTGGAGACGATCGAACAGGCGGAGCTTGAAGCCCTGGTCAAGAACGGCAGATATGTCGCCTGAATGGATGAACAATGGAGGTGCGGGATGAAGGTGATCAAGCCGGGCACAACAGCCCTCTATCCGCTGCCGGCCGTTCTGGTGAGTTGCGGCCTGGAACGGCCCAACATCATCACCCTGGCCTGGGTGGGCACCCTCTGCTCCGATCCGCCGGCGGTGGGGATCGGCGTGCGGCCCGAGCGGTTCTCGCACCGCCTGATCGCCGAAAGCGGCGAGTTTGTCGTCAACCTGCCCCGCGCCGACCAGGTGGGCATCGTGGATTATTGCGGGCATGTCTCGGGGCGGGAGGTGGACAAGTGGGCGGCCTGCCGCCTGACGCCGGCCCCGGCCAGCCAGGTGCGCGTGCCCCTCATCGCCGAATGCCCCATCGCCCTGGAGTGCCGGGTGATCCACCGCCTGATGTTGGGCAGCCACGATCTGTTCGTGGGCCAGGTGCTGGCCGTGCAGGCCGATGAGGAGGTGCTGGCCGACCAGGGCCGGCTGGATTATGAACGGGCCCGGCTCCTGGCCTACGCCGGAGGTCACTACTGGCGACTGGGCGAGCGGCTGGGCCGCTACGGCGACTGGCAGCAAACAGGCGGCCAGGGCTGATGTGCCGACCCACGTCACCCACTCTGGGCTTTCGGCCTGTGGCTGGCCTGCGCCGGCCGTTGTTTCCCTGTCGGCGGAGGCCGACATTTGGCGCCGCAGGCGCCCAGGAAGGCCGGTTTCCAATCGGCGCGTTTCCCTGTCGGCGGAGGCCGACATCTGGCGCCGCGGGCGTCCAGGAAGGCCGGTTTCCAATCGGCGCGTTTCCCTGTCGGCGGAGGCCGACATTTGGCGCCGCAGGCGCCCAGGAAGGCCGATTTCCAATCGGCGCGTTTCCCTGTCGGCGGAGGCCGACATTTGGCGCCGCGGGCGTCCAGGAAGGCCGGTTTCCAATCGGCGCGTTTCCCTGTCGGCGGAGGCCGACATCTGGCGCCGCAGGTGCCCAGGAAGATTTCCAGTCGGCGCGTTTCCCTGTCGGCGGAGGCCGACATCTGGCGCCGCGGGCGTCCAGGAAGGCCGGTTTCCAATCGGCGCGTTTCCCTGTCGGCGGAGGCCGACATTTGGCGCCGCAGGCGCCCAGGAAGGCCGATTTCCAATCGGCGCGTTTCCCTGTCGGCGGAGGCCGACATCTGGCGCCGCGGGCGTCCAGGAAGGCCGGTTTCCAATCGGCACGATGAAAAAATCTTCAATCTGGAGGACACCATGGATCTCTACGGTCGAGACTTGATCTGCACCCAGGAATGGCGCCGCGAGGAACTGGAGGCGGTCCTGGACCTGGCGGCCAGGATGAAGCGGGATCGCTTCGGCGAACAGTTCAGCCACCTGCTGAGAAACAAGACCTTCTTTATGTTCTTCTACAACCCCTCAGTCCGCACCCGGCAGTCGTTCGAGTGCGCTGCCACCGAGTTGGGCGGCCATGCCCAGTTCCTGGAGCCGAAGGCGATGCGCCTGAAAACGGCCACCACCGCCGGTGAGACGGTCGAGGACGCCGCCCAGGTGATGAGCCGCTATGCCGCCGGGTTAGGCATCCGCATCCTGGAGGATAAGGTGCCCTACTACGGCGCAGGGGACGAGCTGATCCGGGAATATGCCCACTGGTGCACCATCCCGGTCATCAGCATGGCCCACGACAGGTTCCACCCCTGCCAGGGCCTGGCCGACCTGATGGGCTGGGCCGAATGGTATGGCAAGGGGCCGGGCTTCCCCGCCGATCCCACCGTGTTGGCCGGCAAAAAACTGCTGGTGACCTGGGCGCATGGTGCGCTGGCCCGCTCCTGGTGCAGTGTGCAGGAAGCGTTGCTCATCGGCAGCCGCTTTGGCATGGATGTGACGCTGGCCCATCCCGAAGGCTTCAACCTGGACCCGCAGGTGATCGAGTGGACAAGGAAGAATTGTGAAGAAAACGGTCGGACCTTTGAGGAGATCACCGATGTGCGCGCCGGCTATGAGGGCGCACACGTGGTCTATTCCCGCCACTGGATGAGTCCCCAGGCTTACCAGAATGGCGAGTTCCTGAAGCAGCAGGAGATTGACCGGGCGCTCCGCTACCCGGAATGGATCTGCGATGCCGAAAAGATGGCCCTGACCGACAATGCCATCTTTACCCATCCCATGCCCATTGACCGGGGGCACGAAGTGACCGACGAGGTGGCCAGCGGGCCTCGCTCCTGCATCTACGACGTGGCCGAGAACCGGCTGCACGTCCAAAAGGCGATCATGGCCCTGACGATGGCCTGACCGTTTGAGCTTGAGCCGGAGGGACTATGCCGCAACCGAACCATCTGGACCCTTCGGCCTGGGCAGCCGACGGCACGGCCCTGCCCGACCTGGGCGGCAGAAGGGTCGGGGTGTTGCTCATCCACGGCTACACCGGCTCGGTGGCCGAGACACGGCCCATGGGCGAATACCTGGCCGCGCGGGGGCTATCGGTGCGTTGCCCGCTGTTGCCCGGCCACGGCACCACCCCCGCCGACCTGACTCGCATCCGCTGGCAGGCATGGGCCGCCGAGGTGGAGGCGGCCCTGCATGACCTGCAAAGCCGGTGCGATGTCATCTTTGTTGGGGGGCTGTCGCTGGGGGCGTTGTTGACCCTATGGCTGGGGGCCAATCACCCCGACATCGCCGGGTTGATCGCCATGGCTCCGGCCATCAAGGTCAACAACCGGCTGATGCCGTTGGCGCTGCTGCTGCGCTACCTGTTCAAGTACAATCCCCAGGGAGCGGTCGGCGACGAGGATCTGGGCGACCCGGAGGCCATCCACCGCATCTGGTGCTACGACGAGCTGCCACTGTGGGGCGCGGGCGAGGTCTACAGGCTCCAACGGCGGGTGCGCCGCGCCCTGCCCCGCATTCGCCAGCCGATCCTCATCTTCCAGGGCCGACGCGATGCTCAACTTCCCCCTGGAGCCGCGCAGAGGGTGTATGAGCAGGTGGCCTCAACCGACAAGAGGCTGGTCTGGCTGGAAAGGTCGGGGCATAACCTGCTGGCCGACGGCGAACGGGAGCTGGTCTGGGCGCAAAGCTATGAGTGGATGAAGCGGCTGGCCGGGTAGCCGTCGGCCACCCGAATCAGTGGCTCCTGTCCATCGCCGACCGGATCAGGCTCTGCTTGAGGTCCCACAACCGCTGCGTCAGCGAGACATGGTAGATGTGGGGGTTCACCAGCCGCCGCACGCCAGGGTCCAGGCGGTCCATGTCGGCCCGGCGTTGCTGGCGGATCTGCTCCAGGGAGGGCAGGTCGTAGACCAGCTTCCCTTCGACCCACACCTCCACCAGTAACGGCTCAATGTTGGCCACCTCCTCCCGGTTCAGGGTCCGATAGATGGCCTGTTCCACCGGGTGGCGCAGGGTGATCTGCTCCATATCGCGGGGGTCCTCGTCATCCAGGCTGAGCAGATCGGCGGTGGCGTTGCCGCGCCGGTCATAAATCCGCCATGCCCGCTTGTGGCCGGGATTGGGCGTTTTGGCCGCCGAGTCGGAGACTTTGATGGCCGGAATCCACCTGCCCTGGTGGTGGACGGCTACCAGCTTGTAGACCCCCCCCAGGGCCGGTTCTCCCCAGGAGGTGATCAGCCGGGTGCCCACGCCATAGACCAGCCGGTTGATGAGCTGATCGGGATCCACCCCGTAGCGGGGCGCTTCCTGGCCGATCTGGGTGATGATCTGCAAGATGGTCAGTTCGTCCAGATCGTTGGACAGGACGATGGAGGTATCGGGGAAGCCGGCCTGGTTCAGCATCCGGGCGGCCTGGATGCTGAGGTAGGCCAGGTCACCTGAGTCCAGGCGGATGCCCACCGGCTTGTGGCCCTTGCTGCGCAACTCCTCAAAGACCCTGATGGCATTGGGCACGCCACTGTGCAGGGTGTCTATGGTATCCACCAGCAACAGGCAGTCGTCCGGGTAGACGTCGGCGTAGGCGCGAAAGGCGTCCAGTTCGCTCATTCCCAGGCTCATAAACAGTTGGACCATGCTGTGGGCATGAGTGCCCTTGGGCGGGTAGCCCAACAGGTGGGACAGGCCCACGTTGGAGGTGAAATCGGCCCCGCCGATGAGGGCGGCTCTGGCCCCGGCATTGGCCCCCCGTTCATGTCCCCGCCGCAGGCCAAATTCCAGCATCATGCGGCCACGGCCGCTGTCGTGGATGCGCGCCGCCTTGGTGGCGATGAGGGTCTGGTAGTTGAGGTGGTTGAGCAGGGAGGTTTCCAGAATCTGGGCCATGGCCAGCGGTCCCTGCACCACGGTCAACGGGACGTTGGGGTGGACCACACGGCCTTCGGGAATGGCGTGCAGGGTCAGGCCGTCGAAGGTGCCGTTGTGCTGCAACCAGGCCAGGAAATCGTCACCGAACACCGGCGCGCCGGCACGGCCACGCTGGCCGCGCAGGTAGGCGATCTCCTCCTGGCCAAAGTGGGCCTCCTGCATCCAATCCAGCAGCCATTCCAGGCCGGCGTTGATGCAGTAACCGGCCTGGTGGGCGCCATAGTGGGGATAGTGGCGGAAAAAGTGGTCGAACTGGACCTGCTTCTCATGCAGGCCCATCCGATAGTAAAGCTGGGCCATCGTCAATTGATACTGGTCGGTGAACAGGATCCCCTCTGCGATCCTGCGGTCTGCCTCTTTCACCGCACTGCCTCCTTTGTCTCCTGCTCTTTGTCCCTTCTCTCCTGGCGCAGCAGATCGATCGTCTCGAAGGCGTGGCGCAGATGGGGGATGACGATACTGCCTTTGCTGTCCAGATTGAAGAAACGCTTGATGCCCAGGTGCCCGGCGCCCAGGATGCGCTCGTTCATCCTGGCCCGATAGGCGCGGAATTCGTCCAGACGTGTGCCCATGATCCCCCCTTGACGTTTTACTCTTCACGTTTTACAGGACAGGCCGGCGGCATGGCCCGTTTGTGGGCCGAGGCGGCGATCATGCGCTGCACTTTGGCCAGCAGGGCCGGGTCCACTCCGGCCGTCTCCCCTGCTTCGATGGCCGCCAGGATGGTGTCCAGGGCGTTGTAGGTGAGGCCCATCTCCCCCTCGTCGGTCTGGCCGGCCCACAGGCCGGCGCTGGGCGGCCGCTCGATGACCGGTTGGGGCACCCCCAGTTCACGGGCCAGTTCGCGTACCTGCCACTTGTATAGATTGCCCAGCGGCTCCACATCCACGCCGCCATCGCCATACTTGGTCATATACCCGACCAGCCACTCGCTCTTGTTGCTGGTGCCGGCCACCAGATAGCCGTGTGTCTGGGCCAGGGCGTAGAGGGTTGCCATGCGCAACCGGGGCTTGAGGTTGGCCCGGGCCATGTCGGACATCCCGGCCGGCAACACGGCCAGCAGGGTGTCATAGACCGGCGTCAGGTCCACCGTCACCATCTGGAGGCCAAAGGTCTCGGCCACCAGTTGCGCCATCTGGGCATCTTCCGGGATGCTGTGGCAGGGCATCCAGGCGGCCAACACCTGCTCGCCGACCGCCCGCCTGCACAACGCCGCCGTGCAGGCCGAATCAATCCCACCGCTCAGGCCGACGACATACCCCCTGGCCCCGGCCTGGGCAGCATACTCTCTCAACCAGGTCGCGATCCGGTCAGCCAGGTTCATGTCACACCACCCCGGCTACGATTTCGATGCCGTTCTGCGCCATACTGAACAGGAAGATCAGGTGCATCAGATCGCCGGGATGGGGCATGATGCCCAGCTTCTCGGCCACCTCCAGCGGGGTGTCAAAGGTGTCCACCCCTTCCATCGGCAGGATGACCCGCACCTCCCGCAGCCCAAAGGCGTTGGCCCGCAGCCGCAGGTACATTGCCAGTTGGTAGGTACAAAAGTCGGTGCAGTCGCCAACGACGAGGAAGGTGGTCACCTCCGGGTGGGCCGTCAGCCATGCTTCCAACCCGGTGCCGATGGCGGCGTGGATCGAGTTCTTTTCGATGATGGTGAACCGGTGGGAGAAGGGCAGATTTTGCAGTTCCGGCACCGTCGCCGCTTCAGCCGTGCCGCCAACGCAGTGGGGCGGAAAGCTGCCGAACTCGACCGCATCGGCGGCGTGGGTGTCCTGAGGCAGGACAAAATGGCGCACGCCCAGGTCGTAGGCCCGCTCAAACAGCCGGGCCACCGGCCCGACGATGCGGCCCACGCGCGGGCTGGCCAGCGCCCCCTCGTGGCAAAAGCCGTTGATCACATCCACGGCCATGACAGCGACCCGGTGTGGGCCGCCAACCTCGGCGATCAGGCCGGCCAGGTCCAGGGTGGGACGGCTGTCATGCCAGTTGACCAGCCAGCCCAGGAAGGGCCGGCTGTCGTGGAGAAGCTGCTCCAGATTCATGGTCACACCTCCTGTTCGTGTATTTTGTACACTAATGGCCGGCGCAAAAAGAAACGGCCTTTAGTGTATGTTTCACACTAATTGTACACAACCCGGCTGATTTGTCAAGAACAGGGTCCGCCCTGGATCGGGTCATGGGAACAGGCGTCGGGCTTTGACCTCGGCCACCGCATCTTCCCGGTAACGGTACAGCCGGGCGGGTCGGCCCTCGCCGCTGCGGCGACCGCCGCTCGGTTCGATGACGCCGGCGCTGAGGATTTTGCGCCGAAAGTTGCGTTTGTCCAGCTTTTCGCCCAGGACGATCTCGTAGGCGGTCTGAAGTTCACTCAGGGTAAAGGTCTCCGGCAGCAGTTCAAAGCCGACGGCGGTGTATTCCAGCTTGTAGCGCAGCCGGGTGAGGGCATAGTGCAGGATGTCGGCATGGTCGAAGGCCAGGGGGGGCAGATGATAGATGGACCACCAGCGCACATGCTCCCCGTCCTCGGCGGCGCGGGGGACGATGCGGCCCGCCGGCACGACGGCAAAGTAGGCCACGGTGATCACCCGGTCACGGGGGTCACGGTCGGGTCGGCCAAAGGTGTACAACTGCTCCAGATAGACATCGGTCAGGCCGGTCTCTTCCGCCAGTTTGCGGACGGCGGCCGCTTCCAGCGGCTCGTCCGGGCCGACAAAGCCGCCAGGGATGGCCCACATCCCGGCATAGGGCCATTGCCTGCGCCGGACCAGCAGCACCTGGAGGTCCCCCTGGCGCAGGGCAAAGATGACCACATCTACTGTGACCAGTGGGCGCGGACCTGAGCCGGTCTCAGACATCGGCCTGCCTCAACGGACGTGATTGTAGCACAGAGGGGCCGAATGGGCAAGATGGGGTTGAGCCCTGGCCTGCGCCCCCCTGCCCGTCAGCCGTCGTCCACCAGAATGCCGACGACCGGCAGCCGTTGACAGGGTCCAGACAGGACCAATGGACGGGTTGACAAGCGGAGCCATTCCAGGCATAATAGACCTATGCGACCTGATCTCAGGCTGGTGTTGGGGCTCCTTCTGGTGTTGGGGATGGGCGGGCTGTTGGCCGGCTGCGCCGACGCCCCGCCGACCCCCCTGCCCAGCCGGGCGGACGGTGGGACCGCCTGGGCTTTGAGCACCGCGCCACCCCCTCCCCCGTCCCCAACCCCTTCCTCCACCTGCTCCCCGACCCCATCGCCGACCGCGACGGCCGTGCCCACCTCCACTCCGACGCCCACCCCGACTTCCACCCCGACCGCAACCCCAACCCCCAGCCCTACCCCTCTGCCCGGTGCTCAACTGGCCGCCGCGTTGCACGACCAGTTCAATGGCGAGTATGAACAGGCTATCGCTGCCTATCGGGCGCTGCTGGCCGATGACCCGTCCCCGGACCAGGCCCGCCAGGCCCACTATCACCTGGCCGAATGCGCCCTGTTGAGCCACGACTATCCGGCCGCGGCCGCTGCCTGGGAGGAGTTTCTGGCCCGCTATCCCGACGACAGCCGTCGTCCCCAGGCCAGCCTGATGGCTGCCCGCGCCTTCCACGCCGCCAACGACTGCGCCCGGGCTATCCCCTACTATCAGGCCTATCTGGAACGGCAAAACCTGCTGGCCGACCTGGTCCACGAATGGATCGGGGACTGCCATACCGCTGCCGCCGAACCGGCGCAGGCCCTGGCCGCCTACCGCCGGGCACTGACCGCCGCTGCCGACCGGAGCACCCAGGTCGGCCTGCGGGAAAAGATAGCCGGGGCGTATCTGGCCTTGGGGGACTATGACGCGGCCGTGGCCCAATATGACGCCATCCTCGGCGTGGCCCGCATCGAAAGCTATCGGGCCCGCATCGAGTACCTGGCCGGCCAGGCGCTGGCCGCCGCCGGCCAGACCGAAGCCGCCTATGCCCGCTATCGCCGCACCGTGGACCGCTACCCCCAGGCGGACTATGCCTACCTCTCCCTGGTTGAATTGGTGGATGCCGGCGTGCCGGTGGACGAATTCCAGCGCGGCCTGGTGGACTATTATGCCGGCGCCAACCACCCCGACGCCTACGGCGCGGCCATCCGTGCCTTTGCCCGCTATCTGGAGGATGAGTCGGCCCAACGGGCCGACGAGGCGCTCTACTACAAGGCCCTGTCCCACCGCGCCGTCCAGCAGTTCGACGCCGCCCTGGAGGCGCTCCAGGAACTCATCACCGGCTATCCGCAGAGCAAATGGCTGGCCCGCGCCTGGCTGGAAACGGGTGCGACCCTGGCGCTGATGGGGGAGAACGACCGGGCCGTCAAGGCCTATCAGGACACCGCCGCCTTTTTCCCGGCCGACGAACTGGCCCCCAAGGCGCTGTGGCAGGCCGCCCGGCTGCGCGAAGAGGAGGGCGCCCTGGTCACCGCAGCCCGGCTCTATGAGGAGTTGCAGGCCCGATTCCCGGCCTTCCAGGACGCCGACCAGGCCCTGTGGCGGGCCGGATTGGCCCGTTACAGGGCTGCCGACCGGGAAGGGGCGGTGGCGGACTGGCAGGCCCTGCTGGACAAATACCCCCGTTCCGACTACCGCCTCAAGACCCTCTACTGGCTGGGCAAGGTGGGAGCTACCCCTCCCCTGCCGGGCGTTCCCGGTTACTGGGATCAACTGCTCGCCGCCGATCCCCATCATTACTACGCCCTGCGGGTGGGACAGGTCCGCACCGGTGAATCGCTGACCGCGTCGCGGTTGATCACCGCCGCCGTTGAACCTCCGGCCTGGGATGCAGCCACCGTCCAGGCGGAGATGCTGACCTGGTTGAACACCTGGGCCGGGTTGCCTGCCGACGCCGACCTGGCAACCCCGCCGGTCACCCTGACCCGCCGCCTGGACTTTCGACGGGGACAGGCGTTGCTGGCCGTGAACCTGCGGCATGAGGCGCTCGCCGCCTTCGACGGTGTGCGGGCAGCGGCCTGGGATGACCCGCTGGCCCTGGCCTGGCTGGCCCTCTTTTTCCACGATCAGGGCCTGCACGGCCTGGCGGCCCGCTGCGCTGCCCGCCTGGCCGGCCTGTGGCCGGGAGGCACCATCCACAACGCCCCTCCGACCGTGCAACGGCTGGCCTATCCCCTGCCCTATGCAGACCTGCTGTCGGCCCAGGCCCAGGCCCACAACCTCGATCCGCTGCTCCTGGCCGCCCTGATCCGCCAGGAGAGCCTGTTTGAACCGGCTGCCGAATCCTATGCCGGAGCGCGAGGCCTGGGCCAGGTGATGCCGGCCACCGGGGAGGGGATCGCCCGCAGCCTGGGCCTGGCCAATTTCAACCTGGATGACCTCTATCGGCCCTCCATCAGCATCCAGTTTGGGGCCTATTACCTGGCCGTGCAGATGAAACGGTTCGATCATCAGATTTTGATCGCCCTGGCCGCCTACAACGGCGGGCCGGGCAACACCCTGCGCTGGCTGGAGGCCGGCGGCAACGACCTGGACCTCTTTGTCGAACTGATCACCAGCGGTCAGTCACGGCTCTACCTGCAACGGGTGTACGAGCAGTATCTCATGTATGAACGGTTATACCGCCCTGGCGGGGCGCAGGCTTGAGCCTGGGCTATGAACTGCAGGAGGGGACAAAAGTGCTGGCCCAGGGCAATGGCGGTGTGGCTTTTCACCTGATCTGTGCGGTCATCGGCCTGATCATCCTGGGCATGGCAGCCGACGAGTGGCGCCGCCTGGGCGCGGCCGAATATGGCCGGCTGGCAGCGGCGGCCGGGGTGTTGCTGCTGGGCCGGGTCGCAGGCGCGGCGTTGGTTCTGACCGGCAGACAGCCGGAGGGCCTCTGGTTCGAGGGGTTTCTGGAAGGGGCGACCCTGGCTGCCTTCACCTGGGCCTGCCTGTTTCAGACCTTTTCTCCCCCGCGTCGGGCCAATCTGTTCCTGGCTGCTTCGGCCCTCCTGCTGGGCAGCCTCCTGGCCTGGGACCTCCTGACCGGGCCTTCCCTGGCGGCCCCGGCCCCCTGGTCGGCATTGCTGCTGCTGTTGAGCGGCTTTGCCCTGGTCCAATGGGGCCGGCATTGGCGGCGCTCTTTGCTCTGGACGGGCGGTGCCTTTTTGCTGTCGCTGTTGAGCGCCGGGCTCGCGCTGCTGGGGCGACAGCCGGCTGCCCTGCTGAGCCATCTGGCTGCTCTGCCCCTGTTTGCCGTCGGAACCTATCGGGCCATCGTCCTCGATCTGAGCGCCTATGGCCTGGAGCTGAAAGCCATCGGCGAACAAACCTTGCGCCAGACCGAAGAGATGGCTTTCCTGCTGGAGGTCAATCAGGCCATTGCCGCCTCCCTGGAGCTGCCGGTCGTCCTGGAGCGGGTCTCCGAAGCGGCAGCCCGGGCGGTCAACGCCGACTGGGCTTACATCCTGCTGCCCAAGGAAGGCAGTGGCGAGGAAATGACCGTCGCTGCCCGGTATAGCTGGTGGGGGCGGCGTTGGACCCAGGAGAGTCAGGTGCAGCGGGAACTGACGATCCGCCTGGCCGATTACCCTCTGCTTCGCCACGCCGTGCTGCGACGGCGACAGTTGCTGGCCAATCGGCCGGAGGAGTATGAGCAGTTTGAGCCGCTGCACAGGCTGTTGTCCCGCCCTCAGGCCGGCCCAACCCTCATTCAACCGATCTATCTCCAGGAACGGTCTTTGGGGGCGTTGCTGTTGGGCCATGCCGGAGCGCAGCGGACCTTCAACGAGGCCGACGGCCGGCTGTGCCAGGGGCTGGTGGCTCAGGTGGCGACGGCGATGGAAAACGCCCGGCTGTACCAGAGCCTGGATGAACAGGCCCGCCAACTGGCCGATCTGCTGCGTGCTCGCGAGCAGGAACTGGCCCAGCGCCTGGCCATCCTGGAATCAATCGCCGATGGCGTGGTGGTGGCCGGCGAAGCGGGAGAGGTGGTGCTGGTCAATGCGGCGGCGGAAACGATCCTGGGCCTGCCCCGCCAGCAACTGTTGGACCGGACCCTCCAACGGCTGTATACCGAACTGCTGCTGGCCGGAGGCCAGGCTGTCTTTGAATGGGGGGACAGGCTGGTCAGGGGCAGCCTGGCGCCGGTCAAAATGAGCGACGGCTCGCTGCTGGGCCACGTGGCCGTCCTCCGCGACGTGACCCGCGAACGACAGGCGGAGGAGGCCAAGAGCAAATTCATTGCCACCATCTCCCACGAACTGCGCACGCCCATGACCTCCATCAAAGGCTACGTCGAACTGCTGGTGGCCGGGGCGGCAGGCCGGCTCACCGCCCAGCAACGCCAGTTCCTGGAGGTCGTCGCCGCCAACGCCGAGCGGATGGTCGGCCTGGTGAACAACCTCATCGCCGTCTCTCAGGTCGAGCGGGGGACGATCCAGATTGAGGCCCAGGCGGTGGATATGAGGCAGATCATCGAAGAGGCGGTGCAGGCGATCCGCCCCCAGGCCGCAGAACGCCAGCTCGACCTGGCAGCCAACCTGCCTCCAGGCGCATGTCCGGTGCAGGGAGACCCCTATTTCCTGCGGCAGATCATGGACAACCTGCTGAACAACGCCTTGCGTTATACCCCCCCCCAGGGCCGCATCACCATCTGGACCGCCGAGGCTCACCTGGAGGACGGCCAGGGGGCTCCTCAGCGCTATCTGGTGGTCAATGTCCGCGATACCGGCGTGGGCATCCCCGCCGAAGAGCAGGACCGCATCTTTGAACCGTTTTACCGGGTGGAAAACCCCCTGTCGCTGGAGGCCGGAGGGGTAGGCATGGGGCTGGCCATTGTCAGGCGCCTGGTAGAAGCCCACGGCGGGCGTATCTGGGTGGAAAGCCAGCCCAATGCCGGCAGCACCTTCAGCTTTGTGATCCCCACCGCCCCACCTTGACGAAACGGCCCCGATCTGCTACACTCACCTCAGTTTGCAACCGGAAAGGATGACGATGAGCCAGGATCCTCTGACACCCAGCCGTTGGTCGTTGCACGCTTTGCTGCCGGCCACCACCGGCCCGGAACTGGACCGGGTGCTGGCCGACCTGGAAGACACGGTCGCCCGATTGGAAGCCTGCCGCGCCGACCTGTCACCCGACCTGCCTGAGGCCGAATTTGTCCGGCTGATGGCCCTGGTCGAACGGGGCGAGGCCCTGGCCAGGCGATTGCAGGCCTACGCCTCCCTTTGGTTCGCCGAAGACACCCAGAACCAGGAAGCCCTGGCCTTTCGCGGGCGCATGGACAGGGTCCTGACCGATGTGCGGAACCGGACCCTCTTTTTCAGCCTGTGGTGGAAGGGCCTGGATGAGGGGCCGGCGGCGCGGCTGCTGAAGGTCAGTGGCGACTGGAGCTACTATCTGGAGTCGTTGCGCCGCTTCAAACCCCATACCCTGTCGGAACCGGAAGAGAAGGTCATCAACCTCAAAGATGTCAACGGCGTGCGGGCGCTGCAAACCCTGTACGACATGATGACCAGCGACTTGAAATTCCGGCTGGAGGTGGATGGCCGGGTCAGGGAACTGACCCGCACCGAGCTCATGCCCTACATCAAAGGGCCGTCGCCGGCATTGCGGGCGGCTGCCTACCAGGAGATGTATCGCGTCTTTGGTGAAAAGGCCCCCATCCTCAGCCAGATCTACCAGCACATCGTCCGCGATTGGGCCAGCGAAAACCTCCTCCTGCGCCGCTTTGCCTCGCCGATTGCCGTGCGCAACCTGGAAAACGACATCCCCGACCCGGTGGTGGACACCCTGCTGGAGGTGTGCCGGCAGAACGCCACGCTGTTCCAGCGCTACTTCCGCCTCAAGGCCGGCTGGCTGGGGATGGAGCGGTTGCGCCGCTACGACCTGTACGCCCCCCTGAGCAGCTCCGATCAGGCCTACCCCTTTGGCCAGGCGGTGGAGCTGGTGCTTGACAGCCTGAACAACTTTTCGCCCCTCCTGGCCGATCATGCCCGGCGCGTCCTGAGCGAAGGCCACCTCGACGCTGAGGTGCGGCCCCGCAAAGATACCGGGGCCTTTTGCTACGGCGTGTTGCCCGGCCTGACCCCGTGGGTGCTGGTCAACTATAACGGTCGGGTCGGCGACGTGGCCACCCTGGCCCACGAGCTGGGCCACGCCGTCCATGCCCTGATGGCCGCTGCCCACTCGCCGTTGACCTTTCACGCCTCGCTGCCCCTGGCCGAAACCGCCTCCGTCTTTGCCGAAATGCTGCTCCTGGAGCGCCTGCTGGCCGAGGAGAGGGACCGGGCGGTGCGGCGCGACCTCCTGGCCCGTTTCCTGGACGATACCTATGCCACCGTCATGCGCCAGGCCTATTTTGTCCTCTTTGAACGGGAGGCCCATGCCCGGATCGAGGCGGGCTGCACCACCGACGAGCTGGCTGCCTGCTATTTTGCCAACCTCAGCGAGCAGTTCGGCGAGGCCCTGGAGATGAGCGACGAGTTCCGCTGGGAGTGGGTGACGGTGCCTCACTTTTACCAGGTGCCCTTTTACTGCTACGCCTATAGCTTTGGCCAACTGTTGGTGCTGGCCCTGTACCGCCAGTTCAAGGACGAAGGCCCCCCCTTCATCCCCCGTTACCTCACCATCCTGGCCCATGGCGGTTCCAGGAGCCCGGCATCCATCCTGCGCGAAGCCGGTGTGGATATGGCCTCGCCAGCCTTCTGGCAGGGAGGCTTTGACCTCATCGCCGGGATGATCGCAGAACTGGAGACAATCTCTACTCCCTAATCTCTACCGTGTACGAGGAGATCCAATGCACAAAAACCCATCCCGTTACCGCTGGTTCGTTGTCTCGGTCTTTTTCGTCTTTATGCTGCTCCACCAGTCCGACAAGCTGCTGATCGGGACCCTCACCCCCCGGATCATTGACACCTTTGGCATCAGCCTGACGCAGATGGGGGCGGTGTCTACCGGCGCGCTGATCGTGGCCTCGGTGCTGTACCCGGTGTGGGGCTACCTCTACGACCGCTATGCGCGTTCCAAACTGTTGGCCCTGGCCTCCTTCATCTGGGGTTCTACCACCTGGCTGAACGCCATCGCCCCCAACTATTCCACCTTTCTCATCACCCGCGCCTCTACAGGGATTGACGACTCCAGCTATCCGGGGCTTTACAGCCTGATCTCCGACTATTTTGGGCCGACGATGCGGGGCAAGATCTACGGCCTGCTGGAGTTGACCATGCCCCTGGGGTATCTGGCGGGGATGATCCTGGCCATGACCCTGGGCGGGCAGATCGGCTGGCGGGGGGTGTTCTACCTGACCGGGTCCCTGGGTATCCTGTTGGCGGTGGTGATCTTTTTCGGGGTCCGCGATGCCCCACGGGGCAGGAGCGAGCCGGAACTGGAGGGGCTGGAGCAGATCGGCACCTACCGCTTTGACTGGCAGACCGCCAAAGGGCTGTTTCAGAAGCGCAGCCTGCGCCTGCTCTTCATCCAGGGCTTTTTCGGCGTCTTTCCCTGGAACGTGATCACCTACTGGTTTTTCACCTATCTGGAGAGGGAGCGGGGCTATTCCGGCAACATCCTGTTGCTGACGATGGGCGTGGCTGTGATCGTCCTGGCCCTGGGCTATCCGCTCGGCGGGGCGGCCGGCGACCTGCTGTTCAAACGGACGCCGCGCGGCCGGGCCATCGTCTCGGCGACGGCGGTGCTGATGGGAGCGATCCTGCTCACCATCACCCTGGGCATTCCGGCCGCCAATCAGGGGCTGTTCCTGGTGATGCTGGTGCTCACCGCCCTGTTCATCCCGGTCGCGGCTCCCAACGTCGTCTCCACGGTGTATGACGTCACCCTGCCCGAAGTGCGGAGCACCGCCGTGGCCATCCAATATTTCATCGAATCGGCGGGGGCGGCGCTGTCGCCGCTGATGGCCGGGTTGATCGCCGACCGTTCCTCGCTGCACGATGCCATTCTGATCATCTGCGTTTCGACGTGGGTGTTGTGTGCTATCTTTTTCGCCTTCGTCGCCTATCTGCTGCCACACGACATTCAGACCCTGCGCAATCAGATGCGAGCGCGGGCGGAGCAGGAACGGGCCCGGGAATTGGCCCCGGCATAAGACAGATCGTTGCAGGAGGTTGATCGCCATGAGCAGACGGAAAAGCCAGAAGCGCAACACCAGCCAGATCATCCTGCTGGCGCTGAGCCTGATCGTCGCCGGCAGCATGATCCTCAGTCTGTTCCTGGCTTACCTGCCTGGGCCCAGGCAGCCGGAAGGTACGCCTTCCCCCTGGCCCACCTGGACCCCGATCCCCCGTCCGACCGCCACTTTCACACCGACCCTGCCGTCGCAACCCTCACCCACGGCCAGCCCGACCGCCCTGCCGACAGCCACGTTGCTGCCGACCGGGGAGATCACCCCGCCACCCATCGGCCCGGTGTTGCCCACGGCCACCCCGACCGCCCTGCCGACAGCCACGTTGCTGCCGACCGGGGAGATCACCCCGCCGCCCATCGGCCCGGTGTTGCCCACGGCCACCCCGACGGCCACGCCGACGACGGCGGCGGGCTTTACCTTCGCCGTCTGTGGCGACAGCCGCGATGGCCCCACGGTCTACCGTCGCCTGCTGGAGGCGGTGAGCAACGATGGCAGCCTGTTCCTGATCCACACCGGCGACCTGGTGAACAGGGGCAGCGAGGAGCAGTGGCGGCAGTTCCAGGAGATCATGGCCGGCTTTGCCCTGCCGTTCTACCCTGTCCCCGGCAACCACGACGCCCTGGACGGCAGGCTGGATGGCTATCTGCGCTACAGCGGGGCGCCGGCGGCCCACTACTCCTTCGACTATGGCCCGGTCCACTTTACCCTGGCCGACAGCCACAACGGCGGGCTTACCTCCGCCGAACTGGCCTGGCTGCGCGACGACCTGAAGGCCACAACCCGGCCACTCAAGATGGTCTTCCTGCACCATCCGCCTTTCGACCCGGACGGCAGCGATCACATCATGGCCTTTGGCAACGAGCCGTTTATGGCCCTGATGACCGAGATGGGGGTGGATTACGTCTTTGCCGGGCACATCCACGCCTATGCCCGGGCGGAGCGGGAGGGGGTGGTCTACCTCTACACCGGGGGGGCAGGGGCGCCGCTGTACACCAACGGCCACCCTCAGGCGTTCCACCACTACCTGCGGGTCACGGTGCGGGGGGAAGAGGTGACGATTGACATCGTCAAAATCTAGTGTCCTTTGTAGCGATTCCCTGTTCAGGTCAGGATTAGACCGGTGCAAATCTCACGCACCCGCCTGTTGCTCAGCCTGAGCCTGGGCATTGTGGCCATCTCCTTCGCTTCGATCTGGATCCGCATGGCCCAGGCCGAAGGGGTGCCCACCCTGACGATTGCCGCTTGGCGGCTGATCTTTGCCTCGGCGGTGCTGTTGCCCTACGCCTGGGCTACCCGCCGCGACGAGATGCGGGCCTTCTCGCGGCGGGAGGGAGGGCTGCTTGTCGCCGCCGGGCTGTTTCTGGGCGCGCACTTTGCCACGTGGATCGCCTCGCTGGGCTACACCTCGGTCGCCAGCTCGGTGGTGCTGGTCTCGATGGGGCCGCTGTTCGTCGGCCTGGGTTCGTGGCTCTTTTTGCGGGAACGCCCCAGCCTGCTGATGGCCGCCGGCATCCTCCTGGCGGCGGTCGGCAGCGTGATCATCAGTTGGGGCGATTTCGGCCAGGGGCAGGACCAGTTGCTGGGCGACCTGTTGGCCCTGGCCGGGGCGGTGATGGTGGCCGGATACCTGATGATCGGGCGCCGGGTGCGCGGTCACTGCTCGTTGACCGCCTATATCGCCCCGGTCTATGGCGTGGCGATGCTCACCCTGCTGGCCCTTGTGCTGGTGGGCCGCCGCCCGATGTTCGGGTTTAGCCTGGCCGCGTATGGTTGGATGCTGGCCCTGGGGCTGGTGCCCCAGCTCATCGGCCACTCGACGCTCAACTGGGCCTTGCGCCACCTGTCGGCCACCTTCGTCTCCATCGTCACCCTGGCCGAACCGGTTGGCTCCGGCCTGCTGGCCTACCTCCTGCTCGGCGAGGCGGTCACCTGGACCACGGCTGTGGGGGGCTTGCTCATCCTGATCGGCATCTATATCGCCTCACGGGCCGAGATGGTTGCGGGCGCCAGGGGACAGACAGAAGGAGGGGGAAGATGAAGGTCCGATGTTTCCGCTGTAGCCACGCTTTCCAATTGACCGCGCAGCAGATTGCCAACAATCTGGCTGCCCAGGGGGTGAGCGGCAAGCCATCTCACTATGTCGCCGAGTGCCCCCACTGCCGTCAGGCGATCAAGATCTCCCTCAAAGGGGTGCGCCTGCCGGAACCGGAGAGGGTTGAAGGGGGGACAGAGGAAGAAGGGCCTCAGCCGGACAACGGATGATCCGGCGGGTGGCCTGGCGAACAGGCTCTCAGCCAGGTCACAGCCCGGGCCAGGCGGCGGCGGACCGCCGGCGGCCACCAGACGCGCAGGGCAAACGGGTTCACCTCCAGCGTGACCGGGCCGGCGTAGCCGTCGGTGGCCAGGCCCGCCACCAGATCGGCCAGGGACAACTCCCCGGCCCCAGGAAAACGGTGCTCGCCCAGCAGAATGGGGAGGCCCGGCAGCGGCAGGCGGCTCAGCCGGCCGCCCACGTCGCTCAGATGGACGTTGGCCAGCCGGCCGTCGAAGATGTGCCGGGCGCGGATCAGATCTTCTCCGGCTGCCGCAGCGTGGGTGGTGTCCAGCACCAGGCCCAGGTCATAGCGGTCGGCAAAGGCGCGCAGCCGGTCCAGCGGGGCCAGGGCGTAGCGCCGCTGTTCCTCCGAGCGGGCCGCTTTGTTCTCCACCGCCAGCCGCAGATCACCGCCGGCCAGCCGATCCTGCCAGGCTTCGATCCGCTGCCGAAAGGCCAGCCCCTCCCCGGTGTCCAGGCTGGTGGCGCGGGGGGTGTGCATCACCAGCAGGCCCGCCCCCACCTCCTGCGCCAGCCGCAGGGTCGGTTCCAGCCCGCCCCACCGCTCCGACCAGCCGGGCAGGGGGAGCACGGTGGGGTGGACTGAAAAGATTTCCACTCCGGCTGCCCCGGCTGCCCGGCGCACGGCCTTCCCGCCGCGGGCGATCGCTTCGGGATTGACGACCAGTTCTACCCCGTCGAAACCGGCCTCCCGTGCCCAGCGAAAAACAGTTTGTAACGGGTAGATATAGAGCGTTCCTGTTGATAAGCTGAGCTTCAATCTTCCTCCAGTTCTGTCACAGCTATCCTTCACCCCCAAGGATACCACAAAAACCTCTTTACGTCATGTGCAACTTCAACTGATGAATTGGTAACCAGCCACTTCTGTCCCCTCCTCATCCCCCCGGCCCCCTTCTCCTCCCCGTTCGGGGAGGAGAAGGGGGAGAACAGGAGGGGGTTTGAGGCGGGCGGCGAAGCCGCCCGCCTCAAACCCCTCTCAATCCAATCAGGGGCGCGTGTTGACGTGCGGGAAAAAATGTGGTATATTTTTGCGACATTTGGTACCTCAGCACACCGCTATCGGGGGAAGGCCGATTAAGGAGCAATCGGATGGAAAGTGCAGTCATCCGCGACAAAGAGAGAAGCAGGCTGGAACTGGAACGCCAGGAGACGATCGAAAAGCTGGAACACCTGCGCCTGGACCTGCTCAGCATGGCCGAGCCCACAGCCGACGAGACCGACGTGGATGCTTACGAACGGGAAAAGATCCTGTCCCTGGTGCAGAGCCTGCAGAGAAAGCTGGAGTCCATTGAGCGCGCCATCCAGTTGGTGGAGCAGGGAAACTATGGCATCTGCCAGAACTGCGGCGAGCGCATTGACCCCGCCCGGCTGGAGATCCTGCCCCAGGCCACGCTGTGCCTCAAGTGTCAGCGCGAGTTTGAGCGACGGAACCGCCGCTAACTGCCGGCCCTGCCGCAGGTTGGAGCCCAGACGCCGGGCCAGAACGCCCTCCAGCCTGCGGCTTTGTTTACCGGAGATGCGGTAGGGCAACGGCGAGCAGTTGCCCTGCGTTCGACTCGAAAGGGTTTGGCATCCGGCGCAAGACGTGGTATACTCTGCCTGGAACGGATGAAACCAGAAGGAGACAGGCATGGACCTGGCTGTGTGGCGCGATGTATCCCTGCTGTGGTTGATCGGTTTGACGCTGATCCCGACCCTCATCGTGAGCGCCCTCCTGTTCTACGCCATCAAGGGCCTGCGCCGTCTGCGACAACTGACCAGGAACTACCTGCCCCCCCTCCGGGAAAAGGCTGTCCTGGTGGCCGACAAAACGGAAGCGGTCAGCCGGCGGGTGGTCAGGCCGTTGATCGCCGCTCAGGTGTGGACGGCCCAGGTAAACGGCATCGCCAGGTCAATCTTTTCAAGGAGGAAGAAGGTATGAACCCCAGGCAAAAAAGTGTCGTCGTCGGGGCGATCCTCGGCGCGCTGTTGGGAGCGCTGGGCGGGTATCTGTTCAGCCGGGGCCTGGACCTGCCCCGTGGGGAGGAGAAGGGCAGGTCCCTCTCGCGGCGCCCGGTGCCGCCCGGCGAGATAGTCAGGCTGTTCATCTCCATTATGGGCGTGTTGCGCGGCATCGCCGAGCTGGGCGAGCGGCTGTAAGAGCCGGTCTGAAAAGCTTACCACAAAGACACAAAGGAACACGAAGGAAACGAATAAAAACCGCACGGTGCCCGGAGTGTCCTTTGTGTCGCGGTGGTTTTCAGACAGGTTCTGACACCGTTCAGGCGCCTGACCCCTGAACCCCAGGGCACAAGGGATGACCATGCAAGGAGGCATGAGCATGTACGAAATCTTGAAGAGGGAAGACCTGGCTCCTGTGACCAAGCTGTTTGTGGTCCAGGCCCCGGCCGTGGCCCGCAAGGCCCGGGCCGGCCAGTTCGTCATCGTCCGCATTCACCAGGAGGGTGAGCGGGTCCCGCTGACTATCGCCGATGACGACCGCCAGCAGGGGACCATCACCCTCGTTTTTCAAGAGGTGGGCAAGACGACGATGCAGATGGGCACCCTGCAACCCGGCGACCACCTTGCCAGCCTGACCGGGCCCCTGGGCCGGCCCAGCGAGATCAGGCTCTATGGCACAGTGCTGTGTGTCGGCGGCGGTGTAGGGATTGCCCCCCTCTACCCCATCGCCCGCGATCTGAAAGCGGCCGGCAACACGGTCATCTCGATCATCGGCGCCCGCACCCGAGAGCTGCTGTTTTGGGAGGAAAAGATGCGCTCCGTCAGCGATGAACTGATCGTCTGCACCGACGATGGCAGCTATGGGCGCAAAGCGCTGGTCACCCTCCCCCTGAAAGAGCTGTTGGAGGCCGGGCGAGCCATTGATCGCATCTGGGCCATCGGTCCGGCGATCATGATGAAGTTCTGTGCCCTGACCGCCCGCTCCTCTGGCGTGCCGATGGAGGTCAGCCTCAACTCGATCATGGTGGATGGCACCGGCATGTGCGGCGCCTGCCGGGTGGAGGTGGGCGGCCAGACCCGTTTTGTGTGTGTGGATGGCCCCGAATTCGATGGCTACCAGGTGGACTGGGACCAACTCCTGGCCCGCCAGCGCATCTATCTGGACCAGGAAAAGCTGGCCGTGGAAAGGTGGCAGCAACAGTGTCGGCACAGCAGCCAGGGAGGAGACGAGGATGTCTGACAGGAGTATGCCCCAGGCTGAGCGGATCAAGATCCCGCGTCAGCCGATGCCGACCCAGGACCCTCAGGTCCGGGTGCATAACTTTCATGAGGTGGCTTTGGGCCTGGCCGAGGAGGCGGCGCTGCTGGAGGCGAGCCGTTGCCTGCAGTGCAAAAAACCCAGGTGCGTTGAGGGCTGCCCGGTGGGGGTGAATATCCCGGCCTTTATCGAGCGCCTGCGGGAAAAGGACCTGCCCGGCGCGGTGCGCTCCCTCAAGGGCGATAACAACCTGCCGGCCATTTGTGGTCGGGTCTGCCCCCAGGAGACCCAGTGTGAAGCGATGTGTGTGGTGGGCAAGAAAGGGGAGCCGGTGGCCATCGGCCGGCTGGAACGTTACGTGGCCGACTGGGACCTGGCCCACCCCTCGCCCCCCCCTCCCTTGCCGCCGTCCAGCGGCAAAAGGGTGGCGGTCATCGGCTGTGGCCCGGCGGGGCTGACCTGCGCCGGCGATCTGGCCCGCTACGGCCATCAGGTCACGATCTTTGAATCGCTCCACGCCCCCGGCGGTGTGCTGATCTATGGCATCCCCGAATTCCGCCTGCCCAAGCGGATCGTCCACGCCGAGGTGGATTATGTCCGCAGCCTGGGGGTCGAGATCCGGCTGGATACCGTCATCGGCAAGACCTACACCCTGGATGAACTGCTGAACGAGCAGGGCTACGAGGCGGTGTTCCTGGGCACCGGCGCCGGCCTGCCGATGTTCATGCACATCCCCGGTGAGAACTATAACGGCGTCCTGTCCGCCAACGAATTCCTGACCCGCGTCAATCTGATGAAGGCCTACCTTTTCCCCGAATGGGACACGCCGGTCAAGGTGGGCCGGAAGGTCGCTGTGGTCGGGGCCGGCAACGTGGCCATGGATGCTTCGCGCTGTGCCCTGCGTCTGGGCGCCGACCAGGTGCACATCGTCTATCGCCGCTCAGCAGCCGAGGTCCCTGCCCGCGCCGAAGAGGTGCACCACGCCGAGGAGGAGGGCATTCTCTTTGACTTTCTCACCAACCCGGTCGAGATCTATGGCGACGAGAAGGGCTGGGTGCGCGGAATGCGGTGTATTCGCATGAAACTTGGTGAACCAGATGCCAGCGGCCGCCGCCGTCCACTGCCCATCGAAGGCTCCGAGTTCGACATGGAGGTGGACATGGTGATCATGGCCCTCGGCACCCAACCCAACCCGCTGGTCTTTACCGAGTCGGGCGGGCTGGAGCGGACGCGCCACGGCACGGTGGTGGCCGACGAGCAGACAGGCAGGACGACCAAAGAGCGGGTGTGGGCCGGCGGCGATATCGTCACCGGCGCGGCGACGGTCATCTCGGCGATGGGCGCCGGCAAGCGCGCCGCAGCCGACATGGACCGCTTCCTGCGGGGAGAGGGTGGGGCCTGGGCCGGATAGGCTCTTGCTTCCATCGTGGCCCTGTTCACCCGTAACTGCCTACCCATGCGACGAAAGGGGTAGGTAGGGGTACCTACCCCTACCCCTTTTGGGCCTTCGGCCTGCGCCGACCGCTGGTTCCTTTGTAGGGCAACGGCGAGCAGTTGTCCTACAACTTTGGGACACACCCGCGACTCTGGCCGAGTTGACAGGCTGGACAGAGGGGAGTATAATAATGACAGGCCCCCGTGGCGGAACAGGCATACGCGGCAGGTTGAGGACCTGTGCTCGAAAGGGCGTGGAGGTTCAAATCCTCTCGGGGGCATCTCCTTCTCTTCCTGGGCCGAAACGAGCCTGACGGGGCCGTTCGGCTTTTTTGTTGCAGGGGACGTAGCCCGGGCTTGAGCCTGGGTGACCGGCCAGCGAAAGGCAAAGATGTCGAGATCGGACAGACAGGCCAGGTGGTTGGTTCGTCTGGCGCCCTGGGCCCTGATCCTGGCCGTGGGGGCCTTTCAGGCCGTCAATAACTGGATCTGGCTTTCCAGGAACAGGGTGATCACCGGCTGGGACCGCCCCGCCCATCTGGGCCGGTCGCTGGCCTATTACGCGGCCCTCACTCCCCTGAGCTGGGAGGGCCTGTTCAAAGCCTCGCTCCTGGACCCGATCCGCCCCCCTCTCTTTCCCGCTTCGGCCACGCCCCTGTACTGGCTATTCGGCCTGTCCGAGGATGTGGCGACGATGGTCAACATCGCCTACTGGCTGATCCTCCTGGTTTCTATCTATGGTCTGGGCTTTCACCTGGGCGGCTGGCGGCTGGGCCTGGGAGGGGTGCTCCTGACGGCGCTGACCCCGCTGTTGTACGGCATGTCGCGCTCCTTCTACTTCGAGTTCGCTCTGGCGGCCATGGTGTCGCTGACCCTGTTCCTGCTGGTCGCCAGCCACGGATTCGAGCGGCGGGGGATGAGCCTGGGCTTCGGGCTGGCCCTGGGCCTGGGCTTTCTGATCACCCGCACCTATCCCGTCTTTATCGCCCTGCCGGTCGCCATCGCCATCCTGCGCTCCGGCGTGCTCCCTTCCCTGGGGCACCGGTTGCGGGGCGGGCTGCGGCTCTCCCTGCCTGACCTGGTGCTCGCTGGGGGGGGGGGCGTGGCCCTGGCAGCGCTCTGGTACTTTCCCAACCGCACCCAGGCCCAGGACCTCATCCTGGGGGGATGGCTCTTTCCGGCCTGGGCCGCGCTCCTGGCCACCACGATCTACCTGCTTCGACGCCGGCCCAGGGACCCGGGGGTGAACTGCCTGTCGGCCTTGAGCCTGGCAGCGACGGTGGCCTCGCTGTGGATGTTGCCGCGCATCGAATTTGTCCAACGGGTGTTGCTCTACGGCTATGGCGTGGGCGATCCCCGGGGCCGCAGGCTGGACCTGACAAGCATCTATCCCTACACCTATTACCTGCGTGCTGTGGTCAACGAGGGGTTGGGGCTGGTCCTGGCGCTGCTGCTGGCTCTTGTGGCCGTGATGGCGCTCATCTGGCTGGCCAGGAAGCGGCCCTCGTGGCGCACCCTGTGGCAGGCCGATACCGGCTGGTGGGTGCTGTTCCTGTGGCCGGTCGGCGCCTATCTGTTTCTGACCCTGTCCATCTACAAGGAGGCGCGGGCCTTCACCCCGGCCCTGCCCCCCCTGGCGCTGCTCCTGGCGGCGGGCCTGCTCCTTCTGCCCTGGCGGCGGTTGGGCCGCATCCTGCTGGCCGTCGCTGTGGTCTGGGGGCTGGTCCAATTCTTTGTCGTCTCCTACCCCGAGGCCAACGGCCCGGCCCGTCAGACCCGGTTCTGGTCGCCGCTGCTGGGCCGGACCGGGTTGTTTGCCCGGGGCGAGCATATCGAGCTGCCCGATGCCGACAGCACCGACCCCGGCTACGATATCCAGGCCGACCTGCTGGCCCGTGCCGATGCCCGGCGGCAGGTGATGGGCCGCGACTCGGTGCGGCTGGGGGTGCTGGCCCATACGGCCCAGATCCATGCCGGCACTTTCCTCTACCTGACCCTGACCCGCTATCAGGCTGTCGCCGTGACCGACCTGGCCCCCAACTACGAAGGGGGCGACCCGCTGCCCCGGCTGTACGGCTATGAATACCTGTTGTTGACCCGCCAGAACGAGGGCCAGAACGAACAGACCCAGGCGGCCATCGAGCGCATCCTCGACGACCCGCCCCCCTTGTTCACCGAGGCCTTTACGCGGGAGGCGGCCTATCCCCTGCCCAACGGCGACACCGCTTTCCTGTACCGGCTTCGCTACTGGCCCGACCCGGCCCTGCCCCAGGCGACCGTGGCCGAGGCTGCCCGGTTCCTGTCGGATACCGTTCGGCCTGACGACGCGCTGCTCCTCGACCCACCGGAACTGCTGGCCTCCCTGAGCCGCCAGGGGGGCAGCAGAGCCGCCCTGTACCTGCTGCCCGACCCGACAGCGGTTCCAAACCGGCTGGCCGCTATCAGCCGCGACCATCGCCGCCTGTTCGCCCTGTTCGGCACGGGCAGGGGGGCGGCGGAAGAGTGGCTCGACCGCAATGCCTATCGCGCCGACGACCGCTGGTTCGGCAGCCTGCGGCTGGTGATCTATGGCACCACCGCCCTGCCGCTGCCCGACCAGCCGACCGAGATGTCGGGGGCCCGTTTCGGCCCCGGCATTGAGTTGACCGGCTTTGACCTGCCTGTTCAGCAGGTCCGGCCCGGCGATGTGGTGCCGTTGACCCTTTTCTGGCGGGCACACCAGGCCGTGGCGGAGAACCTGAAGGTCTTTGTCCACCTGCTGAACGCCGAGGGACGATTGGTTGCCCAACGCGACAGCGAACCGGTCGGCGGCCAGTGTCCGACCGCCACCTGGCCGGTGGGCAGGCCGATCGTGGACCGCTACGGCGTGCTGCTGCCCGATGGCCTGCCTGCCGGCCGGTATCGGCTGATCGTCGGCCTGTACAACCCGGTCGGCGGCGAGCGGCTGCCGGTGATGGCCGGTGGCTACGAACTGGAGGTGGGCGCGATTTCGGTCGGCCCATGATGCCTGATTGGACGAGGGGATGATCGGTGAGCCAGCCGAGGGAGAAAAGCTACCGCTACTTTGACCTGATCCTGGCCCTGTTTGTGGCCGTATTGCTCATCAGCAATGTCGCTTCGAGCAAAATCGTGCGCCTGGGGCCCTTCACCTTTGATGGGGGAACCCTGCTCTTTCCCGTCAGCTACATCTTTGGTGACATTCTGACCGAGGTATACGGTTACCGCCGCAGCCGGCGGGTCATCTGGACCGGATTCGGCTGCGCCGTGCTGATGGTGGCCGTCCTGGCCGTGGTGGGGGCGTTGCCGCCGGCTGAGGGGTGGGAGAACCAGGAGGCCTACCTGGCCATTCTGGGCACGACCCCGCGCATCGTCCTGGGGTCCCTCATCGCCTACTTTGCCGGGGAGTTCAGCAACTCTTACACCCTGGCCCGCATGAAGGTCCTGACCCGGGGGCGCTGGCTGTGGATGCGGACCATCGGCAGCACCCTGGTGGGGGAGGGGGTGGACACGCTGCTGTTCGTGACCATCGCCTTTGCCGGGACGATGCCCTGGCCGCTGTTCTGGAGCGTGATCCTCTCCAATTATGTCTTCAAATGCGGCGTGGAGGCAGCCATGACCCCGGTCACCTACCAGGTGGCCAACTTTTTGAAGCAGGCGGAAAAGGAGGACGTGTATGACCTGGACACCAATTTCAACCCGTTCCTCCTTCGACTCGGGGACTGATGGCTGAAGCAGACCTGTTGTTGCCCGAAGAGCTGCCCCCCGACCATCGCTCCGGCTTTGTGGCGGTGATCGGCAAACCCAACGTGGGCAAGTCCACGTTGATGAACGCTTACCTGGGCCAAAAGATCGCCATCGTCTCCGACAAACCGCAGACGACCCGCAACCGGCTGTTGGGCATCCTGACCCTGGAGCGGGCGCGGGGCGATAGGGCCGATGCCCAGATCATCTTTGTGGACACGCCGGGCATCCACCAGCCGCTGCACAGGCTGGGCCGGTACATGGTCGAGACTGCCGTCCGCGCCATCCCCGACGCCGATGTGGTGCTCTTTTTGGTGGACGTCTCCCGGCCGCCAGAGGAGGAGGATCGCCACATCGCTGCTCTGTTGCGCCAGCGATGCCGCGCTCCCGTTCTGCTGGCCCTGAACAAGGCCGACCTGCTGTCGCCGGAAGAGGCGGCCGTCCATGCCCGGATGTACCAGGCTTTGGGCGATTTCAGCCCGTTCCTCATTTCCGCCCTGCGGGGTGACCACTGCGACCGGCTGCTGGCGGCGATCCTGGAGCGGCTGCCCCTCGGCCCGCGCTATTACCCGGAGGATCAGGTCACCGACCAGCAGGTGCGCTTTCTGGCCGCCGAGCTGATCCGCGAACAGGTGTTGCGCCACCTGCGCCAGGAGGTGCCCCACTCGGTAGCCGTGGTCGTGGAGCAGTTCCAGGAACGCAATGGGCAGATCCCCCGCATCAGCGCCATCCTCTTTGTCGAGCGTGAAACCCAAAAGGCCATCCTCCTGGGCCGGGGAGGAGAGATGATCAAACGGATTGGCCAGGACGCCCGCCGCGAGATCGAAGAGCTGCTGGGCAGCCGCGTCTATCTGGACCTGTGGGTCAAGGTGCGGAAAAAGTGGCGGGAAGAGGAGCAGGAACTGCGGCGGCTGGGCTATGCCCTGCCCCGGATGCGAGAGCATTGAACATTGTCAGGGTAGGGAGATGAGCAGAGAATTCAAGCGGGCCCTGGTCCTTTCCGGCGGCGGGGCCAAAGGGGTTTTTGAGGCCGGTGTGCTCCAGGCCTGTCACCTGACCGGCCTGACCTTCGACATCATCACCGGTTCGTCCATCGGGGCCATCAATGCTGTGCTCTTTGCCGAATATCTGCGCCGTCGTGCACACAACCTGGATGATGCCGTTCGCTATTTCAACCGTTTTCTGAGCATTTGGGAGGATCTTGACGCGGCCAACCTGGTGGACTTTGACCTGTTGGAGCCGCTGGTCAAAGACCTGGCCAAGATCGAAATCGGCCTGGATGATCTGCTGCATATCTGGTGGGGGCTGACCGGCGAATCGCTGTGGGACAAGATTGACGGGGGGTGGCACGTCTTCTGGGCCCTGGCCGAACTGGACGACGTGCTGCCGCTGTCGCTGCGGGACATCCGGGAGCTGTACAAAGCCTGGCGGGATGAGGAGCATCAGCCCCCTGTCCAGGAACGGCTGCGCGAGGCTATACGCCGCTTTCTGGCCAAACACCATGTCGAGCGCGGCCTGTTCGACAACGCCTCGCTGCGCCAGGTCATGACCACGCCCTACGACGAGTCGGGGGTGCCGCCCCTGGCTCCCGACCAGGGCCTGAGCAGCTTCCGGGCTGCCGGTGTGGATGTGCGGCTGACCCGCACCAACGTGCGCAGCGGCCGGCTGGAGCTTTCCGTCTACCGCACCTTGCCCGAAGTGCTCCGCCAGATCGAGGAAGAGCCGGACGGGGCTGCCGAGGCCATCGTCGGCGATCCAAACGCCGTCGCGGCTGCCCTCGCTTCGGCAGCGTGCCCGGTGGCCTTTGTCCCCCGCTCCCTGGCCGAAATCTATCCCCCAGGCCCCTATGAGAACCTGGCCCTCCGCGCCATCCTGAGCGGCCCCGAAGCGGCGGCCCGGTTCGGCCTCACCCCGGCGCAGCACTCCCTCCTGGCTGCGGCCTACCCACGCGCCGATGACCTCTACATGGATGGCGGCACCACCGACAACCACCCCCTGTCGCCGGCCATTGACGCCATCAAAGAGATGGCTCGCCGGGCCCGTTCGGCCCGCCAGGCCCACGACCTCTACCGCCAGACCCACGACATCTTTGTTGTCTTCCTGGGACCGGCGCCCAAAATCACCGAACTGCCCCCCGGCCAGGCCCAGCAGATGCTGGCCTACGAGTATGGCCTGCGTGCCTGGGAGCTGACGCAGAATACCAGAATGTTGGACGATGCCCGCAGTGCCGAGCGCATCACCGGGTTGATGGAACGCGCTACCGGCTGGAAAAAGGGCCGGCGGCCCGACCGCATTCTGGTCAACGTGCAGCGGATCTACCCCGAAGAGATGCTGACCGGCACCCTGACCTTCCACCGACGGATGGGCTTCAGCCGCGCCCGGAACCGGCGGTTACTGGCTATGGGCTGCTGGACCATGCTCGAATTGCTGGCCCTGCCGGCCAACCTGACCCGGCTGGAGGCCGGTTCCCAGCAGGCGGTGCACCGGTTGCGCCGCCCCGACACCGCCGCCCCTCACGGCTGGCGCTGCACCCACACCGCCTGCCGTGTGCGGGATGCGTGTACACGGACATAAGGCCCCTGTCCACCGCCAGGAACGGAGAGGGTGGAAAACGGATGAACGCCATTCGCCTCTTGCATCTGGCCGACCTGCATATCGGCATGGAAAACTATGGGCAGTTGGACCCTGCCACCGGTCTGAACGGGCGGGTGATGGACTTTTTGCGCCGGCTGAACGAAGCGGTGGATTACGCCCTGGAACACGAGGTGGACCTGGTGCTCTTTGCCGGCGATGCCTACAAGAACCGCGACCCCAACTCCACCTGCCGCCGCGAGTTTGCCCGCCGGATCAAGCGCCTGACCGATGCCGGCATCCCGGTGGTGCTGCTGGTGGGCAACCATGACCTGCCCACCCAGGAGCGACGGGCGTCCAGCATCGAGATCTTTCACACCCTGGGGGTACCCCATGTGGTGGTGGCCAGCCGCGACCAGCTCCACCGCCTGACCACACGGCGGGGGACGGAGATCCAGGTGGCAACCGTGCCCTATCCCATCCGCCAGCGGCTCCTGTCCACGGATGAACACAAAGACAAGACCATCGCCGAGCTGGACAGCCTGGTCCAGCAACTGGTGACCGAGAACATCCGCGCCCTGGCTGCGCAGGTGGACCCGGCGCTGCCGGCCGTGTTCCTGGGCCACTTTAGCCTGTCGGAGGCCCGGTTCGGCTCGGAGCGGACGGTGATGTTGGGCCGTGATGTGGTGATACTCAAGAGCGCCCTGGCTGACCCGGCCTGGGATTATGTGGCGCTGGGCCATATCCACCGCCACCAGGAGTTGAACAACGGCCAGCACCCACCCATCGTCTACAGCGGCAGCCTGGAGCGGATTGATTTTGGCGAGGAGCATGAAACCAAAGGCTTTGTCGTGGCCGACGTGCGTCGGGGCCAGACCGAGTGGCAGTTCCATCCGGTGGCCGCCCGGCGCTTCCTGACCATCCGCGCCGACGTGCGGGCCGAGGCCGATCCACTGGCCACCCTGCTTTCGACCCTTGCCCGGCCTGACCTGACCGAGGCCGTGGTGCGCCTCATCGTCCAGGCACGGCCCGAACAGGAGGGCCTGCTCCGCGATGCCGACCTCCGCCGGGCGTTGGAGGGGGCTTACTATGTCGCCGGCATCAGCAAAGAGATCGAACGGACTTATCGGCAACGGCTGGGCGGCGAATCGCCAGAAGGACTGACCCCCGACCAACTGCTGGCCCGTTACCTGGAAAGCAAAGGCACGCCGCCGGAGCGGATCGCGCTTCTGTTGCGCTATGCCGAAGAGATCCTGGCCACGACCAGGGACCAATGACCAACCAGCTCCCTGCCCCCTGGGCCCTGCCTCTTGATCCGCCATGAACTCGACAGAGTGGAGCCACACAACCAAGCGTCTGGTCGTCGTCGGCCTGATCCTCCTCTTCCTCCTGGCCCTCTATCTGTTTCGCATCCTCCTGCCCCCCCTGGCCATCGCCATGGTCCTGGCCTATGTGCTCAAGCCGCTGGCCGACTTTATAGAACGGCGAGCCAGGTTGCCGCGCCTGCTGGCCGTGTTTCTGGTGTTCCTCATGCTGCTGGTGATCCTGAGCATCATCCCGGCGACGGTTGTCCCCTACCTGGTGGACCAGGTGACCCGTCTCAACCTGGACCTGCAACAACTGGCGAACGATCTGGTTGCCTTTTTGTCCCGGCCGATGCAGGTGCTGGGGTTCACCTTCAACCTGCAAGACGTGGTGGGGGACGTGCAGGGGCTGTCGCAGGGCATGTTGCGCCCCTTTGCCACCGGCACCGTCACCCTGATCTTCAACGTGGCCTCCAGCCTGTTGTGGGTCCTGTCCATCCTGGTCATCTCTTTCTACCTGGTCAAGGATGCCGACCGGCTGCGTGCCTGCCTGGACGGCCTGGCTCCGCCCGGCTATGCGCAGGAACTGCGGCGACTGCGCCAGGAGATCGGCCTGGTGTGGAAGTCGTTTTTCCGGGGGCAGGTGGTGCTGGGCATGATCATCGGCCTGGCGGTGTGGATCGCCATGACGGCGGTGGGCCTGCCCAATGCCGGGTTGATGGGGTTCCTGGCCGGTGTGCTGGAGGTTGTGCCCACCTTTGGCCCGGTGTTTGCCACCATCCCGGCCCTGTTCATCGCCCTGTTTCGTGGTTCCACCTATCTGCCGCTGAGCAACTTTTGGTTTGCGGTGCTGGTGGTCGGCCTCTATGCGCTCATCCAGCAGGTCGAAAATGCCTACCTGGTGCCGAGGATTATGGGCCGGCGATTGCAACTCCATCCGCTGGTGGTGTTTATCGGGGTGCTGGCCGGCGGTGTACTGGCCGGGGCGCTGGGAGTCCTGCTGGCCGCGCCGGTCATCGCCACCGGGCGCGTGCTGCTCGGCTATGTGTATGCCAGGCTGCTCGACCGGGACCCCTTTCCCCCGGCCAGGGATGTGCGGGAGCTGTATGCCGGCGAGATTGACGCCATCCTGTTCGACCTGGACGGAACCCTGGTGGAGACCGACGACGAAGCGGTCGAAGCCCTGGCCCGGCGGTTGCGGCCGGTGCGGTGGCTTTTGCCCCGCCGCGATCCGCTGCGGGCAGCACGGCGGTTGCTGATGGCCCTGGAGACGCCGGTCAGCCGCCTGGTGGGCCTGCTGGACCGCCTGGGCCTGGACGACAAGCTGTTTGGCCTGGGGCAGCGACTGCAGCGGCTGCGAGGCGTCAGGGCGACGCCCGATTTCCGGCCGGTGGAGGGCGTGATCGAGATGCTGCGCGACCTGAACCGCCGCTATCTCCTGGCGATCATCACCACCCGCAGCCACCGCGAAGCCCAGGCTTTCCTCGAACAGCAGGCCCTGACCGACGTGGTCCGGGTGATCACCGGGCGCGACGATACCTGGCGCCTCAAGCCCCATCCCAGCCCGGTGCTTCACACCGCCCAACGGCTGGGCGTGGCGGTGGAGCGTTGCCTGATGGTGGGCGATACCACGGTGGACATCGAGGCGGCCAGGGCTGCCGGGGCCTGGTCGGTCGGCGTGCTATGCGGCTTTGGCCAGCGGGATGAGCTGGAGCGCGCCGGCGCCGATCTGATCCTGGACACCACAGCCGACCTGCAGGATTGGGTGTAGTGTGTAGGGCAACTGCGAGCAGTTGCCCTACAGAACGGGCGTTGCCTGGACGCTGGCCGGGCGTCAGGTAAAAAATCGGCCGGTGTGGTATGATCCCGGGCAGGAGGTTCACATGGGACAGGTTCCACAGCGCGCCTTGCTGCCCAAAACCCCCTCTGTCCGCTTTCCCTTGCGGGCGGATCGGGGTCACCGGCCACGTCTGAGCAGGCTCCTGCCCCGCCGTTGGCGCCGCCAGGTCGTGATTCATGGCCAACGCTTCCGGCTGCCAGGCTGAGCCGGTCTGAAAAGTCTATCACGAAGGCGCAAGAAGTGAGAGGGAATTGACAGAAATTCTTTGTGTCCTGGGTGGCTTTCAGACCGGCTCTGAAAGAGTGCCTTCGTGGTAGACCGGGCTACGGCGCGGCGAACTCGACAAAGGCCGTTCCCAGGCCATCCATCTCCACCGTCACCTCGATGTCCGCCCCTTCAGGCCGCAGCGAGTAGGTGGCCGGCCACAATCCACCAAACTCACAGGCGTCGGGGCCATATTCCGGCTTGGTGCCGGTCAGGCAGGTGGCACTCCAGCCCCCTCCACCGCTGATCGTCACCGGCACGCCGGCGCGGCCCAGCACCCGCACCACGATCACCGACCAGATGCCGGTGCCTCCCTGCTGGCCGCTGCTGTTGCTGACCACCCAACCGCGCCAGCGTGCTCCGGGCGTGGGGGTGGCCGTGGGGCCGGGAAGCGGGGTCTGGGTCGGACGGGTCGGACGGGTCGGCGTGGCCGTCGGTCGGGTTGGGGTGGAGGTCGGCCTGGGGGCAGACACGGCCACCTGGTCGAAACGGACCAGGGCCCACCCCCAGCCGTCCATCGTCACCTGCACGCTGACCCCCAAATCTTGGGGAGTGAGGGTATAGGTCGCCGCCCGCAACCCGCCGAACTCACAGGCATCCGGGCCATACTCCGGCTTGGAGCCGGTGGTGCAGGTGGCGCTCCAGCCGTCGGCCTGGATCTGGACCTGATGCCACGGTTTGCCGGCCACGATCACGGCAATGGCCGAATTCAGATGGTCGGTAGGCCGGTCGCCGCTGGTGTTCTGCACCACCGAGCCAACCCAGCGCAGGCTGGGGGTCGGCCCGGCGTAGAAAAATTCGACCAGGACGAAATCTTGCAACCCCACCGTCACATCCAGGTGAGTGCCCAGGTCGCGGGGCGTCAGGCGATAGGTCCCGGCCTTGAGCGCGCCAAATTCGCAGGCATCGGGGGCGATCTCCGGTTTGGTGCCGGTGGTGCAGGTCACGCTCCAGTCGTCGGAGCGGATCTCGACCTCCTGTCCTGCCGGGCGGCCGATGACCCGCACGGCAATGGTGGCAAAGTAGCGGCCCTCCAGCCCCTTGAGGTGCTGGACAACGCGGCCCCGCCAGCCTGTGATCGGCGGCGGCGTCCGGGTCGGAAGTGGAGGAGTGGGGGAAGCTGTCGGCCGGCGTGTGGCGGTGGCGGCCGCCGGGGGGCGAGAGGTGGCCGTGGCCGGGCGTGGGGTGAAGGTGGGGGTGGCGGCGCAGGGCCTGAAATCCACGCGGGTATAGCTTTTCCCGTCCAGCCACAGTTCAAAGACGGTGCCCAACCCCTCCGGCTCGATCCGGTAGGTCCCCCGGCTCAGAGGGGCGAACTCGGCCACAAAAGGGCCATATTCCGGCTTGGTGCCGGTCCAGTTCACCGTCTGGAAATCGCCCACCGAGCGGACCCAAACCGGCAGCCCGGCCTTGCCCTGCACCGACACACGCAGCACACTGCCGGCCAGGTCCACGGCGGCCCATTGTTCGGTGATCTGCCCCTGCCAGCAGCCGGCGGCCTGGACGGTCGGCATGTGCCTGCCCCATTGCGAGAGCAGCAGGCCGCCAGGGAGCAGGATCCCAATCAGAATCGGCCACCATCGCCTGACCTGACCTTTTCTGTGGACCATCCGCATCACCTCCTCGAAAAGTCTACCACAGGACCGGCTATCGGACAAATTGGGCACGAACGGGAATGCCCATGAGTGTCTGTTTATCCTGTTCTCTCCCTACCTGCCGATTTGCACTTTTCCCAGGTCCAGGTCGCTGCCCAACGGGATCAGCCCCCGTCCCCAGGGCACAGGTCGTCCATCGCGGCTGAGGCGCATCTTGAGCCGATAGGTGCCAGGTGGTATGTCAGGCGACAGCCACAGGGCCGGCCACTGGCACACGGTTTGACCGGCCTGCCACTGCCGGGCAGGAAACAGCCCCCCCACTGCCTCATGGATGCCGGCCTCCAACCGGTATTCCCCCCTCCCCTCCAGCCAGAAGGCCAGGCGCCGATCGCCACCCGGCCGGTCCTGCGCCTGCCACAGCAGCGTCACCGGCAGCGATTCGCCGGGGCGATAGAGGACCTGTGGGTCGGGGGGGGTGAAGCCCAGCAGCTCCAGATCGCCAAAGCGAGCGTACACGGTTTTCGCCACCCCGGCTTCCAGCGCCCGGCGGGGCGGGCGGGCCGGGTTGCCCTCCAGGTGAACGGCAGGCAGTTCGATGCGACCGCGCTCCGCGCCCGTGGCCGGATCGTAGATGACGAGCAGCGGGATATAGTCGCCGGGGGGCGTGCCGGACGGCAACGGGATCTCGCAGGCATCGGCCACAATTTCGCCAGGGCGCCAGGCGTCGGTGGGATAGGCCCCGCCCACCGGTTCGGCATCCACGGCGCCGATCACCCGCCCGCCGATCTCTTGCAGGCGGGCCGAGACCTTGAACCGCTCGCCCAGCCCCTTCGGCGTGCGCCACCACAGCCGCAGCCGCGCCCAGGCCTGCCAGTGGCCCCGATGTTCGTGCAGATCGTAGCCCAGCAGCCGCAGGCCCCGGACCGGACTCTGTCCGACAGGCCGGGCCGAGGTGGGCAGTTCGTCGGATGGATCATCCACCCGGATGAGGGCTTCCAGGGATCCTCCCACATCCACCAGGCCAGTGACGGCATCCAGGGTGTGCTCTCCGGTCAGGCCGGGGAGAGGGCGGGTGAGATAGACGGCCCGGCCCCGGGCCAGGGCTGCCTCCACCGCCTGCCGGCGGGCGGCTTCCTCGTCGGCCTGGATCGTCTCCACGTCGGCGCGCTGGCCTGTGGTCTCCTGAAAGTAACGCAGCAGAGTGATCTCGCCTCCCAGGCCGATGATGGTGCTGCGGCCGTAGGGCAGCTCCTGGGCTAACAGGTAGCGGCCATAGTCGTGGACGATCCAGCGGCGGCTCAGGTCCAGGTCGGGGTAGTGGCGAACGGCGATGGTCAGCGGTTGGACGACGGCGGAGAGGGCAAGAAGCAAGGAGCAAGAAGCAAGAAAACGACGGAGGGCCAGGCTGGGTCCACGAATGCGGAGCAGGTCGGCAGCATAGTCCAACCCGACGGCGATCCACAGGGCAGCGAGGAGGAAGGCAGGGATGAAAAACAGTTCCACGTCGGGCACGCGGTACAGGAGAGCAAAGAGGAGATAGAGGGCAAAAGACAGGCCGGTCAGGGCCAGGGCTCTGGGCTTCCGCCCCAGGCCGATCAGCCCGACCAGCGCCAGAGCCAGCCCCACCGGTCCGAATTGCTGCCAGAACAGTCCGCCGTAGAATGGGGCCTCCAGGTCACGGGCCAGAGGGTTGTCGCTCAGGAAGACGCCATAGCCGCTGGCGGTCACCCACTGCCAGAAGCCGCGCCAGCTATGGGTGTAGGCACCGTCCAGGGAACCGATCGGGCCGCGCAGAGGCAGGTAGAGATAGAGAAGGAGGGGAAGCAGGAAGCACACAGTCAGGAGCATGGCCGGCCGGCTCAGGATCTGGAGCCAGCGGGGGCGGTTGGGCTGTTCCGGCCCCAGCAGCGCCGCCCGGCTGAAGGCACGTCGTTCGGCAAGGAGGGCAAAGAGGAGCAAGGCCGGGGCCAGGAGCAGCACGGTGCGATGATGGGTCAGGCTCAGGCCATAGAGGGCCGCCAGGAGATACAGCAGCGGATTGAGCCGCAGGCGGCGTCTGGCCGGCACGGCCGGGAAGAAGTGGCGGTAGAGGGCCAATAGCCGATGGGCAAAGCGGCGGACAGCCGGCGGCAACCGCAGCCAGAGGCCCTCACCCGGCAAAAAGAGCATCCCCCTGCCCCGGGGCAGGGCCCAGAGGAGGGAAAAGGGAGAGACCGGCCACAGCGGTTGCCGTGCCCAGCGCAGCGCCAGCCACAACAGGGCAGCGACAAAAGCTGTGTTCAGGGTATAGACCTCGGCGATGACCGACTGGGACCAGAAGACCGGCGAGACGGCCAGAGCCGCTGCTCCGAGCAGCGCCGGCCAGCGGCGGCGGGTCAACAGCCGGGCAAGGGCGTAAAGCAGCGCCACCGTCAACGCCCCGGCCACCGCCGACAACAGGTTCACACTCCAGGCCACATTGTGCCACGGTCCCAGGGTGAACAGCTTACCCAACAGGGTGTAGAGCGGATAGCCGGTCGGGTGGGCGATGGCCAGCCGGTGGACGACCAGGGGGAACTCCAGGCTGTCGTCGAACAGGGTGGCGACGGAAGGGGCCAGCGTCTGGAGATAGAGGATCAAAGAAAGCAGGAAGCAGGAAACGGAAAGCAGCAGGTCGCCGAACCGGCCCCATGCCCTGTCTGCGATTCTGTGCAGTCCATCAGCAAACGCCTGGCATGCAAATCTGCTCTTTTCCCCCACGCGGCCAATGATACCACAAGGCCGGGGTTCTGACAAAGCAAAAGCGGGCTCTGCACCGTCAGAAGGGAGTCAGGGGGCCGTCAGGCGTGTGAAGTGGGAGTGATCTATACTGGGGGTACAGTTGTCGCTTTGAATTATTGATGGTATAATAGCTCAACCGTGTTCGATGCAACCTCACCCCTGCCCCCTGGCCCTCTTCCGGGTTGGGGGAGGGGGTGAGGTCGCCATTGATGTTGATCGAACATTGTGCGGACTGAAGGGGCCGGGCTTCGGAACAGGCCGGCCCGAGAGGGGGGTTCGAAGCAGAACACCGGCGTGGGGCACCCCATCGCTCGGCGGGGGTCTGTGACCCCCGCCGGTGGGGGGGCCGCCGGGTTACAGGCCCGGCAGGAGCAGCCCCGTGCTTCTGCTTCGAAGACCAGGGAGGGGGCTATGCCTGACCTCAGTTGTGTCTATTTTGCCATGTTCCTGCTCGGCGTCGGGTATGCATTGTTCATCCTGATCACCGGCGGCCTGTCCAATATTGACCTGCCTGATGTAGACATAGATATCCCCCCGATCGATCTGCCAGGTGACGTGGACATCCCCGGTGCCGACATCCACCTCGGCGGGCCGGACATCCCGGCTGGCGGGCTGGACGCGCCCGATGTCCAGGTGTCGCCCCTCAGCCCCATCACCATCGCTTCGTTCATCACCACCTTTGGCGGGATCGGGGTGCTGTGCCTCCAGTTTTTCGGCATTGACCCCCGCCTGAGCCTGTTGTTTGCGGCCGCAGGAGGGCTGTTGATCTCTGGCCTCATGTTTCTGCTCTACGGCCAGGTCCTCGTCCGCGCTCAGGCATCGAGTGAGGTGCGCCGGGGCGAACTGATCGGCCTCCAGGCGGAGGTGACGGTGCCGATCGGCGAAACGGCGCCGGGCCAGGTGACCTATGTCACCAAATCGGGGCGGATGAGTTCGATGGCCCGGGCGGTGGACGGCCAGCCCATCCCACGCGGACAGTTCGTCCAGATCGTGCGGCTGATCGGCCAGGTCGCCCTGGTGAAACCGATTGAGAAGATTCAAGAATAAGAGAGGGAGGGAAGTATGGGGGGATTTTTGACCGTTCTGGTTGTCGTGGGCATCCTGTTTGTGCTCTTTGTCCTGGCCGGGTTCTGGGCCAGCCGCTACAAAAAGGTCGGCCCCAACCAGGTGCTGGTCATCTCCGGCCGGCGGCGGATGGCCATCAACCCGATGACCGGCCAGCGGGAAAAGGTCGGGTTCCGCGTGGTCAAGGGGGGTGGAACCGTGATCTGGCCGGTGCTGGAGCGGGTAGATGTTCTCTCGATGGAGATCCTGACCATCGAGGTCGCGGTCAAGAATGTGTACACCGTCCAGGGGGTGCCGGTGCATGTGGATGGCGTGGCCCAGATCAAGATCCGGGGCGATGACACCTCCATCTATACCGCGGCCGAGCAGTTCCTGTCCAAGGGGCCGGACGGGATCATCTATGTGGCCCACGAGACGTTGGCCGGTCACCTGCGGGCCATCCTGGGCATGCTGACCGTCGAAGAGATTTACAAGGACCGCGACGCCTTTGCCCAGAAGGTGCTGGAGGTGTCGGCCAGCGACCTGGCCAACATGGGGCTGGAGATCGTCTCCTTTGTCATCAAAGATATCCGCGACGACAAGGAGTATCTGGACAGCCTGGGCCGCACCCGCACCGCCGAAGTCAAGCGCGATGCGGTCAAAGGGGAAGCCGAAGCCCAGCGCGACGCGACCATCGCCCAGGCCAACGCCGCCCGCGATGCCACCATCCAATCGGCCCGGGCGCGCCAGGAGGGCAAGACCGCCGAATTCGAAGCCAACACCAAGATCGCCGAGGCGGAAAAGAACTATGCCGTGCAAAAAGCGGCCTACGACGAAGAGGTCAACCGCCGCCAGGTGCAGGCCGAGCTGGCCCGCACCCTCCAGGAAAAGATCACCACCCAGGAGATCAAGGCCCAGGAGGTGCAGATCGAGGTGGTGACCAAGCAGAAGCAGATCGAGGTCCAGGAACAGGAGGTCTTGCGCAAAGTCAGGGAACTGGAGGCCACCGTCCAAAAGCCGGCCGAGGCGGAAAAGTATCGCATCGAGACCCTGGCCAGCGCCAAGAAATACCAGATCGAGACCGAGGCTGCCGGCCAGGCAGAAGCGATCCGCCTGCAAGGTCAGGGGGAGGCGGACGCGACCAGGGCGCGGGGTTTGGCCCAGGCCGAGGTGATCAAGGCTCAAGGCTTTGCCGAGGCCGAGGCGATGGAGAAAAAGGCCGCGGCCTGGCAGCAGTACAACCAGGCGGCTATCATCCAGCAACTGATCGAGGCGCTGCCCAGGGTGGCGGCGGCCATTGCCCAGCCGCTGGCCCAGACCGACCGGATCGTGATCATCAACAGCGGGGGCGATGGGGCCGGCGCCGCCAGGATCACCGCCGATGTGACCAACATCATCGCCCAGGTGCCGGCGACGTTGGAGGCCCTGACCGGCGTCAACCTGGTGCAGATGCTCCAGACCTTGCCGGGCATCGGCCAGGCGGCGCAGCAGAAACCGGCCGAAAAGTGATCCCCGTCGAGTTACGCAATGGACGGCATGTTCACCAGGTCTGGATGCCTTTGTGACCAGCCTGCCGGGTCAACGGCGTAACTCCCTCGACAATGTTAGATTCGACCTCACCCCTACCCCCTGGCCCCCTTCCCCTCTCCGCGGCGGAGAGGGGAAGGGGGTGGGGGGATGGGGTGAGGTCCACCTTGACCGCCATTTACGCTAATTTAACATTGTCGAGCTCCTTACCGAACCTGGGCTGTCCACCGGCCTTCCAGGTCTTTGTGACCTGGAAGGTCTGTGTATTGACAAACAGACACAAGTGACTATAATAGAGGCCGCTTGTTCGCACATCGCTCATAGGGGAGTGACAAGATGACAGATGCAATTTCGGTGCCTGAAGAACTAAAGGGCAACCTGTTCATCACCAGCCTGACCGACTTTTTGGACGCCAGGATCAGCCCTATCTACGGTTGGGGGCGCAGATACTCGCTGTGGCCCATGTTCTTCGGAGTGGCCTGCTGTGCTATCGAGTTTATGGCTGCCAGTGCTTCCCGCTTTGACGTGGGCCGCTTTGGGATGGACCTGGCCCGCGCCTCACCCCGCCAGGCCGATCTGATCGTCATCTCCGGCACGGTCACCAAAAAGCTGGTCCCCAAAATCGTGACCCTCTACAACCAGATGGCCGAACCCAAGTATGTCATCGCCATGGGGGCCTGTGCGACCGGTGGTGGGCCGTTTAAGGGGGGCTATAACGTCGTCTCGGGCGTGGACCAGTTCCTGCCGGTGGACCTCTATATCCCCGGCTGCCCTCCTACCCCCGAGGCCCTGCTCAACGCTTATATCCTCCTCCACGAAAAGATCCAGAACGAGCGCATCAAACAGGTGCGCTGGTACCGTCGTGACCCCATCCCCGCAGCGCCCGTGCCGTTGTTGGGCGGGCCAGACCTGGTGGACCCGCGTCTCATCCCCGACATCAGTGCAGCAGCCCGCCAGGCACAAGCAGAGATGGCGGTCGAGTCCACAACGCGGCTGTGATAGAGTCTCAAGGGGAATGCGATAAGGAGACAGGCATGGCCATGAACCTGGAAAAAATCAGAGATGAATTGAACCAGGCGGTTCCGGGGGCGGTGGTGGACCGCGATGGGAACTGGCTGGTGCTGGATGCCGCCCGGCTCCAGGAGACAGCGGTCCACCTGCGCGATGGGATGGGCTACGATTTTCTCACCCACCTGTCCGCCGCCGATTACCCAGACCGGTTCGAGGTGGTTTACAACCTGTATTCGACCCGGCCCGATCTCCAGGGGCCGGGGATCCCCTTCAAGGTACGAATCCCCGACAAGGCCGATCCCCACCTGCCCAGCCTGACTTCGGTGTGGAAGAGCGCCAACTGGCAGGAGCGTGAGGTGTGGGACATGTTCGGCATCCGCTTTGATGGTCACCCCAACCTGAAGCGCATCCTGTTGTGGGAGGGGTTCGACGGCCATCCGTTGCGCAAAGACTGGCACGAACCCTATTACGAAGAGGAACACAAGCCCTATTCGAGCCGCTGGCCCAACCCGCCGAACCCCCGCCCCCGCTCGGCGGAGGAGCGGGTTCGCTGGCGGGCCAACCTGCGCTATCCCCCCGATTTTGATCCGGCCAACTGGGAGCCGCTGCCCGAAGTTGACTTTGTGCCGGGGGACAAGATTCAGGTGAACGGCCTGGAAACCGACCGCATCCTGCTCAATGTCGGCCCGCAGCACCCCAGCACCCACGGCGTGTTTCGCATGATCCTGGGCTTGCAGGGAGAAACGGTCACCAGCCTCTACCCGGTGCTCGGCCACCTGCACCGCAACCACGAAAAGATCGGCGAGCGAAACCTGTGGACCGGCAACGTCCCCTACACCGACCGCCTGGACTATATCTGCCCGATGTACAACAACTTTGGCTATGTGGTGGCGGTGGAACGGATGATGGGCCAGGAGGTGCCGGAGCGGGCCGAGTATCTGCGCATCATCATGGGCGAGCTGACCAGGGTGATCAATCACCTGCTGTGCATCGGCTTCCAGTTCAACGAACTGGGGGCCATGTTCACCCCGATGCTCTATGCCTTTGCCGAGCGGGAGCATGTGCTGGACCTGTTCGAAGAGGCATCGGGGGCGCGGATGATGGTCAATTACTACCGCATCGGCGGCGTGGCCCGCGATGTGTCGGACGAGTGGTTGAAGCGCTGCCGGAAGGTGGTGGACCGCCTGGAGCGCAAGATTGACGAGTTCGATACGCTGCTGACCGACAACGAGATCTTTATCTCCCGCGCCCGGGGGGTGGGGGCCATGAGCTGGCAGGAGATGGTCAACTATGGGGTCAGCGGGCCGCTGCTCCGCTCTGCCGGACTCCAATACGACATCCGCAAGGTGGAGCCCTACTCGATCTATGATACCTTTGACTTTGAGGTGCCCACCCACCAGACGGGCGACATCTATGACCGTTACCTGCAACGCCTGGCCGAGGCACGGGAAAGCATCAAGATCCTGAAACAGGCCCTGGACCGCATCCCGGCCCGGGGCGCGATCCAGGCCGGCAAAAAGCCGTGGAACCCCAAGGTGCCGGCCGGCGAGCTATACAGCCGCGTCGAACATCCCAAGGGCGAATATGGCTTTTACCTGGTCAGCGACGGCGGGACCAACCCCTACCGCTACCATATCCGTTCCTCCTGTTTCATCAATCTGGGGGCGCTGGAGGCCATGTCGGTTGGGCATCTGCTGGCCGATGCCATCGTCATCCTGGGCAGCATTGACATCACGCTGGGAGAGGTGGACCGCTAATGTTCGGACTTGGATTGCTCAAAGGTCTGGGCGTCACCATGCGCCATTTTATCGAGTCGTACCTCTATGACCGCAAGCCGTGGGAACCCCGCTACAGCCCGGAATGGCTGGCCAGGCACCAGGCCATCGAGGGCAAAGGGCTGTTTACCATCCAGTACCCGGAGCAACGGCGGCAGGTGTCGGAGAACTTGCGCTTTCTCCCGATGTTGATTTACGACGAGACCCCCGACAGGCCGCGTTGCACCGCCTGTGGCATCTGCGCCCGGGTCTGCCCGCCCCAATGCATCTGGATCCAACGGGCAACGGATGACAAGGGTCGGCCTGTGGCCCGCCCGGCCGGCTTTTGGATTGACACCACCATCTGCATGAACTGTGGCTCCTGCGCCGAGTATTGCCCGTTCGACGCCATCAAGATGAATCAGGTGCACGAGATCGCCACACCCGACCGCGACCGCGATCTGTTCTACGACATGAAGAAACTGCTGGTCCCGGCCGAATACTACGCCCGGCTCCATCCCGGCGACTATCAGGCTGAAGAGGCCGAACGCCGGGCTAAGGAGGCAGCCAGACAGCAGGTCAAGGGTGCAACCAGGTAGGAGATCTAACCACGATCCAGCAGAACCGCATTGACCTGCACAGCCATACCACCGCCTCGGACGGCAGCCTGTCGCCGGCGGCCCTGGTGGCCTGCGCCGCCGGGCGGGGCCTTGAGGTGCTGGCCATCACCGACCACGACACCACCCAGGGGATCCCGCCGGCCCTGGCCGAAGCCCAGCGATGGGGGATCACCATCGTGCCGGGGGTGGAGATCAGCACTGTCAGCGGGCGGGAAGAGCTTCACCTGCTGGGCTACTTTATTGATGTCGAAAATCTGCCACTCCAGACGCTGCTCACCCGCACGCGGGAGGCGCGCCGCGAGCGAGCGCAGCAGATGCTGGCCCGCCTGGCCCATCTGGGGTTGCCCATTGAGTGGGAACGGGTGGTCAGGCTTGCCGGAGATGGCGGCTCAATCGGCCGGCCGCACGTGGCGGCCACCCTGCTGGAAGCCGGTTATATCAGCAGCTACGATGAAGCCTTTGAGCTGTGGATCGGGTGGGGCTGCCCGGCCTACGTGGAGCGGTACAAGCTGTCGCCGGAGGAAGCCATCGCTCTGATCCGGGGGAGTGGCGGCCTGGCGGTGCTGGCCCATCCCTACCTCTGCGACCGGAAAGGGGAGTGCCGGTCGGGCCTGGATCTGAACCGGTGGTTGCCCCGCCTGTGTGCCGCCGGCCTGGAGGGGATCGAGGGGTATTATCCCAACTATCCACGCCATGTCAGCCGTCAGTTGCTGGCGTTGGCGGCTCAACATGGCCTGCTGATCACCGGCGGCAGCGACTTTCACGGCCGCCTGACAGACAACGGCCTGGGCAGCGTGGCCGTGCCCTGGGCGGCCTGGGAGGGCCTGTTCCGGCGGTACCGGTCGGCACGGACCAGGCCGGCCCATCCGACTCAGACCACAACCTGTCCTGCGGCGCTCTCCGACAAACGGTGTGGAGCGGATTGACAATGGCCTTGTTGATGCGCACGGAACTGTTGTTTCCTCCTCGCCTGATCCGCGATCTCAAGAATTTGCGCGGTGAAACCTGGCGACAATTTGTGGAACGGTTGCTCACCCTGCCGGAGACCCATCCCGATGTGCTGGCCTTTTGCCTGCTGATCATCCGGCTCAGCGGCTGCCTGGGTTGCGTCTCGGGCAGTTATCGCTTCATGCGTGGCTGCGAGGTGTGCTCCCAGCAGACGGTGGCACGCTTTCAGGGCACCGACGAAGAGTTGATCGAATTGTACGAGCGGGCCAGGCAGGCCCTGGCCAGCTTCTCCGGCGATCCGCTGGAGCTGGTGCCCGAAACGGTGGAGCCGGAGATCGAAGAAGGACCCTGATCCTTCGTTGCACATGGCGTACCCTGAGCAATGAGGAATGACTACAGCCAGAATCGGGATCATCGGAGGGGGTTATGCAGGGCTGACGGCAGCCTATGAATTGCAGAAACGGGGCCATGCCGTCACCGTCCTCGAAAAATATGGCCGCTGGGGTGGCCAGGCAGCGACCCTCCCCCTGCTGGGCACCTGCATCGAATATTTCTATCACCATCTGTTCGGCAGCGACACCCACATCCTGGGCCTGATGGACGAACTGGGCATCGGCGACCGGCTGCGCTGGATCGAATCCAGGGTGGGGTGGTATTACGCCGGTCAGATTTACGATTTTGTCACCCCGTTTGACCTGCTCCGCTTCAAGCCGTTACACCCGCTGAACCGCATCAGGCTGGGGCTGATGTACCTCTATCTCCAGCGGGTGAACGACTGGCGACGGCTGGAACAGATCACCGCCCGCGACTGGATCCTGCGCACGATGGGCCAGGAGATCTATGACCGGGTATGGGGGCCGCTGCTGCGTGGCAAGTTCGGCGATCTGGCCGACCAGGTGAGCATGACCTGGCTGTGGGGCAAGATCAAGGTGCGGGGCAGTTCGCGCCGGGGAGCCACGGCCAAAGAGAAGCTGGCCTACCCGCTGGGCAGCTTTGAAACCATCACCCAGGCGCTGGTCGAGCGGCTGCGGGCCGGCGGTGCCGACCTGCGCCTGAATCAGGAGGTGATCGGCCTGACCACCGCCCCCGATGACCCGCGCCGGGTGACCGGGGTCGTGACCCGCCGGGAAACGCTGCCGTTTGACGCCGTCATCGCCACGGTGCCGGGCTACACCCTGCTGCAGATCGCCCCCCCCACCCTGGACGAAAGCTATGCTGCCCTGCTCCGCGCGGTGCGCTACCAGGCGGCGGTGGTGCTGCTGCTGGTCAGCCGGCAGAGCCTGAGCCGCATCTACTGGATGAACATCGCCGACCGGACGATGCCGTTCGTCGGGGTCATCGAGCACACCAACTATGTGCCGCCGGGCGAGTATCAGGGCCGGCACCTGATCTATGTCTCCAACTACCTGGAACGGGACGACCCGCGCTATCAGATGCAGGCCGGCGAGCTGTTCGACCTCTATGCGCCGCACCTGAAGCGGATCAACCCCGCCTTTGATGCCGGGTGGATCGAGCAGCGGTTCCTGTTCCGCGCCGAAGCGGGCCAGCCGGTGATCACCTGTGGCTACTCGCAGCGCATCCCCGACCACCGCACCCCGTTCCAGGGGCTGTATCTGGCCAATACCCTCCAGATCTACCCTGAGGACCGGGGCACCAACTATAGCGTCCGGCTGGGCCAGGTTATCAGCCGCATCGTGGCCGATGACCTGGAACGGCAGTCGCAAATCGCAAATCGCAAATCGTAAATCGTAAATCGTAAATCGTAAATCGTAAATGGACAGTTCCCAATCCCTGATCCCCAATACCCCTTCCACCCGCCTGGCCCGCTGGACGCCGGCGCTGCTGGTGCTCGGTTTGAGCCTGTTTCACGCCATCAACAACTGGATCTGGCTGAGCAAGAATCTGATCCCGGAGGGGTGGGACCGCATCGGGGCTCTGGTCAACAGTCTGTATTATTACCGCTCGCTGTCCGGGTTCAGCCTGCAAGCCCTGTTCAGGGCAGTGACCCAGGATGAGTATCGGCCGCCGCTGTTCGGCCTTTCGATGGCCATGATGTACCGGCTGTTTGGGGTGTCGGCCGATGTGGCGGTCATGGCCAATGTGATCTACCTGGTTGTGTTGCTGGCGGCCAGCTACGGGATCGGCGTCCGGCTGGGGGGGCGACCGTTGGGGATGTGGAGCAGCGTGGTGGTGGCGCTGATCCCGCTGGTCTTTGCCATGTCCCGCTATTCCTACTCCGAGTTTGCTCTGACCGCTCTGGTGGCCCTGAGCCTTTGCTCCCTGCTGGCCAGCCAGCGGTTTGAAAGGAAGAGCTGGTCCCTGGTGCTGGGGGGATCGCTGGGGTTGGGCCTGCTGACCAAGCCGATTTTCGTGGTCTATCTCCTCGGCGCTGTAGGGGTGGCTTTCCTCCAGGCCGGGTTGCCGCGCCGTTTCTGGCTCCGCCTGCGGGCCGGGCCACGCCCTCACTGGCGAGAGGTCGGGCTGGCCCTGGGGGGAGGGCTGTTGTTGTCGGCCCTGGGGTACTTTCCCAACCGGGAAGCCGTTCAGGCCTGGGCGGGGGGGACCTGGCTGTTCCTGGTGTGGTGGGTTCTGGTCGCCGGGGCGATCTTTTTTGCGGTGCAGCCTTCCAGCCCGGAAACCAACTTTCTGGCCTGCTGTTTTGTGGCCCTGTCCCTGGCCTCGGTCTGGTATCTGCCCCATGTCGTGGAGTTTGTCAGGCAGATCTTGTGGCTGGCCTGGGGGATCCGCGACCCCCGGCAGCGCACTGTGGATTTTTCCGATCCGACCACCTATACGGCCTACCTGCAAAGCGCCCTGTATGCCTTCTCCCCGGTCTACACCCTCTTGTTGCTGCTGGCCGCAGCCGTGGTGGGGCTGGTGGCGCTTTGGCAACGGCGTCGCCTCCTGCCGGCCCGCGGGTGGAACTGGCCGGGGTGGACGCTGGTGGGGGCATGGCTGATCGCCTATGCGATCCTGACCACCTCGATCTATAAAGAGCATCGGGCCATCACCCCCCTCCTGCCTGTGCTGGGCATCATGCTGGCCGGTGTGCTCCTGGCGCTCCCCTGGCAGCGGCTGCGCCCGGCCATCCTCGGCCTGGTGGTGGCCTTTGGCCTGGCGCAATTCCTGGCCATCTCCTACACCGGCTTTCAAGGCCTGGTGGACAGGACCTCCTTTGGACGGCGGATCCTGGGCCAGCCAGGCCTCTTTGCTCAGGGCCAATACCTGGAGACGCCCGATTCGGGGAGGAACGACCCCCGCTTCTGGATCACCGGCGATGTGTTGCAACGGGTGGAGGCGACGCGGCAGCGGCAGGGCTGGGATACCCTCTCCCTGGGGGTGATCGCCTACAGCAGCCATGTGCACGTCGGCATGCTGGCCTATGAGCAACTGCTCCACTATCCGGCCATCCAGCTCGACGATCCAACCCAGAGTTCCCCACACGATTCACCCTATTCCATGGCCTTCCGGTATGACTATGTGCTGGTATTGGAGAACAAAAACCGGCGGCCGGCCGTGCGCGAAGGGGAGACGCTTATCTTGAAGGAACGGCGCTCATTCTTTGATCAGGCGTTCGAGGAAGAAGCGACCTACCCGCTTCCCGATGGCAGCATCGCCCACCTGTTTCGCCGCCGCTACCGCCCGGCGGAAGAGCATGATGCCTCCTCTCTATACCAGGCCGCCGGCTATGTGAGCCAGACGGCCAAAGCGGATGACCTGGTCATGGTGGCTCCCCCTGACCTGACGGCCGGGTTTCTGGCCTGCTACTGGGGTCCGGCCCCGTTCCTGAGCCTGGACCAGGCTCAGGCCCAGGGGTTGGCCCTGGCCGGACATCCCCACATCTTTCTGGTCGCGGTGCAGGGGAGCGAGGAAGAGGTCCGTCCCTTCCTGCAGGAGCGATATGGCCCGGCGATGGAGGGCGTGCTGTTCGGCGATCTGCAGGTCACCGTGTACGAACCGTGGAAATAGCCTCCAATACCCTCCCGCCGGTTAGCAAGTGGCCGGCAACAGGGCGAGCAGCTCATGGCAGCGCACTTTGCCCAAACCTGCGGGAGGGCAGGCAAAAGTTGCCCGGCACCTGAATCACCCTGATTGTGTTGATCGTTCTTCTGACCGCGGCTGTCATCTTTGACTTTTTGAATGGGTTTCACGACTCCAGCAACATCGTGGCGACCCTGATCTCTTCGCGGGCGCTGTCGCCACGCAGCGCCCTGGCCCTCACCGCCATCGCCGAGTTTGCCGGACCCTTCCTCTTTGGGGTGGCCGTGGCCACGACTATCGGCCAGGAGGTGGTGGACCCGACGGCCATCACCGGTGCGGTGATCCTGGCCGCCCTGAGCAGTGCCGTCGTGTGGAACCTGATCACCTGGTATTTTGGCTGGCCGTCGAGCACCTCCCATGCCCTGATCGGCGGGTTGATCGGGGCGGTGGGCATGGCCGGTGGGCTGTCTGCCATCCGCCTGGCGGGGCTGGAGAAGGTGTTGGTGGCGCTCTTTCTGTCGCCGCTTTTGGGTCTGGTGTGCGGCTATCTGGTGTTGAAGGCCCTTTACTTCCTGGCGCGAGGAGCCTCGCCGCGGGTCAACAGCCTGTTCCGGCGAGGGCAGTTGCTCACCTCCCTGGCCCTGGCCTTGAGCCACGGCACCAACGATGCGCAAAAGACGATGGGCGTGATGGCTATGGCTCTGGTGACCACCGGCCACGCCGTTCAATTCCAGGTGCCGCGCTGGATCATCGCTCTCAGTGCGGGGGCCATCGCCCTGGGCACGGCGCTGGGCGGCTGGCGGCTGATCAGGACGGTGGGCAGCCGGTTCTACAAGATCCGGCCGGTGCACGCCTTTGCCTCGCAGTTCACCTCGGCCGGCGTCATCCTGGGGGCGGCGTTGCTGGGAGGGCCGGTGAGCACGACCCAGGTGGTCAGCTCGGCCATTGTGGGGGTCGGGGCGGCCGAGCGGGTGTCTCAAGTGCGCTGGAGGGTGGCGCAGGAGATCGCCATGGCCTGGCTGTTGACCATCCCCCTCGCCGCCCTGCTCGCCGCCGGCCTGTACCTGCTCGTTGATCTGGTCCCGGAATTCTGATCGGCCAGAGGCGAAGGATGGGATTCAAAGAGTTTCTCAAACCACGGCAGGACAGATTTTTGCAGTTGCTCGTCCGCCAGGCCGAGATCACGCTGGCGGGGATGAACGCCCTGGAAGCGTACATGAAAAAACGCTCCGACAAACATGCGGCGGCTGTGGTCCAGGCCGAAAAGGATGCCGACGAAATCCGGCGCATCCTGATTGATGACCTGCACCGCACCTTTGTCACCCCCATAGACCGGGAGGATATTTTTGCCCTGTCGCGGGCCATTGACGATGTGATGGACTATGCCTACACCACGGTTGAGGAGATGCAGATCCTGGATGTGGAGCCCAACGATTATTTGCGACGGCTGGCTTCCCTGGTGCGTGATGCGGCCGAGGAGATTCACCTGGCCATGTTGCGGCTGAAGGAGAACCCCGGCGTGGCCAGCGAGCATGCCACCCGGGCCAAGGCGTTGGAGAACCGGGTGGAACGGGTGTACCGCGAGGCGGTGGCCGATCTCTTTTCCGGCCCCGAGGAGATCCGCTATGTCATGCAGATGCTCAAACTGCGCGAGATCTATCGTCACCTGAGCAACTGCGCCGACCGGGGGGATGAAGCGGCCAATGTGATCCACGACATCGTGGTCAAGATGACCTGAATCGTTGCGAGGAGGAACGCGATGCGCCTGTCTCAACTGTTCGGCAAGACGCTGCGCCAGCCACCTGTCGAGGCCCCTCTGCCCGGCCAGCAACTGTTGGTGCGTGCCGGCTATGTGCGCAGCCTGGAAGCCGGTCAGGTCGCCTATCTGCCGCTGGGCAGAGGGGTCCTGCACCGCCTGCAAAGCCTGGTGCGCCGCGCCCTGATCCCCCTGAACGTCCAGGAGATCGCCCTGCCTCCCGCCTCCCAGCCTGGCTCTCTGCTTTCCCTGGTGCGGCGCGAGGTGGATTCCTACCGTCAGTTGCCACTCCTGCTCTTTCAAGAAACCTGGCGGTCGGTCACACCGGGCAGCAGCCGCCTTGGGTTGTTTGGCGTGGCCGGGCGGCCCTGGGTCGAACTCGATGCCGTGGGGGAGGCCGACCTGCCCGGCCTGGAAGAGCAGGTGCTGGCCGCACTGGACCGGGTGTGGGCGGCCTGCGATCTGAAGCCGGTATGGGCTTTGGCCGGCGAGGGGCAGCGCCGCGCCTTTTTTATCCATCCGGCCGGCGATGAACGGCTGGTCCGCTGCCCGGCCTGCGGCTACGCGGCCGGCCATGCCTGGGCGACGACGGCCTGGCCCGCCCCGCCCGATGAACCGGAACTGCCCCCGGAGGAGGTGTTCACCCCCGGTTGCAATACCATCGCCGCTCTGGCCGGGTATCTACACATCCCGGCGGCACGCACCCTCAAGATGGTGTTCTATTCGGTGGAAGGCCAGGTCACCTGCCTGGTCATCCGGGGCGACCGGACCGTGGATGAAGCCCGTCTGGCGCGGCTGCTGGGCACCAGCCGCTATTACGCCAGCCTGAAGGAGGAACTGGCAGCGGTCGGGGCGGTGGGGGGCTATGCCTCGCCGGTCGGCCTGGACCGCAGCCGCGTCCGGGTGGTGGCCGATCCGTCGGTTCGCTCCGGCAAGAATTTTGTGAGCGGCGCCAACCGGCCCGACTATCACCTCCGCAACGTGAACCTGCCCCGCGACTTTGAGCCGGGAGAGTGGGCCGACCTGGTCCGCATTGAGCCGGGCGACCCCTGCCCCCATTGTGGGGCTGCCCTGGAAATCGAGGCGGCCTTTTCCCTGGCTGAGCAGACTGCCCCGGCCCCCTGCCGGGCCGACTATCTGGATGCCGGAGGACGGCCCCAACCGCTATGGCTGGCAGGCTGGCGGCTGGACCTGGGGCGGCTGATGGCCGCCGTGGCCGAGGGGCATCACGACGGCCATGGCCTCTGCTGGCCACCGGCCTGCGCTCCCCTGGACCTGCACCTGGTGGCCCTGGACCTGCGCCTGGAGGAGGTGGCTGCCCAGGCCCACGCGCTCTACGAGCAGCTCCAGGCCACGGGATGGGCGGTGCTCTACGACGACCGGGAGGTCAGCGCCGGGGTCAAATTCAACGACGCCGACCTGGTGGGCCTGCCGCTCCGGCTGACGGTGAGCAAACGCTCGGCCCAGGAGGGCCTGATCGAGGCCAAATGGCGCACCGCGGTCGAGCGACTCAGGCTGGATGAGGCGGGGCTGGCCGCCGAGCTGGCCCGGCTGCAAGACCTCCGAGGTCGGTGAGACCTGGGAGGTCCTGGTTTCAGGCCCGGCAGCCGACAGACTGCCTGGGACACGGATCAACACGGATGGGAGGGATCAACTTGTCGAGTTATTCCCTTCGATCCATTGCCCCAGAGTCGGGCACCCGCAGGATCACTTTGGTCCCGGTTTTGGGTGGCGTCGGATTGGACTCGATCACCAGATGTCCGTCAATCAGTTCGGCGCGTTCTCTCATGCTCAGCAGGCCGATGCTGCCTCGCCGGTCATACTGACGTTCTACCGCCTCGGGGTCGAACCCGGCCCCATTGTCCTCAACGACGATCTGGAGC